>Ga0207706_10007436_pt1 | contig 10128 bp, 12 predicted proteins | sample KBSC53metaG_FD_184318 | JGI IMG/M metagenome (GOLD analysis project Ga0207706, IMG submission 184318) | Corn rhizosphere microbial communities from Kellogg Biological Station, Michigan, USA - KBS C5-3 metaG (SPAdes) (version 2) | ecosystem: Host-associated > Plants > Roots > Rhizosphere > Soil ... | reverse complement strand
ACTGGCGGTCCGACCATCGGTCTGCCATTTACCAGGGCGTTCGCGCTTCCGTTCACGTGCGGGAAGACGACCACGTCAAACTTGTCGAGACGGCCAGGCGCGCGCAGCGACTGGTCGCTGATGTATGTGTATGGAACTCCTATCTGATCGAACGCGTAGCGCACCCAGCCTTCGTTCTGTGTTTCCAGCCACGAATGCATCAGCGCCACGCGCGGGAGACGAATCTGGTGCCGTCGTGCGCTCAGCGAGCCGCCGACCGCAACGATGTTGAGCCCGAGCGACTTGATCGCGTTTTTCGTCGCGTCGCTGAGGTCTCTGATCACGTAAGTTCCGGCCGGATAGTTCTGTCCACGAACCGTGAACGATTCCTCGGCGACGCTCACCGACGCTGGCGCGATCTTCCACGGTAGCACCGCCGAGCGCCAGTCGCCCAGGTGACGGACGAGGAATGGACCGGATCCGTCAGGGATCGTGCCTTCGACCTTCGCATCCGAAGTCAGCAGCTGCATCGGCTTCGACAGAATCGTCGAATCGGTGACCTTGAGCGTCTGCACATGACGCAGCTCGTCGAGCGTCCAGCCGGTGTCGTCATACGGCGGCGGATCGTCCGCCTTGTATTTCTGGATCGCCAGCAGCGTACGCGGAGTGGCCGAGTATGGTTGATCGAGCCGCACGATCCAGTCGCCCGAGTGCACCTGAACCTGTGTCGTTGAGTCTGCCTTCCCTGATGTCTTCGCGGTCGAATCGGAACCGCGGGCGCGCACAGGTGCGCCCTTCAGAGTGAAATCAGAAGTCGCGATGTGAACCTCAGAGCCCTGCGCGCGGAAAAGGTTCACCATGTCCGCCGCTTCAGCAGCGTGACGTTGCCCACGTGGAATGACAAAGGCGTAAGGCGCGGAAGTCTGTCCACGCTGAATCATCCGCTCCGCCTTGGCCGCGAAATTCTCGAGGAATGTCTCGCGGTGATCCGCGGTGTACTTGAGCGCGATGAGCGCGCCCGATTCCTGGTAGTTGATGTTCGACCGAATGCACCAGCGCAGCCCATTCACCGGCGGGTTCGGCCGGTCCCACCGGCGCGAAGTGTCAGCGGCCGGCAATCGGACCGTCGTACAACCCGCACCGCTTGATGTGTATGTCTCGTAAAACCGCCCAATCGAGTTATGCAGATTGGCGACGGCGAGGATCGTGTAGTTGGGTGCCCAGCCATCATAGAAGCCGTGCGTCCACACGCCAGGCAACCCGCGCCGCGTCAGCTCGGTGATCTCCTGATACGCGAGCGTGTGCCATTCGTCGACGACGATCGGATCGTACTCGTCGTTGTATGGGCCGGTGCCGGTGCTGGTGTAAAGGAAGGGAACCGACTCGTGCAGATCGTGCACGACGGTCGGGTGCCAATACAGGAATCCGCGAATGAAATTCTTCGTCAGATTCTGCGACATCACCATGCCGTCGCGATTGTTGTCGTGCGCGGTGTATTTCCCCCAATAAACCAGCGGCACGGCGTTGTTACCGAGCTTCAGCTCGCGCGATTCCTTGACGACGTCCACCTCGCGGTCGCGGCCATCCACCTCGGTCACCGGCGTGATCAGTGTCACCACGTTGGCGCGGATCGCCTTCACCCAATCCGACTCATCCACCGTCAGGCGGTAGGCCAGCTCCATCAGCATTTCGGGGCTGCCTGTCTCCGGCGAATGGATCGATCCGCTCAGCCAGTAGATCGGCTTCGCCGTCCTGATGATCTGCGCGCGATCAGACCGCGACAGCCCGCGCGGATCGGCCAGCTTGCCGAGCGCTTCACGATTTGCATCGAGGTTGGAGATGTTCGCCTCGTCGGAAATCGCGACGACGATGGACTCGCGCCCTTCCTCGCTCTTGCCGAGCGAGAATTTCCTGACTCGCGTTGGCGCCGCGGCGGCGAGGGCGTCGAAATACTTGTTGATGTCGGCGACGTAGGAGAGTCTGCCGAGCGTGCCGGGTACATACCCGAGCACCTTCAAGGGCGTCGGAACTGTCGATGACGCCGGCAGCGACGAAACGAGCTCGGTGGTGAACTTCCAGCGCGAATCGGTCGGCGTCAGCTCGGTGATCTGTCGCGAGTACGCGGAATCGATTGACTGCTGAGCGGAGGAGCGGGTCGCGAACACCGCGCACGCCAGGAGAGCGAGCGACGTGGAAAGCTTGATAATCGGCATCTGATCGGGTGGGATGGGAATCGATAAACTGCGGATCGGCTTGGGCGGCGTCCAGATTCACGGCTCAGGTTGAAAACCTGATTGCACATTCGCCAACTTCGTTCGCCTACCTTATTTCAGTAGGGATCAGTTGCCGGAACCGTGTCTCTTTAGGATCGGTTCCCTTACCACTACTTCCACTGGGCTGCGCTTGATCGCGGCCCAAACGCGATAGGAGCGAACAATGGCCATCTGGAAAGAGCAAACCGTCCCTCGCAAGGATTCCTCCCTGGGCCCGCAGGATCTTCCGACCAGAACCGAGACCGATTCGTCTTTGGACACCACGACGAGCTTTGCGCCAACCCCCGCGCCGAGGACACGAGCGTCGAAGGACGCCAAGGAGTCCGTGATCGCCGCGGATCTCACGATCGAGGGCAAGATCGAAGGAGCCGGCCACGTCCGCATGGCGGGGCGCTTCAAGGGAGATGTGAATGTCGATGGCGATCTCACCATCGAGCCGGGCGCGAGGATCACCGGATCAGTGCGCGCGGGAACGGTGACGGTGGGTGGTGACCTCGATGGAAACATCGACGCGGCCTCGCGCGTCGAGCTGCTCTCGACCGGCGTGCTCAACGGAGATCTCAAGGCGGCGTCACTCACTGTGGCGGCGGGATCGCGGATGCGCGGCAACGTCTCCTTCGGCTGGGATGATAAAGCCGACGTGAAGCCACGGCTCAGAGTGGAGACTGACGCAGCGTCATGAGCACGACGAGCGTCGCCAACCCAGGCAAGGCTAAGCTCTGCCCACACTGCAAGGCGACCATCCTGCAGAGCGCGACGATCTGTCCCGCTTGCGATCACAGCCTGAGGTTCGATTCACACCGGACGCGGAGAGCGCCACCGAGCTTCTCTCCGCTCCGTGTGGAGGGCACGATCAAGCATCCGGCCGCGGGGGAGCCGTGGGAGTACTCGATAGTGCTGTCGATCTTCGGCGAGGCGGGAGAAGAAGTGTCGCGTCAGGTCGTGAGCGTCGGCGCTCTGAACCCGCTTCAGCAGCGGACGTTCAAGCTGGCGGTCGAAGTATTCACGCCGCCGGGCGAGACGTTACCGAAGGAGCGCTAGCGGGGGAGCTGCCAGATCTCCACCAGGTTCCGATCGACAAAGGGGACCGCTACCCGATTGCGCTTCGTATCGACGGCGATGTCGGCCGGCGCGCCGCCGGTTTTGATTATCGCCGTCCCCGTCAGGCCCGAGAAAACGTGCAGACTCGAATCGCCCTGACTTGAAACGAGCGTACGGCCGCCCGGCAGTATCTCCACTCCGTCGTACTTGTCGCTGGCGCCAATGCCCGCGATGCCGAGGGTGGTGCTGCCAGGCGTCCAGGCCCTGATCACCGAGTCGCCGCCGTAAGGGACGACGATAAAGCGGCCGTTAGCCGCGTCCCATGTGATTCCGTTGGGACCATTGAGCGCTGTGTCCTTGATTCCGACCGTGACATGACCGCCCGCTATCCGATAGATCGTGTTGGTGCCGGTGTCTGTCACGTACTCGCCGTCAGTGCCCGCCGCGACGTCGTTGAGAAAGCCCAGCTTGTAAGTAGAAAAATCTGCGGTGAACAGGGGTGCGCCGGTGCGGCGATTGAATCCGCGCACAGCGTCCTCGTCCGCCACCCAGAGAGTATCCCCGACTATGTACATCCCGCGCGGCGAGTGCAGCGTGACTCCTTTCTTCCCGCCGGCGATGAACTCGCGCTGGGAGATTGCGCCATCGGGACTCATGCGGGAGATGAACCCGTTGTTGTCCTTCGCCTGCGCATCGCCCGGCCCGAAATTGCTGACGAAGTAGACGTCCTGATCGGGATCGTACCGCACCGCTTCCGGCTGGACGAAACCGCTTGGCGTGGCGATCGGACGCGCTGAGCTGGCTTTCGTGACCCGGGTTGAATCCTGCGCCGCGTCGTCGGATTTAGAGAACGTGCAGGCGACGAGAAGGCAGCCGCCGATAAAGCCGATCATGTGCAGACGCATGGTTTACCTCGACGGAAGTGACGCCGGTTACACTCTTGCCTGCAAATTCATCAGCCGCTCGGCTGCTTTCTCCAGCGTCTCCAGCTTCTTACAAAACGCAAACCGCGTAACTGATTTTCCGAGCTCCGGGCGCGAGTAGAAGCTCATTCCCGGCACTGTGGCGACTCCCGCCTCTTTGGCCAGCCACAGTGCAAACTCCCGTGACTCGAGGTCGGAGATCTCCGAGAAATCAGCCAGGATATAGTATGCGCCTTCAGGTGCGGCGTACTTGAATCCAGCCTCATCGAGCGCGGCGCACATGATGTCGCGGCGAGCCCGGTATTCCCACGCCAGATGATTGTAGTAGTCGGTATCGAACGCCATCCCGATTGCGCCCGCCGCCTGCAAAGGAGCCGGAGCGCCGACGGTGAGGAAATCGTGGACCTTGCGAATCGGTGAGGTGAATTCGTAGGGCGCGATGGCGTAGCCGAGTCTCCAGCCGGTGCACGAGAACGTCTTCGAGAGTCCCGAAATGGTCACCGTGCGCTCGCGCATGCCCGGCCAAGTCGCCAGAACGTGGTGTCCGCCCGCGTAGCGCATGTGCTCGTAGATCTCGTCGGTAATCGCGATGACATCGTACTTCTGACACAGCTCGGCGATCAGCGAAATCTCATCGCGAGTGAATACGCGGCCGGTGGGATTGTGCGGGGTGTTCACCACGATCGCCTTCGTCTTGTTGTTGAAGGCGGCGCGCAGTTTGTCGGGATCGATCTTCCAGTCCGGTGCTTCCATCGGCACGAACACCGGCTTCGCTCCGGCGAGAATCGCATCCGGGCCGTAGTTCTCGTAGTACGGCTCGAAGACGATCACTTCGTCGCCCGGGTCGATCAGCGCGAGGAAAGCCGAAGCCATCGCTTCCGTCGCGCCGCAGCAAACCGTGATCTCGCGCTCCGGATCGACCTCCATCCCGTACCAGTGCCGGTACTTCTCGGCGATTGCCAGACGCAAAGCCGGACTGCCCCAGGTGATCGCGTACTGATTGATCTCGCCGTGGATTGCCGCGCACGCCGCATCCTTCATCGGCGCGGGCATCGGGAAATCCGGAAAGCCTTGAGCGAGGTTGATCGCCCCGTATTGGTTGGCGACGCGGGTCATCTCGCGGATCACCGACTCGGTAAAATTCCGGGCGCGGGCAGCCGTGGCGGCGCGGGCGGAAATAGTCTGCGTTTCTGTCATAGCGTTACCGCAGGAAGTTCGATGGCAACCAGACCGGTGGTGGCGTATGTTGGCGCGACAATCGCTACGACAAATTTTATCACTTCTCGAGGGCTTATGCGGCTAGGCGTCATCTTTGGAATAGTCTTCTTTGTTATTCTGCTGGCAGTGATGTGGAAACGAGGTAAGCCGCCCGCTCCATGATCGGCTTTCGGGAAAGCCCGACTTGTCCGGCGTTCAGATCTTCAGGAGCTGAAATACCAGAAGAAAAACCTCCGCTATTGCCTCACCGTGACGTCGATGACGCCACTGGCTTTGATCACGCCGAACTTGGCCTGCGCGGCCATTGCATCGTAGTAGCGCACCTGCGAGATCTGTGAGCTGACCAGCGTGCGCAGCGACGCCATGTCACCGTAAAGCCGGCCATCCACGAATACCACGGGGTACTCCGTCTTGGTATCGGAGAACGAGGATGCACCCCGCGAGCGCAGGAAATCGGGACGGACCTTCTGAATCAGGTCGTAAAGACTTACAGACGGCATCTGCATTATTTCCGTCTCGGTTATCACGTTGCGATCGCTTGGCGTTGGGGAAGTTCCCGTCGTCGTCGTTTTCGGGCTGGACGAGCAAGCGATCGCCAGCCCGGCAATCATTGCGTAGAAAGCTCTCATCATGATCTCCTTACGGGGACGAGAGGCTTGGTCTGCCACGCCGTGAGCAGCCACCTGCCGTCACGCCGCACGTAGACTTCCGTGAATCGAACCGAGAATGCGCTGAGTCCCGCCGAGTTGCGCACCCGCATATCTTCGCGACCCGTTACCAGTGCCAGTCCGTCGTAAACGCGGACCCGAACTGCGGTGGGCGCGATAGACTCGTATACCAGCTGCTCCTTCTTGATCGTATTGAGAAACTGCGGGCGGGTTTGCAGATCCCCGCCGATGTGCGCGTAGGTGAAGTCGTCGTCGAGCATCATGTCGAGCGACTTCACGTCCTGGCGCATCATCGCGTCGATGCGCTCTCGCTGCGCGGACTCCACCTCGCTCGCCGCAGTGAGCCGCGCGACTGCGCGCCGGGATGGGCGTGCACACGCCAGCGCCAGCAGGAGCAGCGCGAGGCGCGGGGCAGCGCGAAGCTGAAAACTGCTAACGCGTCCTGACGTCGATTACACCCGATCCGTACTGCATTCCATACTTCCCAACAGCGTCGCCGGAGTTCAGGTATCGGATCTCCAGCACCTGAGAGGCGACCAGGCTCTTGAGCGTGTTCAGGTCGCCGTAGCGCTGACCGTCCACAAAAACGGTTGCGTAGTCGTTCTGTGCGCCGTTGATGGTGCTGCGGCCGCGCGTCTTCAGGAACAACGGCCTGAGCCTGGCGACCGCGTCGTAGGCCGTTGATTCGTGGGACATGGCGATTTCGTCGGCCGTCAGGACGTTCGAATCGCGATGGATACCACTGCTTGGCGCTCCCGCGGTCGCGCACGCCATCATAGAAAGGAACGTTACGACGTGGATGTTTCTGAGCGTCATCAATCGGTCCCCGGAGCTTTGCTGGTTACCTCGATCACACCTCCGCTTCCGCCACGGATGCCGAACCGGGCCCCAGCTTCGGTGATGTTGTAGTACCTGATTTCGCCGATATGGTATGCGGCAATGTTTTTGAGCGAGTTCAGATCGCCATATCGCTGACCGTCAACGAAGATCTGGGCGTACTCGGTTCCCGCGCCATTTGCCATAGTCGAAGTTGCGCCGTGTGGCGCGAGCCAGTTCGGCCGCAGTCGGGCGACGGCATCGAATGCCGTGTTGGCGTCTGCGTGGGCCTCAGCGATCTCTTCAGCGGTGATGAGATTTGCCTGTTTGGGGAGCGGATTTCGGATAGGCGGGGGTCCACTGCTGGCGCACGCCAGCGCTGCCGCGCCCACCATGACATGCAGGATTCTGACTGACATCATCGACCTCCCAGTTTTGACAATGCGGCCCGGATCAATTCTGCGGCTGATTTTCCCCCGCCGCCAGCGTCAAGCGCCGCCCGGACACCGCGTTCGGCGTCACTATTGTTATATCCCAGAGACATCAGCGCGCGTATTGCGTCGTCGGCGGCCGCACTCGCCGGCGCGGCGGACGTACCCGTAGTGTCGCCGAGTCCATCAAGCTTGTCTGCCAGATCGAGGATCAGGCGTTCCGCCTTCTTCCTTCCTACCCGGGGAACGCCCTGAAGTGTCGGAATGTCCTTTTCCCGGATCGCCCGCATCAGCCGGTTGGCGGACAGCGCCGACAGCATGCCGACCGCCAGTGAAGGCCCAATGCCGTTCGCCGTCAGCAGCTTCTCGAACAACCGCTTCTCGAAGAGGCTGACGAATCCGAACAGCTGCCACGAATCCTCCTTCACGACCAGCGACGTGTGCAGGGAGATGTCCTCGCCGACGCGCGGCATCGCCTCGTAGACGCTGAGGGGAATCTTGAGCTCGTAGGCGACTCCTCCGCTCGTCATCACCTCGATGGCGTCGAGATCCTTCGCCACGAGCTTGCCTTCGACGCGCGCGATCACAGCACTGTCCTCAGCCTGATCGGCTCGATCTTCGGCAGATCCGGCATTAGGGCGAACGCGAGCGCGGCAGCGACCCCGTCCGCTGCGTCGCTGGGTTGCGGCGCGGATTTGAGCCGGAGCAGGCGCATCACCATGAACTGGATCTGCAGCTTGGTCGCTGCACCTGTCCCGGCGACAGCTTTCTTGATCTCGGCGGGGGGATATTCGTGTATCTCGAGGCGCGCCTGCGCGGCAGCGAGCAGAATCGCGCCGCGCGCGTGGCCAAGCACCACTGTCGTGCGCACGTTACGGGCGTAGAAGATGTCTTCGATGGAGAGAACCGTCGGCTTGTGCCGGCGAATGAGCTCCAGAACTCCTTCGTGAATCTCGACAAGCCGCCGCGCCAGATCGTCGCGCGGGCGCGTGCGAATCACGCCGCACTCGATGAGCGTGAGCGGATTGCGACCTTCCTTGCGAACAATTCCGTAGCCCGTGATCGCGGTGCCCGGATCGATGCCCAGCACCGTGACTGGCGGGGAATCACGCACCGGACATCTGCTCGACGTCCATGTCGAAATTGGCCGAGACTTTCTGGACGTCGTCCAGATCCTCGAGCTCGTCGAGCAGCTTCACCAGCGACTCAGCGTTCTTGCCCTCGACGTGGACCGTCGATTTGGGGATGAAGGCGACCTCCGATTCCACCACCTCGATTCCGGCTTTCTTGATCGCGTCTTCCACGGTATGGAGGCCGTGCGGATCGGTGGTGACCACGTACTGGTCGCCCTCCGCTTTGAAATCCTCGGCGCCGCCATCGAGCGCAACCTCGAGCACTTTGTCTTCCTCGTAGCGCGCGCCGTCGATGTAGATCTGCCCTTTGCGATCGAAGAGATACGACACCGAGTTCGGTGGGCCGAGATTACCGCCGAGGCGCGAGAGTTTGTGCCTGATCTCGGCGACGGTGCGAGTAGGGTTGTCGCTCAACGCCGAGATCAGTATCGCGACTCCGCCCGGGCCGTAGCCTTCGTACTGCACCTCAGTGTACGTGACGCCCTCGAGATCGCCCGTGCCCTTCTTGATGGCGCGCTCGATGTTTTCCTTGGGCATCGACTTCGCCTTCGCGGCGTCGATAGCAGTTCGCAAACGCGGGTTATGGGCAGGATCACCGCCGCTGATCTTGGCGGCCATGGTGATCTCACGAATCAGCTTGGTGAACTGCGCGCCGCGCTTGGCATCAGTCGCGGCTTTGTAATGTTTGATCTGCTTCCACTTACTGTGACCAGCCATATCTCAACTTATTTAGACGGTTGTGAACCAGGCGAAGGCGCCGGCGGCTGCGTGACGACCTGGCGAGCGCCGACCTGCGGCGACGCGGCTAGCTCGTGAATCAGAGCGTTCAGCTCGGCCCTCGATGCCTCATCTAATTGTGCGAACGCGGCTTTCACAAGGTCCTCGAAGGCGAGCGCGAGACGCGACCTGTCGAACCCGGTGAGGCCACCAAAGATTCCGAACGCAGTGGACCTGATTCCGCTCGGAACAGCAAGCGAAGACAGCCACTGTTTTGTGTTCTCGGTGCGCTCCAGCGTTAGCTCGCGGGACAGCTCGTAAGGCGGCAGCATACCCGCGCACAAGCGACCCAGCTGCAAGCACGCGAGCAGAGTTTCACGATCACCGCCCAGGGCTGCTCTTCCTGCCGCGGCCGCCAGTGAGCGGAACCGAAAAACGGGTGTGGCAAGTGCGAAACGCGGTAGCTGACCGAGCACACTCCGAATCTAGGCACGGACTACGCGCGCGGCTACATTCCGATTCATGGCCGCACCGGTCCTTAACCCCCCAAAATCAATACTTTGGGTCGATGATGAAGGCGAGCTTTTAGAGCCCCATCGCATATTCCTGCGCTCCAAAGGCTATACCGTAGAGTGGGCGTCCAACGCCGACGACGCGATCGAGCTGCTGCGGCGCCGCCCCTTCGACATCCTGTTGCTGGATGAGCAGATGCCCGGCAAACGGGGACTCGAGGTATTCCGCGACGTGCGCGAGCTGGCGCCGACGCTGCCGGTGGTGATGGTGACGAAGAGCGAGGAGGACTCGACTCTCAAGGAAGCCATCGGCGCCAATGTCCGCGATTACCTGGTCAAGCCGATCAATCCGCGCCAGGTGCTGACGGTGGTCACGCGCATACTCGAAGGCCCGCGCATCAGGCAGCAGGCGATTGC
>Ga0207706_10007435_pt1 | contig 10128 bp, 8 predicted proteins | sample KBSC53metaG_FD_184318 | JGI IMG/M metagenome (GOLD analysis project Ga0207706, IMG submission 184318) | Corn rhizosphere microbial communities from Kellogg Biological Station, Michigan, USA - KBS C5-3 metaG (SPAdes) (version 2) | ecosystem: Host-associated > Plants > Roots > Rhizosphere > Soil ... | reverse complement strand
GGAGAAACAAAAGTGACAATATGACGGGCTGGCGTTATGTTTTTTTGTCACGGCGAGCTCGCTCAATTGCCGCGAGATATTCTCATGAACTCCGCTTCGAAAGCGTTCGGTGAATGGGCAGCGAATTTCGGAATTAGCTGTCTGAAATGAAAAGCTGATTTTCGACGACCTGAATCTCTTTAACAAAGAAAGAAAACCCCTATGAATCCGGCCACAGACAACACCAAATTTCGCGAACAGAACAACCAACCGATGCGGTTTGCTAATGCGACGCTCGGCAAACATCGCCATGTCTGCGCGTTTTTTCACGCCGCGGAGGAGGAGTATCGTGTGCTGCTTCCGTTCGTTAAAGAAGGGCTCGCGCGCGGCGAGAAGGCGTTTCACATTGTCGATCCAAAACTGCGCGACGAGCACTTACAGCAACTTTCTTCAGGCGGCGTCGACGTCCCTTCGGTCGAAAAGAGTGGACAATTCGAGCTGCACCATTGGCACGAAGTTTATTTGCGCGACGGTCATTTCGACAGGGACCGAATGCTTGCCTGCATGCAGGATGTCTTGGAGCAGAGCCGGCGCGACGGCTTCCCCCTCGCTCGCGTCATGGGCCATGCCGAATGGGCTTCAGGCGACTGGCCCGGGGTGGACGATTTCCTCGAATACGAATGCCGGCTGAACGAGATCATACCGCAATATAAGGATGCGGTAATTTGTCTTTATGATCTGACGAAGTGTGGCGGCAACCTTATCATCGACGTCATGCGAACTCACCCGATGATTCTCATCGGTGGCATCGTTCAGGAGAACCCGTTCTTTGTACCGCCGGATGAGTTTTTGCGGGAGCTGCGCGAACGCCGTGCGCCCCGGACTACAGTAACGGCCTGAAGTTACCTAACGATGGAAGCGAGATCGCGATGTCGGATCTGAGCGCACGGCCCGCTGCTGGAGGGATTTTTCGCTACGGACTGTCTGTCGTATTGGTGGCGCTCTCAACGGGCCTAACCCTTCTGCTGCAGGATTACACGTTTCGAACGCCGCTCTTTCTGCCCGCCATCCTGCTCAGTACGTGGTTCGGCGGCACCGGGCCGGGCCTGCTTGCCGTTGTGCTCTCAACTTTGTCCATTAATTTTTTCATCCTCGAGCCGAAATTCGCCTTCTCGTTTACTTTTCGTGACGCTGTCCATCTCGCTGTTTTTCTTTTTTCCGCCTTACTCATTAGCTCGTGGAGCGCGGCGCGTAGACGCGTCGAGCATGCGTTAGTGCGGGCACGCGCCGAGCTGGAGGAAAAAGTTGAAGAGCGGACTGCGGACCTCAGCAAGACCAACGAACAATTACGGCGAGAGATCGCCGAGCGCGAGCGATCTGAGGGCGTGTTGCGGGAGAAGGTAAGCCTTCTCAATCTTACGCACGATACCATCTTCGTTCGCGACATGAACGACGTTATCACCTACTGGAATCGCGGCGCTGAGGAACGATATGGCTGGTTGAGCAAAGAGGCCGTTGGCCGCGTCTCACACGAGCTCACGCAGACTACCTTCCCCGCGCCGCTCCAAAATATAAATAAGCAGCTACTCGAGAGTGGCCAGTGGGAAGGAGAATTGGTCCACATCCGCCGTGATCGGACTCCGGTCATGGTCGCGAGTCGATGGTCCCTGCAACGGGATGAATCGGGCAATCCGGTCGCAATTCTCGAAACCAACAATGACATTACCGAGCGCAAGCACGCCGAAGAGCAGCTCCGGCGCAGCGAAGCGTTTCTAGCCGAAGGACAGAGAATCAGTCACACTGGCAGTTGGAGCTGGGATGTTTCCAGCGGCAGGGTTGCCTGGTCGGAGGAGCATTTCCGGATTTTTGGTTTCGATCCCGAGAAGATCGAACCGTCTTTCCAGTTATTCCTAGAAACGGTTCATCCGGAAGATCGATCGTTCATCAAGCGAAGTCTCGATGAAGCCGTTCGTGACAAAGCCGGTTTTGACCTGGAATTTCGAATCGCGCTTGCCGACGGATCTATTAAGCATGTCCAGGCAGTGGGGCGCCCCGACCTCGGTGCATCTGGCCATGTTGTTCGTTATACCGGTACCACCGTAGACATCAGCGAACGCAAGCGAGGGCAGGCCTTATTCGCCGGTGAAAAGCGTCTTCTCGAGATGATGGCTACCGGCGTTGCCTTGGAAGAGATCCTGAATTCCCTGTGCGGCATTATCGAAGATTACCGTAGCGGCACGCTCGCTTCTGTTTTGTTGCTTCGTCCCGATGGCATTCATTTGGATTCGGTGGCGGGCCCGAGTCTTCCCAAAGGATGGAGGCAAGAAATGGAGAAGTTGCCGATTGGACCGTGTGCGGGCTCTTGCGGGACGGCGGCATATCGCGGATCGCCGGTGATCGTCTCCGACATTGCGAACGATCCGCTTTGGGAAGTGCCGGAGCATCGTGCGGCCGCATTAGAGCATGGGCTGCGCGCCTCCTGGTCGAATCCCATCCTCTCTTCAGAAGGAAAAGTGCTGGGAACCTTCTGTATTTACAGTCGTGAAACGCGAAGTCCGAGCGCGCATGACCTCGGCGTCATGGAGAAGGCGACCGACCTGGCGCGAGTTGCAATTGAACGCGATCGCGCCGAGACGGCCGTGCGCACCAGCGAGGAAAAGTATCGGGACCTTATCAACGCTTCACCCGACGCCATCTGCGTCATCGATGCCGATGCCAAATGTGTGTTGGTGAACCCAGCCGCGATCGAGCTGGCGGGACGTCCGGAACACGAACTCATCGGCAGTTCCATTGCAGAGACCTATCTGCCGGAAGAGCGCTACTTGTTGGTGGACCGGCTCGAGAAACTGAAAGCGGAGGGGTCGTTCCGGTTCGAGCGAAAATTTTTGCGGAAAAACGGTGAAGTGATTCCGGTAGAGGTTTCGTTGTCGGCGCTGCGCGGCCGATATTACCAGGCGATCATCAGAGACATCAGCCAGCGCAAGCGACGCGAAGCGCTCCTGGCCGGCGAGAATCGAGTTCTTGAGATGGTGGCCAAAGGCGATTCGCTTTCCGATATACTCGAGAACTTATGTTTACTAGTGGAAGAGCAATCCTCCGGCGTTCTTGCCTCCATCTTGTTAATGGATGCGAATGGCAGGCAATTGCGGCACGGCGCGGCGCCGAATCTTCCCAAAGCGTACACGGAAGCGATCGACGGAGCTTTCATCGGGCCTTCGGTGGGCTCGTGCGGAACGGCCGCTTATCGGGCCGAACAGGTAATTGTCTCCGACATCGCGACCGATCCTTTGTGGGATGCTTTTCGCGATCTCGCTCTGTCGCATTCGCTGCTTGCATGTTGGTCGACGCCGATCTTTTCTTCCGAAGGCAAAGTGATTGGAACGTTTGCGATGTACTATCGCGAACCCCGTAGCCCGAGTCCGCGTGAGCAGGACACAATCAAACACATTACTCATCTGGCAGGCGTCGCCATCCAGCGAAAATTGGCGGAAACGGCTCGACGTGAGAGCGAAGCTTATCTCGCGGAAGCACAACGGCTGAGCCATACCGGGAGTTGGGCCTGGACGCCAGCGACGGGCGAGATCAGGTACTGGTCGGACGAAACATACGGCTTGCTTGGTTTCGATCCGGAAGCCGGGCCACCGCGATTCGAGAAATTCTTTGGGCGCCTGCATCCGGAGGACCAGGACAGAGTCAGAGAACTGTTCGGAATAGCGATTGCCGAGAAAGCGGACTTCGAAACAGACTATCGAGTTGTTCATCCGAGCGGTGCCATTAGGCACATCCACGCGGTCGGTCATCCTGTTTGCGATGAAGCCAGACGTGTCGTGGAGTTCGTAGGCACGGTCATCGATGTAACCGAAAGCAAGCGCGCCGAAGAAGCGCTGCGAGCTTCCGAGCAAGTGGCGCGCGGACAAGTGGAGGCACTGGCGCAGAGTTTGGATGTCCTGACGACCGCGCCGGATCCGGAAAAATTCATTGGCCAGATGTTGAACACGATTGGCCGCCTCTTGAACGCGCGAAGTGTGAGTTTGTGGTTACTCGACAGCTCGGATGACTCACTCGTTCTGCGCTCAATGTCAGACGGTGGAAAGTTGGGCGCGCTTGATCCGGAGCACCCATTCGTCAATGACCCATCATCGTGGAAACAGAACGCGGTGATCGAGGAATTGCTCTTCACGGCCGGGCCGGTGGTTTGCGACAACGTCGCGACTGATCCGCGTATTAATGGCGAATGGGGCGAGTATTTGAAGCGCAAGGGCACGAAAAGATTTCTGGCAGTTCCTCTTTTGATCGGGGGACACGTGAGGGGTTTTGTCGGCATTCGCCATCTCGATAGCGGGCCTTATCGCCCGGAGGAGATAGAATTAACCCAGGCCCTCGCCCATCAAGTCATGCTGGCGCTTCGACTCAATGAGTTTGCCGAGCAAGGTCAGCGCGCGGCGGTCTTCGAAGAACGAAACCGAATGGCGCGGGATATTCACGACACGCTCGCGCAAGGTTTCACCGGTGTGATTGTGCAATTGGAAGCAGCCGAGGATGCAATCTCCTGCGGCTCTCGTAAGGAAGCGGACAATCATTTGCACCGCGCGGGCGAATTAGCGCGGCGGAGTCTGAGCGAAGCACGCAGGTCAGTGCATGCGTTGCGTCCCCAAGCATTACAGGAACACAATTTCTGGGAGGCGCTCAAGGGTACTATTAAGAACACGACCGTTGGAACGGCCCTGCACGCCACGTTTGAGGCTCAAGGCAAACTGCCGGAGCTTCCTCAGCCCTGGCAGGTAAATCTTCTGCATATCGGACAGGAAGCTTTGACCAACACGCTGAAGTACGCGCACGCTCGCAACTTCAAAACGCGACTAACCTACAAGGCGAAAACACTTCGTTTGGAGCTCCGTGACGACGGTGACGGATTCAAAGTCAAAGATCGACATGACGGTGTCGGTCTTAGTGGAATGCGCGAGCGCGTCGAACAAATGGGCGGCGATTTGGAAATCAAGAGCTCACGTGGTAAAGGCACCAAGATCACTGTGGTATTGCCTGGTAACGGAGAGTCGACGTCATGACATCAAAAAAGAAAACAGCTGCGAACCCTAAAAAGTCTGCAAAGAAACCAAACTCTCCTGCCAAGAAAATACCGAAAGTTAGAGACACAAAAAAACCTCCTATCAAGGTCCTCATCGCCGATGATCACAGCGTTGTCCGCGAAGGCCTGGTTTCACTCATCACTCGCAAAGCAGACATGGTCGTAATCGGCGAGGCAAGCAATGGCCGCGAAGCAGTCGATCTTTGGAAGCAACATCATCCCGATGTGACGCTGCTCGACTTGCGCATGCCTGAGCTGGATGGCGTTGGCGCGCTCAAGGAAATTCGTAGCAACGATGAGAATGCGCGGATCATCGTGCTGACAACGTTCGACGGCGACGAAGATATCTATCGCGCTATTCAAGCCGGCGCGAAAGGGTACCTGCTAAAGGACGTTCCTCGCGAAGCGCTGATGGATTGCATCCGTCGGGTGCACGCAGGCGAAACCTGTGTTCCTGTGGACCTTGCTGCGAAGCTCGCGCAACGCGTCAGCGGCGAGACGTTGAGCGGGCGCGAGATCGACGTACTCAAACTGATGGCTCAAGGAAAGAGCAACAAAGAGATCGGCTCTGCTCTTTTTATCAGCGAAGGTACAGTGAAATCGCACGTGAAAGCCATCTTCGCCAAGATGAACGTTATCAGCCGAACCGAGGCTGTCGCCAGCGCGACGCGCCGGGGCCTGATTCAATTGTAGGGGCATTCACCGATTGCAGGGCGTCTATGTCAGACGCCAGCTTAGGGCGGCGTTTCACAGAATGGAGCCGGCGCAAGCCGCGCGACATAGACTGGAAGGCCGCAGGCCGAATGACCGGGAGCGAGCGAGTCAAACGCCCTACAAACATCTCCGTTCTCGCTCCTGATCGTATGCCATTCTACCTCGAAAGAGGGAGCGCGGTCCACCTCGCAAGCGGTACCTGAAAATCCTGCTTACGCGAAATAGCGGCAGTCTGATCAGTACCGATGTTTCACATCGTGAAAACACACGCTCTTCCGAAAACGACGGATGAGATCCGCTCTTACGCTCAACTTCAGCGGCAGATACACGACGCTTTGCGCGTCGAGCATCCCGAATGGGTTGAGGCCAATGGTGATTGTCCGACCTGCGACTCTTACGAATCGCGGCTTGCTGAGTTGCTCGGGCTCGCTTTGCCGAAGAAGGATCGATTGGTCGCCTGATTACCGTACCACATAAAAATTATGAGTGTTAATACAATGAGACACGCGCCCTGGCGTCTGCGAAGACGCCCTCCACTCCCATTACGCGAGACGATTCCGCTCTGGTTCGCCATTTCCAGCCCGTTAATTGGATTGATAATCGGATTTCTCGGAGCCTGGTTTGTCACGTGGCTGACTATTTAGGAAAGCCAAAAAACAAGTGATCGAAAGGTATGAATAACGTAATCGAAGCAGATTTTCTTCCTCGCGAAATCAACGCGGGTTTCTCCTGGCCAAGTTCTATCGGCAGTTCCGGAAGGAAAGCACGACGGCGCGTCCTGATTGTCGTCTCAATATCCAAGGGCAGGATCCATTTCTTGCGAAACCTGTCAGCATTCCTGAGTTGATCAACGCAATTGAGGAAACTCTTCCCGTGCGGGCAACCTCTCACGTTTCTCCCCCGAAGGAGAGACCACGGAGCGACCCTTCGGTGGCATCCTAAAATCCCACGGACGCGCAATGGCCGCGACGCGGATCGGCTCCGAGATTTATGCCATGAAAAAGAATAAGTTACTCACTCTCATAGGTACCGCTCTCGTAGGCCTTGGCCCGCCAGCGTGGGCAGGCCCTCACGGCGGCGGCTTTGGCGGTGGTGGCCATTTCGGCGGATTTGCTGGTGGGGGTTCTCGCCCAGCGCCAGCTTTCCATGGTGGCGGCGCACGCGTTAGCGGCAGAAGTTTCGGCGGACTAAGTGGCGGACCGCGCTTCTACTACGGCGGTACGCGCATGTCTGCCGTCAGGCCGCACAGATTCGCTGCGACAACGAACCGATCGATAAGTCCAAACGCCGGCAGGGTTGCAGCGGCAAATCGTCAACCAAACCGCGCGGGCTCAATTGCAGGGCGAAATCGAGTTTCGAACCCGCGGAATTCGACAGCAGCAAACCGACAGTCATTCGTCAAGAATCACGCGTTTGCGCGTCATGATGCGAACTGGAACCGCGGCTGGGATCGGCGGCATGCACATTTCGACCACGGTCACGTCTTCGTTTTTATCGATGGCTTCTGGTGGGGACTTTATCCATGGGATTACTATCCTTACTACGCCAACGGCTACTATCCGTACGATGACTACGGTTACCCGTACGATGACTACGACTATTACCCCTACGATTACGATGACCAATCGGCCTATGTCGATTCGGATCAGTACGCAAATAATGCGACCGTAAGCACAGTTCAATCAGAGCTTGCGAAGCTTGGTTATTATCACGGCGCGATCGACGGAGTTGTTGGTGACGAAACCGAGGCCGCTCTCGCGCGTTATCAAGAAGATTACCACCTGAGCGTGACCGGGACACTCACGGCGGCGACGCTTCAGTCGCTCGGATTGCCGCAGACAGCGAGCTAGCGAAAACGGCGTTTCGGCGCCTTCAAACCTCTCAAACACAACAAGTGAAAGGAACAAAATGAAAAACAGAAAGCTAAATGGAAAAGTTGCAGTCGTAACGGGCGCATCGAAGGGAATCGGCGCTGGCATCGCAAAGCATTTCGCGGCCGAAGGCGCCGCCGTCATCGTGAATTACGCATCGTCGAAGACTGATGCGGACAAAGTCGTAGATGAAATTACCAAACACGGCGGGAAAGCCGTCGCAGTGCAGGGCAACGTTGCCAAGAAAGCGGACGTTGAAAAGCTCTTTGCCGCAGCGGAGAAAGCGTTCGGCAAGGTCGACATCCTGGTCAATAACGCCGGCGTTTACGAATTCGTGGCGCTCGAAGAAGTGTCCGAGCAACAATTTCACAGAATGTTCGATACAAACGTTCTGGGGATGCTTCTCGCGACACAGGAAGGGTTGAAGCATTTCAATTCCGACGGTGGGAGCATTATCAACATCGGTTCGCTCGCCAGCTCTCTGACTCCGCCGACTGCGGTGGTTTACAACGCCACCAAGGGCGCAGTGGACGCGATCACGCGGACGCTGGCGAAGGAACTCGGACCAAAGAAAATCCGCGTGAACTCCATTAATCCCGGCATGGTGATAACGGAAGGAGCCGTAGCCGGCGGTTACACCGAAGGCGACATGCGGAAAATGTTTGAGTCGCAGACGCCGCTGGGTCGCGTCGGCGAGACGGACGACATTGCGCCCGCGGCGGTCTTCTTCGCTTCGGACGACGCGAAATGGATCACCGGTGAGACGCTACTAATCGCGGGAGGTCTCCGCTAACTGACGACCAACAAGCTAATGAACTCAAGAAACAATATAGAGATTGCAATGCCGGTTAGTGGGTTCGACCGTGAAACAAGGATGGAGAATACCATGAATAAACCTAATTCGAAGAAGAGATTGGAGCTGGCGCAGAGACGCGACGCACCGCTCGCCACGCGAACGGATCTGTCGCGTGAGGGCATCAAAGACATAACCGGGGCGATGAACGCCATTCTCGCCGATGTGTTCGCGCTCTACGTGAAAACCAAGAATTTTCACTGGCACATGAGCGGCCCGCACTTCCGCGATTACCATTTGCTCCTCGACGAACATGCCGAGCAGCTTTTCGCGATGACCGATCCCCTCGCAGAGCGAGTGCGAAAGATCGGAGGCCTCACCCTGCATTCGATCGGGGAGATCGCGCGAACCCAACGCGTGCTCGATAATGATGCCGAATACGTCGAGCCGTTGGACATGCTCGCCGAGCTGGCAGACGACAACAAGAACCTCGCTGTGCGTCTGCGCGAGGCGCACAACGTCTGTGAGGAACACCGCGACATGGCTACCACGAGCCAGATAGAAGTTTGGATCGATGAAACCGAGCGGCGCACGTGGTTTCTGTTCGAAACAACGCGTCGGTCGAATTGATCTTGTACGGGTTGTAGCCGCCTCGCTGTGTCAAGGCGTTTCGGCGTGTTGTAGCGCTCGGCGGCACGCGTGACGCAGCGCCATGGCTACAGCAGCTGCTCTTGTTGAATCATTTATAGTAAAAATCGAGCGAACTGATCGTCAGTGTAGCGTGCACCGAGTTGGGCGTCACGTTGGCCGGTGAAGCCTCGCTTCGGCCAGATCAATATCGCGTTGGATCCGGCGCAAGGCCTGGTCGTTGATGGCTTCTTCGTTGCGCAGTTGGATCACGGTGTCGCGTTCTGTTTGTAACACATCGCGGGCCAATTCTTCAAAGTCACGCGAGTACAATCGGCGCACGCTTGCTCCGTCCGGCTCTTCAATCCGCAGTTGTCGAATACGGTCTTCATATTCCGAACGGAGGCGTTCTATGGTCTTGGGCGTGGCTCGCTTCGACGATGCGATTTCTTCGAGACGAGCCAGGGCTGCTTCGTTGGCCTTCAGGCGCGCCAGTCTCTCTTCTTTTTCCGTGATGCGATCGTCCTTGATTTTCAGCCAATGGACCAGGGGCGTAAGAGTGAGTCCTTGCAAAACGAGCGTCGCGAAAATGACGCAGAACGTCAGCAACAGGATCAGGTCGCGTCCGGGGAATGGTTGGCCATTAGGCAGGACAAACGGGATCGCGAGTGCGGCGGCAAGCGAATCCGCGCCGCGCATCCCGATCCATGCGATCAACGCAGTCTGTTTCCAGGGAGCGGGATTCCTACGGCGGAACGTTGGGCTCAGCAGACGCGGTAAATATGTCGCGCCGAAGACCCAGGCAAAACGAACCAGCACGATTACTGCAACAAGCACGATCGCCAGCCATACCGCGCGAGTCACCGTCCCCGGAGCGAGCGCGGCGACAACCTGCGGCAGTTGCAGCCCGATGAGGATGAAAAGTATTCCGTTCAGAATGAACGTGACCATTTCCCAAACAGGCAGCGCCTGCAGCCGCATGCGCCCGCTCAAGATCCGCGGGGCGCGCCAGCCGTAATAGATGCCCGCAATTACCACGGCGAGGATTCCCGAGACAT
>Ga0207706_10007434_pt1 | contig 10129 bp, 7 predicted proteins | sample KBSC53metaG_FD_184318 | JGI IMG/M metagenome (GOLD analysis project Ga0207706, IMG submission 184318) | Corn rhizosphere microbial communities from Kellogg Biological Station, Michigan, USA - KBS C5-3 metaG (SPAdes) (version 2) | ecosystem: Host-associated > Plants > Roots > Rhizosphere > Soil ... | reverse complement strand
CCCGCCGCCAGAACTCGGATGACAAAAGCTCCCATGCCATTGGCTGCGGCGCGATCCAGAATGCGGCGATAATCTAACGCGCTGAACGACGGCGGCACTGGATTTCCGGCGCTCGGATTGAGCAAATTGTAGTAGCATTGAAACCCGTGAAACTCGCCGCTATCGACCAACTGAAGCAGCGCGTCCGGATCGCCGAGGCCGCTAAAACCGAAAAAGCCGACTTTGCCTCGGTCACGCATCGTTTTGAAGCCAGCGATCACGCCATTGGCGGCAAGTACATCACCGGGACTCAGGCTGAACCGCTTCCCCACAGCACGCGCACTCGTCACGCGCGTGTGGAGCTGCACGAAATCGACGCGTTCGCGGCCGAGTCGACTTAGTCCGGCTTCGACGGCCTGAATCGTGGCTGCTTTGATATCGGTGACAGAGTCCGCCTCGAGACGGATCTTTGTCGAAATCACGGGGGCGACTCCCAGCTCTTTAAGAATCCGCCCGAGATTTTCTTCGGATTTTCCCAGACCGTACGCATAGGCGGTATCGAAAAAATTAATGCCGCGATCGAGCGCATGGCGCACCGCTTTGAGTTGATCTTGATAGGGCGCCTGCACCATCAGAACGGCATTATTGCCGCAGCCAAAGCCGATCTCGGAAACTTTCAAGCCGGTTTTGCCAACGGTTCGATATTGCATATTTCCTCCCGAAGACCGCGCTCGGTGAACCTCGCGCTCGCCAAATTGCGGAAAAAAAATTCTTCTCTTCCCCCTTTGTCAAAGGGGGATAAAAGGGGGATTTGTCGCGAAGACCAATAAGCAACGTTAAAATATTCATTGCTTCGCTAGATCTTCGCCAGTACCTCCACCACTGCATCCGTATCCACCAGGTCCGCCAAACAACCGTCGGGCTCGAAGTACCTCAGCTCTTCTATCGGATAACGTCCGGTACCGACGAGAATGCATTTCATGTGATTCTGGCGCGCGGCTTGTAAATCGTTCGGCGTATCACCGATGATGATGCACTGCCCGGCCAGCAACATGCTTCCCGTGATGCGTTCGCATCGCGCTTTCGCAATCGCCGGCAAATCAGCGCGCACGTGCGAATCGCTCGCATAGGCACCGCGGCGAAGATAGGGCGCCAGACCGGCGGTTTCCAGCTTGATCTCGGCGGTGGCTTCGAAGTTGCCTGTCACGACGCTCGAACAAATCTTCTCTTTCGCCGCAAGGGCTCGCAGGAAAGCATCTGTGCCCGGCAAGGCGCGGACCTTCGTCGTGCCCTGCATCACGTGATGGTGATAGCGCTCGCGCAAATTGATCGTGAATTGCTCCCAGATCCTGTCCTGGAACTCGAAAACAAAGTTCGCCTTGGCAAAGATGTCCTGCACGATCAACGGATCGGTGTTCCCGTCCGGCACCACAGTACGAATATCACCGGTACAGCCGAACGTTTGGCGAATCGCCTCATTGAACGGTACATAGCCGTTTTCTGTCCGCGTGAGCGTGCCATCGATGTCGAAAAGAATCAGTCGTTCCATGAATATTGCGGATCTTGTATGATCGCCAGAGACTTAGCAAGTTACTGTTGTGGATTGTAAGGCTTTATTGTGAGTGCGCTGAACGATTCGAGACGACAGAAAAATTCAATATGTCATTCGACGTTCCGCGAGAAGTCTTTCTCTAGTCAGAGTGTTCTCCATCAAAATGGTTGACCAGTTTAATTGTTGGCATTCGCACTGCGCTCGGAATCTTTCCCGGGCTAAGCTGTCACCGCCACGTAGGTGTGATGACTCAGAAGCGTTGACAAGGCGGGTCTTTCAAGATAGAAGGTTTCCGTAAGTTTTGCGCGACTGGCGTCAACGTGGAATTGACCACGAGGGAGTGCAAAGCATTAAGACGGCCGAACGCCTGGGTCTCTTAACTATGGAGGTCCAGGCTTTTTTGTGGATAATGCGCCGTCGGAATAGTTTTGGCGCCGTGTTTCCCATCCCTGTCCCTCCTTTAGGTCTACAAGAAGGTCTTCAAAGCGTCTAGGCTATTGTCATGATCAAGCATTACCTGCTTTCGCCCGGCCCGACTCCCATTCCCAACGAGGTTCAGTTGGCAATGGCAGAGACGATGATCCATCATCGGACGCCGCAATTTAATCAAGTATTCAACGAAGCGCGTGCAGGGCTGAAAAAGGTCTTTGGCACCAAGAATGACGTCCTCATGCTCGCTTCTTCCGGCACCGGCGCGATGGAAGCTTCGGTGGCAAACCTGTTTTCGCCCGGCGACAAAGTCCTGGTCGTAAACGGTGGAAAATTCGGCGAGCGCTGGCTCAATATTTCGAACGCCTACGGATTGGACCCGATCGAGCTCAAAGTGGAATGGGGGCAGGCGGTTAAAGTCGCGGATGTCGAGCGCCAGCTCAAACAGCACTCCGATATCCAGGGCGTGATGATCCAAGCGAGCGAAACATCGACCACGGTTTTTCACCCCGTGAAAGAAATCGCCAAGCTCACGAAAAACGGGCCGCTGTTTCTGGTTGACGGGGTCACCGCCGTAGGAGTCGTTCCGTTGCAGATGGACGAATGGGGCTTCGACGTGCTGGTGACGGGGTCGCAGAAAGCTTTGATGCTCCCACCCGGTTTGGGTTTTATCGCGCTCAGCGAGCGCGCCTGGGAAAAGACCAAACGCGCCAAGTTACCGCGCTTTTATTTTGACTTGAACCTCGAGCGCAAGAACCAACAGAAGGGTTCCGGCGCCTTCACCCCCGCGGTTTCATTGATCTTCGGCGCGCGCGCTTCGATGAACATGCTCGAGCGCGAGGGGTTGGCGAACGTTTATGCACGTCACGCACGTTTGAGCCGCGCGACCCGCGCGGCCGCCACCGCCTTGGGCTTGCGACTGCTGGCTCCGACGGATCCTAGTCCCGCGGCAACCGGCATCTATCTGCCGGATGGCATCGACGCCGATCAGGTTCTCGATTACCTGCGCGACAAAATGAATATCACCCTCGCCGAAGGTCAAGATCAGCTGAAAGGCAAAGCGATCCGCATTGCGCACGTCGGCTACATGGGATCGTTCGATGTCATTACCGCCATTGCAGCGCTGGAGATGGCGCTCAGAAAATTCGGTGCCGAGATACCGTTCGGCCGCGGTGTTGCGGCGGCACAGGAAATTCTCATGGAGGCTTTGCAATAAAATTGAAAATGGAGAATCGAGAATAGAAAATCGCAATTTTCTCTCTTCGATCCTCCATCATCGACTCTGAACCATGAAGATCCTAGTCACCGACCCGCTCGCCCCTGAAGGTCTGGAAGTTTTCAAAAACGCCGAAGGATTCGAAGTCGATGTCAAAATCGGACTCAAACCCGACGAGCTAAAAAAAATTTGCCATGCGTATGACGGATGGGTAATCCGCAGCGGCACCAAGATTACCGCCGACCTGATCGAAGCCGCTAAAAATCTCAAAGTGATCGGCCGCGCTGGTGTGGGCTACGAGAACATCGACGCGGATACTGCGACAAAAAAGGGCATCGTCGTGATGAACACGCCGGGCGGCAACAATGTGACCACCGGCGAGCATACGATCGCTTTGATGATGGCGCTGGCGCGCCACATTCCCCAGGCCGTCGCGTCTTTGAAGGGCGGTAAATGGGACCGCAATAAGTTCGTCGGCGTTGAAATGTGCAATAAGACCATCGGGGTCATCGGTCTCGGCAACGTTGGTCGGATCGTCGCCGAGCGCGCCGCCGCACTCCGGATGAAAGTCATCGGCTTCGATCCGTTCATCGCCGCTGAAAACATCGCTCGCATGGGCGTACAGCCTGGAACCCTCGACGATATCTTTACCAGATCCGATTTCATCACGGTTCACGTGCCGTTGACTCCGGACACCCAGGGACTGATCAATAAAGCTGCTTTCGCGAAAATGAAACGGGGCGTGCGTATTATCAATTGCGCGCGCGGCGGAATTGTCGATGAAGCTGATCTCGCCGAAGCGATCAAACACGGCAAAGTCGCCGGCGCTGCGCTCGATGTCTACGTTGACGAGCCGCCGCCACCCGATCACCCTTTACTCAATCTCGATCAGGTCATCACGACGCCCCATTTAGGCGCCTCGACGGATGAGGCGCAACTGAATGTTGCCATCGCGGTCGCCGAGCAGATGGTTGATTTCCTTGCCAAAGGCGTGGTGCGTTATGCGGTGAATGTTCCGTCGGTCAGCCCCGAGCTTTTACAGGTATTGCGTCCCTATTTGACTCTCGGCGAAAAGCTCGGCAGTTTGCACGCGCAAATGGCCGCAGCGCTCCCGGAAGAAGTCCAGGTCGAGTATCGCGGGGATGTCACTCAATATAATGTCGCGCCGTTGACGCTTGCGGTCTTGAAAGGTTTGTTGTCTCCGGTGATGGAATTTGCCGTGAATTATGTGAATGCCCCGATTCTGGCGCGAGAGCGCGGCATGAAGATCGTCGAGTCAAAGGGCGAAGAGGCGACCGATTTCGCCAGCTCGATTATCGTCCGAGCGAAAGATGGCAAAGAGACTTTGGAAGTGGAAGGCGCCATCTTCGCAGCCAAGCATCCGCGCATCGTGCGCGTCAATAGTTTTTACCTCGAGGCGGTGCCCGAAGGATATATTCTAGTTTTGCAAAACAAGGATGTTCCTGGCGTGGTCGGCGCCGTCGGCACGATTCTGGGCAATCACGGTTTGAACATCGCGGGCATGGAGCTCGGCCGCAGTGAAAAGGGTGGGAATGCGATCTCGTTCACCCACGTCGATGAAGCCGTAAGCAAAAAAGCTCTCGATGAGCTCCGCGCGCTTCCGCAAATCGTTTCCGCAACCCTGGTAAAATTATGAATCGATTTTAGATTTCAGATTTTGGATTTTCGATTCCAATCCAAAATCGCCAATCTAAAATCCAAAATGCAATTATGTCCAACGTCGCAATCATCGGCGCCCAATGGGGCGATGAAGGCAAAGGCAAGGTCGTCGACCTCTTCACCCGCCAAGCAGATATTGTTGTGCGCTTTCAGGGTGGCAACAACGCGGGCCATACCTTGGTCGTCGACGGGAAAAAAACTGTTTTACACCTGGTTCCTTCCGGCGCATTACATTCGGACAAACTGTGCATCATCGGCAATGGCGTCGTCGTCGATCCCGAGGTCCTGATCGAAGAAATTCAGGCGCTGAAAGCTCAAGGCCATCTCACCAGCGGTGATCAGCTGCGTATTAGCGAGCAGGCGCACGTCATCATGCCCTACCATAAAGCCATCGACCTCGCGCGCGAACGATTGCGCGGCAAGGGCAAGATCGGCACCACCGGGCGCGGGATTGGCCCCGCTTACGAGGACAAAATCGCCCGTGTCGGTATTCGTTTCGTCGATCTCCTGGAGGAAGACACATTCCGTGAAAAACTCGAGCGCAACATTCAGGAGAAGAATTTTTATTTGAAGGCGATTCTCAAAGAAAAGGCGCTCGATTTCGAGGAGATTCATGAGCGCTATGGTGGGTTCCGGGAAATTCTGAAGAGCTACGTCACCAATACCGGCGTGCTGCTCGATGAGCAAATCCGCGCTGGCAAGCGGGTGCTCTTTGAAGGCGCGCAGGGAACCTTGCTCGATGTCGATCATGGTACATATCCGTACGTCACCTCTTCGAGCACCATCACCGGTGGCGCCTGCTCGGGCTCAGGCGTCGGTCCGCAAAAAATTCAGCAGGTGATTGGCATCTCGAAGGCCTACACGACGAGGGTGGGCAGCGGCCCATTCCCGACGGAGCTCGACGGAGCCGAAGGTGAAACCCTCAGGCGCGAAGGCGCCGAGTTTGGCGCCACGACCGGCCGCTCGCGCCGCTGCGGCTGGTTCGATGCCGTGGGCGTGCGTCACGCTGTACGAATGAACGGCATGACCGGCATTGCGTTGACTAAGCTCGATGTCCTTACCGGCTTCAAAAAACTCCCCATCTGTACCGCATATGATTATCAAGGAAAACTCGTGAGCGAGTTCCCCGCGAGCTGCAAAGTTATGGAACGCGCAGCTCCGGTCTATGAGGAACTGGACGGATGGGAGGAGCCGTTGGATAAGGTGCGAAGTTTTTCCGACCTGCCGAAAGCCGCGCAAACCTATGTTCGGCGGATCGAACAAGTGATCGGCACTGAGATCATCCTCGTTTCCGTCGGGCCCGGCCGCGAGCAAACCATTCTGCTCAAGAACCCCTTCGATTAAAGCGCCAACGGGGGGCAGCATGCCGCGCCTACGCTTATCTTAATTTGAAAATCCCCAGGTACTGCTTCACCGATGCGTCGAAGTCCTTGTAGTCTTCCGGATCCTCGACGGCGATTTTAAACCCGCGGAACAGTCGCGGCGGATCGGGTTCGACATCTTTGCGCACCGGTATGCGCTGGAAACCGCGCAGCATCTCCTGCCCTTCCTTGGACAGAACGAAGTCGTAGAACAAGCGCGCAGCATTTGGATGTGGCGCCTTGGCCGCGAGCATCACGGGATTGACCTGCGTCACGGCCGGCTCGAGCGGCAGCCAATCAATCGGCGCGCCGCGCGAGTTCATGCGCTGAATCGTCTGATTGTACGCCAGGATCAGGGGATATTCGCCGGCGACGACCAGCTGAACGCGCTCGGTATTTCCTCGCTTCAAGACCGGATCGAGGGCGGCGAGACGCTTGAAATAATCCACTGCCTTCTCTTTGCCCCACACGCGTTTCAATCCCTCGAGCATTCCGTAGGCTTCGGTATCGACGGAGATTTGCCCGCCCTTCCATTTGGGATTCAGAAGCTCTTCGTATGTTTTCGGAACATCGGGCTTCTTCACCAGCTGGGTATTCCACCCGAGAACGTAGCTGTTCACGTAATACGCAGTCCAGTATCCTTCCTTGTCGAAGAGCTGCTCTTCGATCATTTTGGTTTCCGGCGAACGGTAGGATGCCACCAGCTTGCGCTCGATCAACGGCAGCACCATTTCGCCACGGCCAACGACGATGTCCCAGTCATAGCGGCCGCCCCGGGCCTCGGTAAAAATCTTGTTCAGCAAGGGCCCGCCGCCGGTGCGAAACAGCGTGGCTTTAATGCCGTACTTCTTCTGAAACCGATCGACGACGATCTTGCTCTGATCGAGGGTCATCGTCGTGTAGTAGATCAACTCGCCTTCTTTTTTTGCCGCATCAATAATCTTCTGATCGGGGCTGCCTTGTGCCATGGCGATCAGTGGTGCCATCAGCAAAAGCATCAGCGTGGTGCAGATTCCGTAAAACCGAGCCCAATGAATCATTGCGATTACCTCCTTGCCCGCTGCGGACCAAAGCACGGATACCATTTAGAACTCGTAAATCAATCGAGAACGAAGGTCGTGATATCGGCGTCACGGCAGCGATTCATCCAGCGGCTTGAATACCAGAGCACCCGTGATTATCATGCATGAATCCGAAGCTAAGACACGGGAGGTAGACCATGGACGGCGAAGGATTCAATAATAAAGAAAGACTGGTTAACGACTTGAGGACGCTGATGACTGACGCTGAAGAGCTACTCAGGGTGACGGCTAGCCAGGCCGGCGAAAAGATCGGCGCGGCGCGCCAAAGAATCGAGCAAAGCCTCACGGAAGGCAGAAAAGCCTTGGCTGACGCCGAACAGACGTTAGTAACAAAATCGAAAGAATGCGCCGAAATCGCCGATGATTATGTCCGAGAAAATCCCTGGAGCGCAGTCGGAATGGCAGCGGCCGTCGGTCTCGTGTTTGGGCTTATGATTCGCGGCAAATAAACTCTCATCGATGAACGACGCGGGCAGCAACCTTGACCAGGACGGCTCATCGAGTTTTCTTCAGACGTTGAAAATTTTTGCGGTGGGTCTTGCCTCGGCGCTGCATACCCGTCTCGACTTATTTGTCACCGAGCTCGAAGAAGAACGGGAACGGCTCAAACAAGCTCTGATTTTGGTCGTGCTGGTCATTTTCGGGCTCGCCTTCGGTTTTGCTCTGATCAACATCTTTCTTGTCGCCCTTTTTTGGGAGCATGGCTGGATCGCCGCGATCGGCATCCTGGCGCTGTTGTACTTCGGCATCGCTGTCGGCGCCGCTCTTAAATTGCGTAGCGCTATCCTTCGCCGTTCCGGGCTTTTTCCGGCCACCCTCGCCGAGCTCGGCAAGGATTGTGAAGAGTTGAGAAAGTCACTTCGTGACTAACCGTTTTGCGGACATCGCCCGACGCAAACAAGCCTTGATCGACAAGATTCGACTCGAGCGGCTCGAGCTCGCCGCCGCGATCGCGCAAATCCGCTCGCCCCTAGATACGCAAGGAACGTTTTTTCGAATCGTTCGGATGCTCGGCGCGCATCCGTTGGCGACGGCAGGCGTATCGAGTTTTGTCATCAGCGGTTTTGGCAAAAATCTGTTTCGCTCCGCCCGCTTAGTTTTCAAACTTCGCCAGCTGGTCTTGCCGCTCTGGCTTTGGTGGGTAAGGCGCCGCCGCGACTCTTGATGTTTCGAGCTATTCCGTCCGTGCCCTGTCGACCTTCCTCGAATCGGCCGCACCAGTGAATTGCGTGCCTTGTCGCGCGATCGCTTGGGCTACACCCAGGGCGCTCTGTTCTCTCAGCGTGTGACCGCGCTCCTCGAGCCCCTTTCTAGTTTGAGGACTGATTCCGGCTTCGAAATTCAGCCGATCGGGAATCCATTGATGATGGATGCGCGGCGCTTCCACTGCCGAGCTAACCGGCATGTGAAAATCGAGCACGTTCAGAATCGTCTGCAGAGTCGCGCTAATAATCCGCGGACCGCCTGCGGCTCCAACCACCAGCTCGGGACGACCCGCACGGAGCACGATGGTGGGCGCCATGCTGCTGAGCGGCCGTTTCTTCGGCTGAAGCGCGTTAGCCTCATTGCCGATGAGCCCATAAACATTTCCGACTGCCCCGTGAATGGCAAAATCATCCATTTCATTGTTGAGCACGATTCCCGTTCCCGCCGCGAGCAGTTTGGAACCGAAACGTGTGTTGACCGTTTGGGTGCATGACACCGCGTTGCCGAACCGATCCACAACGCTAAAGTGAGTCGTGCCGCCTTTTTCGGCATTGTAGTGATAGTAGCCGTAGAAACTCGTCGGCTGCGTCTTTTCCGGGGAAATTCTTCGGCGCACCCACGCGGCGTAATCTTTGGCTGTCAGCTTGCCCACTGGAACGTGGACGAAATCGGGATCGCCGAGAAACTGGGCGCGGTCGGCGAATGCATGTTTCATCGCCTCGGTCACCAGATGCAAATATGCCGACGAGTCGTGCTCCATCTGACCCAAGTTGTATCCTTCGAGGATGTTGAGCATCTGCAAGATTGCCACTCCGCCTGAACTGGGCGGCGGCATCGTGATGACGCGCCGGTCTCGGTAGCTTCCGATGAGCGGTTCGCGCCAAAGGGGTTTATAGTTTTTGAGGTCATCGCGGGTGATCACGCCGCCACTGGACTGCACCGTATTGACAATCGCCGCAGCGATGCGTCCGCGATAAAAGCTCTCGCCGCCGTCCTCGGCAATGGTTTTGAGAGTCGCGCTCAGATCCGGTTGGCGAATAATGTCGCCCTCTTTGGGAACTATCCCGTTCGGCAGAAAAACCCGCCCGAGATCGGCGAAGCGCTTCATCGCGGACTGTTGCCGCTCGATTGCGACCCGCAGCGCCGGGTCGAGCGCGAAACCTTCATTGGCAAGCTTGATCGCCGGCGCAACCAGGGTAGCCAATGAAAGCGTGCCGAAGCGCTGGCGCGCCTCGACCAATCCCGCCACTTCGGCCGGCACAGCGACGGCCAGTCCACCTGTCAGGCTCAGCGCCGCCACGGGTTTGCCGTCCTTCATATAGAGCTCGCGCCGTGCCGCGAGCGGAGCCGTCTCGCGAAAATCCAGCGTAAACGCCTGTTGGTCTTTGGCCCGATAGATCACCATAAATCCGCCACCGCCTAGACCCGACGACGCTTGATCGACCACCGACAGCGCGAAAGCAGTGGCAATCGCCGCATCCACGGCATTCCCCCCGCGCCGCAAGATCTCCATTCCGGCTTCACTCGCCAATTCGCTGTCGGCAACGACGAGCCCGGCGCTCGACTGCAGCGTCCGCGCACCGGCTCCGGTGGCAATAAAAGTGCAGAGTAAAACCGACGAGAA
>Ga0207706_10007432_pt1 | contig 10130 bp, 10 predicted proteins | sample KBSC53metaG_FD_184318 | JGI IMG/M metagenome (GOLD analysis project Ga0207706, IMG submission 184318) | Corn rhizosphere microbial communities from Kellogg Biological Station, Michigan, USA - KBS C5-3 metaG (SPAdes) (version 2) | ecosystem: Host-associated > Plants > Roots > Rhizosphere > Soil ... | reverse complement strand
GTTCGCGATCAGCTATCTGGCAATTCCCGGGGCGGATTGGCTCATCTTCCGCAGGTTATGGGGCATCGGCCCGCAGGCTTTCGGGGCCCTGTTGCGCAAGATGATCTACAACGAGCTGCTGCTGGGATATCTCGGCGAAGCGTACTTCTACACCTGGGCCCGCCGCCACATGAGGCTCCAGGCCGCGCCGTTCGGAGCGGTCAAAGACGTTGCGATCCTCTCGGCCATGGCCGGCAACATCTTCACGCTGCTGATGCTGGCGATCGCCTGGCCGCTCGCTTCGGCGACGCAGTTGGGCCTGCAGACCCGCTCGGTGGTGCTGTCGCTGACGGTGGTCCTGATCACATCGATGGCGGCGCTCTTCTGGCGACGGCAGATCTTCTCGCTGCCACGCCCGCAGCTGCGCTTCATTTTCACCATCCATCTCGGGCGGATCCTGGCCGTGGCCGGCCTGTCGGCGCTGCTCTGGCATCTGGTGCTGCCGGTCGTGCCGCTGGTGTGGTGGCTGCTGCTGGCGACCATCAGGCTGCTGGTCTCGCGGCTGCCGTTCGTGCCCAACAAGGACGTGGTTTTCGCCGGCCTTGCCGTGTTCATGCTCGGCCACGAGGTGGAGATCGCTTCGCTCCTGACGTTGATGGCCGGGTTGATCCTGCTCACTCATCTGCTTGTCGGCACCGCCTGCGCGGCCACCGACCTGCTGCGGCGTGAGCCGCGGGGGTGAGCGCCCTTCCGGCAAGCGCGCTGCTTCCGCTGCTGGCCGCCGCGATCATCCCGTCCAGCCCGGACCTTGGGAAGGCCGAAGGCCGCTGCCGGGACAAGGAGAACGGCCCCGCGCTGCTGGTCGATGCCAAAGGCCTCAAGGATCGCAAGGGCGATCTCAAGCTGGAGGTCTACCCGGTGAACGATCGGGACTTCCTTCAGGACGACAATGTCCTGGTTAGCGAAGGCAAGGTGTTCCGCCGCGTCGAGGTGCCGGTGCCGGCTTCCGATCCCATCGAACTTTGTGTCCGCATTCCCGGGCCCGGCACGTACAGCGTGAGCCTGCTTCACGACCGCGACAGGAACCGCAAGTTCGGCTGGATGGTCGACGGGATCGGCTTTGCCGGCAATCCCAGGCTGGGATGGAGCAAGCCGCGGGCAGACGCGGCCAAGGTGATCGCCGGCGCCGGGCTGACGCGCGTGCCGATCGTGCTCAACTACCGCCACGACCTCGGCATGGCGCCGCTCCGCAAGAGGTAAGAATCGTGCGCATTGTCGATGTCTGCGCCTTCTACTCGCCCCGCGGCGGCGGTGTGCGGACCTATGTCGAGCAGAAGCTCGCGATCGGGCCGAAGCTCGGCCACGACATCACCATACTGGCGCCCGGTGAGCGCCACGAGATTGTCGAACGCGGCCCGCAAGCGCGAATCGAATTTCTTCCTTCGCCGCGCTTCCCGCTCGATCGCAGGTACTGGTATTTCGCCGACGAGCCGGCGCTTCATCGCGCCCTCGACCGCGCGACGCCGGACCTGGTCGAAGTGGCCTCGCCTTGGCGCAGCCCCTTGATGGTCGCGCGCTGGCCGACGGCGGTCCCGCGCGCATTGATCATGCATGCGGACCCTCTCTCGGCCTACGCCTACCGCTGGCTTCAGCCCATCTTCAAGCGCGCGACGATCGATCGTCAGTTCGAGCGCTACTGGGCGCACTTGCGGCGGCTGGGACGCAAATTTGACCGCGTGGTCTGCGCAAGCCAGGATCTCAGCGCGCGGCTTGTCGCGGGCGGCGTGGCGAATGTCGTCACACACCCGATGGGAGTGGAGTCGGGGGTATTCTCGCCGTCGCACAGGGACCAGGGTCTGCGCGCGAACCTGTTGCGAAAGTGCGACCTTCCGCCCAGCGCTCATCTATTGATCGGCATTGGCCGACTGGCTCCTGAGAAGCGCTGGCCACTGATCATTGAGGCCGCCACTGCCGCGGCGCGGGTCCGGCCCATCGGCCTGGTCATGCTCGGCGACGGGCGCGAGAGCCGCTCCGTACTGTCGGCGATCGGCGGCAATCCGCACATCCGCCTGTTCGAACCGGAGCGGGACCGTCACGAGTTTGCCCGGATCCTCGCCAGCGCAGATGCGCTGGTCCACGGGTGTGAGGCCGAAACTTTCTGCATGGCCGCCGCCGAAGCGCGCGCCAGCGGGCTGCCGGTGATCGTGCCGGATCGCGGCGGCGCGGCCGACCATGCAAAGAACGGCGGCGGCCAGACCTATGCCGTGGCTGACAGCCGCTCGGCCTGCGCGGCCATACTCCAGGCGCTCTCGCGCCCGCTCGAGAGCTCGGCGAAGGTGCGCACCATCGAAGACCACTTCATCGATCTGTTCACCGACTATTCGGCGCTGCTTCCGAGCCGCCGCGCGGCCTGACTGGCATGCGGCCGTTGTTCTCCGCGCTCGACCGCTACCTGCTGGTGCACGTCGCGGGCACGCTGGCCTCGGTTTTCGGCATCGTCATGTCGCTGATGATGTTCGAGCATCTGCCGCGCCTGTTCGACATCGTGCGACTGTCGGGTCGCAAGGCCTACGTCATCACCCAGAGCATGATCTCCCTGATGCCCGAATACGCGGCAATCGGCATGCTGTTCGGCCTGTACCTGGCGATCGCCTTGACCGTGCGGAGACTCTCTCTGCGCGGCGAGCTCGACGTGCTCGAGGCAACGGGAGTGCCGCCCTGGCGGTGGATGCGGGTTGCGGCGCTTGTCACGGCGTTGGCAGCAGCCCTGTTATTGCTGACCCAGGGATGGTTGATGCCGGCGGGCGAACGGCGGCTAGAGGCTTTGGGCAAGGAACTGGAAGACGGACGCTTCGGCTATGATCTGCAAGCGCGACAGTTCACCGATTTGGGCAACGGCGTGACGATCAGGTTCGATGGCGTCGAGCGGACCGGCGGCGGCTTGCGCGGCGTGTTCTTCCACAAGGATGATACCACCTTCACCGCGCGCCGGGGGCGATTGGGATTCGATTTCGGCGGCGATGTGCTGCTTGACCTCGAAGACGGAAGCATGATCGATGGCGGCAACCGGCAATCGTTGTCGTTCTCGCGTTTCCATCTCGACAGCGGCGACCGGCCCGCCGGGCGCACTCCTGCCAAGGTCGATCGGCGGAAGAGCATGACGCTGGACACCTTGCTCCGCAGCGATCGAGCGGCAGACCGGGCGGCCGCCTGGGCACGCCTGCTGTGGCCGGCCTTCGCCCTGATGATCCCCGTCCTGGCCCTGGTCCTCGGCAGACCGGCCCGGCGGAGCCGCAGTTCGTTGGGATTGATGCTGGGGCTGGTCCTGCTGGTATTGTTCATCCGCACGGCGAACATCGTGGCCACGAGCCCGACGGACCGCCCCGGCATGCTCGCGGCCGTTGTGGGCCTCGGCTGGGCAGGCTTCGTCGGCCTGCTCCTGCGCGGCCAGCGAGCCAGGGGCGCGGGGTATGTCGATGCCTGGTTCCGGCGGTTGCTCGGCCGCATCGGCAGCCGGGGCAACAAATTCGACAAAGAACTTCCGCTTCCAACTGCGGATCGAACCCCCTCGCGTCGTCAAAGCGAACAGACGTCAGGAGGTCATTCATGGATGCGGAGTGCGCTCGATCGTTCGTCGAGGACACCTTTCGGCGGGCCTATGGCGCGCACGGAGCATCTACCTTCGGTGAGTACCTGAGTTCGGCAGGGCCGGGCCGGGCCGCACTGGGCCATCGCCGCGCCGGCGCGGGGCCGTTGTTCCTCGAAGCCTATCTCGGCCTCGCCAACAAGGCGCGCGACATTCTCGCCAAGGCTTATTCGATCAACCCAAAGGCCGAGGACGGCGGTGCGGCGATGAGCCTGGGCGTCCTCTCCGACAAGGTGCCCGGTTCGCCGATCGGGTTCGTGATGGCGGGGGTGGTCAAGTGAGCATCTCCGGCCGGTTCGCCGCTCAGTTGGCCCACCCCCGCGGACTGAGCGGGCGTGTGCTTGGACAAGCCATGGACCTAGCCAACGCGCGACCGATGCGGCTCGCGCTAACGCTGGCCGAACCGAAACCTGGAGAGCGCATTCTGGATTCCGGCTGTGGGACCGGCGCGGCGTTGGCGATGATTCGCGCGATGGCGGCCACGTACCATCTCTACGGAATCGACCGCTCGCAAGAGATGGTCGCCGTCGCTCGGCAACGACTGGGCAGCGACGCGACGCTCGCGTGTAGCGAGATTGCGGAAATTCCGAGTCTCAACTGGCAGCCGTTCGACGCAGTCTTGGCGCTCAACGTATTGTATTTCGCCGATGAACGGGGGGAGATGATCGCGGCGTTGCGCAATGCGCTGCGACAGGGGGGGCGACTGATTGCCTACGTCACCCACCGCCATACGATGGAGCGCTGGCGATTCACTAACGCCGGTCTCCACCAGATGTTTGACGTGCGCGACCTTGAAGATGCCTTGGTTCAAGGGGGGTTTGCCCGCGCCTCGATTTCGATCAAAGAGCATGACGTCGCACCAGGTATAAGGGGCCTCGTCGCTCATGCCGAGCGTTGAGGTTGTAGACACGATGGCGGAAAGCGAGCCGCGCAACGTCGATACCGGGTTGGCGGCTCTGCTCGAGGCACAGCAGGCCGAGTTGCTCCGCTTCCTGGCTGCGCGTTGTGGAGATGCGGCGGAAGCGCAGGATCTCTTGCAGGAACTGTGGCTGAAAGCCGTGACGGTCCCGTCGGGCCCGATCGCCAACGGTCGCGCCTACCTCTTCCGGATGGCCAACAACCTGGCGCTCGATCGCGCCCGGATGCGGCGGCGGGCGATGCGCCGCGAACGCGCGTGGCTCGACCGCGACGAACCGACCATGCGCTCTCTCGATCAGCGGCCCGACCCTGCGCGCAGCGCCGAAGCCGAGCTGATCGAAGCCGAAGAGGCACAGCTGCTCCGCCGGGCGATCGACGCACTGCCCGGCGGCGCCCGCCGCGTGCTGCTGCTGTATCGTTTCGAGGGACACGGCCAATCCGACATCGCGCGGATGATGGGCATCAGCCGCAGCGGCGTCGAGAAGCACCTGTCGCTGGCGATGAAGCAATTGCGCCGCACCTTGAACAACTGCGGATTCTTCGAAGCGGGAGCGTCTCAGGAGCGGAAAACGGCGAGGGATGGAACGCCAAACAGGAATTCACAGCCATGACCGGGGCAGACGACAGGATCTTCGAGCAAGCGGCCGACTGGCACGTTGCCAGCGAGCGCGACGACATGGATTGGGATCGCTTCGCTCGCTGGCTCGAGGCCGATCCTCGCCACCGCATCGCGTACGAGGAAACGGCACTGGCCGATGCCGCGCTGGACGATCACCCCGTCCTGCGCTCGTTGGCGGACGCCTCCGAAGCGACGATCAAACGCAAGATTTCGCTTGCCTGGCCCGCGTGGGCCGGCGGCGCGCTCGCCGCCTCCCTCGTCGCTGCTCTCCTCTTGCCGCAGATCGCGGCACCCAATGCGCAGATCTTCGCCAGCGACAATGCGCCACGCACGATCGCGCTTCAGGATGGCTCGCAGGTCGTTCTCGGCCCCCAAAGCAAACTGACGATCGCGGGAGCGCGTAACGACAAGCTTGCCTTGGAGGGTGGCGCCTATTTCGCGATCCGCCATGACCCCGATCGCGTGTTGACGATCAGGGCCGGCGGGCTCGAAATCCGCGACATCGGCACTCGCCTCGAAGTCCAGGCGAACGGCGACGCGGTTCGCGTCGAGGTCTCGGAAGGCCAGGTTGAGCTTCGCGGCGGTGCGCTGGGCCGCCCGGTCGAACTCCCGGCCGGCCGGCGCATTCTGTTCGATCCGGCACACCGGCTGGCGACCATCGCGTCCGTCTCGCCGCGCGACGTAGGCGAGTGGCGCGAAGGGCGTCTGACATACGACGCGGCGCCGTTGTCGCTGGTCGTGGCCGACCTCGCCCGCTATGGGAGGGTTTCGGTTGTCGTGCTTCCGCCGCTGGCCGGACGGCGTTTCTCTGGAACCTTGTCGATCCGCGATGGCGATTCAGCAGTCCGCGATCTGGCGCAGCTCATGGGGTTGGAGCTGTCTCGCGAGCGCGGCGCTTATCGCCTCAGGCAGCCCGGCTGAGGCGCGTAACGAGGCCCCCCAGAGGATCGACCTCGAAGCGAGTTCGCTGCCCGATGCGATCGCCGAACTTGCGCGAGAAATGCGAGTTTCCGTCGGGCTGGAAGGCTCGCTTCCGCGGCTGCCAACGCGCCCGCTGCATGGCGAGTTGACAGTTGATAAGGCGCTCACGCGGCTGCTGCGCGGCTCGGGTTACGTGGCGCGGCGTGTCGGACCGACCGCCTGGCGGCTCGAACGGGTTCCGAACGCGCCGACCCGTGCGCCGTTGTCCGCTTCTTCCCGACCAACACCCCTCATTCCTGCAGCGGAAATCGTCGTCAGCGCGACCAAGCGCGAACTGACGCTCGAAAAGGTTCCGGCCGCCGTCAGCGTCGTGACGGTCGGAGGGACGGACCGCTTCGACCCGGAGAGCGACACGCGGCGCGTCGCCGAGCGTGTGGAAGGGCTATCGTCGACGGGCCAGGGCCCGGGGCGCAACAGGATGTTTCTGCGCGGCGTGGCGGACAGTCCATTCGGCGGAAAGAGCCAGGCCACCGTCGCCGTTCTCCTGGACGACGCCCGGTTGACGTACATCGCGCCCGATCCTGACATTCGCCTGGTCGACGTCGATCGCGTGGAGGTGCTCAAGGGACCGCAGGGATCGCTCTATGGCAATGGGGCCCTCGGCGGCATCTATCGCATCGTCACCAAGCGTGCGGATACGTCGGTTTTCTCGATCGCCGGTTCCGTGAACGGGCAATCCATTGCGGACGGCGAACTGGGCGCAGGCGGCTCGGCGGTGGTAAACGTGCCGATCGTCCCCGATGTCACAGCCCTGCGGTTGGTCGCCTATGGCGAGAGATCGCTCGGCTGGATCAATACCGGCGAGCGGCCGGACAGCAACGGCATCACGGTCGTCGGCGTTCGCGCCGGCCTCAGGGTGGAGGCTGGAGGAGGCTGGCGAGCTGACCTGACCGGGTTCGGCCAGTGGCTGCAGACGCACGACAGCAACTACACCTATCGCCCCGAAGCGCACGAGCGCCCGGCCCAGTTGCCCGAACCCCACGATAACGATCTGGTTCACGGCTCGCTTCGCCTGGCCCATGAAGGACGAACCCAGATCGTCCTGTCGAGCGGCTACACCGACCACATTGTCCACGACCGCTACGACGCGAGCCAAGGCGCCGAAAGCTTCGGCTTGTCCGATCCGCAAACGCTCGACGACGACGCTCACTACACCGTCTGGGACAGCGAAGCGCGGGCGAGCGGACGCTGGCGACGGCTGGCTTGGCTCGGCGGCCTGTCGCATGTGGAGGCGCGGCAGGATGTCACGAGCGTGCTCGAAGGTACTGGCGGAAGGGCTCTGACGCTCGAGAGGGTCGAACGACGGGAAACCGAATCCGCGCTGTTCGGAGAAGCGACGCTGCCGCTTTCAGGAGTGCTCGACGCCACGCTAGGGGGCCGCCTCTTCCACACTACGCTGCACGAACTCCGCACGACCGTCGCCAAGGAAGGCTTTGATGACGTGACCCGCACGGGCGTTACGCCATCCGGCTCGCTGTCATGGCACCCTCGAGAGGGGCGCCTGCTTTACCTCCGCTACGGTTCCGCCGTGCGTCAGGGCGGCACCACCGCGGGTAAGAACGGTTCGGTCGAAAACCTCGACGAGGACGAGCTGATGACGCTCGAAGGCGGATGGCGGCAAACGGTCGGGAACATCGCCCTCGACCTGGGCCTTTACCATTCGTGGTGGCGCGACATCCAGTCTGACGTGCTGCTGGCCAATGGCCTGGTCGAGACCGCCAACGTCGGCGATGGCGCGATCACCGGCGCCGAACTATCGCTCAAAGCTCGCTTCGATGGGGGATGGCAACTCGACGCAGGCGGCATGATCCAGTCCGCGATGCTGACCCGAGACATGTCTGGCTTGGAAATGCATGACCGCCGATTGCCGGTGGTGCCTTCATGGACGCTGCGCGGATCGCTCGCCCGCAGCTTTGCCCTCAAGGCCTGGGATGCCATGGTTTCCGCAGGAGCCCGTTATGTCGGCCCCGCGCGGCTCAGCTTTGATCCCGCTCTGGACCGGCCGATGGGAAGATATCTCGAAACAACCCTTCGTTTCGAGGCACGTCGTGGACCCTGGGTCGTTGCTTTGGAAGGGCGCAACGTGCTCAATGCACGCGGCAACAGCTTTGCTTACGGCAATCCGCTGCGGCTGTTCTCCGACCGCCAGTTCGTCAGGCAGGATCCCTTCGCGCTACGCCTGTCGGTCGTTTTCGCACTTTAAGAGCTGCGCCATTCACCATTTCCGCGCCGACCCAAACGTCAGTTCAGACCCGTTGCCTGCAAGCGGCGTGCGGTCTACCTGTTAGCGAGGTGGAGCGAGGCTTCCGTTTCGACGTCCCGTCGCGCGTGAGCCTCTTGTGGGAGAGTTGGACATGCCCGAGAACGAACCGGCCGCTCAAGTCGATGTGACCAAGGAATGGCGCGCGACGCAGGGCCAGAAATCGAGCGCCACGCGCTTGCGCCTCTTCGCCGCGATCGCCTGGGTGGTCGCCATCGCCGCGGAAATCGCCGGCGTGGTCATGCTTAGGCAGCACAAGTTCGATCATGGCAACCTGCCGCTGCTGATCGGGCTGCTGGTCGTAATCGCGGTGTTCGCGATTGCCGGCAACCTGATGTGGAAGGCCGCCAACAAGCACGACCCGGCCAGCAAGGCCGACGGATTTCGCTTCTTCGTCCAGAATCAACTCGGCGCGATCATTACGCTGATCGCCTTCCTGCCGCTCATCGTCCTGATCTTCCTGGACAAGGACATGGACCCCAAGAACAAGAAGATCGCCGGCGGTGTTGGCGTGGCGCTGGCGTTGATTGCCACAGTGATCGGCGTCGATTTCAATCCACCGTCGACCGAGCAGTACACGCAGGACATGAACCAGTGCGCGGCGCAGATTAAGTCGAGCCAGCCGACCACGGCGTGCTCGCCCGAGGTCGCCGAGCAGGCGCAGGCCATCGCCAAGGATTCCGCCACCGTGGCCGACGCGACGAAGGACGCCGCTCACCCCAACGGGCAGGACGTCGTCTACTGGATCGCGCCCGAGAACGGCGCCAAGAAGGCCGCCACGCCGCACGTGTTCCATCTTTGCCAGAGCGTCAGCCCGCTGCGCGGCAAGGCCGTCAACCAGGGGTCGGTGACGGAGGCTTACGCCGAGAACGCGACACGCATCACCAAGCAGATTCCGATGGAGCAGTCGCAGTGCGGGTTTGCCGGTGCGGCCAAGGCGAATTCCGCAACCGACTCCGTCAGCGACGCCGCTTCGGCGACGTGAGCCTTCTCAGGAGAGTGACATGGGCATTTTTGACTCGATCCTCAGCTCCGTCGGTGGGACCGACATTTCGAATCTCGCCGCCAAGGTAGGGATCGACCCGGCGATGGCCGAAAAGGCCGTCGCGGCCTTGGGCGCGGCACACGTGCGGGAAGGCGACACCGTCAAGACGGCGGCCAAGCACACCGGGCTCGATGCTGCCGTGCTTTCACAGATCGTGCACCATATTGGCGGCGAATCATCGCTCGGCCATTATGCGCAGATCGTGCAGGACAATCCGCAGATCCTGTCCGGGATCACCTCCGCGCTCGACCGCGACGGAGACGGCAACCCGCTCGACGACGTGCTCGGGATGGCCAAAGGCCTGTTCGGCGGCTCGAAGGAATAAACGCCGCCGCCGCGCGAGGGAGCATTAGCGCTTCACTCGTGCGGCTTCATCCCGAACGGCAGCTCCGAGCTGATCCGGCGAAGATCGACGATCTTGCCGCCTGAGATGCGGAACACCTCGACGATTTCCAGCGAGCGTGGATAGGCGGCGGGGTTGGGCATCGCGCTCCCGTCCGGGCGGGTGAATTTGCGCGGGGCGGCGGGGATGTCTTCGAACACGCGCACGGCGACGAGACCGCGGGTCTCGTCCACGGCGAGGACCTTGCGGTCGCGCCAGCGGGCGATCCATTGCAGGCTGTTGCCGGCGATGGGAGCGGCGCAGGCGCCCAGCGTCTGGCCGTTGACGTTCCATTGGCAA
>Ga0207706_10007425_pt1 | contig 10136 bp, 6 predicted proteins | sample KBSC53metaG_FD_184318 | JGI IMG/M metagenome (GOLD analysis project Ga0207706, IMG submission 184318) | Corn rhizosphere microbial communities from Kellogg Biological Station, Michigan, USA - KBS C5-3 metaG (SPAdes) (version 2) | ecosystem: Host-associated > Plants > Roots > Rhizosphere > Soil ... | reverse complement strand
GCCGGGCGTGTGGTGTTCGCTCCGCCTGATCTTCACCTCGATTCATTGAGTACGGTTCGACGTTCATACGCCGCCCTCCGGTAGGGCGTGTGAGCGAAAGCGTCGTCGCGAGCCACTCACTTCGCAGCAGGATTACCCGTCCGGGTGATGACGCCGCTTCCACCGGCGTCCTACTCTTCCGCTGTGACCGCGATTCACCGTGCACTCGGACGCCTCCACTCACAGTACCGTGTAACTCGGCACGGGCTGCCTAACGGGACTTGGATGGCATCGAGTGTCGACACCAAAGAGGCCACCGTGTCCACCCGCTCTTCAGGCGTAACGCCCGTGCTCACGCTCACCCGCCAGCGACCGGCCGAGTTCCGATCCTGGACTGATTCGCGCCTCATCGCCGCCATTCAGGCAGAGCCGCCCGACCAGGACGCGCTGCACGAGCTGGTGACACGCTACTGGCGCCCGCTGTTAGCACGGTGTCGGGCGCTGACGATGAATAGCGACCTAGCGGCGGACCTCGTACAGGAAACGTGGTCACGAGTGCTACGCGCGCGGGCCGGGCTGCGGCCAGACGGCAGCTTTCTGGGGTACATCATGGCCGTCGCGACGAACATTTGCCGCGATCAGCGACGCTTGTCGCGTCGCGCGGGCGACATGGCGGAGCATCGTCTGTTGTCGTTCGAACTGGCGATGCCGTCGGACGAAGACGACACCGTTATTCTCGCGGATGTCATCCCCGACGCGCAGACGCTCGGGCGCGCGGACCGGCTCGCACTGGCGATCGACCTTGACGGCGCCTTCGCGCACCTAACGCCACGACTACAAGAGGTGGTGGTGGCGAGATACATCCGAGGCGAGTCGGCGGCTGCCATTGGCCGCCGGCATGATTGCACGGAGCAGACGATCACCACCTGGCTCCGCCGAGCCGGCCGCCTGCTCCAAGAGTATTTGGCCGCGTCCTAGTGCCACGTCCGATCCGCAGCCTGCTCGGCGTCATTGTCTCGAGCACCAATCTCCAGCTCGATATCGGAGACCCTCGGACAGGAGCAGCGGCGCCGTCTGCTCGAGCTGACGCAGCGTGCGACGCGGCCAAATGGCTTCGAAGTCGTCAGCAGCGCCCGCCACGGTCGCCTTCAGCTCGCTGACGCCGGCCCCGGTATCCCTGGCGACGGTCTGAATCACCAGCTCGACCGGTTGTGGCAGCCACACACGGGCGCACCTAACGACGCCACGCGGCGAGAAGTGGTTAGCGCCTCGGCATTCGAACTACGCCTTGCGCCTCGTCCCAGCCAGCATCGCGGATCTCGTCGAGATCGAGGTCGCGCTGCAGGCGGCGCATCGCCTCCTGCCCGATCACATTGGCATCGCGCAGGCCTACGACCGCTGCGCCGGCAGCTTCGCGAACCTTGCGCTCGACCTCCCGCACGGCGTTGATGTCGGTCGCGCCCTCGTCCCGAGCCGGCTCATCGATGCGTCCTGCGCGGATTCCGGTGCGCATCGCGATCATGGCTCGCAGGTACGTCACGGCTTCTGGCGCCAGCTCGTTTTCGGCCAGCCTATCCAACCGTGCGGACGCGACGCGCGCGGCCTCCAGCCGTCCACGCCCTATCTCCTCTTCCACGCTGTCGTCGTGCGGTATCGCAAGAAGGCGGATGACCGGGCGGAGCGTCAGCCCCAGCACGATCAGCGTTATGGCGACGACTCCGAAGGCAACGACGGTAAGCGTCTCGCGGCCCGCAAAGGGTACCCCAGAAGCCGTACGAAGGGGAAGAGCGAGCACCATTACAAGCGTGTCACCGCCGCGCAGTCCCGCCCACGACAGCACGACGAGTGATCTCGGCGAGGGTCGGTGTCCCCAACGGCGTTTGCCAGAAAGTCGCGGAAGGTAGTTGCCAAGGAAGACGGTGCTCAGGCGGACACCGACGATCGTCAAGCTGACTAAAGCGGCGGTGCGAAGCAGTCCCAGATCATTCCCATGCCACAGAGTTGGCGCGAGCTCGCCGAGCTGGATGCCGATGAGAGTGAACACCAATCCCCCGACGCAGAAGCTGAGCGTTTCCCAGACGCCGCGCCCCTGCACGCGCGTGCCCGCCGACACGGTCCGCGGCACGAACCGCGAGAAGCAGAACCCGGCGACGACCACGGCGAGGACCCCCGATGCCCCTATGTGCTCGGCGAACAGGTAGGCGGCAAATGGGGTGAGCAGCGACAACGTCGACGCGGCTGTCGCGTCCGTGATCCACCGCGACAGCCGCGCGACCAGCCACCCAATGGCAAGCCCGATCGCCGCGCCGCCGGCCGCCATCAAGACGAACCCGGTCGCTGCCTCAACCAGGGAAAAGGTGCCAACCATCGCGGCGCTCACGGCGAGGCGGTAGGTCACGAAGGCGGCTGTGTCGTTCAGCAGCGTCTCACCCTCGAGGACGGTGACGAGGCGAGTCGGAACGCCAAGCCGCCGGGCGATGGCTGTGGTGACGTCGGCATCAGTCGGTGCCACCATTGCCCCGAGCACGAAGGCCGACGCCCAAGGAAGCGCGGGGGCGACGGTGTGGGCGACGACGGCGACGACGACGGTGGTGACGAGGACGAGCACGACCGCGAGCAGCAGGATCGACCGTGCGTTCCGGCGAACGTCTCGCATCGAGGTGGTCGTCGACGTCCAGAAGAGCAGCGGCGGAACGAAGAGCACCAGCACTAGCTCGGGCGCGAACGTCAGGCCATGGAAGATCGGTAGCGCTGACAGCAGGAGCCCGCATATCACCTGCGCGATCGGCAGCGGCACGTCAAGCCGCTTTGCGAGGGGCTCCACGAGAACCGCGGCAAAGAGCAGCGCAAGGATGGTGGTGAAGTCGTGCAATGGGCGCGCCCTCCGGCGCTCGTGAATCGGCGCAGGCGCGCGCTGTGGAGCGGACGAGCGGGCGAGCACTTCGGAGCGCTGGACCGCGAGCTGGATCACGCCTCTCTCTTCCGGTACGCTGGCGTGCCCGGAATCGAAAGGGCGTGCCTCCGGCGGCGCGGAGCGATGTCCGCCAGTGCGATCGGCGTCTGTTTCAGCGGGGAGATGCGCCGCGTACACGAAACGAGAAGCAGCGATTTCTCGCGAGACGCGGGAAGGGTGATGCCGATCAGCACAGCCGGGTTTGTACCATGATGCGCGGTGACCACTGCGTCGTTCCGTCCAGTTTCATTCGCGCGCTCGTCGTTGGCGCTATCCAGTGTGAGACTGGGGTTCCCCCTGTAATTATGGTGGCTATTGCTCGGCCTTCTCTGGAGCTGTGCGGCGACCGGCATCGGAAGTCCCGCGGAAGGAACGAGACGCTTTGTCTGTCGAGTGAAAGCAGACGCGGTCCGGGTGTGCTCGCAGTCTTCCCGCCACTGGGGCCACACCGGCCGGCGTCGCACGCCAGCCGTCGCCCGACGTCAGATGACGGGGACCAGGACCAGGGCCACCATGAGACACGCTGTCAACGCGACGGAAAGTGCGAGAGCGCTGTAGAGGTGACGGAGCGCAGCCAGCTTGGTGTCCGCAAGCCCGCTGAACGCCAGCGAAATCTCGCTGAGCTGCCGGCTCAACTCCTCTCCGGTGATCCGCTGCCATCTCGCGTGATACTCCTTCGGGCTCGGCCGGCTTGATCCCACCGGCAGAATACCACGCGAGACTGGTGTCTCGGCTGGGTCCTCGAGGATGGGTTGCTTGGCGAGGTGCTCGAATTCGGCGGCGGAGAGCCGCGGACGCAGGCCGCGCAGTGCCTCGCGCAGTACCACCACCGCCAGTATCACGTACATCACGCCGAAGACCCGACCTGCCCATGCTGCTGGGCCGGGGTCCTGCTTAAAGGCGTCGAAACGTGAGAGCACGAGCAGGGCGGCTGCGTTCGTTACGCCGAAGACGATGAGCGCGTACCTCACTCGCTTGTCTAACCCTTCCGATAGGCGGCGCTCCAGTTCGATCACTTCCCATTGATTCCGGATGCGCTCTCCAATGCTCAACTCCTCGCCGGCCTGGACCAGACGTCGGCGCATCTTCTTCACGGCACGGCGCTGCAGTGAATCTTGCCCGTGTTGATCGGTCATCTCCGACCCTCCGTCGCTCCGCCCCGTTCGAGTACGTCGATTTCACGCCGAGCGTGCGATGTGATCATCGTTGGCGCACTCCAGTCGGACGGTGAAATCGGAGGATTCTCCGATGGACTTCAGCCTATCCCGCAGCGTGTCGGGCTCCGAGTTCCGCCGGAAGCGAACGAGATAGAGCAGTGTCGATGGCAGGACGGCACTTTTCGGGACTCGGCCGATGGCTCTCCGGTTGCCTGTCGAGCCGTCGAGCCGCCAACGCTTCGTCTCGCGCTGCAGGAACATCTCCACGAGCAGGCGCGCCCGTTCCACCTGTGCCGTCTCGATGACGAAGTAGCCAAGGCGAGGCCGGCGGAACACGACTGCGGGACCGTTGCTGGTCCCGGGATCGTCGTCGGGATGCTGGTCAGCGGCCACCCTTGCGGGCACTCCGTGTACATCGGTGAAGGTCGGCGTCTCAACCTCGGGGGCCGTACGGTGCGTCAAGAACCGACGCAGCGCGGCGAGATGTGCAGTGGGAACGAACACGAGGACCAGGCAGACAATCGCGAGCGGCAGCACGAACAGAGTCGTCGCGAGTACAGAGACGATGATTCCAGAAAGGACGGGTGTGTTCATGGCGTCGCTTTCGATCCTCCGATCGCGGTCCGTTAGGCGGCGGGCAGTATCACGGCCCGTCCTTGCAGCGTGCCGGCCTGCAGCCGTTCGTACGCGACAGGCGCGTTACCGAGGGGGAACCTCTCGATGTGGGGCGATATGAGGCCGGCCTGGGCGAGCGCGATCACCTCGCGGAGCTCTCCGCGACTTCCGTAGAAGGGCATCACGACCTGCGTCTCCACCGGTATGCCCGCCCAACCAGCGGCGTTAGGCGCCAGTGTCAATGAGCCACCACCGAGGCCCAAGAGTGTCAGCCGTCCACCGGTCGCGACGATCGACGCGCCCAATGTCAGTGTAGGAGTGGCGCAGACGAAATCGAGCACGACCTCCACACCGCCAGGCGACCGGCCCACCAGCGCTCGAATCTGCGCCGCCGCATCATCATCGGATCTGATTCCTGCGTGCGCGCCGATCTGCTTCGCCAGCGCCAGTGCTTCATCCTTCACGTCGACGGCGACGATCCGTGTTGCCGTGGTGGCAGCGAGAATCTGGACGGCCATGTGACCCAGTCCGCCGACGCCGATCACGACGCACGTCGCGCCGGGCCGCAGCAGGTCGCGACTGAGCTCGATCGCATGGTACGGCGTCAGGCCGGCGTCGGTGAGCGGTGCGGCCAGCGCGACGTCGAGGTCGCCGATCGGAACGAGCTGCTTCGCGGGTACGCTCACGTACTCCGCCATGCCGCCGTCCCGAGTGAAACCGGGACCGCCGATTCGATTTACCTGGCACGCGTTCTCGCGACCGAGCAGGCAGGCACGGCACTGTCCGCAACCGCTGATCCCGTACAATGCAACGGGTTCGCCTCGGCCCCACCCTGTCACACCCGGGCCGACGGCTTCGACCCAGCCCGCGTTCTCGTGTCCCAGCGTGAGCGGCATCGGAAAGCCGGCGTTCGCTGGTGCGTCGATGATGTGGAGATCCGAGTGACAGACGCCGGCCGCGCCGACCTTCACGAGAACCTCGCCCGGTCCGGGCTCAGGCTGCGACGTAATGGTGAGCTCTGTCTCGTGTGGTGCCGTCAGTCGAAAGGCGCGCATTGCCCGCTCCGGGTGTTCACGTTCTTGTGGGTGATGGTCGCGACGGTTGGAAATATCCAGCCCGCGGGTCGCGCGCACATTCCCCAGACGGGGTATTCCGCTTCGCTGTGGACTCTGCCTAACGCATCCCGGGAGCGACATCGTGTCGCGGGCCGGGCAACTCGATCTCAATGCGCCTCGTGAGCGCAGCGCGGTCGGACGGGCGAGGCCAATGGCGCAGTCTCCTCTCGTGGACCAACACAGCGACCAGGCTCGTCAACCCGGCGAGTTGATCAGATCCGCCCGAAGCTTCCCGATGACACGTTAGGTATGCAGCAGGCAGACCGTGCTCACGGTTCTGACCCGATCATCGCGGTGGCTTCGGTCGCAATCGGCAATGAGAAGTGGAACGTTGCTCCACGGCCATCGTTCCCTGTGGCCCAAATGCGGCCCCCATGCGATTCGATGATCGTGCGACTGATCGACAGTCCCATGCCGCTCCCATGCGGTTTCGTGGTGAAGAAGGCGTCGAACACCCGGCCATCGCTTTCGGCCGGCAAACCCACGCCGGTGTCGCTGACCGAAATCCTCACTGTGTCATCATCCATCTCCGAGATGACGGTCAGCACGCCACCCGTGTCATTCATCGCCTCGATGCCGTTGAGCATCAGGTTCATGAGCACCTGCTGAAGCTGCACACGGTCTGCATTGATGTCCGGCAGGGTGGAGGCAAGGTGGGTGCGAATGGTCACCGCGTACCGGTTCGCCGCATCGCGGAGCAAAACCGCCATATCTCGGACCGCTTCGTTGAGGTTCACCGCTTCGCGGACGGTGGGGGCCTTCGTGTAGAGCGCGCGTAGACGATCGATGATCTCCGTCGCGCGCGTCCCATCCTGCACAATCCTCTCGATCGCCGCGGAAGCCTCGTACAAGTCAGGCTCCTCGCGACGCAGCCAGCGCAAGCTCGTTTGCGCGTTGATCAGGGAGGCCGTGAGCGGCTGCTTCAACTCGTGCGATATCGAGGCCGCCATTTCTCCCAGCATCGTGACGCGGTCGATATGAGCGAGCTCGGACTGCAACTCGTCGGCGCGCTTGCGGTCCTCGATATCGGTTGCCACGCCGCACCACTTGGTCACTTTCCCGCCGTGGTCCCGCAACGGTGTGGCGCGCACCCGGAACCAACGGTACACCCCATCCGACCCGCGGACCCGCGCCTCATAGTCCACCGGTTCGGCGGCCGCGACTGCCGTCTGCCATTTGTCGAGGACCCGCGTGAGATCGTTCGGATGTACCGCCTGCTGCCATCCGTCGCGCAGCGACTGCTCGACGGGTACACCCGTGTATTCCGCCCAGCGGCGGTTCCAGAATGCACGACGGCCATCGGCCTCCGTGACAAACGCCACCGCCGGAATGGACTCCACCATCTCCCGGAACTTCTTTTCCCTCTCCTGGAGCTGCCGGATCCGGAATCGGTGAGCCGTCCACAGGAGCGACAGGAGCAGCATCGCGCTGACGGCGCGGAACCAGTTGGTTTGAAAAAAACGCGGCCGGAGTGTGAAACGCGCGCCGGCGCCGGTCTCGTTCCAGACGCCGTTGCTGTTCGCCGCGATCACGCGGAACGAGTAGTCTCCAGGCGCCATGTTCGTGTAGCGAACGCTGCGACGCGTGCCGGCGTCAACCCAGCTCGTATCGAACGGCTCGAGCCGGTACCTGAACCGAACCTTTTCCGGCGCCGAGAAGCTCAGCGCGGTGAAGCGAAAATCGAGGGTGTTGTGTCCCGGGGGGATGGATGCCGTACCGTTAGGCGTGAGCGTCAACGTGTCCGCCCGAGCCTCCTCCAGCACGACGGGCGGCGGGGTAAGAACGCCCGCCGTGGGGTCGACGGCGACCACCCCTCGCAAGGTCGCGAACCAGAGTCTGCCGTCAGGAGCCTCGAAGATGGCCGGGCTCCCCTGGTTGCACTCGCTGCTCCGCATGCCCTCGGCGATCCCGTAGGTGACGGGCAGGATGGCAGACACTCTCCCGTCGAGAAAGTCATTCAGCTGCTTCAGGTCGAGGCGGAAGATGTCCTGATTGGAGCTGACCCAGAGCTGCCCCCGATACTCGTGCAGCTGCACGAGCATGTTGTTAGGCAGCCCCTCCTTGCTCGTGATCGCCTTGAAATGCCCGTCGCGAAAGCGGTTCAGCCCCCCACCATACGTAGCGACCCACAGGCTGCCGCTGGAGTCGCTGACCACGTCATACACCGCGTCGTTGGCGAGGCCCTGCTCGTGGTTGTACAGGTCGGCTTTTCCGTCCCGCACTCGCCAGAGCCCCTGCAACCCGCCCACCCATAAGACGCCGTCGCGGTCCTCCATGATGTCCCGCACGTCCGTGATGCCGGGTACCTGCTCCCACCGGTCGCCGCGCCGGCGATACAGGCCACCGGGCCCGTCCTCCATCAGCGCGCCGACCCAGAGCGTGCCGCGCCGGTCCTCGTAGATCGCGCGCACAATGATCGAGTCGGTCGGGACCCGTATCAGCACGCCTGCTCGCCAGCGCTGCAGTCCGCCGTATCCCCCGAGCCACAGATCGCCGTCGCGCGTCTGCGCGATGGCCCGCAGGTTCGTGACGCCTGGCACGAGATGAAATCCATGTCCATCGGAGCGGTACAGCACGTCGCCGCCCAGCCAGGTCACACCCTCGCGGTCCTGGAACACGGCGTTGAAGCCGACGTCGGCGAGCCCCTCTCGACTGCCATACGCGGTCAGGGGCGCTCGTCGAAAGCGGATCAGTCCACTCGCGATCGTTCCGACCCACAGGTTTCCTTCATGATCCGCCCACAATCTGCGGACTTTCGCCGCATCATCCGAAGGCCAGGGAAGCGGTTCGGGAGCGATGATGCTTGTCGCGCTCGAGATGCGAATGAGACCCGCGGGGACGATCACCAACACGTTGCCGTCCACGCCGTCGTCCGCGATCGAGAGTAGGGGATAGTTGTGCGTGATTTTCAGCCTTGGTGGCGGAAGATCGACATTGCTGAACACGCCCCGGTAATAGCGGACAAGCCGATACTCTTCGGCTGCGGCGAGCCAGATACTTCCGTCGGGAGCCTCGCGGACGCGCCAAGCGCCCGGCTCCTTCAAGCTGGCGACGCTTCCATCCGCCCCGATGCGCACGACTTGATTACCGGAGCGAAACCACATGGCGCCACCATGACGCTCCTGCCGGAGAAACTCGGTGACCGGTACTCCGCGATGCGTGTGGTACGCCTCCAGTCGCGGTCCGACAAAACGCGCCACGCCTCGCGCCGTGTTGATCCAGACGGTGCCTTCGCGATCCTCACGGACGGAGCCGACGAATTCGCTCGGCAGCCCGTCGCGCGTGGTGTAGGTCACCGCAACGCCGTCACGCAGGCGCGTGAGGCCTCCGTCGACGGTGCCGATCCACAGGTCTCCCGACCGGCTCTCGGCCACGTGCAGAATGCGAGCGCTGCCGAATCCACGGCTGTCTGCCGGGCTGAAAACGGTGAAGCGCTCGCCGTCGAAGCGCGCCAGCCCACCGAACGTCCCGACCCAGAAATAGCCCTTGCGGTCTTGCAGAATGGCGTTGACCGAGTTCTGCGGCAGACCTTGTTCCGTTTGCCAAACTTTGGCGATGTACTGCGGCGGCGGTGATTGTGCGTAGATGGAAACGACCAGGACGTCAGCGACGGGGCTCGCCGCCAGGATCAAGGCGGTGTTACAAGAGCCCACAACCACCGCAGCCGTTCTTCGAACGCGGTTACCGCGAAGCGGAACAGGTCGGTGAAAAGACATTCTCCTCATACGCAGCCCGCCTGCTTGCGTCCCTGGGTCAGCGTCCGGGGCCGAGGCGAGCAAGGACTCAACTGCGTTCAAATCGACAAGATGGTCACGGAGGAGCCGTCGCGCTCGGGAGCGAGACCGTCGGCGGCCGCGCCGACGTTAGGTACAGGTTGAGCGAGCCCACCGGCAGATCGGCCTTGAGCTTCACCATGATGCGGTTCGCGTCCTCGGAGAACCAGATCTCCGCCTTGCTGTTCTCCGAGAAGATGCCCTTGGACTTGATGATCGGCTGGACGACGATCGTCTGGAAGGTCCCCGCGGGCACCTTCACCGTCTCCCGGCGAAGGACCTTGATGCGGACCGGGTTCTTGTTCGGACGAAAGTACCGGTCGAACGAATACGTCCGTCCGATCTCGAGCGGCACGGTGCGGATGAAGTAGATGAACGACGCATCGTCCAGCGGATCCTGAACGGATGGCTCCTCTGGCTTGATCCGTTCCCGATACATCGCTCGATCGGGGAAGATCTCGTATTGCTTCTTTCGATCCGATCCGGTCTGCTCGAAGTCCTGCGTGAACCTGAGCGACGCCATCGTCGCCGTGTCCATCCAGGT
>Ga0207706_10007423_pt1 | contig 10137 bp, 9 predicted proteins | sample KBSC53metaG_FD_184318 | JGI IMG/M metagenome (GOLD analysis project Ga0207706, IMG submission 184318) | Corn rhizosphere microbial communities from Kellogg Biological Station, Michigan, USA - KBS C5-3 metaG (SPAdes) (version 2) | ecosystem: Host-associated > Plants > Roots > Rhizosphere > Soil ... | reverse complement strand
GTCTTGCCCGTGCCCGCGCCGGCGAGGACCAGCACGGGGCCCTCGGTCGTAAGCACGGCTTCCCGCTGCGGCGGGTTGAGGCCGGCGAGATAGGCGGGCTCGCGACTCGGCGGGGTCGAGTCAGGCAGGTTGGCAGGCGATTCAGGCACCTGTTGGAGGTAGGGAAGGGGGAACGGAACGGCAACCATTCGGGCGACTCGCGCAGGTTCCCGAAAGGTTCCAACGGTTGTTCCCAATATCCCCGTTATCCACAGGCTTGGTCACGTATTTTTCGCTTCCCCGACTCGGAGTCGAGGTGCATTGTGCATGGGTGATCGGGACGGAAGTCCCCGCCTCCACCGGAAGGCCGGCAACGGCAAGAAGGAAAGCGGCAGGCGACGGAAGGACCGATCTCCGCCGACAGGCAGTGAGAAACTCCCTCGGGATTTCTCGGGGCCAGTCGGGAAGAGGCGCCGGAAGAGTTGATCTTCCTCTAGCGCGACGCGGTTCAGAAGTCTTCGGACGGAAGAGCAAAGCGGGACGCGAAGAGTGGTCGACCCAAGAAGGGCCGCGGAACATCGGACGGCTTTGACCTTCGGGTCAGGCGCGATGTCGAAAGACAGGCGAGCTTTCGGGCAGCGCAGTCGAGTAGATTGTCGAGGCTCCTCTCACGAGGGAGCGGTACGATAGGAAGCGACGCCTGAGCTGGTGAGCCAGGGCTTTTGAGACGTGTTCTTCGGAATGTGTCCTTTTGACCGGCAGATCCTTCGCTCGGCGCAGTGGGGGCTGGCAGCGATGCCGGCCCCCATTTCTTTTGTGGGAAGCGAGCCCGGCTTGCTTCGCCTCCCTTGCCGGCAGACTTGCCCGCTCCCCGTTCCTGGATCAGACCGCATCGATGAATCTCGATGATCAGATCCACCGCTATTTCGGGACTTCAGACCTGGCTTCCGTCTCGCCGGAAGCGCTCCATGCCGGAATCGAGCACATGAAGGTCGGGCTCGGCCTGACCAAGGACCGTGGCGAGCGGTTCGCGCTTTGGGCGCTGCTGCACACGCTAGGATCTGCCCCCGATCTGGATGTCACCTTCGAAAGCGAGGCAGATCGCGAGGCTGCGAGAAATTTCATGGACCTCATTCAAGGATCGGGCGACGCGTAGCCGAGCGCGCTGACGCTAACAGGGCAGAGAGTCGCTGTGCTTCTGGTCGTGTCGCTAGCCGCATCGCGGGTTAGCCGATCCGCGGCTGTTGCAGCCCGTCAGCGAGCGCCGCATCATCCTCCCGGTTTCCGAGGAGGGCATCACATGAACCGTATCTTCGAACGCTTCTCCGCCCGCATTGCATTCCTGTCCGGCCAGCCGCTTGCATTCATTCTCGCGTGCCTGATCATCCTGGTTTGGGCCTTCACGGGCCCGCTCTTCCGCTGGTCCGATACCTGGCAGCTCGTCATCAACACCGGCACGACCATCGTCACTTTCTTGATGGTCTTCCTCATTCAGAATGCCCAGAACCGCGACGGCTCCGCGATCCAGGCCAAGCTGGACGAGCTGATTCGCGCTGGCGGCCGCGCCCGCAACGAATTCATCGGCATCGAGCACCTGACCGAGGCGCAGTTAATCCTGCTCAAAAACAAGCTGGAGGAGCTGGCAGGCGACGAACTTGCGCATCAGCAGTCGATCGAACGGCTGATCCATCGTCGATGATTCGAGCGATTCATTCGTCCTGGCGCGGCACGACCTAACGAAAGTTAAATTGTTTTCAGGTGCTTAGCATGAAAGGACGAGGCAAGGGCTCGCACTAACGCCTCGCGCCACCAGGCTCGCGGCGGTGAGCCCGACGCCAGAAGGCGGTCCGGCTCCCTCCAATTGTCGGGCCGTCTTCTAACTTTTTGAAGGCTTCAGGGCCGACCACCCTATCCAAAGATAAGCTGTTGCCGCAGCCCGGCGGGGCTAATCCTCTTTCCGGGACTCGCGGACCCGTGGAACGCGACACCTCCAAAGGCGCGGGTCCCAACCCTTCATCCTGTCAATCCGCAAGGCACGAGAGATCAGCGAGGCTGTGCGGCGTTGGTCGGGAATGCGTCGATGCGTTCGGCGACGTCGGCCGGTTTCTCCCAGTTCGGATTGTGGCCAAGCTCGGCGTAAACGTGCGCTTCGGCGTTAGAGAAAGCAGCGAGCGGTGATGCTCGGCCGTGTGCATCGAATTCTCCTTGAGTCAGAGAATTGAAGTCAGGCGATAAGCCGGCCGCGAAGAAGCGCGCCGACACGCTTCGATCCGCCGTCGTAGAAGCCGCACTGTCCCGTGAATTCCTTCGGGTTGTGGAACGTGCCGAAGATCATGTCCCACAGCGGAAGGTCCGAGTAATTACGGGCGTGGATGCCGCGCTCGTGATGGCCGGAATGGCTCTCCGGGCGCTGGATGATGTAGCCGAGCCAGTGCGGCGTGCGCACGTTCAGGTGCTGGAACATGCCATAGAAGGTCGCGATCACGTTGATGACGATCGCCGCCTCGGCGCTCACTCCAAAGCCGAGCACAAGCATGAGGCTGCCAAGCAGGGTCCAGCCGATGGAATCGAACGGGTGGAAGTAAAGCGCGCCCCAGATGTCCACGCGCTCTGCGCTGTGGTGCATCTGGTGGAACCAGCGCCACAGGAAGGTGACGTTGTGCATCGTCCTGTGCCAGGCGTAGATGCCAAGCTCGAGCAGGAGGAAACCGCCCAGGATCTGCGCCCACAGCGGAAGCGTGTCCGCCGCGAACAGGCGATGCTCGCCGAGCCAGCCGTCCCAGAACAAGGGCGCATAAGTTGCGACTGCGAAGTAGAGCAGAGTGAACGCCGTGCCCTGCAGCCGCCAATGGGTCACTGGCGGGAAGTCGCGCCCATGCAGGACCAGCTCCAGCAAAGCGAAGCCGGCGAACAGGCCGAGCGCAATATAATGGTAGAGACCAATCATCATGTTCCCCGTGTTCCTGGCTGGGGACGCAACTACAGGATTGGTCTATATCACCTCTAGCGAGCGCGCGGTCGGTTTCTCGGGTTTCGGTAAAAAGCCGTGTAATTCGGATACTTGCGCCGCAGCGCGTACGGGGTTGGGCGAACTTGGTCGACAGGCTGATTGAAAAAACTGGACCCGCGGTACAGTTGGAAAGCAGCGCGCGGACCAAGGGTGAGAAGACCCGCGAGAGGTTGATGGATCTGGCTTACGCTTCGATTGTCGAGAAGGGTTTCGCCGCGACGTCGATCGAGGAGCTGGTGGAGGCCGCGGGCATCACCAAGAGTGGCTTCTTCTATCACTTTCGCGACAAGAACGACCTCGCGAGGCAGCTGTTCGAGCGGTTCCTCGACGAAGACGAGGGGATCATGGTGACGCTCGAGAATCGGGCCCGCGAGCTGAGCGATGACCCGCTGCAGAGCTTCCTGATTTTCCTCAACGTTTATGCTCAGATGATGGACGACATGGAGGCGCTGCATCCCGGCTGCATGGTCGCAACCGTCACCTACCAGGAGCGCATGTTCGATGCCGATGTGAGGCAGATGAACGTCGATTATCTGAGGCGTATGCGCGAGCGGCTGGCGCGGTGGCTATCGGAGATCGTCGACAAATATCCGCCGCGCATTCCGGTCGATGTTGAGGAGTTGGCGGACCACCTCAACGTCGTCGTCGAAGGCGCGATCATCCAGTCGAAAGCACTTCGCGACGAGAGCCTGATGGGCAAGCAGACCCGGCTTTTCCGTAACCATATCAAGCTGCTGTTCGGCGCTTGAAGTAAAAGGCGGCGACGCTTGTCGCGCCGCCGCCCCATGTGCCTGGAAGATTCGCCGGCTTCTAAGCGTGGGATTCCATGCCGTGCTTCAGCTGGCTGATCTGGTCATGCCCGCGACGTACGGTCTGGTAGCATTGCTCGACGGTTGAGCGGCTGTCGCCGGTAAGGTCGCCACTTTCGAGGGCGGTCTCGAACTTGCCTTTGATATAATCTTCGCCGCGTTCGACCTCGTTGACGATCGCCTTTTCGTCGCGCCCCGTGAGGGCCGCCTTGAGGTCTTCGAAGCGCTGGTGAGCAGCTCCCATGAACGAGCCCGATTCTTCGGGATCTCCACCGAGGCGGCGCACTTCTTCGCGCAGCTGTCCGACAACCTGCTGACGCTCGTCTGCATTCTGCCGGAAGATCTCGCGGAAGTTTTCATTGTCGACGTTCTGAGCCGAGTCCTCATAGCCTTTCACGCTGTCGATCGTGGTGGCGATGAGCGTGTTCAGAGTCGCGATCTGAGTCTTGTTTTCCAATTTAAATCTCCATTGGTGGGGGGTTCGGGGGAGCCAAACTATTGAAAGAACGCGCGAACCGATCAGTCGATGCGGCCGCTGGTCGAAAATTGCGGCACAAGCCGCAAATGACTGTCATCCTGCCTCTGTTTCGACTGCGGGGGCTGAGTCGATGTGTCCTCAGCAGCGATCACTGATCAGCCGGGGGCATTCATGACCATAAGTCGGCGTGAAGTTCTGTTGCGTGTCGGCCAGGTCGGAGGCGCGGGAGCCGCGCTTGCGGCAATGCAGATGCTCGGCCTTTCCATGCCGACTGCGGCGTCGGCGGCGGATTTTGCCTTGCCCGTCTCGTCGGGCGGCGGCCGGTCCGTCGTCGTGCTTGGGGCAGGGATCGCCGGTCTCGTTGCAGCGTACGAGCTCCAGCAGGCCGGGTACAAAGTGACCGTTCTCGAAGCGCGGGACCGCGTCGGGGGACGAGCCTGGACCATTCGCGGCAACGACCGGATCGTTCAGAACGACCGGCCGCTGCAACAGGCCGCTTTCTCGGACGGCATGTATTTCAACGCGGGCCCGGCGCGTATCCCGTCATGGCATCATGCGATCCTGGGCTACGCCCGACGATTCAACGTCCCGCTCGAGACATTCATCAACAGCCACCATGCGGGAGGCTGGGAATTCGGAGGCAAGGTCCATCGCGGCCGCCAGATGGTCAACGACCTCCATGGCCGTATCGGCGAGCTTCTGGCCAAAGCGATCGATACGAACGCCTTGAACGCCGCAATGCCCAAAGACGAGCTCGACGCGTTCCGCCAGTTTCTCGGTTTTTACGCGTCCCTTGATGCGAAAGGCGTCTACCGAGGGAGTTCAAGCTCCGGATTCGCGGCGTGGCCCGGCGGTTACGATCAGGCGCCGAAGCCGCTCGATCCGCTGACACTCAAGGAAATCCTTCCGGATCGAGGTGCGGCCTTCCCGCAATTCTTCGAGAACATCATCGATATGCAGCCGACGATGCTCCAGCCCGTGGGTGGGATGGATCGGATCGCCCACGGCATTTACGAGCAGGTGAAGCCGAGCGTGCGGATGAGCGAGCCGGTCGCTGCCATCCGCCGCGAAGGCAATGGCGTACGCATCGAGCATCGAAGCGGCATGACGAGAGCGGACTATGCCGTGGTGACGCTGCCAGCCCATCTACTGGCGCGCATCCCGAGCGATTTCTCGCCTGCAAAGAAGGCCGCGTTGAACAAGGTGAATTATCTGAAGAGCGCAAAGGTCGCGTTCGAGGCGCCGCGTTTCTGGGAAGCGGAGGGAATCTATGGCGGCCTCGCCTGGACGGACCGACTGAATGAGAACGTCATTTATCCGAGCAACAATCATCACGCCGCGCGCGGCGTCATCGTCGGTGCCTATGTCGCCGGGTGGACCCATCAGGACACACCCGAAGCGTTCACGAAGCTGCCGATCGCGCAGCAGATCCAGATCAGCCGGGACTCCATCGAGGCGCTTCACCCGGGCAAGTCGAAGCTGCTGCAGGGCCCCGTGGCCGTGAACTGGGGGCAGGTGCCCTATTCGGAAGGCGTCGGAGCGCTATGGGGCGACGGTCCGGCTGACGACGGTCCTCGCGGCGAGCAGTACGCAGAGCTGCTGAAGCCGGAAGGCCCGATCGTCTTCGCGGGCGAGCATTTGTCTTACGTCGGCCTTTGGCAGGAAGGGTCGGCGCTCTCTGCGCATGAGGCGCTCAAGCTTCTCAATGCGATGGCCGCAGAGAAAGCTGGAAAGGGTGCAGCGGCTTAGGCTAGTTCCCAATTTCTCGGTACGCTTGGGGGAGAGCTGGGCTTTGCGCTCGATGCTCGGTTAGCTGCCAACCCCCGGCAGCTTCTGCGCGATGGTGGCCCAGCTGCCCGTACCCATCAGCACGAGCGGCACGCCCGCCGCAAGCGCACCGGCGATGAAGCCGGTCCAGGTCGCGGGGTGAACCTTACCGACTGTCCGCCTGTCCCAGACGAAGACCGGCGCATAGATCAGGAGTAGGCCTGCAAAAAGCTGGATGGTGAAGGCCCAGAAGCTCGGCGGAGCTAGCGGGATGCGGGAGAAGCCGGGCCCGAACACCACCAGGATCGTCGCGCCAAGCATCAGCCTTTTGTGCCACTGCGCCTGCATTCTGCGACGCCACGCTTCGTAGACCAGGAAGATGAAAGCCGGGATCACGGCGAGCGGGATGGCGGTCCAGTTCAGTCCATCAATGAAGGGCGGATGGGACTCTCGCGCTACTCCCCAGACGGCCGTCAGATACATGATGGGGACAAGGACCGCCGCCAGTACAACCGTCGCGGCGCCGAGCTTCATGTGGAGATCGCGCCTCCCAGCCGAGACCAGCTGCGTCTGCGCGACGAACAAGATCATCCATGAAGTGAACGCCAGACCGTGAAGCATCACGGCGGGTGGCAGGGTCGGATTCGGTCGCGGATATTCGGGGACGATTCCCCGCAAGTAGAAGCTGGGGCCGAAGCCAAGCAGGACGATGACGACCAGGAAGATCGCCATCCGGCAGTAGAAGCGGCGCTCGCGCGCCTGTGCGTCGATAGCGGGCGAAGCAATAGTAGCCACTGGATTCCCTCCCCCAAGGAAACGCGGGTGCTAAATCGAGCCTAGCGCGAAACCCCCGGTCGCGCCAAGGTGGATGTTGATCGAACGGTTGTTGTCAGGCGAACGAAAGGCTCGTCAGCCGCGCCCGGCAATTGAAAGGGGGACTTCCCATGCGGACACTGAAGACGATCACTTTCGCACTGGCGCTTGCAGGCGCTTCGGTAACGGCAATCTCAGCAGCAGCGGCCAAGCCCGCGAACGTCGCGGCGGCAGTCGCTGCAACGGCCAACCGCAGCGAAGACAATGTAAAGCTGGACGAGGGCCGCAAGCCGGCCGAGGTGCTGGCCTTCCTCGGTCTCCAGTCGGGTATGCAGGCGATCGATATGTTCGGCGGCAATCGCTACTGGGCGGAGATCATGGCGCCCGCGGTCGGGCCGAAGGGCCACGTGACGGTGTGGGAGCCGGCGCAATTCTATGACAAGGATGCGCAGGACAAGTTTGCCGCGTTCCAGGCCAAAGCACCCAACGCGCACATGATCGTGACTCCGTTCGAAGCGTTGGCGCTCGATCCCAATTCCTACGATTTCATGATGATCAACCTGAACTATCACGACGTCTATTGGGAAAGCGCGAAGTACGGCATCCCGCGGATGGATCCTGAGGCTTTCCTGAAGACCGTCTACGCGTCGATGAAGCCGGGCGGCATCGTGGGCGTCATCGACCATGTGGCGAACCCAGGCGACACCCGCGAGAACGTCGAGAAATTCCATCGGATCGATCCCGCGACGGTGAAGGCGGACTTCGAAAAGGCCGGCTTCAAGCTTGCCGGGACAAGCGACATCCTGCGCAATCCGGCTGACGATCACAGCCTACTGGTCTTCAATCCGCAGATCCGCGGCAAGACCGATCGCTTCATCTACAAGTTCGTCAAACCCAAATGAGCGAAACAGGAGGAGCCGCGGTCGCGGAGCAAAGTCGCGGATCGCGGCCCTACCTGGTTCTGGTCGCGCTCGTCGCCGGCCTGATCGCGGGCACCTTCGCGCAGGCCGCGGGCGACGGACTTCGCGAGCCGGCCTTGCAGGCGTCGGGGCTCGTCGGCGGATTGTGGCTGAACGCCTTGAAAATGACCGTCATCCCTTTGGTGGTGGCGCTGCTTGTAACCGGCATAGCCGCCGGAGCGGAGGCAGCGCGGGCGGGCAGGATCGCCGGGCGCTCCGTGCTGTGGATCGTGATCCTGTGCACATGCTCCGCCATTTTCGGGGCCGTAGCGGTCAAGCTGATCACGGGAGCCTTCCCACTGCCAGCGGCCCAGGCCCAGGCCATGCAAACCGGCCTCGCTGGCCTGGATCAATCGGTGGCATCCGGCCCGATCCCGGGCGCGCTTGAATTTTTCAAAGGGGTCGTCCCGGGAAACGTGATTTCGGCTGCCGCGAACGGCGATGTCCTGCCGCTCGTCGTCTTTGCATTGTTCTTCGCGCTGGCGGTCTCGCGCCTTGAAGCAAAGCGGAGACGCACGCTTGTCGATTTGTTCGAAGCGGTCGCACAGGCCTTGCTGATCATCATCGGCTGGGTGCTGTGGATTGCGCCGCTTGGCGTCTTTGCACTGGCCTTCAGCGTGGGCGCCAGCGCGGGCGGCGCCGCCTTCGCCGGATTGGGGCACTATATCCTCGTCATCTCGTCGATCGGCGTGCTCGTGACGCTCTGGGCCTATCCGATCGTGATGGTCTGGGGGCGGATCGGGCTGGGAGCCTTCAGCAAGGCGATGATCGCTCCGCAGAGTGTCGCGATCTCCACTCGGTCATCGCTTGCCTCTCTTCCGGCGATGCTCGGCGCCGCGCGGACTCTGGGCGTTCGGGAACAGGTGGCAGACGTCACTCTGCCTCTTGCGGTGGCGTTGTTTCGTGCAACCGGGCCCGCGATGAACACCGCCGTGGCATTCTACGTCGCGCATTGGCTCGGCTACGAGCCGACCATGACGCAGATGATCGCCGCGACAGCGGTGGGTGCTGTGATGAGCTATGGCGCAGTGAGCCTTCCGGGAGAAGTCAGCTTCATCAGCTCCATTGCCCCGATTGCAATGGCTCTCGGAGTGCCAATTGCGCCGCTCGCCTTGCTCGTCGCCGTCGAGATGGTGCCGGACATTTTCCGGACGCTCGGAAACGTCACACTGGACGTCGCCGTGACAACCGTCGTGGATCGTAGCGTTGGGGGTGAATCCGCCGAAACGAGTGCCTGACGTTCGTCGAATGGCCGTTCGGCGAACGGCCTTCGTCGACGGAAGCGTCCGGTCGCCGACCCTTCAGCCGCGCTGGTCGAGGCTGGAAGGACAGCGGAAGGGCGGAACCGTATCCGGGCCACTGCGACGCGGGTGTACGGTTCCCCTAGAATTCCCCAGACCCGACTTCCGCGTCGCACATTTGAGGAGCGATACGGTGAAGATCCTGATTGTGATCGCGGCTTCGGTCGCTTCGGCTGCGCTTGTTACGCCGACGGTGACGCAGGGCCAGGGTAAAACGGTGATGTCGGCGGGACAGCTTGCCGCAGCTCAGGCGGCGCAACCTCTTCGCGCCTGAGCGCGATCCTCATCTGCGAGCGATTGTTCTCACCTTATCGGTGTAAAGGCGGCCGACCGGCTGCTCCGTTCCGTCGGTCAGGCGAGCGATCCATCGGCCGGAGGGGTTCCGCGTGAAGCCTGCGATGAAGTCCTTTCGGACGATTGCCGAGCGATGAAGCCGAACGAACAGCTCGGGGTCGAGGCCCTCTTCAAGGGCGTTCATCGAATGATGAATGAGCCAGCTGCGACGGCCGACATGCAACCGCATGTAGTCGCGCTCCGCCGACACCCGGTCGATGTCGCGCGATGCGATACGCACCAGTCCCGAAAGGTCGGAGGCCCAGAATTCCTCCAGGTAAGGAGACGCAGGAGAGGGCTCACGCGCCGGTGCCTTCTCTCGCCGATGGAGATAGTCCCGAGCTCGCTTGAGTGCCCTCTGCAGGCGCTCGGGCGTGACGGGCTTCATCAGATAATCGACGGCTTCCACCTCGAAGGCGGCGACCGCGAACTGATCGAAGGCAGTGATGAAGACGACAGCTGCCGACGGCTGTTTCGCGGCGAGCGCCCGTGCGACGTCGATGCCGTCGAGACCGGGCATTTCGATATCCAGAAGAAGAAGGTCGGGGCCGAGCGCGTCCGCCATTCGCACGGCGCTCTCGCCGTCGCTTGCCGTGCCCACGAGGTCGACTTGAGGCGCCTGGGCGAGGAGGAGCTGAAGTCGCTCCGCCGCGAGCGGCTCATCATCGGCGATGAGGAGTCTTAGCGG
>Ga0207706_10007413_pt1 | contig 10143 bp, 6 predicted proteins | sample KBSC53metaG_FD_184318 | JGI IMG/M metagenome (GOLD analysis project Ga0207706, IMG submission 184318) | Corn rhizosphere microbial communities from Kellogg Biological Station, Michigan, USA - KBS C5-3 metaG (SPAdes) (version 2) | ecosystem: Host-associated > Plants > Roots > Rhizosphere > Soil ... | reverse complement strand
CGCGAGGTAACCAACGCCGCAGGTGTCCAACGATGCCGCTGATCTCACCTAGTGGGTTGTCGTCGGTACGCGCATGCAGTCGTCCGAGGACGGGGGCGGCCCAAAACAGGCCTCTCGTGACGATAAACACGATGGCCAGGACGCCAGCGATGTTGGTCAAGAGTTTGAGTACAGCGTCAAGTTGCTGCGGTACCCCAGGGTTGGATACCAGCCACCGACCTACCAAAACGAGCGCACCGACGCTGAGCAGAGCGACCCAGGTCGATGTCGAGAGCGCGAGGCGTCGAATGAAGCCCGCAACGGTCATCACCCACCGCGTGGGCACTGCGCGGGTGGCGTAAACCGCTCGTCGTATCTCCGACGCCAGCGACCACCACTCCGGCGCGATCGCGGCCTGTCGCCAGGCGTCGTAGCGGACGATCACCGGACGTGCCTTGCCCGTCCAGCCTGCTCGCAGGACCAGTTCGACGAAGGTCGTCTTGCCGGCACCCCACCGACCATCCACGTGAATAATGCCGCTTCCGGTCATATCGCCAGCAAGAGGTGACGGCGATCGATCGCCGGTGGTGAGTTGGTCAAGGCGCTTAACCAAGTGCGTGACTAACTCGCTGCGCGCCAGCTGATCTTCGGCGCCAGTGTTCTCGCCAGCAAAAATGTCGTCGATTCCGAGCGAATGAGGCTTGAGCATTTGATTCAGCAGCCAGTTGCGGAGGAGCCCGTCTTCTCCCACGCTCAACAGCCACTGATCGCCATCAACAGATTCATACGTTTGAAGGTCGTTGATGGGGCCGCGATGTGCGGCGAATGAGTGCATCTGCTTGGAGGCGTTGAGATCGAAGATCCGGATAATGCCGTCGTAGCCGGCGCTGATCGCCAATGGCTTGTAATCAACAGTAGCCGTTGTGACCGCGGCGACGCGGCGGCTGTCGCCGAGGAATCGGCCGATCTCGGTGCGGCTCGAGAAGTTCCAGATCCGCACAATGCCGTCGTGGTCGCCGGTGATGACCAGGGGTTGGCCGTTCACACTTGTGATGGCTACAGCTTTCACCCCGTCCGGATGCCCGACGAGCGGGTCAATCTCGGTTCGGCTTCGCAGATCCCAAATGCGGACGGTGCGGTCGTTGCTCGCAGAAATGGCTAGGGGATTGGCGCTAACGGTTGCAGCTGTGAGAGCTTCCACCCAGCTTGTACTGCCAGCGGCCTTGAGTTGGCCGATCTCGGCCCGGGTGGTTAGATCCCAGATCCGCACTTTGTCCTCGATGCCGGCCGTGATTACGACGGTCTGGCCGTCCACCGTGGCGGTGGCTATATTCTCCACGGGCTGGTGGCCACTGAGCTGACCGATCTGGGTGTGACTGCTGAGATCCCAGATCTCCACGTCGGTGCCGTAGGCAACTAAGGCGAGTGCTTTATCGTCCTCCGTCGCAATGCACACAGCGTTGGCTCGTTGTCCGCGAGAATCACCAAGCAATCTGCCGATCGCTGAATGGCTGCTCAGATCCCAGACCTGCGGAGGGCCGTCAAGTCCCGCGCTGATCGCTAGCGGTTTGCCGTACTTGGTACTCGCGCTGACCGCTCTTACCGCGTCGGTGTGTCCAACGAGTTCGCCGATCTGCGTACGACTGGCGAGGTCCCAGACGCGCACAGCCCGATCCTTGCCAACAGTAATGGCGACCGGATCGCCGTTCACACTGGTAGCGCAAATTGCATTCAACGGCGCGCCCTGGTGGTCGTCCAGTTGACCGATCGCGGTGCGGCTGCTGAGATCAAACAGCAGCAGGACGCCGTCGTCGTTGGCGGTGACGGCAAGCGGTTGGCCGTTCAGGCTCGTCGTAGCTACTGCCCTAGCACGTTCAACGTATAGGCCGTCTCCGGTGAGCATGTCGATCGCTTTGAGGCTGGCGAGATCCCAAACCAACAAATCGTTGTATTTGCTGGCGGTGATGGCGAGTGAGTCGCCATTCACCGTGGTTGCGCAGACCGCGAAAACTCGGTCGCCTTGGATAAGCTCCCCGATCGCAGCGCCGGTTCTAAGACTCCAAATCCGGACTTTGCCATCTGTATCCAGCGTGATGGCAACTGGCTGCCCATTCACGTTTGCTGCGCTGATCGCTTTGACCGGTGCACTGTGCCCGGCAAATTGTCCGATCTTCCTATGGTGGACAAGATCAAAGATCCGTGCGGCCGGCGGATCTCCGCCGCCAGTAACGACGACCGGTTTGCCATCCACATTAGTGATGGTGACGGCCTGCACAGCCCAGCTGAGACCGGTGAGCTGCCCGATTTCGGTGTGGGTAGTGAGATTCCAAATTCGCACAGTCGAGTCATCGCTGGCCGACACGCAAACCGGTCTGCCATCCACAGTGGCGGCCGCTACCGCATTTACGCCGGCAGTGTGACCGTCCAGCTGGCCAACCTGGGTGCAGTTTATGAGATCCCAGATCCGCAGCGTGTCGTCGGTCTTCCCGGCGGTAATCACGTGAGGACGGCCGTCGATTTCAACAGCTGACACTCCCGCGACTACACCCTTGGCCCCAATAGCGGACCATTCCGGCGGCGGCCCGACAAAACCTCCCGACATGATCTTCGGCGTTGCCGTCACTCGTCTGACCCCCCAAGCGTTGTACCCATCCCTGTCCAACCAGACTTTGCCTCGGGATGCTGTCATGACTTGCACGCCCAGCAAAATTGGAGCGGAAGTGAGCCAAGCAGAGCCGATCGTGCCCAAGCCGGCCTCATACGCTTATTCCCAACGGCGCATCGGTTCTGCTCTGTCAGCGGCTGCCGCCGTCATTCCTGGCTCCCCCGACGGTAGCTCAAGCGTCAAGGAGCGACCTTAGCGAGCTACAGCGGTTGGTCCGCGGGAATCGTCACGGTTCACTGATTTCCTGGTTCGGCGCCAGGAACGCTATTGCGCTCTACCGAACATCACTGCTCGCGTCGAATTCGTCGGTTCAGACGCCGCCTGAGCCGGTAAAGCTTTTCGAGCGCAATAGCGAGGGAGGCGGCTAACCCGGCTGCAGATACGATCTCTAACACCTCTGCCTGGATTAGCCGGGCACCGGCGGCCGCATTCCGGAGCGAGCGTTTGAGGTTCCGAGCCGTCTGGGCGTGGTTGTCGGGGCTCTTCCGGCCGGCAGCCTCATTACCCGCCGTTCCCAGTCTGGTGGGGGCCTCGACCGAGATGGTCAGCGACTGCCGCCCGTACGCCAATTGCAAGGTTTTGGTCCAGCGCGTCGACGAGCACCTGCTGCCAACGGCCCAATCGTGGCTGCTTGGGTGGCCGGGCCGTCCGGTCTCGGCTCCAGACGCCGGAAACCGTCATACCGACCTGCCTGGCAACCTCAATCCAAGTCAGACCTTGATCGCGAAGCTCTACGATGTGATCGGTGGAGGCGGAGTGTGGAGGAGGACCTGAGCGACGGATGGTGACCCCGGCGCGACGTATTTGATCGCTGACCGTGGTCTCCGTTAGGCCCAGCTCTGCGCCGATCTGGCGCAGAGTCTGGGCCGCCAAGGGTCGGAAAGAAACCGTTAGCAACTATTAGCAATCGCTAGATCGTTTGCCTAGTCGGCGCAGGTTTGGGGGTTTTCCCGCGGGACCGAGGCACCCCCGGCTGATTTGTGATCAAATCGATGCCGCAGGTTTATATACGGCGACTACATGCCTCGGGCACCCTTAGCCTATGTCCAGGAGACGCCCTCGGCCTGGAACCGTCCGGCCGCACAAGTTCTTACGGGTGCTTGCTGGCACAGGCTTGATGCTTGGATCGGTGGCGGTCGCTTTGGCGATCCTTGTCCAGTACGCCGGCGGGTGGGGCGTGCCCTATTTCAGCTTCACGACAGATCGCGGCTCGACCTGCAAGAACGAACTCGCTGGCTACACGTGCTCACCGATGACCCTCGCCGACGTGGAATACTTCGGCGACGTCAACCTTCCCGACGACAGTTCTGTGGTCGCCGGACGCTACCACGCAACCCACGACTATCAGATGGAAGCAGTGATCGACGTACCGTCGATTTCCTCTGATCAAGCAATGACAGACCTGAACCAGGCGTTCGGCAAGTGCATCGACGAGCTTCCCGCGCCCATCAATACCGAGGGGATGCGTCACCAATGCGTGATGGCGAACGAGGACGCGCTCGACGAATCCGATGAACCGAGCGGTCGGCTCTATATGATCGGCACCGCCGTACGGACCGACGGCTCGCGCATCATCGGCATAGTGATCAAGTCCCGTTAACCGCGGCGCCTGGGGTTAGCGGGCGGCTGTGCCCTCGACGTAGTCATCGTCGTGACTCTTCACCCATGACATGAGGTCGCGGAGCTCACGACCGACACCCTCGATCGGATGCTTCTCCGCGGCTTCCCGGAATGCTGTGAACTCCGGCCCGCCGGCATCTTGATCATTGATGAAGCGGGCGGCGAACGAGCCATCTTGGATGTCGGCCAGCACGCCCTTCATGCTCTCCCGGACGTGGTCGTCGATGATGCGCGGGCCGGAGACGTAGTCGCCGTACTCGGCTGTGTCGGAGACACTCCAGCGCTGCTTGGCGATGCCGCCTTCATACATCAGGTCCACGATCAGCTTGAGCTCGTGGAGACACTCGAAGTAGGCCACCTCGGGCTGGTAGCCGGCCGCCGTGAGGGTGTCAAAACCAGCTGTGACCAGTGCGGAGACACCACCGCAGAGCACGGCCTGCTCGCCGAACAGATCTGTCTCGGTCTCTTCGGTGAACGTCGTCTTGATGCCACCGGCACGCAGCCCACCAATAGCTTTCGCGTACGAGAGCGCTAACTCCCACGCCTTGCCGGAGGCATCCTGCTCAACCCCGACGAGCACCGGCACGCCGCGACCTTCGGAGTACTCGCGGCGGACCAGGTGACCTGGACCCTTGGGTGCCACCAGCGCGACGTCTACGCCCTCTGGTGGCTTGATGTAGCCGAAGCGAATGTTGAAGCCGTGGCTGAAGAAGAGCGCATCGCCGGGCACCAGGTTCGGCTCGATCGCCTCGGCGTACACCTTGCGCTGCGCGGGATCTGGCGTCAATACCATGATCAGGTCTGCTTCCTCGCATGCCTCGTACGGGGCAAGCACGCGGAGGCCTTGGGCCTCCGCCTTCGCACGACTCTTGCTACCTTCCGGCAGGCCGACGCGTACGTCGACACCGGAGTCGCGCAGTGACAGTGCGTGAGCATGACCCTGGCTGCCGAATCCCAGCACGGCGACATTGCGCCCCTGGATCAACGACAGGTCGGCATCTCCGTCGTAAAACATCTCTGCAGGCACTTCGTAGTTCTCCTTGAGTGAGTGGGTGCTGGTGAAAGCTAGCGCACCGGGACTGTGGTCTGGTCGGCGCCCTTCGACAAGCTCAGGGCACATGTCACAAGCTCAGGGCACATGTCACTGGCTCGAGGTGCATCTAACACAGGCTCGCGGTGCGGCTAGCCAGTGCGAACGGCCTTGAGGCGCTCGGTGCGCTGGTTGCGATCGGTAAGTGATCGATTGCCGCGGCCTAAAGCGACGAGGCCGGACTGGACGAGCTCACGAATCCCGTAGGGCTCCAGCAGATCGAGCAGCGCTGCCAGCTTGGGCGGGCTTCCGGTGGCTTCGACGGTGATGATCTCTGCAGTGAGGTCGACCGCTTTGGCACCGAAGAGTCCGATGATCTCGATGAGCTGACTGCGCGTCTCCGCAGTCGCCCTGACCTTGACCAGCACGAGCTCTCGGCGTACCGCGCTGTCCTCCAGCTCAACGATCTTGAGTACCTCGATCAACTTGTTGAGTTGCTTGGTGATCTGTTCCAAAACGACATCCTCGACGTTGACCTGGAGGGTCATCCGCGACATCTCCGATGATTCGGTTGGTCCGACCGCGAGGGACTCGATGTTGTAGCCGCGCCGCGAGATCAGGCCAGCAATTCGGGCCAGTACCCCGGGCTTGTTCTGCACGAGAACGCTCAGGGTGTGTGTGCTTGGACTCGCGGCCATTACAGCTCCTCCTGGTCCCACTTCGGCGCCATGTCGCGCGCAACTTTGATCTCGTCGTTACTGGTGCCCGCGGCAACCATCGGCCAGACCATGGCGTCCTTGTGCACGACAAACTCCACCACGACAGGCACATCGTTGATCGAGTTCGCCTTCTCGATCACCGCGTCGACATCCGACGGATCCTCGGCTCTCAAACCGACGCATCCCATCGCCTCGGCAAGCTTCCCGAAGTCCGGGATCCGGTTCGTCTTCAGGTCGGTGTTGGAGTAGCGGCCTTGGTAGAACAAGGTCTGCCATTGCCGGACCATACCGAGACTCTGATTGTTGATCACCGCGATCTTGATCGGAATCCCCTCCAGGGCACAGGTGGTGAGTTCCTGATTGGTCATCTGGAAGCAGCCGTCTCCGTCGATTCCCCAGACGATCTTGTCGGGTACGCCGACCTTGGCGCCCATCGCCGCGGGCACGCAGTACCCCATGGTGCCGAGGCCGCCTGAATTGAGCCAGCGACCCGGCAGTTCCCACGGCAGGTAGTGCGACGCCCACATCTGGTGCTGCCCCACGCCAGCCGCATAGTAGGCGTCCGGGCCGGTGATCTCACCGATCCGCTTGATCACGTGCTGTGGCGACAGGCTGCCGTCTTCGGGCTCGTCGTAGCCGGTCGGGTAGCGCCGCTTGAGATCTTGCAAGTAGTTGACCCATTCGTCGATCGCCAGTGGACGCTCCCGCCTGAGCAGGCTGATCAGCTGCGAGATCACCTCTTTGCAATCGCCCACGATAGGCACATCAGCGACCCGGTTCTTGGAGATCTCGGCGGGGTCGATGTCGGCGTGGATGACCTTGGCCAGCGGAGCAAAGGTGGACAACTTGCCGGTGACCCGATCGTCGAAACGCGTACCGAGCGCGATCAACAAGTCGCTGCGCTGCAATGCCCCGACCGCAGCGACTGTGCCATGCATGCCCGGCATGCCCAGATTTTGTGGGTGGCTGTCGGGAAACACACCGCGGGCCATCAATGTCGTGATCACCGGTATTCCGCTGAGCTCGGCAAGCTCCTTGAGCTCCGACCAGGCGCGCGCCTTCACAACGCCGCCACCGACATACAGCACCGGTCGGCGTGACTCGGCAATCAGCTGGCCGGCCTCGCGGACCTGCTTGCCGTGCGGCCTGGTCACCGGGTGGTATCCCGGAAGATCCAGCTGCCGTGGCCATTCGAATCGTGTCCGCGCCTGCAGGGCGTCCTTGGCAATGTCGACTAGCACGGGTCCCGGGCGGCCAGTCCCGGCAATATGAAATGCCGAGGCAATTGCCGAGGCGATGTCCGCAGGATCGGTGATCAAGAAGCTGTGCTTGGTGATCGGCATGGTGATGCCACGGATGTCGGCTTCCTGAAACGCATCGGTACCGATCGCAGCGCTGGCCACCTGGCCCGTGATCGCCACGATTGGCACCGAGTCCATGTGCGCGTCCGCGATCGGCGTCACGAGATTGGTTGCGCCGGGACCGGAGGTTGCCATGCACACCCCGACCTTCCCGGTCACCATCGCATAGCCTTCGGCCGCGTGGCCGGCACCTTGTTCGTGGCGCACCAGGATGTGGCGCACCTTTTCAGAATCGAAGAGCGGGTCGTACGCGGGAAGGATTGCCCCTCCTGGAATCCCGAATACCACGTCTGCCCCTACGCGCTCGAGCGACCTGACGAGAGACTGCGCTCCGGTCAGCTCATCGGCTCTGTCGTTGTCAGACATCTCGGGTCTCCTTGCCCTGATGAAAATCCCGCCCGTTGATTTCTTTCCCTGGGGGGCATCCGTTGTGGATGTTACGCCTGCGACTGCAGGTCTCCGCGCCAACAAAAAACCCCCGGCTGCTGATGCAGACGAGGGAGCGTGTCGGTGATTGAGCTGTGCTCAGCCGACACGCTTGCGTACGAGGAGAATGTTTCCTGCAATGTGCACGCCGTAACAATAGCTGCCCGCGCGCGGCATACCAATTAGCCGTAGCGCTGCGTCTTGCGATCCGGAAGGACGCTCGGACACCCTAGTAAAGACGGACATCTCGGCGACGTAGTGTCGGGTGAATGGGCCGTGCCCTGCTCGCCGCACTCTCGTTGATCGTTCTCGGTCCTTGCTGCTCTCCCCCACCGCCAGCCTCGCCAGATGCCAACTCCTCGACCATGGCGAGGACTACGCCATCGGCGGCAACCAGCCATACGCCTGCTCCCCTACCAGACCGGACGGCAGCCTCCACTCCCCAACATTCAGCTACACCGCGACCCGCTATGGACGCCCGGGCCGCTATGCGTGACATCGTCCACTTGGCTGATGACATCGGCCCGCGGGAAGCAACCTCTCGCAACTTCGCCGAAGCGGCGGCATTTGTCGAGACCCGCTTCGAGCGTCTCGGCTATCACGTCAGACGGACCAATGTGCGGGTGCCCGCCGGCAATTCCTGGGGCACGCCGGTGCGCCGCGGGACCTCAGTCAACGTGATCGCCGAACCGAAGGGCTTCGACGCGAGCGAGCCGTACGTCGTGGTTGGCGCTCACCTGGACACCGTGCCGATGGCGCCGGGTGCGGAGGACAACGCCTCTGGAATCGCCGTCATGCTCCAGCTGGCCGAGATGGTGAGCCAGCAACCCGCGGCACTGCCGGTGCAATTCATCGCGTTCGGCGCGGAAGAACCCCGTGGCAGTGGTGATGCCCTGCACCACTTCGGCTCGCGGCAACACGTGGCCGACCTGAGTCGCTCCGAACGTCGCGCGGTCCAGGCCATGGTGTCCCTGGATCGGGTCGGCGTACGCGCCAGCTACGTACCGGTCTGCACCGCGAACGGCAACGGCAATCGGGTTCGCGACGCTGTACGGGCGGCGGCGCGCCGCGCCGACATTGCCACCAGAACCTGCACCAACTACACGAGCGACCACTGGTCGTACGCAAAGGCTGGGATTCCGGCTGTCCGGCTCGGCAGCATTCCGTACGCCGGCTACCACTCTCCAAGCGACGTGCCACGTGTGGTAGATCGGCGCCAGCTCGATCGGGTAGGCCGGGCAATGTGGGCGTGGTTGCGATCACTCAACTAAGGGCAAGGACTTACGAGGTCCGCGCGAACGGGCCGCGGCTGGTCTGCCAGACATCGCCGAGGATGCGCTCCGCGCGACTGCCGCCGATGAGCCTTGGGGCGAAAGCCGCGTCGATCACGTACGGCACAGGTTCGACCGCTCTCACGGTGTCTCCCCAGAGCACGATCTCGAGGAAGATCCCCTCCCGGGTCTTGGTCTGGAAGTCCATGTCGAAGACAAAGTTGCCCAGCGAATGCACGACCAGCGCAGACCCAGCCATCTCCCAGCCCTGGACCCAATGCGGATGCCCTCCGATCACCAGATCCGCTCCGGCCTCCGCGAACGCCAAGGCCGCCAGTCGCTGGCTTGACTCGGGGCGATGGGTGTACTGAGTGCCCCAGTGGGTCAGCACGATGACGACGTCAACCTGCTTGTCGAGCGCGCGGATGTCGGAGGTGATACGCCGCAGCGCTGCCCTGTCCAGCGGGCCCGTACGCGGTGGCATGTTCAGTCGATTGGTGCCTGCCTTTGCGCGCGTGGCCGCCGGGCTCTCGCCGATCGAGTCAACCGCCACGAAGCCGACGCGTACACCGTCGCGTTCCATGATCACCGGACGGCGCGCCTGCGCCAGATCGCGCCCCGCTCCGACGGTGTCGATCTCGGACTTGGCGAAGCGGGCCAAAGTCTGGCGCAACGCTCGGTCGCCATAGTCACCGACATGGTTGTTAGCCAGGGAGAGTAGGTCGAACCCGGCTGCTCGTAGCCCCGCGGTGACCCGCGGGCTGGCTGCGAAGGAGTCGCCACCCTGGGTGGGTGAGCCGGCGGTAGACAGAGTCGACTCGAAGTTGCCGACCGTGATCTCAGCACCAGCCAATCGTTTGGCAAGCGGCTTGAGCGGCGCAGCAGGATCGGCTCGGTGCCGGTCGCTGACCCGGCGCCCCAGCATGATGTCGCCAACAGCGGCGATCGTGGTGACTTCGGGCACCGGGTCCACGGACCGCGTACGGAGCGGGTAGCTCTCGGGTTCTCGGAGCGGATGGCGGCCGCCGACCGTCAGCACGCGCACTCGCGGATCCACAGCGCCAGCCGGGAC
>Ga0207706_10007411_pt1 | contig 10146 bp, 13 predicted proteins | sample KBSC53metaG_FD_184318 | JGI IMG/M metagenome (GOLD analysis project Ga0207706, IMG submission 184318) | Corn rhizosphere microbial communities from Kellogg Biological Station, Michigan, USA - KBS C5-3 metaG (SPAdes) (version 2) | ecosystem: Host-associated > Plants > Roots > Rhizosphere > Soil ... | reverse complement strand
CGGGAGGAAGCAGCGCTAAGCAGTTTCTCTCAGGTGCCGCGGATCAGCCTGGCCCGAGTGAGCAGCGTCGGCACCGCGTCGAAAGCGCCGTCGACGGAGGGTGCGCGACCGGGCATTGATCACGGGCCGTTAAACTGATCCAGCGCGTGACGGCTCTCTACCGCAAATACCGCCCGCAGGACTTCGACGAGGTCGTGGGCCAGGAAGCCGTCGTCCGCACTCTTCGTAACGCGATCGGCAACGACAAGGTGCGGCAGGCCTACCTGTTCGCCGGGCCGCGCGGCACCGGGAAGACCTCCCTCGCCCGCATCCTCGCCAAGGGCCTGAACTGCGAACAGGGCCCGACGATCTCGCCCGACAAGACCTGCAACTCGTGCCGGACGATCGCCGCTGGCACCTCCCTCGACGTCGTCGAGATGGACGCCGCGAGCCAGCGCGGGATCGACGACATCCGCGAGATCCGCGAGCACGTGATCCTCCAGCCGGTCGAGGGCCGCTTCAAGGTCTACATCCTCGACGAGGCGCACCAGCTCACGGACGCCGCGTGGAACGCGCTCCTCAAGCTGATCGAGGAGCCTCCGCCCCACCTCGTCTTCGTCTTCTGCACGACCGATCTCGGAAAGATGCTCCCGACCGTCCGCTCGCGCTGCCAGACCTTCGTGTTCTCGCGGCCGCGGCTTCCCGAGCTCGTGCAGGTGCTGCGGCGCGTCGCCGACGGCGAGGGCATCGAGGCGCCGGACGCCGCGCTCTCTTTGATCGCTCGCGCGGCCCGCGGCGCGTACCGGGACGCGGTCTCGACCTTCGACCAGCTCGCGGCGGCCACCGAGAAGCAGGTGACCGTCCAGTCGGTGCTACAGCTGCTCGGCGCCGTGGAGGAGGAGGCCCTGTTCCGGCTCTGCGACCTGGTGGTCGATCGCGACACCGCGGGCGCGCTGACCTTCGTCGAGGAGCTCTCGGAGCAGGGTCAGGATCTCGGCCGGCTCGTGACCGACCTGCTCGAGCACCTGCGCCACCTGCTGCTCGTCCAGCACATGGGCGAGGTTCCCGAGTCGCTGCCCGTGACAGAAGAAACGCGTGAGCGGCTACGTGAGCAGGCCAACCAGCTCGGCGAGGCGACCGTGCTCCGGCTCTGCGACCTGCTCGCAGTCGCCGTCGAGGACATGCGCCAGGGCGGCGACCCGCGCCTGCCTTTGGAGCTCGCCCTCGTGAAGGTGACACGGCCGGCCGCCGATCTCTCGCGGGAGTCGACCGCCTACCGACTCGACCAGCTTGAGAGCCGCGGGCATTCGAGCTCTGCCCCGGTGACAGTCACAGAGACAGTCACAGTGACCGACACCGTCGAGGCAGCCGCGCCGCCGTCGCTGGAGCTGGAGCAGCTCCAGGAGGCCTGGCAGCGCACGATCTTGCCCGCGGTCGAGGAGAAGTCCATCCCGACGGCCTCGGTCCTGCGTGAGGCGCAGCCGAAGAATCTCGCGGGCGACACGCTCACGGTCGAGTTCCCGCGAGCTGCCTCGTTCCACCGGCAGCTGGCAGAGGAGCCGAAGAACGCGACCCTGCTCGAGGAGGCGCTCTACGAGATCACGGGGCGCCACCTCTCGCTGGCCTTCGAGATCGGCGAGAACGGCGAGGAGGCCGCGCCCGACGAGGACCAGCCCGTGACCGAGGAGGAGATCATCGAGCTGATGAAAGGGACCTTCGACGCCCGCGAGGTGGCAGACGAATGAGTGGCATGGACATGAACAAGATGCTCGAGCAGGTGCAGCAGATGCAGGCTCAGATGCAGAAGGCCCAGGAGGAGCTGAGGACCGAGACCGTCGAGGCCACGGCTGGCGGCGGAATGGTCAAGGTGGTCGCCACCGGCGGCGGCGAGATCCGCGAGATCAAGATCGACCCGAAGGCGATCGACCCGGACGACCCCGAGATGCTCGAGGACATGATCCTGGCTGCGGTCAACGAGGCGCTCCGCTCCGCGCAGAGCCTGATGGAGTCCAAGCTCGGCCCGGCGCTCGGCGGCCTTCAGGGCATGGGGCTCCCGGGTCTGTAGTGGCCGACGGGCGCGCCGACGCGCTGCGGCAGATTTCGTTGTTCGCCGAGCTGGACCCCGCCGAGCTCGAGCGCGTGGCCGAGGCGACGAAGGAGCTCGAGGTGCCCGCGGGGCAGGTCCTGGTTCAGCCGGGGATGAAAGGCACGGGCATGTTCTTCATCTCCGAGGGCACCGTCATCGTCGAGACGAAGCGCGACCACGTCGAGCTCGGCCCGGGCGAGTTCTTCGGCGAACTGGCGCTGATGACAACTGACGCCACCCGGACGGCTCGCGTGCGGGCGCAGACCCCCCTCCGCTGCCTGGCGCTCGACCGGGGAGGCTTCCGGGAGCTGGTCAGCGCCCACCCCGACATTGCGGCGTCGCTGCTCGAGGCGGCGCTGAACCGCCTGGCGGAGAACGCCGCGCACGACGGCTGAGACCGACGCGAAGGGCACAATGACGGCATGTTCAGCCCTGCCGTCGAGAACCTCGTCTCGCAGCTGACCCGTCTGCCCGGAGTCGGCCAGCGAACCGCGCAGCGGCTTGCCTTCCACCTCCTCCGGGTCTCCAAGGACGAGGCCGGCGCGCTCTCGGCCGCGATCGCCGAGGTCAAGGAGCGCGTTCGCTTCTGCCGTGAGTGCGGCAACCTGACCGAAGAGGAGACGTGTCAGATCTGCCGCGACGAGCGCCGCGACCACACGATCGTGTGCGTGGTCGAGCAGCCCGCCGACCTGATCTCGGTCGAGCGAACGCACGAGTACCGCGGCCTCTACCACGTACTCGGCGGCTCGCTCTCCCCGCTCGACGGCATCGAGCCCGAGCACCTGCGCATCGACGAGCTGCTCGGCCGCGTCGAGCGCAACGGCGTCCAGGAGGTCGTGCTCGCCACCAACCCGAACATGACCGGGGAGGCGACCGCGGCCTACCTGGCCGACCGCCTGCGCGGCCGCGTGCGCGTGACCCGCCTGGCGAGCGGCCTCCCGGTTGGCGCCGACCTCGAGTACGCAGACGAGGTCACGCTCGGCAGGGCGCTCTCGGGCCGCCGCGAAATGTAAGTCCGTGAGGCCCCTCCCCTAGACTCCAGGCCGTGGCAACCACCCAATTCGAGCCTCTTCCGGCTCTCGAGGGCGCCGAGCCGCGACTCGGGACGCTGGTGATGAAGTTCGGCGGCACCTCCGTCGCCGACCCGGAGAAGATCAAGGACGTCGCGCGCCGGCTCGTGGCGGCCCGAGCGGAGGGCAACCGCGTCGTCGCCGTGCTCTCCGCGATGGGCGACTCGACCGACGAGCTCGTCCGCCTCGCCTACGAGGTCTCGCCGCGCCCCAAGCCGCGCGAGCTCGACATGCTGATCTCGGTCGGCGAGCGGATCTCCTGCGCGCTCGCCGCGATGGCGATCCACGACCTCGGCGCCGAGGCGATCTCGCTCACCGGCTCGCAGGCCGGGATCGTCACGGACACCGTCCACGGCCGCGCGAAGATCGTGGACGTCCGCGCCCGCCGCATCCACGAGGCGCTCGACCAGGACCGCATCGTGCTGGTCGCCGGCTTCCAGGGCGTCTCGACCGACTTCGACATCACGACCCTCGGCCGCGGCGGGTCCGACACGACCGCGGTCGCGCTGGCCGCGGCGCTCGGCGCCGAGGTCTGCGAGATCTACACCGACGTCGAGGGCGTCTTCACGGCAGACCCCCGCCTCGTGCCGCAGGCGCGCAAGCTGCACGCGGTCAGCTACGAGGAGATGCTCGAGATGGCCGCCTCGGGCGCGCGGGTCCTCCAGGTACGCTCGGTCGAGGTCGCGCGGAACCACAACGTCAAGCTCCACGTCCGCTCCACGTTCTCGGGCGCGGACGGCACCTGGATTCGCGAGGAGGACGAACGGATGCTCGAGAAGGCGCTCATCTCCGGGATCACGCACACGCGCGAGGAGACGCTCTACCGCGTCGACGGCACGAGCCCGGCGCGGCTGTTCGCGGCGCTCGCCGAGGCCGGCGTGAACGTGGACACGATCCTCCGCACCGGCCCCGAGATCCTCTTCTCGGCGCCCGCAGAAGACAGGGAGGTCGCAGGCGACACGCTCGAGCGCCTCGGGGTCGACTGGAGCGCCCGCGACGACCTCGGCAAGGTGAGCGTGATCGGAGCGGGCATGAAGAGCCACCCGGGAGTGGCCGCGAAGGCGTTCGAGACCCTGACCGAGGCCGGGATCGAGCCTGAGGTCGTGATCACCTCGCCGATCAAGATCGCCTGCCACGTGCGGGGCGAGGACGTCGAGCGCGCCGTCGCCGAGCTGCACCGCGCCTTCGAGCTCGACGCCCCGGAGGCCGAGCGCCAGCATGCGTGACGCGCGCATCGGCGTGATCGGCGCGACCGGCGCGGTGGGCGCCGTCGTCCTGGAGCTCTTGCACGGGCGCGGCTTCGAGAACGTCCGGGCCTTTGCATCGGCGCGCTCGGCGGGCACGAAGCTCGCCGACGGCCGCGTGGTCGAGGAGGCGACCTCGGAGACGCTCTCGGCGGGCGACCTCGATCTCTGTCTCTTCTCCGTCGGGACACGCGCGAGCAGGGAGCTCGTGCCTCACGCGGCTCGCGGAGGCGCCGTCTGCATCGACAAGTCCGCGGCGTTCAGGCTCGAGCCGGGGACCCCGCTTGTGGTGCCCGAGGTGAACGGAGATCGTGCACTGGAGCACAAGGGGGTTCTGGCGAACCCGAACTGCTGCGCGATCCCGCTCGCGCTCGTGCTCGCGCCGCTGCACCAGGCGGCCGGGTTGCGGGCCGTTCGTGTCGCCACCTACCAGTCGGCCTCGGGCGCGGGAGCGCAGCGCTTGCAGCGGCTGCTCGACGAGCCGCAGGCCGAGCACGACCTGGCGATGGACTGGGACTACGACGGCGAGGAGTTCGAGGAGGAGTCGAAGCTGCGGGACGAGACGCGCAAGATCCTCGAGCTGCCGGAGCTGCCGCTGAGCGCGACCTGCGTGCGCGTCCCGGTTCCGGTCGGACACGCCGAGTCGGTCTGGCTCGAGACCGAGCAGCCGCTGTCTCCCGAGCAGGCGCGCGAGGTGCTCGCGGCGGCCGACTCTGTGCGCCTCGAGGAATTCCCGACTCCGGGCCGGGCGGCCGGCGGCGACGAGGCTCTCGTGGGCCGGATCCGGCGGGATCCGGCGGCCGAGAACGGGCTCACGCTCTTCCTCGCCTGCGACAACCTGCGAAAAGGCGCGGCGCTGAACGGGATCCAGATCGCCGAGCTCGTGCTCTCGCGGCGCCCGATTCCCGCCTGAATAGGCCGGACTCCGCTCTTTCTCTCAAGACGCCGCCGCGAAATCCCGATACCTACCGGGACATGCGGCCCGCACGTCTCGACCACAGCTTCTTCGAGGACGAGCCTCGCTCGCACCTCGGCGCGCTACTGCTGCGCAAGGGGCTCGTCACGAACGAGGAGCTCGACCGGGCGCTCGAAGAGAAGCAGCCGGGCGAGCTGCTCGGCGAAGCGCTCGTTCGCCTCCAGTTTTGCTTCGAGGACGACATCGCCCGTGTGCTGGCAGAACAGTCGAACGTCGAGTTCGTGGACATCGGCGTGACGTCCGTCGACTATCGCGCGACCGGGCTGCTCGCCCGGCGCGAGGCCGAGCAGCTGCACGCGATCCCGATCCGCTTGCATTCCGACGGCACCGTCTCGGTCGCTGTCGCCGACCCGACCGACGAGACCCTTCTCCCCAAGCTCAAGCTCGCGCTCGGCGGGTTCGACGTACGGCTCCACGTGACGACCCAGTCGGCCCTGCGCGCAGCCTGGGCCACGGCGTACCCCCAGTCCTAGGGCCTCCGCGGCTCCGGCACGGGCTCCGGGAGGAAGGCCTCCCGCAGGGCCCTCAACACTTTCCAGCGCTTCCCTTCGAGCACGGGCACGAGCCCACCGAGCTCCAGCCGGGCGAGCTGGACCGACCCGGACGAGCGGACAACCTGAAAACCGAAGTCGGCGAGGAAGTCCTGCGGGAAAACCGTGCGGTGGACGAGGAAGCGCTCGTAGTCGGACTCGCCCTCCGGATAGCGGTACGCGAAGGCCTCCAGGGCAGCCGCGCCCTTGTCCTTCGCCTCGCCGATGGCTGCGAGAAAGAGCGACTGGAGCACCCAGGGGCTCGAGCGGTCGACCAGGTAGGCGCACGTGACGAGCACGGCGTCGTCGGACGGCGGTCCCGCCGGAAGCTCGAACGCACGCGGGAAAAGCCGGACAGGGCCGAACTGCATCGAGCCGAGCACCCGTCCGTCGTCGTCGGCGTAGAGCGACCCCCAGGCACCGAAATCGGTCTCGGTCTTCTCGATCCAGCGCTCCTTGTCGACCGCACGACCGGCCGTGCGGGACTGCCACCACACGCACTCGTGGCAGACGGACGGCGCTCGCTCGAGCGTGGCGCCCGTGAGGCCGTGGATCCGGAGGCTCACGCCGGCGGGCCGATCTCGTCCACGACCACGTCGACCGCCTGCGGGCGAGCCCCGGCCATCCATTCGAGGTAGTCGGCGACATGACGCTGAAGCTCCCGTCCGACATCCGGCGCAGAGGCGCCCCAGGCAAGCTCCACGTGGAGCTCGACTCTGACCGCACCAGCCTCCCCGTTCACCCGCACGGCGCCGTGCCGCGGCAACCGGCTCTCGACGAGCCCGACCACGCCCTCGACCTCGACCGCGGCATCCGCCGCGTAGCTGGCGAGCACGTCCGCTGCCACGCTCGCGTTGCCTTCCATCAAGCGGATTGTAGGGCGAGCTCGGTCGCCTCAGGCCTCGCGAGGAAGCGGAAGGGAACGAAGGTCGTGCCGAGACCGGAGGAGAGGTGGAGCGTGCCCGTGGGCCGCCGGTAGAGGCCGCGGATGTACGTCCAGCGGATGTGCGCGAGCCGCAGGCGCCCGCCCGGCCAGGGGACGCAGATCTGTCCGGCGTGCAAGTGCCCCGCGAGCACGAGATGAAATGCGCCCGGCGGGAGCCTGTCGATCACGTTAGGGAAGTGGCAGAGGAGGATCCGCAGCTCTGCCTGCGGATCGACCAGGCGCTCCGGGTGCGACCGGCGGCGGCGGTACGAGCGCGGGTCGACGCCGACGATCTGGACGCGCTTGCCCCGCAGCTCGAGCGTCCGCGAGTCGTCCGAGAGCAGCGTCGCCGGATCCAGGTCGTAGAGCTCGGCCGGGTGCGAGAACGGATCGCGGGTGAGCGCAAAGTCGTGGTTGCCGAGCACGGCGAAGCAGTTCGGCATCCGCGCGAGCAGCTCTCGCAGCCGCGGCTCCCCGCTGCGCCGCGAGAGCAGGTCGCCGCTGATCAGCGTCAGGTCCGGGCGGCGCTCCTCGACCCAGGACACCGCGCGCTCGACCGCCACCGAGCCGCGTGACGGGAAGCCGAGGTGGAGGTCGGAGAGGTGCGCGATCCGCAACCCTTCCAGCTCCGCGGGCAACCCCGGCACCGGACACGGGAGCGTCTCGAGCCGCACCCACCCGGCCTCGAAGTGTCCCCAACCCGCAGCGCCGGCGCCGAGGGCGGCGCCGAAGGCCGCGAGCCTGCGCGGCACTAGGCTTCTGCTTCGAGCTTCTCGACCACCGAGCCCACCGACACCACGTGGCGCTTGAACTGGAGCTCCGATTCCTCGAGCCCTGCCGCCACGCCGATCAGCTGCGAGAGGTGGAGGATCGGCATGCGGTAATCGCGCCCCGTCGCCTTCTTGAGCTTCGACTGCCACGCGTCGAGCGAGAGGTGGCAGAGTGGGCAGGGCGTCACGATCGCGTCGGCACCGGCCTCGGTCGCCTGCTCGATCGGCTGGATCAGTTCACCCAACGCGACGTCCTCTCGCGCCTGGATGATCGGAAAGCCGCAGCACTTGATCTTCGCCGGATAGTCGATCGGCTCGCCCCCGCAGGCCTCGATGATCGCCTCGAGCGACCATGGCTTGTCGGGATCCTCGAAGCCGAGGATCTTCGAGGGCCGCAGGATTTGGCACCCGTAGAACGGCGCCACCTTGAGCCCCTTGAGCCCCTTGTGCGCGACCTCCTTCAGGCGCTCGTACCCGTCGCCTTCGGCGATCAGCCAGAGCAGGTGCTTGACGTCGACCGTGCCTTCGTACGGCGGTGCTCCGACGGTCTCGAGGTTCGCGCTAACCCGGGCACGCAGGTTGTCGTCGTTCTTGAGCTGCCAGTTGGCCTGGCGCAGGTTGAGCGTGCAGACGTTGCAGATCGTCATCAGCGTCTCGTTCCCGGTCGCCTCGGCGTAGGCCAGGATGCGCGCGTTCAAGTGCAGGTAGTAGTCCGGCTCGGCCTCGTGGATGTCGCCGGCGCCGCAGCAGGTGACCGACTCGAGCTCGTCCAGCTCGATCCCGAGCTTCGGCGCGAGCGCCTTCGTCGAGGTGTTCAGCTCCTTGGCCGAGAGCGCCGCGAGGCAGCCCGTGTAGTAGGCGACCTTGCTCATCCCTCGGCGCGCGGGGGCTCCACCCCGGGCTGGATCTCCGGCGCGTTCTCGCGCGCACCCGACTCCTCGAGGAACTCGATCTGGCCGAGCGCATGCTCGCCCTGGACGATCCCCAGCGCACCCTGCCGCCCTTGGTCCCTGATCAGGTCGCGCAGTTGCCGGGCCTCGCGCACGTCCTTGGCGACGTGCGGCGGAAACGGCGGCGGCACCTTGCCGTGCTTCGCCAGGTTGAGGGCGAACCCGATCTGTCTGATCGCCTCGACGACGCCCTGCGTCTTCGGCACGAGCTCGGTCTCGCGCAGCCATCCGGTCGTCTCGGCCGACTTGACGAACCACTTCGCGTGCTTGGCGCCCATGTCGTGGTCGACGTCGAGCCGGATCGACTCGGCGCCGAGCTTCGCGATCGCGTCGCGCGGGTCGACGCCCTTCGGGCAACGTTCGTTGCAGAAGTAGCAGCGCGTGCAGTCCCAGATCCCGTGCTCCTCGTTGAGGATGTTCAGGCGCTCGACGTCGGCCTGGTCGCGCGGGTCGCCGACGAAGCGAAACCCCTTCGCGAGCGCCGCGGGCCCCATGAACTCCGGGTCCGACTCCATCGAGTTGCACTCGGAGACGCAGCAGCCGCACATGATGCAGAGCGCCTCCTTGTGGATCACGTTCATCTTCTGCTGCGAGACGATCCGTTCCTTCTCGGCGGGCTCGTCGTACCCGGGATCGAGCCAGGGCTTGACCGAGCGCACCTTGTTCCAGAAGGGCTCCATGTCGACGACGAGGTCCTTCAGCACCGGCATGTTCCCCATCGCCGAGATCACCGGCACGTGGCCCGCGTCGGCGATCGGCTTCATGCGCTCCTTGCAGGCCAGGATTGCGCGCCCGTCCATCCGCATCCCACAGGAGCCGCAGATCATCATCCGGCAGCTCTTGCGGTAGGCGAGTGTTCCATCGTGCTTGTCCTTGATCAGGTCGAGCACGTCGAGCAGGCACGCCCACTCGGGCGCGTCGACCTCGTACTCGCGTAGGACTTTCTCGCCCGAGACGGGGTCGTACCGCCAGATCTTGAGTGCTACGTCCGTGTCAGCTCCCTTGTGGTCCCAACACCTGCGCGAAGTCGATCACCGTCGCCGCCGGAGGCGGCGTGATCGTCACCGGCGCCCCGAAGTCATACAGCTCCATCGAGATCTTCGCCGCCTGGTTCCTGCTCGCGTGCTGTGTGTATCGCACCTTGTGAACGAAGCCGTCGTCGCCGACCCAGACGTCCACTGGGAGTTGCGACACTCCCGCAACGTCGATCACCCGGCGGATCGAGCGCCTCGTCGAGCCCTTCGCGGTGCGCGCCGCCTGCTCGAGATCGATCGTGGAGCGGTAGTGCGTCGTCTGCTCTCCCCTGACCTTCTCCTCGCCCACCTTCTCCACCTTCCCGGTCGATCCCCGGAGGTAGGCCAGGGCGGCGTTCGGCGTCGGGTTGGAGTCCACTAGGCTGCCGAGGTCGACCCCCTGCTGCCGCGCCAGCTGCGCCACCGTCTTGTCGCCCGCTTCCGCCTCCCGAAGAATCGCCACGATCTGTTCTTCCGAAAATCGCTTCTTCATCCGACTTCCCTTTCTCGGCTGGGAAGTCTATAGCATCTTGTGGCGTCATTTTAGGGGCGCAGGACAGTGGCGCGGCACTCCTTGCATACCATGAAATGCGATCTGGTCTG
>Ga0207706_10007408_pt1 | contig 10148 bp, 9 predicted proteins | sample KBSC53metaG_FD_184318 | JGI IMG/M metagenome (GOLD analysis project Ga0207706, IMG submission 184318) | Corn rhizosphere microbial communities from Kellogg Biological Station, Michigan, USA - KBS C5-3 metaG (SPAdes) (version 2) | ecosystem: Host-associated > Plants > Roots > Rhizosphere > Soil ... | reverse complement strand
CGATCCGCCCTATTCGTACGCCAGGATCCACGAAACGCTGGGAATCCCGATCGGAAGCATCGGTCCACAACGCGCTCGTTGCTTGAACCGGCTGCGCCGGTCCGATGCGTTTATCGCCCTAGACGAGGGTCAAATCGCGGCCAAGATCGGGGGTGGTAAAGCAGATGCCTGACGACGCGGATGATGAGGATTTCCTAGTTGCTTTGAGCGGCGACGATGCGCTCCTTGCCGCTCTGCGTGAGGCGATAACAGCGCGCGACAACGTCCCTGCGAGATTCGTGGAGGCCGGAAAGAACGCCTACGCCTGGCGCAACATTGATGCCGAGCTCGCTCAGCTCACCTACGACTCCGTTATCGACGAGCGGATGGTCGCGGCCACGCGGTCGGAGACGGCGTCGATCCGTGCCCTCACGTTCACCTCGCCCCATCTGTCGATGGAACTGGAGGTAACAGCAGACAGCCTGCTCGGCCAGATCATCCCGGCACGGACAGGAACGCTCGAAATCCTTACCTCGGCGGGAACGAGGGCGACGACGGTGGACGAGATCGGCTTCTTCACCGTGGACCCCAAGCCGGATGGCTCGTTCCGGCTGCGCTGTCGTACCCCGGACGGCGCCGACGTGATGACCGGATGGATCAACTTGTGAGCAGGCGCGCCCGTGAAGGGAACCTCTCCCACCTCAGCCCGCTCCAAGGCATATGAAGGACAACCCGGTGGCCACGCCAACCGGGTCTGATTCGCATTCGCGGCGGGCATCACGCACAGCTTCAGCGAGGCTTGCCCCACTGCGTAATTCCCGGTGAACGGCGATCATCAATGGCACCACAGCGGCGTCATTCACGGGCACCACACTCGCCAGGATCGCCGCAGTACCTAGCGGAATGAGTGAGCTGGCCAACCCGAGCACCTCATCGGCGCCGACCGGCGCGACAACCCCGGAGTCGCAGCTCGAAAGCACCAGCTGGCGCGGTCCGCGACGTAACCGCTCAAGGTCGTATACCGTCAGCGGGCCGTCGTCCAGGCGCAGCGCGGAGAACAGCGGACTATCAGCGCGAAAGGTTCCGTGAGCAGCAATGTGGACCAGCCGGGCGCCGTCGATGGCACTCAGGACTCGAGTTGTCGTCGCGGTGCCATCGCCTAATACAACAGTTTCGGCCTCGCTGGAATAGTCAGCGGCCAGGTGAGGGATTTCGGCGCCCTGCGAGGCCAAGCCTGGGCCTCGGACCAGCACGACCGAGCCTGCGGTCGCATTCTGGCCGTCACCAGCGGCCGCTCGGTGGGCGCGAAGCCAAGACGATGCCGAAGGTACGACGCTCACTGCCCGCGAGCGTAGCTGCGGCAGAAGTGCCCACGGCACTGCGTGCAGCCTGCCTGGCGGTACGACGATCACCTTCCCATCCCCCAGATCGCCGACCTCGCCGAGAAGCACCTGTTCGAGCGTCTCGCCCATTCTTCTCAGCCTGTGGTGGACATCCGCCGGAGATGGCACTGCCGGTCCGAACGCCAAGCGCCTCAGCATGAAACGGGCGAATGTGACCTCGCGAGCGGCTTGCTCTGTCGAACCGGCCGTAAACAGGCGCACCCGGCCATCGCCACACGCGAGAACGTGTAGCCGCCCGTCGATGTCGACCAGCTCGAGCAGCTGGTCGTTGCCAAGTTCATCCAGAAGGGCCGAAACGACGAAACCTCTGGTGCCGAGGTGTTGAGCGTCGCGACGGCCGGCGCCCAGGGTACGCAGTGCCCGGGCGCGTACAGCACGTTCCAGCCGTTGGCGTTCCTGGCGGAGCGGACCGGTTTGCACGCCCAGGTCCTTGCCTCGGGAGAGCTGAGCGCTGATGTTGCGCATTGCCACAAGTTCAGCTTGCAGTTCCTCGTCGGCGGGAGGACGCACCGAAGGCACGGCCAATGCGACAGCGCGCCACCGCTCGCTCCAGGCCAGCATGAGCCTGGGCCGACCCAGCCGCAGCGCATGACGCTGGCCGAGGTTCGCCAACTCGGCGCCGTGGGCCGTGGTCTGCGCACGCAGCTCGGAGGATCCGAGCATGCTGCGGTACTCGTCGATGACGTCCAGGCCTCGGCGGCAGGCGTACATAAGGCGTTGCGAGTCGCCGACTGCTTCTGCCCGCAGCGCCTCAGCCAGCCACGCCACCGCCCGGGACAGAGGCGGCCCATGCCCCCGACCCGCCGCGGCCGCAACGAGCTGCTGGTTGGCGATCGGCATCCGACCGAGCGCCAATGCGACCCGGCCAGTCGCCAGCTGCGCCTGCGGCAGATCCGGCGAAGACATGTCGGACAACTCTCGTACGCAGCGCTGAGCGGCGCGGAGCAACGTGGCGGTCGCGGGACCGGCCTCGACTCCCGCGCTCACCCGCGCCAGGTCGGCATGTGCTCGCCACCACCGCCGGCCCTGCCGATCAAACAGCCGACGCGCCTCAGTGGCCCGCGCAAGGGCGGTCGTAGGTTCGCGGGCCGCCAGTGCGCAGCTCGCTGCAGTGAGCAGCAGTTCGGCCCGCTTCGTCGGCCGACCATGGATTTGATCCAGCTGCGCGATGGCGGCCTCTGCCTCACGCATCGCATCACTGAACAGTCCCGCCGCAGTCAATGCGGCGCACCGATGAATGGTGAGATCAGGCTCAATGGCGCCGAGAGACTGGAAGCGCTCCGCCGCCTCGTCGAAGCAGCTGAGCGCATCTGGCAGGTCGCCGAGCCGGAGGGCGACCAAACCCCGATTCATGGTGGCTTCGGCTGCTTCCAGCTCCTGGCCGCTCGCGTCGAAGAGGACCTCGGCTCGCCGGAGATCGGCGATTGCGCGCCGCGCATTACCCGATACGAGGGAATTGACCGCCCGCTCCTGGAGGGCCCGGGCCTCCCAGTCCTGATCATCAGCCGCTCGCATGGCCGCGATGGCGGTGTTCAGATCCTCGAGCGCCTCGCGATTCTGGCCGATGATCAGCAGAGCTGCGCCACGGCGGAAAAGCATCCGGTAGCGCAAATGCCCCGTTGATTGCCGGACAGCCGCGTCAAGGGCGTTGCGCCCCGACACGCTCCTGCCGGCGAAGATGAGAGCAACGCCCAGCGTGCCAAGCACGTCAGCCTCGCGGCTGGCTGAACCGGCCCGATGGGCCAGCCGCCTCGCGATCCGTAGCTCACGCACCGCCGCGTCGATGTCCCCATACTCTCGGAGCACGAGCCCGATAGCCTGCCGCGCGACCGACGCGGCGAGTGGTCCTGGATTGCCCGCGAGTATCGTGTGAGCGCGCTGCAGCGCCTCCTGAGGGCGGGACACCGCCAGCGAAATCAGATCCAGCGGCTCGTCACCTTTCCGCTCGGGCAGAGCCGCCATATCGCTACATCCTTGGCCACGACGAGCCGAACAGGCAAGTCAATTCGCATTCGGACTAACCGGCATTCGGGATGGCACCTGTCCCCGCCAGGGTCGTTGGGTGTATCAGATTCAGTCAAGGTGGGTCCGACGTATTGAGCGACCCACTGCTCGAAGGGAGCATCAGATGGATCCCGTAACCGCCGCGCAGTACCTCATCCTGAAGGACTCATTCGCTCGCAAGGGCGTCAACATCAACGCCACATATACGCGAGGCGGCGACATCGACTACATCTACGTCGTTGACCGTCTGCTCGCCCGTGGTGAGAACGTCGAGCAGCTGCTGGCCGCGATGCCGGGGTTGCGCCGCGCCGATGCGAACGAACAGCCAGGGGTGGACGGTCTCGTCCGGCTAGCAACCGACCAGTACTCGATCGAGCAAGCAGGAGCGGGCGCCTTGACCGTTCCTGAGGTGTTGGACCTGATGGACGAGCGGCTTGAGAATAGCCCGCGAGCAGGACGCGAGGAGCCCCTGATCACGCCGGTTCACATCGTCTACATCACGAAGATCACCCCAGCCGGGGAGCCGGACGTGCCGGGCGGGGCGACTGGGCCATGGCCGCCCCCCGACCCAGCAGGCGGGGGCAGCGGCGTGACGATTGGCATTTCCGACACCGGCTTGCAGCCGAACCTCAGTCAGTATTCGTGGATGACCGATGTCACCGGAGATCCAGAACGACCGGGCAAGACACTGCGCAGTGGCCTGCAGCGCATCCGGCCGTACGCCGGTCACGGGACTTTCGCGGCCGGTACCGCCAAGTGCACGGCACCTAATGCCGCGGTGTTTGTCAATGATCATTTCACCGAGTCCGAGGGAGAAGCGGAGGATGTGATCATCCGGAAGCTCGACGAGCTGATCACCGCACAGTCACCGGACCTGGTCTGCCTTCCCGCCGGTCTGTATGCCCGCAACGACTGGCCGTCGCTACCCTTCAACCAACTCCACCAGATGCATCCGAACCTCACCCTGGTCGCTTCTGCTGGCAACGATCACACCGACAAAGCGTTTTACCCCGCGGCGTATCCGTGGGTGATCGGGGTTGGCGCCTTGGCGACTGATCAGGTCAACCGAGCCTGGTTCAGCAACTACGGCAACTGGGTGGACATTTTCGCGTTGGGCGAAGGGCTGATCAACGCCTACGCTCACGGCGAGTACACCTACCACGAGGAACCGAAAGCTCCAGCAAAGGAGATCTTCAGCGGGCTCGCACGGTGGTCTGGCACATCGTTCTCCGCGCCGTTGGTTGCCGGGCTGATCGCAAGCCAGATCCCGCAAAGCGGTTCCGCTGCAGTCGCCGCGCAGGCGGTGCTTCAGAGGGCTCAACAACAGGCAATTCCCGGTGTCGGCCCAGCTTTGGTGGTTTGAATGCCCACGGACTTTCGCTCTCCACGGTTCAGTGGCGATCCGGTTCTCGAGGAGATCCTTAGAGACCCTGACACCGGAACGAAGAAGCTTGGACCAGGGAGCCCCGAGGCAGAGAGCATCAAGAAGGTGCAGCAGGCGCTCTTCGATCTGATGTGGACTCAGCGCATCGACACGCCGGTGTCGGACGCGTCGCAGTTCGTGATCGGCATCTTCGGTCCGATCACCGCGAAGACATCGTTGGCGTACAAGCAGCACTACGACATTCACTTCCCGCCGGACGCCCCGACCGGTTTTATCGACCATTTCGTCGGTCCGCGGACCCTAGACCTGCTCGACGAGCAGTGCGTCTTGTTCGACGAGTGCGACGCAGCTCTGGCCTCCAAGGCCGCCGAGGTCGCCGCAACAACTGGAGTACGTCATGACGGGCCTACGATCCCGATCTTGAACACGTTCGGTGCGATGCGAATCCGAACCGACGGTGGGGTACCCGGCATCCTGAGCGGGCTCTGGTTCCGCAGAGGCCTCGGCACCGCATCGAGGGTCTTCGGACCGATCTTTGAGGAGTACGAAAGGCGCGGATCAGAGACGGGCCCACTCGGCTTTCCGATCTTCGACCAGCTCATCGATGGGATTCCGACCCGGTTCTTCCAAAACTTCGAGCACGGCCAGATCCGGATGGAGGACGGTGACATCCTCGTGCTGGGCGATACACCCGACACCGGCGCGACCATGATCGGTGCGGATGACACCCCGTTCTAGCTGACCTCCAGGCTGATACGAAATCTTGCAGCAGTTGGAAGCAGCTGTCGGGAGCAGGCAGTCCGGTGGGGTTGGTGGCCTGTTTCCCGCATCGGACATATTGAGATCCCTTGAAGACCCAGACATGCGTGGGCTCATTCGCAAATGACACTCACTCGCGGCTCAAGCCGACGGGCGATGACTTCGCCGAGCAGCTCGAGTCTGATACGACGAAAGACTGCGAAGCAGCCTCAGGAGGAGAGCATGAGAAAGCTCGTCGTTACCCAAAACATCACCGCCGATGGCTCGATCGAAATGCTCGGAGACTGGTTCGACCCACAGGGACAAGCTGATCAGTCAGACCTCATTGAGGAGGTACACCGGCAGGACAGTCACAGCGACGCGTTCCTTACCGGTCGGCATACCTTCGAGGCAATGCGCGGCTACTGGCCTGAACAGACCGAGGATCCGACCGGCGTCACGGCCTATCTGAATGATGTGCGCAAATACGTGGTGTCTTCGATGATCAACGATCCGCAATGGCAGAACACCACGGTGCTGTCGGGGGATCCGATCCAACAAGTACGAGCGTTGAAAGGGCAACAGGGTCAAGACATCGTGATCACCGGCAGCATTTCGCTGTGCCACACCTTGATCGAAGCTGGATTGGTCGACGAGTATCGACTCTTCGTGTATCCCGTCGTGCAAGGTCGTGGCCGACGGCTGTTCCCGGACGGATTCGAGCTTGCCAAGCTCCGATTGCTCGAGAGCCGGACGTTCGGCGATATCGTCTACCTCCGCTACGCCGCAGCCTAGGACCGGCCCGGACGTCTGACCTCTCTCAGTTCACTGTCCAATGATCCGCGCAGCGTAGGTCTGCGGCTCGACCCCCTCGGCAGCGGCATCGCGGCGCAACAGTTGATGAGCTTGCTCAATATCGTGACCTTGATCAACAAGCATCCCGATGGCTCGATTGAGCACGGTCAATTCGGCGAGGCCGGTCAGTCCGGACGCCCGGGAGAGCAATGCAAGATCAGCATCGAGCACGATCACTTTTCGGTGACCGTCGACGCGCGGTTTTCCATGATCAACGCCATCCGCTGCGGATGATTGTTGATCAACGGGCACGCCTCCGAGGGCGTGGCTGAGATCAGCGGCTAAATCGGTAAACGCGCCGGAAACTCCGGCGTAGAAGACGACTCGGCTCTCACCATCGACCGTCGGCGACACCAGCCCCAGCGGGAGACGCAGCGACGTGCGGAGCGGTACGTCGTGGCCGCCAGTGAAGGTCGTGAGCGTAACCGGCCAGTCGCGCTCGACAATCGTGAGCTGGAAGCCGCAATAGGAAATGGCCGTCGAGTGCAGCGCCGTGGTTAGCGCCAGGAGCGTTTCGTCGAAATCCTGATCATCTTTGCCGATGCTGACCGTGAGATCGTGAAGGTGCGCAAGCAGGCTCGCTGGGAGATCCACACTCGCTCCGAGGAAGCGGATCCGCCCGCTGATCGTGTCTGCAGGAACTGGCTCAGCAAATCGCCAAAACCACTGGCGGCGGCCGCGCGGACCGGAGTCATATAGCCGCGTCAACCCCGACTCTACGCTTGCCTGCCGATGGCGGCCAATTACGACGGTTCTCGACTTTGTCGGTTTCGGGCTCGCGCTCGAGCGACGGCCTCGTCCACAATCTGGCTGGCTACGTCCGCGAGCTTGCGATGCTCATGCTGGCTCATCGCACGTAATCGCTCGATGGCCTCATGTTCGGTGCTGCCGCTTCGACTCATCAAAATCCCAATAGCCCGGTCAATGACACCCCGAATTTCCAGCGCCGATTGCAGCTGGTTGGCCAGCCGTCGGGTCTGTGCGAGGACATGAGCATTTTGTACGGCGATTGCGGCCGGCACGGCGAAGATCTGGCCGAGTTCGGCTGCCCGGTTGTCGAAGACATTCTTGTCGTGGGCGTAGACATTCATTGCGCCGACGACCCCGTCGGGCGTGATCAACGGCAGCGACACCACGCTATGTACGCCGAGCCGGGCGACCCGGCCGCCGAACCGCGGCCACCGTGGATCTCCGCCGAGAGAGCCTGACAGGACGGTGTGACCCTCACGGGCGGCACTGATGCAGGGGCCCTGGTCCATCGCGTACTGAATGTCGTCGACTTCGCTGACAAACGGGGCAGTCGCCACAATGGTGTCGGCCCTGTCCTGCTCGAGCAACGTCAACCCGGCACCGTCTGCACCGGGAATGGCTCGTACGGCGTAGGTGGCGACCTGGGTCAGCAACTCCTCAAGCGGAAGCCGGTCCGATGCCAGCCGGGACAGACCAGCGAGACTCTCGCGGAGATCGTCTTCTTCAGCCTGAAAGTCGTGACCCAACGGTCCGATCTCGTCATTGTCGTCGGAGTCCATGGTCCTCTTCACATGCTCACGGTTGCGGTCGGGTCGATGTGACCGCTATCAGGAAAGCCTATCGCGGTCCTGCGGTCCCATTACCCGTGAAGCGAACGCTCATCGCTGATTGACTCCGGCGATCACGTTGCAGATTGACTTTGCGTCCACTGGGTAGACTGCAGCCACTGTATTTCGAAGTCGGTCTGGGGCTGACGACGCCGTGTCAGCTCACCGCGGCTCCCGAAGCAATCCCGCTGTCGCCCAGACTTTTTCCCGGGAAGTCCGCTACGAACGGCACTCCCTGATGACGTCTATACTCAACCCTGCTGCGCCCACGACGGCCTCTGATTCAGCCACGAACGCGCGCGCCGGCAGCTCCTTTACGGCCCTGACACGCCGCGTGCACGAACTTGATCTCATGCGCCGTCGGTACGGTTACTACTGGACCAAACTGGTCGGTGCCCTGGTCATTCTGGCCGCTTGGGTGCTCGCCTTCATCTGGATCGGCGATAGCTGGTGGCAGCTGGTCAGTGCCGGTGTGCTCGCGATCATCATGACCCAGCTAGGGTTCCTGGGCCACGATGCCGCCCACCGGCAGATCTTCAAGTCCGGCCGGTGGAACGACTGGGCAAGCATGATCATCGCGAACCTGCTCGTTGGCATCAGCTACGGCTGGTGGCGAAACAAGCACAACAAACACCACGCCAACCCGAACAAGGTCGGTTCGGATCCTGATGTCGCCCTGGGCGCCATCGCGATGACCCCTGAGCAGGCAAGCAAGCCCCGTAACCGACTGATGACATGGCTGGTGTCTCACCAAGGCTGGTATTTCTTTCCCATCCTGCTGCTCGAAGGCCTTTCACTCCGCTCAGAAGGGTTCCGCCGCGTGGTGAAGCGCGGACCCGTCGAGCACCGATGGGTCGAGTTCACCCTTCTGATGATTCGCCTGGGCGGCTTCGTCACTCTCGCGTTCCTGGTGCTGTCGCCAGGCAAGGCCTTCGCATTCATGGCCGTTGAACTGGCCGTGTTCGGCTTCTACCTGGGCTCATCGTTTGCGCCAAACCACATCGGCATGCCGCTGGTCTCGCCAAGACTCAAGTTGGACTTCCTGCGCCGCCAGGTCCTGATGAGTCGCAACATCAGCGGCGGACGCTTCATGTCGATCCTGATGGGCGGTCTCAACTACCAGGTCGAGCACCATCTGTTCCCCTCGATGGCCCGCCCAAGCCTTCGTAAGGTGCAACCTCTGGTCGCTGCGTACTGCGCGGCGGAAGGGGTGCCATATACCCAGACGACTCTGTGGCAGTCCTATGGCGTGGTCATTCGCTACCTGAACACCGTCGGGCTGCGCGGGCGCGACCCCTTCCTCTGCCCGCTGGTGGCGCAACGCCGCGCCTTGTGACCGTGGGGTCACCAAACATCTGGCAGACTAGACGGGCTGTTGCAATTCTTGAGCCGTGGTCAGTGCTACGCCCCTGAGATTTTGCGTGGGCGTGGATTAGGTCTGACGTCCGACAGCACTCCGATGTCGCACAGTGCGACGTCGAGATTGCTAGGAGATGTGCCATGGCACAAGGAACCGTTAAATGGTTCAACGGAGAAAAGGGTTTCGGCTTCATCGAGGTTGATGGCGGCGGCGCGGACGTGTTCGTGCACTACAGCGCAATCGAATCGAGTGGCTACCGCTCCCTCGAAGAGGGTCAGCGTGTGGAGTTCGACACGACCCAAGGCCCCAAGGGTCCCCAAGCGGACAAGGTCCGCGCCTTGTAAGGTGCGGCTCCGCTCTCTAAAAGAAGCGTCGGTCATTCGGCCGGCGCTTCTTCGCGTCGTACGTCAAGTCTTATCTGAGCGACCGTGCTGCGTACCAGCGCTCGAGCTCGGCAAAACCCTCGTCGAGGGAGACCCGCGGCCGCCACCGAAGGATCTCGCGGGTAAGCCGCTGGTCGAACCAGTGCGCCGTAGACAACTGCTCAACCAGGAACCGGGTCAGCGGCGGATCGTCCCGGGCGCCGGCGGGCATGAAACGGTCCTGGAGCGCCCACAAGGATTCGACAACCGCTCCGCCCAAGTGAGCCAGCCGCACAGGCACGTGCCGGGTCGGGCCGCGGACCCCCGCCGCCCGGCACACAGCGGCCAGGATCTCGGCAACCGGACGCGGTTCGCCATTGGTCACGACCAACGCGCGGCCGCGAACCTCCAGGCAGTGATCCAGCGCCGCAAGCAGGGCATCCACCGCGTTGCTGACGTAGGTCGTGTCGATCAGCGCCGCACCCG
>Ga0207706_10007404_pt1 | contig 10149 bp, 5 predicted proteins | sample KBSC53metaG_FD_184318 | JGI IMG/M metagenome (GOLD analysis project Ga0207706, IMG submission 184318) | Corn rhizosphere microbial communities from Kellogg Biological Station, Michigan, USA - KBS C5-3 metaG (SPAdes) (version 2) | ecosystem: Host-associated > Plants > Roots > Rhizosphere > Soil ... | reverse complement strand
CGTCTGGCACCGGGCCAGGACCGCAAATTGAGTCCATCGTCGTTCCCTTGCCACCTCTCACGAAGCGGTGCGAAAGAAACTCAACCACCGCAAAAGTAACTGGAATGAAGATGAGGCCCAGAGCGGTAGACAGTGTCATGCCGCCAACGACTACAGTGCCAAGAATCCGCCGCGATGCAGCGCCCGAGCCACTTGCAGTCCAAAGTGGAAGGCATCCGACAATGAACGCCAGCGCAGTCATAACGATCGGACGGAACCGTAACCTCGCGGCATTCAAAGCGGCATCGCAGATGCTCTGACCGCTCTCATAGTTCAATTTGGCAAACTCGACAATCAGGATCGCATTCTTGGCCGAAAGTCCAATAAGCATCACCAGCCCGATGGTGGCAAAAATATCGTTCTCAAGTGATCGAGCGTGCAGTGCGAGATAGGCGCCCAAAATCGCAACCGGGGTGCTTAGCAGAACACTGAATGGCAGCGTCCAGCTTTCATATAGCGCTGCGAGAATCAAGAAGACGAACACCAGCGAAAGCCCGAACACAGCCCACGATGGAACACCCTTTTCCGCCTGCTGCTCCTGAAACGACATACCCGAGTAATCGAAGCCCGCACCCGGAGGCATCGTCTGATGGAAGACCTCTTCAAGCGCCTTCCTCACCTGGCCGGAACTGTATCCAGGTGCTCCAGTAATGTTCAACTGAGCTGCGTTGTATTCGTTGAAGCGGTAGATGAACTCGGGCCCAGTGATTCGGCTCACCTTGACCAGCGAACCAAGCGGTACCTGGCTCCCATTCGCACTGCGTACATAAAACTGGTTAATGTTTGCGATATTCGTTCGCGACGTGCCTTCGGCCTCAACGTAAGTCTGCCACTGGCGCCCAAAGCGATTGAAATAGTTGACGAGATAACCTCCCATGAAGGTCTGCATGGTGGTGTAAATGTTCGACAGATCCACCTGCTGCTGCAGAGCTTTTTCTTTGTCCACATCGGCATAGAGCTGAGGAACAGCAGGCTGATAAGACGGAATCGCAGCGGCAATCTCAGGACGCTTTGAGAGTGCTCCAAGAAATCCAAAAACATTCTTTGTCAGTTCGGTTGGGTCGTCCGAACCCGAGCGGTCTTCGAGGATCATCGTGACGCCACCCGAGGTACCGATGCCCGGAATCGAGGGCGGTGGAAAGGCAAAGGCAATGCCATCGGGATTGCCGGCGAGCTGACGCTGAAGATTGCTTTGAATGTACTCGAGTTGTTGTTCTTTACTCTTTCGCATCTCCCACGGTTTGAGGCTCACAAAGAAAAAGCCCGCATTTGTGCTCTGCACTTGTGTAAGGAGTGAGAAGTTCGTGACAGCGATGACCCCCTCAATGCCCGGCGTTTTGAGCAGCGCATCGCTGATCTTCTGCTGGGCTGCGTCGGTGCGTTGCGCCGAAGCACCATCGGGAAGTTGCAAGGCAAGAAACATATATCCCTGGTCTTCAGTCGGTATGAACCCTCCGGGCAAGCTGCTTCCCAGGTACACTGCCACCACTGCGAGCACGACAAGGCCTACCATCGCGAACGCGGACTTGTGGATGAGCACACGGGATGTGTTAACAAAAGCTTCCGTGTTGCGGCGGAAGAACCTGTTGAAAAGGCCAAAGCCTTTACCGAGCCAGCCCTTTTTGCGTCCCTCCTCCCGAGGCTTCAAAAGAAGCGAGGCCAGCGCCGGAGACAATGTGAGCGCATTGAATGCCGATATCAGCACTGAGATCGCAATCGTGACGGCAAATTGTTGATACATGCGGCCTGTGATGCCGGGAATTGCCGCCGTTGGAATGAACACGGCCGCAAGGATAAGCGCAATCGCAACAACCGGGCCGCCCACTTCCTCCATGGCCTTCTCGGTCGCCGACTTGGGATCCATTCCCTCTTCGATATGATGTTCAACCGCTTCAACAACGATGATGGCATCGTCAACCACCAGGCCGATCGCCAGCACAAGACCAAACAGCGACAGCGTGTTAATCGAAAACCCGAGTGCCGGAAAAATAATAAAAGTGCCGATCAACGAAACAGGAACGGCCAGTAAGGGAATAAGCGTGGCGCGCCAGCCTTGCAAAAAGATGAAGACGACAAGGACTACCAGGCCGAGCGCTTCCAAAAATGTGAACAATATCTCGCGGATGCCAGCGGTGACTGCCTTGGTTGTATCTAGCGGAACACTGTAGGAGATGCTCGGCGGAAACGTCGCGGAAAGCTCCTTCATGCGCTGATTGACTGCGGCCGCTGTTTGGATCGCATTCGAGCCGGGGAGCTGATAGATGGCCATGACGCCCGACGGCGCCTGGTTATACCGTCCGGAGATGCCATAGGCCTGGTCGCCGAGTTCGATGCGAGCGACGTCGCTCAGGTGCAGGATTGAGCCATCAGGATTCGCGCGAAGAATAATATTCCCGAACTCTTCGGGCTTAACTAGGCGTCCCTGCGTTCGCACCGTGTAGGTGAACTGCTGCCCTTTGGGGATCGGCTCCCCACCAATCTGACCCGCCGGATTGACATTGTTTTGCGTCTGAATCGCGGAGATAACTTCGGTTGCCGTCACGCCGAGTATGGCCAGCTTGTCGGGCTGAACCCATACACGCAGCGCATACTGTCCACCGAACACCTGAACGCGCGAGACACCTTTGACGCGAGCTAGCTGGTCCTGGAGATTAATGATGGCGTAGTTAGTAAGAAAGTCCTGGCTTAACTTGCCGCCCGGTGAGTTGATGGCCACCAGCATAAGCGGCGAGGTGAGCGCTTTCTGCACCGTGAGACCAGCAGCTTCCACCTGGGCGGGAAGTTGAGACTGCGCCTGGTCGACACGCAACTGGGCGAGCACCTGGTCGATATTCGGATCGGTCTTGACATCGAAATCTACGAACAGCTGAACCACGCCGTTATTGGCGCTGACGGAGTTCATGTAGATCATGTTGTCAACGCCATTCATCTGCTGCTCGAGCGGCGTTGACACCGCCTGGCTCACGGTCTTCGCATCGGCACCTGGATATGTTGCGGTGACAAGGATCTCAGGTGGAACGATGTTGGGATACTGTGAGACCGGCAGAGTCAGCATCGACACAATGCCGATGACGACCGTGATAACGGCGATAACTATCGCAACGATGGGCCTGCGTATAAAGAATTTCGACATGAATTACCTCACCAGCGACGGATTCGCGTGCGAGGCCGAGACTGCCTGAAACTCCGTCTGTTGGGGACTAACCGGTGCGCCTTCGCGTAGCTTCTGAAGGTTGTCGACGATGACGAGTGATCCGCTGTGAAGACCGCTCTCTACCACCCAGCTATCGCCGTATTGCGGTCCTAGGGTCACGTTATTCAAATGAACAGTATTGTTGGCCTCAACCGTGTAAACCTGCTGCTGCCCCTGGAGTTCCGTAACCGCCAATTGAGGGACTAAAACCGCATTGTGCAGAAGCTGTGTCGCGGCCTTCACCCTCCCGAACTGACCCGGCCGAAGTATATTGCCGGGATTCGGGAAAGACGCAGCGATGCGAATCGCACCCGTTTGAGCATTCAGCTGCCGGTCAACAAATGCCACATGGCCTTCGTGCGGATACACCTCTCCATTCGAAAGCGTGAGCGTCAGGGGAATCTTGGAAGCTCCATGAAGCAGATCGCCGCCCGTGCCGGCTCTCTTCGTCAACGCAAGATACTCGCTATCGCTGATCGAAAAATAAACCTTGATCGGATCAAGTTGAGAAACCGAAGTCAGAATCGATTGCGTGCTGACAAGATTTCCAACCTGGGTTGTTGCCTGACCCGCGACACCAGTGACCAACGATCGGACCTTGGTAAATCCAAGATTGAGATTCGCCGTCGCAACGGCCGCCTCTGCGGTTTTCACCGTCGCCTCCGCCTGGGCCCTTTGCTGGATTTCGTTATCGAGCTGGCTCTTGGCGATCGCGTGGGCTTCGGCCAGTGGCGTGTCCCGGTTCACATTGATTTGCGCGAGAGACAGTTGTGCTTGCGCCTGACCTAATTGTCCTTGCGCCTGTTGAAGCGCCGCCTCAAACGGGCGGGGGTCGATCTCAAACAACACCTGCCCCTTTTCAACCTGCGAGCCTTCGCGATAACTTTGGCGAATCAGGTATCCGTTAGCCTGAGGCTGAATCTGAGCGTTGACGAAGCCGTCAAGCGTACCCACCCACTCCCCCGTCAATGCCACATCACTCTGCTTGGCCTTGATCACCGTCACCTTCATCGCTGGCGGAGGACCTGCGGAAGAAGCACCCACGTTTTTGCCGCACCCTGTCAGCAGCCCTGCGCCAAAGGTCACTGCGCCAAGAAAGATAATGAGGATTGCAGTTTTTAGAAATATTGTTTGAGCCCGTTGTTGATGCCGCACAGCCATACTCAATCTCCTGTCAAGCGTGAAATGCTCTGCGATGGATCGTTCGCGCCGCGAAAGCACGTATGCGTGTCCAGCTTTGATGACTCATTCACTGTGCCGGATTCAGAAAGTCCACCATCGAGAACTCCGCAAGGCCTAAGCGCGTCTCCCGTAACGGCCGATTCTCCGCGCCTCGATATCAGATTCCGAGATACATTGGGACAATGCCGCTTGGCATTTGCAGAGTTCGGCGCGCAACAAAATCAAAAATATCTTGAATCCTCTTGGCTTTGACGTACCTTAGCGCAAGCGAGGTCGCCGTTGGATCGGCGTGCGACTTGCCAAAAATCCCTCTCGTCGAAGGATTTATGCTTTATCGTTTGATGATGACAATAAGGTCTCGGATGAAGTGCGGCCTGTTCAGCGTGCTGTTGTGGTTATTTGCTTGTTTCACATGTGCAATTAATGCTCAGGTCAGCAGCGGGCCATCGCAGCACACGTTCTTCCATGTCACGCTCGACAATCCAACATCAGGGAGTGTTTCGGGGCGCTTGTTGCTTTTCATCGCCCCGGCCACTGGCGACTCCACATCGGTTGACGTAGATATCATGGCCCCTGCGAGCGTGTACGTCGCCGCCAAAGAAGTTTCCCATCTCGAGCGTGGCGAGTCGATCGATATTGACGCCGACGATCTTGTCTTCCCGTCCCCATTCTCGACTGCACCCGCCGGTGAATATCGCGTCCAGGCAGTGCTCGATATCCACCACAGTTACAACTACGATGGGCGCGCGCCCGGCGATCTGTTAAGCGCTCCCATCTCTATCCACGCTCCATTGACGGTCGCTCCGACAATGGCGCTCTCGCAGGTTGTTCCAGAACCGCCTGATGCGCTTGCGAACCGCCCTGAGGTAGTTGCCGCCCTGAAGCCACTGAATCTGATTAGTCCGTCTCTCGCTCAATTCTGGGGACGTCAGATACTTATGCGCGGGTGGGTGTTGCTGCCGCCGGATTACGATGTCCATCCCAGGCAAAAGTACCCGACCGTCTACTTCACGCACGGTTTTGGTGGCACTCTGCAAGGGCTTCGAGCCAGATATGCCCCCGTCCTCTACGACCGGATGAAGCAGGGAAAGATGCCTGGGATGATCTGGGTCTTGTTGGATGAAAGTAGCCCGACCGGCACCCACGAGTTCGCCGATTCCGTCAACAACGGCCCATGGGGCCACGCTTTGACCACCGAACTCATTCCCGCTCTTGAGAAGAATTACAGGATGGATGCGCGCCCCTCGGGTCGCTTTCTGCAAGGGCACTCTTCCGGAGGTTGGTCGACACTGTGGCTGCAAACGCACTATCCGAAAATCTTTGGCGGCACTTGGTCAACGTCGCCAGATCCCAGCGACTTTCACTTTTTCAGTACGGTCGATCTCTATGCACCACACGCAAGTATGTATCGCGACTCCGATGGCAAGCCAGCCCCGATCGTTCGCGCCCACGGACAGCCGCGCGCCACCATGCAACAGCTCGCACAACTTGAAAATGTGATGGGAGAATACGGTGGCCAACTTGCATCCTTTGAGTGGGTCTTCTCTCCACGCGATGCAGACGGCCGGCCCGAAAAGATGTTTAGCCGTGCAACCGGCGATATCAATTCTCAAGTGGCCGACTACTGGCGAAGCAACTACGACATCGTCGAATATCTCAACACCAATTGGAAGTCGGTCGGCCACAACCTTCGAGGCAAGATTCACCTGGTCGTTGGTACAGACGACACCTTCTACTTGGATGGAGCGGCACATAGTCTGGAGTCAACGCTGACTCGGCTTGGCGGCGACCCGCATTTCACATTCCTGCCCGGTCGATCGCATTTTGATGTTTATGTAGTTGGAGACGATCGCTGGGCCCTCTTTGACCAGATCGCGAAAGAGATGTATCAGGTCGCTCGACACGACAAACGCAAACCCTGACTTGACGACAATCCGGCAGAGATTTCTGCTTACGCCTCAGCCTGCGTCTCCGCAACGCGGGCATAGTTGAGCGGCTCTTCGCGAGTCAGCTGATTGTCATCGTCATCTTCGGGGCAATGAATCGCGAACGCGCCCCGCATGATAACCGGCGTCAGAAGCGTCGTAAGCAAAACAACTGTAACCATGACAGCGATCTCCGGCTCTTTGAAGATGCCGGTGCTCGCCCCCATCGCGGTCACAATCAGTCCGACTTCACCTCTCGAAATCATCCCGCAACCGACCCGGAAACTGCGCACGGGTCCCATGTCCATCCCCAGGGCAGCGAGGCCACAACCAACGAGTTTGCTGACGACAGCGACGACAAAGATCGCGCCAAGCAGCAACCAGTGGCCATTAAGTGCACGAAAATTGCTCGACAATCCAATTGACACAAAAAACAGCGGGATGAGCAGCCCGTGGCCGATAGCATAAAACGTGCGTTCAATCAGGGTCTTGAGTTTCGCCCCGGCGAAGACATAGCCAAGCAGATAGGCGCCCGTAATCCCAGCCACACTGCCAAGCCATTCGGCACTTACCGCGTAGATGAGGACCAATGCGAACACGCAACTCGTGACTGCCTCATTTGCGTCGAGTTTGCGAAACAGCCGCATGAGAGGATCAGACCACTTCTGCGCGACGCCGTAGGCCACCACGAAGAACGTCGAGACGCAGATGGCGATGAGCGTCATCTGCACAACCAAGGGATGTTGAGCCGCCCATGAGAAGTGCTGTTGCAGCCAGGAATTAAGCATTGGTGCAACACCGAATGCTGCGGCGCCGCCCCCGGTGCTGCATGATGCTGCAAGAAAGGCGAGCACAAACAGGCCCATCACATCGTCAATGACAGCCGCACCGAGAATCACGGATGCCTCTGGCGTGGTCATCTTCCCTGCATCCATCAGGGTGCGCGCTGAGATGGAAACGCTCGTCGCCGTCAAAGCTCCACCAAGAAACCATGCGCTGCTCCACGGCAGACCCAGGAGATGAGCAACACCTGCGCCAAGAAAAAATGGCCAGATAACCCCAGACAACGCCACAAGAAATGCCGTGACACTCGCCTCGCGCATTCGATCGATATCGGTCTCAAGGCCCGCAATAAACATCAGAATGAGACCGCCGATCTGCGCAATGAGGAGGAATGCATCCGCTGCCGGCGTGCCGCTGAACAACCGCATGTGAAGCATGTTGAAGCAGCCAGGGCCAGCGATGACGCCGACCATTAATTCGCCCAGAATCGCGGGAATACCGAAGCGAGAACAAATGGACGCGACAATCTTCCCTGCTGGAAGGAGGATTGCGATCAGCAGCGCCAATTGCAGGGTTGCGGGCATGTCTCCTACTTGGAAGCGACAAGAACGGGCGAGGCATTCTGGTGAGTGGATTTGCTGCGAAGCCGCAACATGCGCGCGAAGATGTTTGCGTAGCCTCCGCGCTCAATTCCTTCATGCTGCATGGTCCGGATCGTGGCTGCCTGTCACCTCCCTTAATCGGCTGCGATGTTCTGCAACGTATCCGCTTCGAGACGAAACCGGAATCCAAGAATCTTTGCGCGCACAGTGAGCGAATGAACACCACGCGCGGTGTTGTCGTTGCGTTGCGTAGAACCCTTGATGATTAGCTCGTGCATGTGAGTTGCGGACTCGCGAAAGGCGCGCAATTCTGCGGTGTCTGCTTGGGGCAATGTACTGAACAATAGTGAGCGCACATCAATCGCATCCTTCAGTGCCTGGTGCGCGATGTAACGGTCTCGAGCGGTCGATTCCGCCCCCGAAGGGTTTGGCAATCGGGCAAGCCAGTCGCACTCCACTGACCCGCCGATAATCTGAAACCGCAGAAGCCGTAGCGGAGCATGGGTAAGCTCGCCGAAGCGCATCTGGACTCCAAGATCTCCAAGAAAGTGGCCGACGTCGCAGAGTTGCTTCGCCAGCCTGGGAATCCCCCTCGATCTGCACTCTTCCGCGTAGAAATCGAAGGGGATTTCGGCAGGCACGAATTGCATATACATCTCCTGTGAATGAGGATTGAAGCTTAAATCGCTACCAGCCCTCGTTCACGACTGCGAATGCGGATCGTATCGTCAAGCTTGTAGAGGAAGATCTTGCCGTCGCCGATTTTGCCGGTATAAGCGGCGGTCATAATGGTGTCGATCGCCTTTTCAACCCCTTCGTCTTGAAGCACGAGTTCCAGTTTGATCTTCGGCAGCAAGTCCACTGCATATTCGCGCCCCCTGAAGACCTCGGTGTGACCCTTTTGACGGCCGTGCCCGCGAACTTCTGACACCGTCATTCCTTCCACCCCGAGTTCGATAAGAGCCGCTTTGACCGACTCGAATTTATTCGGCCGTATGATCGCTTCGATCTTTGTCATATCATCCTCAATTTCTTGGCTACGAATCAGTGGCTTGTGACAGGTTTCGATTGCGCCTCGCTGGGGACCCGCAGTACGCCTGACACAACCTGGTCTTTTGGCATTCCTCCGGGCGCTGCCAACGAGGAGATAACATACTCGGGATAGGCCGATATGCCGTGCTCGTGAAGGTCGATACCATAGAGTTCGCCTTCTTCCGAAACCCTAAGCGTTCCAGTTAGGTTCACGAGATACATCAGAACCATTGCCACTGAGAAAGTAGACACAGTGACGATGGCGCTCCCAATGAACTGAGCTTTGAGCAAAGTAAATCCGCCGTGATAGAAGAGGCCATTCAGCGCGGCGGAATTGTCAGGGCCGGTAGGTCCGGTCGCACCGTACTTACCGCACGCAAACAGGCCAAGAGACAGCGTGCCCCATATACCGCATAGACCATGCACCGGCACTGCTCCGATCGGATCATCAATTCTTAGCCACTCCAGGGCTTCAACGCCAAGGCAGACAAGAACGCCGGCGATGCCGCCCAGAATGATTGCGCCTGTCGGGCTCACCCAATAGCATGGGCAGGTGATTGCCACCAGCCCCGCAAGGAAGCCGTTGACTGTGAAACCTACGTCCCATTTCTTGCTTCCAAAGTAGGCGTAAATCATGGCTGTCAAGCCAGCTGCACATGCAGCGAGAGTGGTATTCGCGGAGACTCGGCCGATACCAGCGATATCCATCGCCGAGAGCGTCGAACCAGGGTTGAAGCCGTACCAACCAAACCACAGTATTAGGCCGCCCGTCGCTGCGATAGTCAGATCGTGTGGCAACATCGGCGCCCCGCCGTCCCGCTTGAACTTTCTACCCAAACGAGGTCCCAGGACGATTGCGCCAGCGAGTGCGATGAACCCGCCAATGGTGTGCACTACCGTCGATCCGGCGAAATCGTGAAAGCCCGTTCCCAACGTGGGCATGAAGTTTCCCGCCGTGCCCATCGTCGCCAGAAATCCATCCGGTCCCCAGGCCCAATGCCCGATGATTGGGTAGATGAAGCCGGAGACGCCGAGCGAGTACAACAGATCGCCTACGAAGCCTGTACGGCCAATCATGGCTCCCGATGTGATCGTTGAGCATGTGTCGGCAAAGGCAAACTGGAATATCCAGACTGCGAGAAACGCGACGCCGGTGGATTCATATGTCTCCGGCGCATCCTGCAGAAAGAACCAGTGGTATCCGATGAACCCATTGCCATGGCTGAACATAAATGCGAAGCCGATGGCATAGAAGAGCAGGCCGCACAGGCACGTGTCGACGATGCACTCCATGAGGACGTTCACCGTCTCCCGGGACCGGCAGAAGCCGGCCTCGAGCATCGTGAAGCCGACCTGCATGCCGAAGACCAGGAACGCCGCCACCAGCGTCCAC
>Ga0207706_10007400_pt1 | contig 10151 bp, 9 predicted proteins | sample KBSC53metaG_FD_184318 | JGI IMG/M metagenome (GOLD analysis project Ga0207706, IMG submission 184318) | Corn rhizosphere microbial communities from Kellogg Biological Station, Michigan, USA - KBS C5-3 metaG (SPAdes) (version 2) | ecosystem: Host-associated > Plants > Roots > Rhizosphere > Soil ... | reverse complement strand
AATTCCAGGGTCAGGATACGTAGGCCAGGCGCTCGGTGCCGCCGACATGCTGGCCTGCATCTACGCCGACCAGCTGCGCTTCCGCGCCGACGATCCGAAATGGGAAGGGCGGGACAGGTTTCTGCTGTCCACCGGACGGGTCAGGAATCGTCACGTAGACGATCGTATCGCCCTCATATTGCGGCTGGTACCAGACGCCGCCGCAGCTGTAGTAAGTGAAGTCGCTCCAATAGTAAGGTGGGCAGTCCGCCGGGAGCGCATAGTAATTAGCGCCTATCGCGGCGGCGGTCGCTGCGCCCGCTACGGCACCGATCACCACCCCGGCTGCGACCGGATGATCGATCCAGCCTTCGGTGCCCGACCCGCCGCATCCCGGGCAGTCGTTGTTGGGCCGATTTCCCGGCCTCAATTCCGTGCCCGAACCACCTCCGCCGGGCCGATTATTGGGGTTCCACTGAGTGCCCGACCCCCCGCCGCCGGGCCGAGTGGCGGGGACATCGCGGCCGCTGATCTGCTGGCCTCCCCCGCCCGCGCCCGGTCGAGTTGCCGCTGAGGGCTTGCTGTAATTGCCGCCGCGGCTGAACGTACCGCCACCGCTATGGCCGAAAGATCCGCCGTGACTGAAGCCACCCCCGCCGCGGCCCATGCTCATTGAGCCGCCGCCTCGGAAGCCTCCTCCAAATCCACGCGCTGCGGCATCTTCCGCAACGAAAAGGAGCATTGCCACCAGCGCACCGAAGCGCCCGATCTTCAAAGTACGAGCAAACATAGCATGCCTCGCGGGGCCGAAGCAGTGGGCAGCTACCCGGCGAAGACTGCACTGCGCACCCTCAGAAGTTGGATGATATCGGGATTCACCCCCAGAATCTGCGCAAGAACGCAGTTCGATGCCCGCGCGTCCGCCGTCGTCGAACGCGGCCTAAGGCTAAGCTACAGCTTCCGTTTTGATCGATGCGCGTTTGGGCCGATCGAGGTGCAGGTAGCGCGGCTCGAAGTCCGCGACCTTGATCAGCTCTTTCCAGTCGACGATCGAAACGATGCGCTTGGTGCGAGTGATCAGCCCCTCCTGCTCAAGCTTCTTCAGCGTCCGATTCACATGGACGGGAGTGAGGGCAACGGCATCGGCGAGCTGTTCCTGAGTGATCGGCAATTCATAGATGGTGGGCTGGCCGAGTTCGGCGACCTCGAGGCGCATCGCGAACTCGCAGAGCAGATGTGCAATTCGGGTGCGCGCGTCGCGCCGGCCAATGTTCAGGACCCACTCGCGGAAGATCGATCCTTCGACCAGCGTTTCGTACCACATCGCCATCCCGACGTTGGGATGGCGAAAGGCGAGATCTCTCATGCTCTCCACGGGAATCATCGCGACTTGGCCGGCGGTCAGCATCTGGACATTGTGATCGGCAATTCCGAGCAGCGAGTTCTGTAGATCGACGATGTCGCCCTTCATGTGGATCGACATGATCTGCCGTCCCCCGTTGCCCGCGTGCTTGTGGCGATAGGCGTATCCGGAAATCAGCAGGCAACTGTTTTGCGGTCGATCGCCATCCCAAACCAGATATTGGCCAGCGGCAAGCGTCCTGCAGGTGAAGGGCAGCGCCAGAACGGCGGCGCAATCGGCTTCAGACAGTTCTTCACGCAAGCTTAGTCGTCGCACCATGGGTGCGAGCGCATGTTGCAGATTTTCGGGCATCGAATGGCACTCCAAGGCGGGAGCGCGACGATTGTCTCTCAGCCACCAGCATGCCTACGGCGCTGGTGATGTTTCCTCCTTATACCATTTTAGATTGCAACCCTAATCCAGATCGATCCCGACAGCCCCTTTTTAGCTACTGACGGGGTGGCGCATCTTCCGCATTTCGTCGAGCAGGCAAGCCAGCACGGCCCGCGGCTGAAGTGGCTTCATCAACACTGGAACATGCGGATGGAATTCCGTGACCATCGCCGGAACGGACGTTGCAGTGTGGATGACGAACGGCACCTGGCGTTCCGCGAGTTGTCGAGCGAGCGGAGCGGCATCGCGGTCAATGAGCTGGCAATCGACGATCGCCGCTGCAACATGATGCGTCGCGAGGAATTTCAGAGCATCGGCCACGCTCGGAGCGGGGCCGACAACGCGGCCGTCCATTTCCTCGATCGCGATCGACAGGTCCAGGGCGAGGTAAAGATTGTCCTCGGCAATGAGGATTGGCGCTCCCGAGAACATTCACGCACTCCCTTCCGAGCGGGAGCACAAGTGAGTCTCTCAGTCGCCCGATGGCTCGCGAAGAAGCTTCGGCGATAGGGGAGAAACGAAGCTAATACAGGTTAGTTGCGGTCCCCTACTTGGGTAAACCAATTCCGGAAACCGCTTCAGCCTTTTGGAGACCACGATGGCTGTTGCTTTGATCGATGGCGGAGGAAAAAGGGTCCGCCTCCGGCACGCGTGATCGGCTGGTAAGGGTTTCACCTGATCGCTTACGTGGACAAGCGGCCCTGAGGTGTTTGCCTAGGGTTCGCGCCGCCCAAACGGCGCACTCAATCGACGTCGCCGTCGAGCGATTTTTGAGAGGAACGCTCGAATGATCAGGAAGAACAGGCTCGCAGGCTCGGCCCTGGGCGTGGCAGTGCTCGCAGGTGGAGCTGTCTACATGTCGCAGGCGCGAGCTGATCGGCCGGCTGGCACGGCGACTGGGCTCATGGCTGCCAACGTTGCGCAGGAGGGGGGCTATCTTCCCGACCCAAACCGCCAATATCCGGAACGCGTGCTGTGGGGTGACGAGCATGTCCATACCGGTTGGTCGGTCGATGCGGGCCTGGCCGGGGCGAGGCTAACGCCTGAGGACGCCGTCCGCTTCGCTCGGGGCGAGATGGTCAAGTCCAACACCGGACAGGACGCGAGGCTGCAACGTCCGCTCGACTGGATTGCCGTCACCGACCACAGCGACGCGATGGGCACGGTGGGTGAGCTGACAGGCGGCAACCCCGAAATGATGGCCGATCCGACCGTCAAGCGCTGGCACGACATGATGGGCCAGGGCGTAGCCCAGGCGACGGCCGCTACACTCGAGCTCGTCAGGGCCCAGGCCACGCGAAAGATGCCCAAGGTGCTCATGGACGAGAAATGGGTCGCGTCCGCCTGGCAAAAGACCGTCGACATCATGGAAAAGTACAATGAACCCGGCAAATTCACCGCGTTCATTTCCTATGAATGGACGTCAAACGCGCTGACTGGCGAAAATCTGCACCGCAACGTCATCTTTCGCGGCAATGCCGACACCACCCGCTCGCTGACTCCGCTGACAACCTGGGCAACCGGAGATCCGGCCTCGCTTTGGGCCTGGCTCGCCAACTACCAGAAAACCACCGGCGGCCAGGTCCTTGCGATCCCGCACAACGGCAATCTTTCCAACGGCCGGATGTTCGAAGAGCAGCAATATGACGGCAGGCCGCTGACCAGGGAATGGGTGGAAGCGCGCGCTCGCTGGGAGCCGCTTTATGAGCTCTATCAATTCAAGGGCCTGGGCGAGTCCCACCCCTCCCTTTCCCCGACCGACGAATTTGCCGGCGGCGAACTCTGGGATACCGGCAACCTCGCCGGCCTTACGAAAAAGCCGAGCATGTACAAAACCGAATACTGGCGCGAGGCGCTGAAGTCGGGAATGCGCCTTCAAGGCTCGTTTGGAACCAATCCGTTCAAATATGGCGCGGCCGCCGGGACAGATACTCACACCGGATTGTCGGCATCTGAAGAAAGCAATTTCTGGGGCAAGTTGAAGTCGAGCGAGCCGAGCGCGGATCGCTGGGATCATCTGTTCCAGAAGGAGCAGAGTTACGTCCGCAGGGACTGGACACTCACCGCCGCAGGTCAAATGGGGGTCTGGGCGATCGCCAATACCCGCGAAGCGATCTGGGATGCGATGAAGCGGAGGGAGACCTACGCCACCACTGGGCCCCGCATCACCTTGCGGTTCTACGGCGGCTATGATTTCGGCACCGCAGACACAAACGCCGACAGGATCGTGTCCGCCGGTTACGCCAAGGGTGTGCCGATGGGCGGCGATCTGAAAGCCGCTCGCGGGAGGCAAGTGCCGACTTTCCTGATCGCCGCGATGAAGGATCCGATGGGCGCCAACCTCGATCGCGCCCAGATTGTTAAGGGCTGGGTCGATAGCGCCGGCAAAGCTCACGAGGCGATCTTCAACGTTTTGTGGAGTGACCCGGCCAAGCGCAAGCTAAGCGGGGGAAAGCTGCCCGCGGTAGGCGACACAGTCGACCTTGCAACCGCGACCTACAAGAACAGCATCGGTTCGGCACAGCTGGTCGGTAGTTTCAAGGACCCGAATTTCGATCCCAGGCAGCGCGCATTCTATTACGTCCGGGTCCTAGAAATTCCGACGCCGCGATGGACCGCTTATGATGCGGTCAGATATAAGGTGAAGATAGGCCCCGAGGTGCCGATGAAGCACCAGGAGCGCGCTGCATCGTCGCCCATCTGGTATAATCCAGCCTGACCGGATCGGACCGTCGGCAGTGGGATCGCGCAGGCTGAACGTTCGCGGGCTTGCGCGCGAGCCGTTGCTCCACTTCCTGGCAATCGGGCTGGCGTTGTTCTTGCTCTACGGCCACGTCTCGCCCGGCGACAGCGACTCTCACCGCATCGTCATAAGCCAGAGTCAACTCGACGACATGGTCCGGCAGTACCAGTCTACCTGGACCCGATCTCCGACGTCTGCCGAGACCCGCCGGCTCATCGACGCCTATGTCCACGACGAAATCGTCTACCGCGAAGGGCTGTCGATGGGGCTCGACAAGGACGATGACGTCATCAAACGGCGAATCCGCCAAAAGTACGAGTTGATCGCCGAGGAGGATAAACGTTCCGAGCCGACGGAGGCTGACCTTGCTGCCTATCTCAAGGAACATCCGGCGCAATTCATTCGCCCGGCAATCGTCACTTTCGACCAGGTTTATTTCGACCCAGCGATCACCAGTCCTGAAGCCGTCAGCGCGATCAAGGCAGCACTCCAGAAAGGGGCCAATCCAGCCATTCTTGGCCAGCCGTCAATGCTGCCGCGCCATATCGTCAACGGCGAAATCGACCTTGTTGCGCGTGATTTTGGAGACGATTTCGGCAAGCAAGTGGCGAAGGCACCAGTTGGCGTATGGGTCGGTCCGCTCATATCGGGCGTCGGCGTCCACCTCGTGCGGGTCAGCGCTCGCGCCCCGCCCGATCTACCGCCTCTCAGTCAAATTCGGGCTTCAGTGGAGCGAGAATGGGAGAGCGATCGCCGCTCGCGCTCTAGCCTCGACGACTACCGCAAAGCGCGCGCCGGCTACGACATAGTCATCAAGGCCAAGGTGCCATGATCCGACGTTGGTGCCTTGCGACTTTGGTGCTCGCCGCGTCGATGATGCTTGGGGCGCCCGCTGTGGCCGACGACTTCCGGCCTGCGTATCTCCAGATCACTCAAGCCGATCCCATCACTTACGACGTGCTCTGGAAAGTCCCGGCGCTTGGCGAGGATGCCGTCGTCGAGGTTCACCCAGCATTCCCGGCGGGAACCACCGAGCTGACCCCGCGGCGCAGCAGCTATTCCAAAGGCGTCGCAGTGCAGCGTTGGCGCATCAGCGTCCCGGATGGCCTTCAGGGCAAGGCGATTGCCTTTACCGGCCTTTCCGAAGTGCGGATGGACGTCCTGGCGCGGCTGGCGCGTTCCGACGGCACGGTCCAGCTGGAGCGCGTTTCGCGCAATGAGCCCGAGTTTGAAATCAAGACTGCGCCCGACGCCTTTGAAGTGTCGCGGGCCTACACGACCCTCGGCATCCAACACATTCTCACCGGGTTCGATCACCTCTGCTTCGTGCTCGCACTGGTTCTTATTGTCGGGTTCAATCGCAGGCTGTTCTGGACCGTGACCGCGTTCACGCTGGCTCATTCGATCACGCTTGCGCTGGCAACCTTGGGAATGATCCATGTCCCACGGCCACCGGTCGAAGCGGCAATTGCCTTGTCGATTGTCTTCGTCGCTAGCGAGGTTGTTCAACAACAACGAGGTCGTGTCGGCTGGGCTGCGACATGGCCGTGGCTCGTGGCGTTCTGCTTCGGCCTCTTGCATGGCCTCGGATTTGCCGGCGCACTCGCAGAGATCGGCCTTCCGGCGAACTCAATCCCGCTCGCACTTTTCTTCTTCAATGTGGGCGTCGAACTCGGACAATTGTTGTTCATTGCCGCGGTGTTTGCGGGGACGAAATTATTCCTTTCGATCTTCGCAAACCGCTACGAAATGCGCCGCGCCGCCATGTTTTCAGCCTACCTGATCGGCGGGCTCTCCGGCTATTGGGTCATTGAGCGGATTACGATGTTCTGGCGGGCCTGAGTTCCGACAGCTTCAACCTAAACCACCAATGTCGCAAATGGGTGGAAAGCGGACTTTCAGCCCGACCTAGGACCAATGAATATTATCTGCCCGGTCTTGGTTTTTGCGTGCTGATCGCGCGCTTGACCGCGCCTTTGCGTCGGACGTTCGTGCGCCTGCAAACGCAAGCAGTTCGGAAACCCACGGCCCGACTGTCAAAGCATCAACCCATAGAAGCTGAGGGTCCTTGGCGCTGATTGTCATATCCAGCACCAATTGCCGATCTACGGTCACTTTAAACGTGCCTACGTCCCCTTCGATCTCCTCCGGTAGAGCGGAAGGGCGCCAGGCGGCATCGAGGCGCCAGTGATGACCATCGAAACTCCAGGACGCCCAAGGATCGTTGGCATCATCAAGTCCTTCGATGTCTGTCACCCCCTTGGGCGGCGTCCATTGTTCTCCGCGCACCTTGGATTTGCCGACCCAGAGCTGGGCCATTTCGAGTAATTCAGGGACGGCGAGATTCAGGCGCGCATCTGTCACCCACAGAGCTGCCTTGACGGCCTTGGCCAGCGCCAGCTTATTACGCTCGACTTCCGCGACGCTAGCTCTGTCGCGGGCGCCATCCAACTGTGTGCCGATGTCCTTCGCGCGATCCGCCTCCCGTTCCTCAGGCGACCTGGACTTCGGACTATCGGGCTTTAGCATCGCCCAGCGCATGATGGCCCAGGTGGCAAATGCGGTCGCGACGATGATCAATACTGACTGGATCACGAAAGTGCCCTCCGGGCTGTCGTCAGCATCGCACGGCACGTCGAAAGAAGCCATGCTCGACATCAGAGCCCTCAGCGATGCTTCGGATCGCGTAGAGTATCGAGCAAGTCCGCGACGTCTGCCTTAGGTGAAAAGCAGACATTAGATGTTGGCCCAATCACCTCCACAGTTCTTCATGTGACAACTCGGCCACGAGCCGGTTGCACTGCCAGACCTCGCACCTGCGTGCACCGTTCTTCAGGACGTGGGCCTGCTGGATGGCGTCTTCGTCACTGGACGCCTCGAGCCACTCGGCCAGAGCAATCCTGCCGGCACCATCCAAGCAATAGATCCTATAACCTTCCATCGAACTGCCCCGCGTCTGGCAGTCAGATTTGTAGCGCGAGCGGGAGGCGCGACCGCATACACAGGTAATAGGCGATTGCGCTGGAGCAGCGGCCGTTTCCGGTTCAAGCCGCCGCTTGTTTGGGCTGCTGAAGTTGGAGGTAGCTAGGGTCGAAGTCTCCGATCGCCCTTAATAACGCCCAGTCGTGGATGCGGACGATGCGGCCGTCAATCGTCAGTGCCTTTCGGAACCCCGCGATATGCCATTCGGCTATCATGCTGGTGAGCTAATGTCGGCGATGGGTCGAAAGCAGACATTGCTGGACAGTGAGGCCCTCTAGCTACTTTCGCGATCCAACGGTTCGCACAACGCTTTGTCGTTGGCTCGTACCGTCAGCTGGCTGTCGTCGGGCGCGATCCCCAACGCATCCCACCGCTTGAACATATAATCGTAATTGAACTTGCGCCGGTTCACATATCCGCGCGCCAGCGATAGCCGATAGGCGATCTGATTGCGGTTCTCCAGCTGGTCCGCGGTCGCCAGCAACCCGTTCAGCGCCTGCGTATTCGCATTCTCCTCATTGATCATCTGCCGCCAGTTGTTGATGGCATCATACAGGCTGGCGAACATCAGCCGCTCGCGAAGCGGGATACTCGCCGTCGTGTCGCTGGTCTTGGCGAGGTCCCATGCGCCCGAATGCTGGTTCCAGAGGAACAGCCGGTATGCGCGACTGAGCTTGGCGCCCTGAGGCGCTGTCGCGTTCCATTGCTCCAGCGCATCGAGCCGCTGCACGGTGCACGGGTCGGATGCGCGGATATGCTCCCAGCGGGAGCGGTTGTCCGCCATCTCGGCACGGAGCGCAGCGACAAGCTCGCGCACTTCCGCCCGCTGATGGATGCTGTCGACGAGCTGCTGCGCGACGAGCGCGATGAGAACGCCCAAGGTCACGATCGCCAGCTCCCATACGACCGCGTTCCAGCCGTGCGGCGGGTTCAGTCTCGTGAGCCTGAACATCAGCGAAGCCCCCCGGCAAATTCATCACAGCGTCCCATATGGCGCGAGTGTCTGCAATGGGTCGAAACCGGACATAAGCGCCAATGCGATGAAAACGCCCGATTGGCATGTTCGGACTGCGGCACCTGGTCCGGCTATCGGCTCGACTGCGGCCAACCTACACCTCCGTTGCTTGGCGGCGGTTGAATGCAGCGCTTGTAAATGTTCAGATGCGCTGGGCGACCACGGCGGGGGACAGCATCGTGACCACGGCTGCAACGGACGGGAACGAAAAGAACGATGCCGGTCAGCGACCCAGCCTGGTCATTGCGGCATCGTCGCTTGGCACGATTTTCGAGTGGTACGATTTCTACCTTTACGGCCTGCTGGCGACGGTTCTGTCCGCGCAGTTTTTCTCAGGGGTCAACGAAACGACCGCCTTCATTCTGGCGCTTGCCGCATTTGCCGCCGGCTTCGCCGTTCGGCCCTTCGGGGCATTGGTGTTTGGGCGCATCGGCGACCTGGTCGGACGCAAGAACACCTTTCTCGTCACGATGGGCATCATGGGCCTATCGACGTTTGCCGTCGGGCTGCTGCCCACTTACGAAAGCGTTGGCGTCGCGGCACCGGTATTGCTCGTATCCCTGCGCGTGCTTCAAGGTCTCGCATTAGGCGGCCAATATGGCGGCGCTGCGACCTATGTCGCCGAGCATGCGCCGGACGACCGTCGCGGTTTCTACACCAGCTGGATACAGACGACCGCGACCCTGGGCCTTTTCGCCGCCTTGCTAATGGTCATCGCCACTCGCTCCGCGATCGGCGAAGCAGCCTTCACGGACTATGGCTGGAGGCTACCCTTTTTCGCCTCGATCCTGCTCCTCGGGGTCTCGCTTTGGATCCGGCTACAGCTCAATGAGAGCCCGGTCTTTCAGGCGATGAAGGCCGCCGGAACGACCTCCAAGGCTCCACTCAAGGAGGCCTTCGCCAGTTGGCCGAACCTGCGCATCGTGCTGATCGCCTTGTTTGGCGCGGTCGCGGGCCAGGCGGTCGTCTGGTACACAGGCCAATTCTATGCGCTGTTCTTCCTTGAGAAGACGATGCGGCTCGACGGCGCCACCGCCAACATCATGATCGCCATCGCGCTTGCGCTTGGTACCCCTTTCTTCGTCCTCTTTGGCTGGCTCTCGGACCATATCGGCCGCAAGCCGATCATCCTCGCGGGCTGCTTGCTCGCCGCAACGACCTACTTCCCGCTGTTTCACGCACTGGCCGGTGCCGTGAACCCAGCGCTCGCGGCAGCCAAGCAGCGCGCCCCGGTCACGGTCGTGGCGAATGCCGAGAATTGCTCGCTCCAGTTTGATCCGATCGGCAAGACCAAGTTCGACCGACACCCGTGCGACATTGCCAAGTCGTTCCTCGCCAAGGCCGGCGTTGCCTACGACAATGTGGCGTCTCGCGGCGACGAGCCAGCACGACTCGTAGTCGGCGGCAAATCGCTTTCCATTCCCGATCCCGAGGCACTGCCAGACACCGAGCGCTCAGCCGCCATCAAGGACTTTCAGTCCAATGCGGCGGCGATGCTTAAGTCCGTCGGCTATCCGGACAAGGCGGACCCTTCGCAAGTCAACTACACGCTGACTATTGCCATTCTGACTCTGCTCGTCCTCTACGTGACCATGGTCTACGGCCCGATCGCAGCCCTGCTGGTCGAGCTGTTTCCC
>Ga0207706_10007395_pt1 | contig 10153 bp, 6 predicted proteins | sample KBSC53metaG_FD_184318 | JGI IMG/M metagenome (GOLD analysis project Ga0207706, IMG submission 184318) | Corn rhizosphere microbial communities from Kellogg Biological Station, Michigan, USA - KBS C5-3 metaG (SPAdes) (version 2) | ecosystem: Host-associated > Plants > Roots > Rhizosphere > Soil ... | reverse complement strand
TGCGACATGGCCGGACTGACGCTGCCGACAATCAACGGCACCGAAACTCGCCAAGCCCTGATCCAGTGATGCGACGGTTTGAGCGTTTCACGCGGGGCTTTCGCGGCGAGCTCGCGGCAGGTCAGGCCGGGGCGAATCGACACCCGCAGCTCCCGCAGCCAGTCGTGGGCGACGCGGTAAACATCGCACTGGGCGGGCGTCGGAGGACGCCCGCCGCACAGAAACGCGCGCGACACGCAGAAGAAGTAGCCCTCGACGGCGACGGCATCGGTGTCGACGTAAACCAGGTCGCCGTCCTCGAGCACGCGGCTCGTTGCCTCGGCTCGCCAGGGATTGGTGTTCGGCCCGGAGCAGACCGTGCTCGTGGCGAGGTGCTCGCCCCCGTGGCGCAGGAGCGTCTCGGAGAGGACCGCGAGAAGCTCACGCTCGCGGATGCCGGGGACGATGGCCCGCTCGAAGTTCCCGAGCATCTCCATGACGATCTTCCCGTTCCAGTCGAAGAGCGCGAGCTCTTCGGGCGTCTTGATCTCGCGAGCGGCCGTCGTCACCGCCGCCGAGTCGACGAGTGCGATCCCTTCCCGCTGAAGCGCGAGGAAGCCGGGCGTGCCAAGACGGTCGACGGCGAGGCGCGACGGCGACACGCCGAGGTCGCGCATCGCCGCGACGACTTCACGGGCGAACGTGCGTGCCCGGGAGTCGGTGTCGTCGTAGAACTCCCACGCGTGCATCGGCCGGACGTCCACGAAGGCTTCGAGGCCGCGGAAGAGATGCACGGCATTCGGATAGTCGAAGAGGATGGGCCGGCCCTCGGCGGGAACCAGCGCGCAGCGGACGAACGTCGTGTTGCTCCAGATCGGCATGGCCGAGGCGCCGACCGCGTAGCGCACGTTCGGGTCGTTGAACAGCAGGCAGGCCTCGACGCCCTGCCTCCGCATCTCGGCCTGGAGGCGCGCCAGGCGCCCGGCGCGGAGGCGCGCGCGGTCGACGGAGTCCATGGCGCTCACGCAGGAGTGTCCTCGGGAAACTCGCGGTCCGCGCGGATCCAGAGCCAGAGCACCGCGCCGACGCCGGCGAACACGGTGCCGGTCACCAGGGCGGCCGGCCATCCGAAGCTGCGGACCGTCAACGGTACGAGAAGCGCTCCGATTCCGCCGACGATGTTGCCCCCGGTGTTCATCACGCCGCTGGCGGACGACGAGTGCTTGCCGGAAACCGAGATGGCGGCCGACCAGAAGACGGCGTCGGTCATCTGCTGGAATCCCAGGCAGAGGGCGAGAAATACGACGGTGCCGACGGGGCCGGCGGAGTACGCGGCGCCGAGAAGCATCGCGCCCGACAGCGCGAGGCCGACTCCGCCGAAGACGCGGTGCGCGATCCGTTTTCCCCGACGCCGCGAGACCCAGTCGCAGCCGAGCCCGCCGAGAAGGGCGCCGACGGCGCCGCTGATCCAGGGAATGGCCGCGAAGATTCCTCCCTCCAGGATCTTCAGGCCGCGATGCTCGACGAGGTAGATGTAGAGCCAGTTGAAGAAGAAGTAGAAGACGTAGTTGCTGCAGAAGTAGCTCGCCGCGAGCAGCAGGACCTGCGGATCGCGGAGGACCTGCCGGGCCGAGCCCGGAGCGCAGGGATCGCAAAGCGTCGCGGGCCGGTCGCGGTCGATCCAGGCGCGCTCGGCGGGCCGAACCGAGCGGTGCTCGGCCGGGCGGTCCCGGACGTACCACCACCAGACCGCCGCGAGCAGAAACGCGATCGGAGCCGTCAGGACGAACGACATTCGCCAGCCGAAGCCGACCATGAGCCACGCGATGAGCGGACCGGTCGCCGCGGCGCCGAGTGTGAGCCCGACGTTGCCGAGGCTGCTCGGGAGGGCCCATCCCGAGACCGGGAACCAGTTGCAGGTCAGCGCTCCGCCGGTCACTGGATAGAAGGGGGCCTGCGTCACGCCCATGAGCGCTCGTAGGATGATCAGGATACCCATCGTGACGGCGAGGGGAGCCTTCCCGGCGCCGGGGACGAGCCCGATCGCGAGGTTGCAGACTCCCCAGGCGAGCGCGGCCAGGAAGATGGCCCGGCGCGCCCCGATGCGCTCGCCCCAGACGCCGCCGGGAAACTGGAAGGCCGCGTAGCCCCACGCGAACGCGGCGAGGACGACGCCGAGCTGCACCTGCGTCAGGCCGAGGTCGGCCATCATGCGCTCGCCGGCCACGGACATGTTCGTGCGGAGCAGATAGGCCACGAAGCTCGCCAGGAAGATGAGGCCGAGAATGCGCCACCGGACCCCGGTGGATCCGGCGAGGCGGGCGACACCGGGAGCGTCCGTCGTGTACGAGCTCATCTCGAGAGTGCTGGTGACTTAATCATGGCCGCCGGGGTGGGCCAAGAAATTGCCAAGAAACGCATGCGTTGTCATGGGACGAGGGCCGGCGCGTGTAGGCTTTGGCCCGTCCGGGTCGTGGCTACGCGGAGGAAAGAGAGGGAATCTTGAAAAAACAAGCGAAACACGCCGTCCTGCCGATCCTGATCGCCGCTTGCGGTCTCGGGCCGTGGCTATCCGCAGAATCCCGGCCCGGGATCTCTGCCGTCGACGTGGCCGGCATGGATCGGGAGATCAAGCCCGGCGACGACTTCTACGACTACGCCAACGGCGGGTGGATGAAGACGACCGAGATCCCGGCCGACCGCGCCGTCTACGCATCGTTCACCTTCGTCGAAGAAGTCGTCGAGAAGCGGACGGTCGAGCTGATCCAGAACGCCGGCAAGGCCGGAGCTTCCCCGGGCTCTCCCGCCGCGATGGTCGGCGCGTATTACGACGCCTACATGGACGAAAAGGCGATCGAGAAACGGGGCCTCTCGCCCCTGAAGGCGGACCTGGACGCGATCGCCGGAATCAAGGATCGCGCCGGGCTGGCCCGCGTGCTCGGGAGCGGCCTGCGCGCCGACGTCGACGCGCTCAACAGCACCGACTTCTATACGGACCGTCCGTTCGGGCTCTGGGCGGCTCCCGGCTTCGGCGACCCGAGCCGATACGTGCCCTACCTTCTCCAGGGCGGGCTCGGGATGCCCGATCGCGACAACTACCTGCAGACCGACCAGAAATCGGCGGAGCTCCAGGGCAAGTACAAGGCGCACATCGTCGCCGTGCTCGAGCTCGGTGGCCTCAAGGACGCCGCAGCCCGGGGCGCCCGCATCTACGACCTCGAGCGGCGCATCGCGGAGACGCACGTCAGCCGAACCGATTCGGTCGACGTGCACAAGGCCAACAATCCCTGGCCCCTGCGCGAGTTCCCGGCGAAGGCCCCGGGCCTCGACTGGGCAGCCTACTTCGAGGCGGCCGGCCTCTCGGGGCAGCCGATGATCATGGTCTGGCACCCGAGCGCGGTCATCGGCGTCTCGGCGCTCGCCGGCCGGGAGCCGATCGAGTTGTGGAAGGACTACCTCACCTACACCGCGATCAATCGGGCGTCGGGGCTCCTCCCCGCCGCGTTCGCCGAAGAGCGGTTCCGTTTCTACGGCACCGCGCTTTCCGGAGCTCCGAAGCAGCGCGACCGCTGGAAGCGCGGGGTCAACGCGACGAGCGCTTCGCTCGGCGACGCCGTCGGCCGTATCTATGTCGAGAAGTACTTCTCGGCCGAAGACAAGGCGCAGGCCGAGGAGATGGTCAAGAACATCGTCGCCGCGTTCGGCCGCCGGATCGAGAAGCTCGATTGGATGTCGCCGGCGACGCGGGAGAAGGCCCGGGCCAAGCTCGGCACCCTCTACGTCGGGATGGGCTACCCGGACCACTGGATCGACTACACGGGGCTCGAGATCCGCAAGGACGACGCCCTCGGGAACGCGCAGCGGGCGGAGCTCTTCACGTTCCGGCGCAGCCTCGCGAAGCTCGGGAAGCCCGTGGACAAGACGGAGTGGTGCATGACGCCTCAGACCGTCAACGCGGTGAACCTGCCGCTGCAGAACGCGATGAACTTTCCGGCGGCGATCCTCAACCCGCCCTTCTACTATCCGGGCGGCGATCCGGTCCGGAACTACGGAGCGATCGGTTCGGTCATCGGCCACGAGATCAGCCACAGCTTCGACGACCAGGGAGCCCAGTTCGACGCTTCCGGGCGCCTCGCGAACTGGTGGACGCCCGAGGACCTCGCGCACTTCAACGCCGTGGGAGAACGGCTGGTCGCGCAGTACAACGCCTACGAGCCCCTGCCGGGCGTGCATATCAACGGCAAGCTCACGCTTTCCGAGAACATCGCCGACGTCGCCGGCCTGGCGGCCGCCTACGACGGCTACCGGCTCGCCTATGCCGGCAAGCCGCTCCCGAATATCGACGGCTTCACGGCCGATCAGCGGTTCTTCATCGGATACGGCCAGGCCTGGCGCACGAAGGACCGTCCCGAGGCTCTGCGGTCGCAGCTCATGACGGACGGCCACGCCCCGGGAGAGTTCCGCGCGGACGCCGTGCGCAACGTCGACGCGTGGTACGGCGCCTTCGACGTGCTCTCGAGCCAGAAGCTGTATCTCTCTCCGGAGGCGCGGGTCAAGGTCTGGTGACGCCGACCAAAGGGGATCCCGAGAGCGAAGACGAGGAGCGGGGGCTGCCGTTTCCCGGCAGCCTCTGCAACCGCTGCGCGGCGCCGCCGCGCTACATCCGCACCGAGCGCTCGGTGTTCATCCGCTGTCCCATCCTCAAGATCTACCCGCCGCAGCCGGTGCGCGAATGCGAGGCGTTCGTTCCGAGGGCCCAGACCGAGTCGTCATAGACTAGGCGCAAGGCCGGACTCCGGCCATTCGGGAAGGGCACATGCGCACGACACTTCGGAGACCGATCCGTCGGGGTTGGGTGGCTCTCTGCTCGTTTCTGGCCATCGCCGCGATCGTTCGGGCGCAGGACTTCTCGGTTGTCCACGATTTCGTCGGGGCGACCGGCGGAGGCAACCCCTGGGCCGGTCTGACCGAGCTCCCCTCGGGGCAGCTCGTCGGGACGACGCAGAGCGGGGGTGCGGCGGGGAAGGGCTCCATTTTCGTCCTGACCCCCGACGGTTCCGGAGGTTTCGCGTTCGACGAAATCTACGCGTTTCCGGGAGGAGCGGATGGCAGCAAGCCGTCCACGCGCCTGCTGCTTGCGAGCGACGGTTTCCTGTACGGAACGACCAGGGAAGACGGGACGAGCTTTCGGGGAACCGCCTTCCGGGTCGATGCGGCGTCCGGAAAGCTGAGCACGCTCCATTCCTTCACCGCGGACGAAGCGGAGAACACCAGCGGCCTGATCCAGGTGGGGTCGCTCTTCTACGGCACGGGCTTCTCGGGGGGAGCGGGCAACTGGGGAACGATTTTCCAGATGGATCTTGCCGGCGACGTGACAGTCCTGCACGAGTTTGACGCCGGCATCGGCGGAGGCATTCCGACCGGCGTTGTCGTCGGCTCCGACGGCGCCTTGTATGGCGTGACGGTCATGGGCGGAGCGAACAGCATCGGCGTCGTCTTTCGCTTCGAACCTCCGTCGGACTTCGCCGTGATCCACGACCTGGTTCTCGAGGACGGCGGAGGCCCCTCCGCCGCCCTGGCCCTCGCGGCCGACGGTTTCTTCTACGGGGTCACCCAGGGGGGCGGGGCGCACGATCTCGGGACGGTCTTCCAGGTGGACGAGTCGGGCAACCTGGCGGTCGTGCATGACTTCGCCACCGGAGACGGCCGACAGCCCGCAGAGCTCGTGGACGGCGGCAACGGATATCTCTACGGGGTCAACACCATCGCAAGCAGCGCGAACGTCGGAACCGTCTTCCGCGTCGCGGCGAACGGTGATTTCGACGTGCTCCACACGTTCCTCGAATCCGAAGACGGCCCGCCCGTCGGCCGCCCTCTGCGTGCAGCCGACGGCCGGATTTACGGGCCCGCTTTCGGAAATCCGTTCGCTCCGGGCGAAGGCGGGATCTACGGCGTCAATGCCGACGGCGCGAACTTCGAGTTGGTCTTCAGGTTCCTTCCGGATGCCCCGAGCAAGCCCACGAGCGCGTTCCTGCTCGGCGCCGACGGGGCGTTCTATGGAACGACTTCGGCCGGAGGGCCCGCCGGCAAGGGCATGGTCTACCGCCTCGAGCTGCCGGACGACCTCACTGTTCTGCACACATTTTCCGGGGCCGACGGAGCGTTTCCGTCCGTCCTGATCGAGGGGGCGCCCGGAGTCTTCTACGGCGGCGCAAACTCGGGCGGGCCGCCTCCGACCGACGATGGCGTCGTCTTTCGTCTCGACTCGGGCGGCTTCTCGCTTCTCCACGCGTTCGATCTGTCAGGCGAGGGTGCGAGTCCGAGCGGACTGGGCCTGGCCCCGGACCAGACGCTCTTCGGCACGACGTACTACGGCGGGCCCGGTCACGGAACGATCTTTCACTTCGACGATCTCGGGGACTTCGACGTGCTCCACGACTTTGAAGACGAGGGATTCGGCCCGGTCGGTCCGCTCGAATGGCTCGGCGACGGAAGCTTCTATGCCGTGACGTACGGCGGCGGCTCCTCCCACGCCGGGACTCTCTATCGTGTCGACTCCAACGGCCTCTTTTCTACGGTACGGTCTTTCGCAGGCTTCGAGGGCTCGCCGGTGAGCATTCGTACCGGAGCGGACGGCGACTTCTACGGCGTCGGCGACAACGGCGGCGGTAGCGGCTACGGAGGTCTCTTTCGCGTTCGGACGGACGGCCGCGCGCGAGCGATCCACGCCTTCGTCGTGAACGGGGATGAGGGCGGGTATCCCGCGGGCACGCTGGTCTTGGGCAGCGACGGAAACTTCTACGGCGTGACCACGATCGGCGGAACGGGATTCGGAGGGACTGTGTTCCGCGCAGACCCCTCGGGCCGCGTGACGACACTCCACTCATTCAGCGGGACCGACGGGTACGAGCCGCGGGGCGGGCTGGTCCAGGCGCCGGATGGCGACCTGTACGGGACGACGACCCAGGGCGGCGCGTATGGCGGGGGAGTGATCTTCCGGTTCACCCCGCCGCCGGCGCTCGCGGTCTGGACGCTGATCCCCTCTTCGGGCCCGGCCTCCGGAGGGACGCCGTTTGATGTCTCGGGCTTCGGTTTCGCCGACGGAGTGTCCATCACCGTGGGAGACGCTCCGACGGCCGCAACGTTCGAAACGCCGAATCTCGTCCACACGACAGCGCCGGCGCTTTCTCCCGGAACGCTGAACGATCTCGAGATGGTGAATCCGAATTCCGTGGCGGGCGGCGCCGGCGCCGCCTGGTTCGCGGATTTCCTGGATGTGCCGCAGGCCCACCAGTTCCATGAAGGCGTCGAGAGCATCTTCCGGGCCGGAATCACGGCGGGCTGCAGCCTGGGGAACTACTGCCCGGCGGCACAGGTCACGCGTGCGCAGATGGCGGTGTTTCTCCTGAAGGCGAAACTGGGCCGCAACTACGCACCGGTTCCCGCCACGGGCGGGTACTTCCCCGACGTGCCGGCGGATTCGTTCGCCGCCGCGTGGATCGAAGACCTGGTGAGGCGGGGTATCACCGCAGGCTGCGGCGGGGGAAACTACTGTCCGAACGGGATCGTGACACGCGCGCAGATGGCGGTGTTCCTGCTGAAAACGCTGTTCGGCACCCAGTACGAGCCCGCACCGGCCACAGGCGAAGTCTTCGACGACGTGCCTTTCGATGGATTCGGAGCGGCCTGGATCGAGGATCTCTACGCACGCGGCGTCACGGGCGGCTGCAGCAGCGCGCCGCTTCTCTACTGTCCGAATGCGCCCACGAACCGGGGCTCGATGGCGGTGTTCCTGATGAGGACCTTCGGGCTCTTCTAACTTCCAGGCCGCGGAGCGCTCCGTCTTCGTCCGCGGCGCGCGGCCGTCAGCGGAGCGGGAATTCCACCAGGTAGGGCCCGACGCGGGTTCCCGCAAGTCGAGTTCCGTACCGGCCGACGAAAGCGGTGGGCCGGGAGTGCGCCTGGTACGTGATCGTCGCCTGAACGTCGTCGAACCGGAACAGATATGGCAGCCAAGGATGCACGTAGAGACGCCGGGGCGGGAGCAGGCCCGCCTGGGGAAGCACGTTGGGCCAGAGGTCCAGCAGGAGCGGCGTGTCGGGAGGCAGGACTCGGAGCTGCGCGACGAGGGTGGCGATGGTCGGATCGTCGTTCCAGAAGACGACCCTTCCGTCGAATCGTTCGCCCATCGGCACGAGCATCGCGGTCGGCAACGTGATGACGGCGAGCAGGGCATGGGAGAGCGCGCGGAACCGATACTCCGGGCGCCGCAGGAATCGCGCGGCGCCCACGGCGAGACAGGGAAGGCAGGCCACGAGCTCGAGAGTGTGGAAGCGTGGATACGCGGCCAGCAGAAGACCGATCGCGACCGCGAGATGCCAGCGCGTGGAGACGTCGTATTCCCCAGGGCGCTCTCGCAGAGCTTCGAGCAGAGTCGGCGTGAAGGCGGTGAGGACGGCGACCGTCAGTGAAGCCGTCGCGGGAAGCAGGATCTCTCCGTGGAGCTGAAAGGGGATCACGAGCGTCCAGTGAAGGAACTCCGGGCCCGCCCCCAACCCGGCGAAGATCAGCCCTGCCACGGCGTAGGGAAGGGACGCCCAGGCGAGAACGACGGGGATCGCGGATGCGCGGCGGCGCATCGCAAATCGCACAGCGACCACGACGAGGAGGAGGGCCGCGGTCTGCTTCAGGAGTATCGCCATCCCGATCCACAGCCCGGCCGCCCGGAGTCGGTCGCGCCCCAGCGCGTTCGCGATTGGAATGGCCAGCGCGGTGATCGCCACCGTCGGCCACAGCGAGCTCCCTTGCCAGGCATAGAGCATTGAGAGAAAGAAGGCGGACGCCCAGAACCGGTCCAGAAGTCGGAAGCGGCGCGTTTCGTGGAGAAGCGCGGCATGCGCGGCGAGGGGCCAGGCGATCGCGAAGACGCGGACCGTCTCCGCGGAGACTCCGAACGCGGCGAACGCCCCCGCGAGAAGCTCCATCAGCCCCGGCGTGTGGACGAACTTGATGTCGCGATAGAGAAGCAGTCCGCGAGAAATCAGGTAGCCCGGCGTGGTCACTTCCGGCCAGGCTGTGACTCGGAGCCGCCAGGCGATCGCGAGGTGGACGAGAAGCGCTCCCAGCGTGAAGAAAAGCGGATCGCGGGAGACTCCCCGCGGGAGAGGCCCTGAATTCCCGACAGAAGTGGCTTGTGGTTGTTCGATCTCAAGACGAGCGAGGGATCCGAAAATTGCTTTCCCTCGACTTCCCGACGTCGGCGCGAGCATAGTCGAAGTGCCTGTCCCAGAGGACAGGTAGATCTGTTACCGAGGGTAACGGTTCGCGGCCGATCCGCGCGGGGGCATGGCGTCTAAGCTCAATCACGCCAGACACCTGGAAGGTTGGCCCCTGTCTTGCCCCTACCTGTACGTCATGGACTCAACCTTCGGCTCATCCAGCCTTCCAAAGGCCAGTCCGGTGGGGCTCGATCACTCGAGCCTGCGGAGCGAAGAGGTCGGCACGCACACGCGGTACACCGTCTCGCTGACGGCCCGCCCCGACGAGGCCTGGTACGGCGCCTACGCCGCGGTGTGCGACGAGGCGGGGGTGCTTCGAAACTTCCCGGTCGATCGCGGGCGCGGGACGGTCTCGTTCTCCTGCCGCATCGTCGAGGGTCCCACGCACGTCATCGAAATGCTCGAGAAGCTAGAGGAGGTTCTGACGTCCGTCGAGCGGCGGCTTGGGAGCTGGCAGACGGGCCGCTCGACGGACTCAGGGCCCATGACGATTTTCGCCTCGTAACTTTCTCTTCGCGTCCCGGTTATACCCTCCGGATCATGGTGGAGCCGCGCGCCGACGCGCACGGGGCGAACCGGCCGGACGGGGAAAGCGAGCGGCTCCTCATCGAGGACGCGAAGCGGGACCCGTCTCGGTTCGCCGCGCTGTACGACGGCCACTTCCATCGAATTTATGCCTACGTGTCGCGTCGAGTCGGCAGCCGCGCCGAGGCCGAGGACATCACCGCCGAGACGTTTCACCAGGCTCTCGAGAATCTGCCGAAGTTCGAATGGCGTGGCGTCCCGTTCGCGGCCTGGCTTTTCCGGATCGCGTCCAACGCCATCTCCGACCACTACCGGCGCGAGGCCAAGCAGAAGGACCTGCCGCCGGCCGATCCGCCTCAGGAGGATGCGAT
>Ga0207706_10007393_pt1 | contig 10155 bp, 8 predicted proteins | sample KBSC53metaG_FD_184318 | JGI IMG/M metagenome (GOLD analysis project Ga0207706, IMG submission 184318) | Corn rhizosphere microbial communities from Kellogg Biological Station, Michigan, USA - KBS C5-3 metaG (SPAdes) (version 2) | ecosystem: Host-associated > Plants > Roots > Rhizosphere > Soil ... | reverse complement strand
CGCTGTCCATCTCGGAGCCCGGCGCGGGCTCCGACGCCGCTAGCATGACCACCACGGCCGTGCGCAAGGGCGACCGCTACCTGCTCAACGGCAGCAAGATGTGGGTGACCAACGGCAGCCACGCCGGTGTCATCACGCTCTTCGCCACGGTGGATCGCGCCCGTGGTCACAAGGGCGTCACCGCGTTCCTGGTGGAGCCGACGTTCCCGGGCTTCGCGCTGGGCAAGCTCGAGCGGAAGATGGGCATCCGCGGCTCGCCGACGGTCACGATCCATCTGACCGACTGCGAGGTGCCGGTCGACAACCGGCTGGGCGAGGAAGGTGAGGGCTTCCGGGTGGCGCTCGGGGCGCTCGATCGCTCGCGCCCGGCGGTGGGCGGTCAGGCGGTGGGCATCGCGCAGGCCGCGCTCGACGCCGCCGTCGGCTACGCCCGCGAGCGACAGCAGTTCGATCGGCCGATCGCCGAGTTCCAGGGCATCCAGTTCATGCTGGCCGACATGGCCATGTCGGTCCACGCCTCGCGGCTGCTGGTCCACCACGCCGCCGCCCTCGTGGACCGCGGCGCCACCGGTACGGCGCTCGAGTCGTCCATGGCCAAGTGCTTCGCCGCCGACGCGGCGATGCGCGTGGCCATCGACGCGGTCCAGGTCTTCGGGGGCTATGGCTACACGCGCGAGTATCCGGTCGAGCGCTTCATGCGCGACGCCAAGATCACGCAGATCTACGAGGGCACGAACCAGATCCAGCGGGTGGTCATCGCCCGCGATCTCCTCGGCGCGCGCTAGCCGGCGTTCCCTCGCGTTCACCGATGTACAAACGCCGCCCCGCCGCTGCGCGGCGGCCGACCCGGTGGCATCGCGCCTGCACCTCCGCCTGCACGAAACGCCACGACATCACAACGGGCGACACGACGCAGGAGGGATTCATGACACACGGCTTCACACGGATCGCCGGGCTTTCGCTGGCCCTCTTGATGCTCGGCGTCGGGCCGGTCTGGGCTGGAGGGTACAAGCGGTCCAGTGCGGATACCGACGTCAAGAGCGAGACCAATACCGGTGTGAGCGGCGGCATCGGCGCCGGCACACAGGGGTCGCCGGCCGTGGGCGGCGCGCTCGGGACCGATACGAGCGTGGACGGCCAGGTCGAGCCCAATCTCAAGCAGCCCGAAGAGCCGTCAGCCAGTCCGCGGATGGACACCGAGCCGAGCGCCCGCGACCACTCGCCACGCCAGGGGGACCAGCAGGCGCCGCGGTCCGAGGACAACCTGAACCGGCCCAACGTGCAGTCCCCGCGCTCGACCCCGAGCGCACCGGACATGCAGTCGCCGCGGCTGGATGGCAACCAGAACCAGCCCGACACTCAGTCCCCGCGCACCAAGCTGTAGTCGGATCTCTTGACGGCATCGCCGCAACCGGCGGCGTGACACGGAGGCTCTCCGTTGCTGCGCCGTCCGGTTGTCCGCACGTCCGTTTGACTAGACCGCCTCCCGGTGTTACATGTCCTGACATCCTGACATCGGGAGGCAGCCTCGTGAACTTCCGGCCCGGGATTCCCCGGTATCTGCAGATCGCCGATTCGGTGCGCCGCGACCTCAAGGCCGACGGCGAGCGCATCCCATCCGAACACGCGCTATGCGCCAAGTTCCGCGTGAGTCGTCCGACCGTCCGCCAGGCCCTGGACGTGCTCGTGCAGGAAGGGCGGCTCTACCGTCACGCTGGCCGCGGAACGTTCGCCACCGGCGCGGCGGCCAACGATCGCCGCCTGCGCGTCATCGGCTCGGTGGACGACATGATCTCGCTCGGTGACGAGACGTGGTTCAAGCTCATCACCCGCGACCTGGCGCCGGTGCCCGCCAACATCGCCCAGGCGCTCCGGCTGCCGCCCGGGTCGAGCGCCTACCGGATCGTCGGCGTCCGACACGCCGAGAACGGGCCCTTCCAGTACGTCACGGCGTGGCTGCCGCCGGCCATCGGCAAGGCTCTGTCGGAGGAAGACCTCTCCAAGACATCGCTGATCGGATCCATCGAGCGACTGCTCAACATGCCGATCAAGGTCCTCGAGCAGTCGGTCGACGCCGCGCTGGCGCCCCGCACGGTGGCCGAGATGCTCCAGCTCCGGGCGCGCACGCCGCTGCTGCTGTTCGAGCGCATCTACTTTGCGGCCAGCGGTGAGCCGGTGGAGTATGCGCTCAGCTACCAGACCAGCCGGCGGTACCCGTATCGTGTCGCGCTCGCGCGGTCCGATCGCCGGAGCTGACCGGGCGTGTCGTATCGGGTGGGCTTCGATGTCGGGGGCACGTTCACCGACTTCGTCCTGCAGGCCCCCTCGGGTGAGCTGACGACCGCGAAGCGGCTGACCACCTATCCCGACCCGTCGGCGGCCTGCCTGGCCGGCCTCGACGAGCTGATGACGCGGGCCGGCGTGCCGTGGACCGAGCTTTCGCAGGCCCTCCACGGCACGACCATCGGCTCCAACATCGTCATCGAGCGCAAGGCGCAGGGCGTGGGCCTGCTCACCACCCGCGGCTTCCGCGACGTGCTGATCATCGGCCGGGAGAAGCGCTACCAGGTCTACGACCTGCAGATCGACAAGCCGCGCCCGCTCATCCGGCGCCGGCTCATCGGCGAGGTGACCGAGCGCGTGCTGGCCGACGGCTCGATACGCGATCCGCTCGACGAGGCCGACGCGCGGCGCGCGATCCGCGAGCTGGTCGCGCGCGGAGTGACGACGCTGGCGGTCTGTCTGCTGCACGCCTACCTGAACCCGGCGCACGAGAAGCGCCTGGCCGCGCTGGTGGCGGACGTCGCGCCCGGTGTGGCGGTCACGCTGTCGCACGAAGTGTCGCCGACGTTTCGCGAGTACGAGCGGACGTCCACGACCGTCGTCAACGCCTACGTGATGACCGCGGTGCGCGCGTATCTGCACGGGCTGCAGGCCGCGCTCCGCCAGCGCGGCTACCCCGGTCGCCTCTTCGTCATGCAATCCTCCGGCGGTGTGGCCACCGGCGAGGCGATGGAGCGCTACCCGGTGCGCATGATCGAGTCGGGGCCGGCCGCCGGCGCGCTCATGGCGGCCGCCTACGGCGAGCTGACAGGCCATCGCGACCTGATCGCGTTCGACATGGGCGGTACCACTGCCAAGCTCGCGCTCATCGAGGGCGGACGGCCGTTCACCACGACGTCGTTCGAGCTGCATCGCGTGAACAACGCGCCCGGCAGCGGCCTGCCCATGAACATCCAGGCGATCGACCTGGTGGAGATCGGCGCCGGCGGCGGCTCCATCGCGCGCGAGCGGCTCGGCGTCATCGCGGTGGGGCCCGAGAGCGCGTCGTCCACGCCGGGCCCGGTGTGCTACGCGCGCGGCGGGACCGAGCCGACGGTGACCGACGCCAACCTGGTGCTCGGCTATCTCAACGCCGACGACTTCGCCGGCGGCACCATGCGGCTGCGCCCGGGTGACGCCGCCCGCGCGCTGGAGGACCGGCTGGCGCGGCCCCTCGGGCTGTCGCTGGAGGCGGCGGCGTGGGGTGTGCACACGATCGTCAACACCAACATGGAGCTGGCCACGCGCGTGGTGTCGATCGAGCGCGGCCGTGATCCGCGCACGCTCACGCTCGTGGCGTTCGGCGGCTGTGGTCCGGTCCACGGCTGCCGGCTCGCGGCGGCCCTGGGCGTCCCGCGCGTGATCCTGCCCGCCGCCGCCGGCGTGACCGCGGCCATCGGGCTGCTTGCCGCCGAGGTGCGGTTCGACGTCGCCCGCACCTTCGTCCGGCGCCTCGACGCGCTCGATCCCGCGCAGCTCGAGGCGATGTACGCCGAGATGACCAGCCAGGCGGCCGACGTGGTTCGCGAATCGGCGGCCGCCGGGGGGGTGACGGTCGTTCGCTCGGTGGACGCGCGCTACGTGGGCCAGGGCTACGAGCTGACGGTGCCGGTGCCCGCCCGACTGCTCGATACCGCGGCGCTGGGACGCATCCGCGCGGCGTTCGACGAGATCTATGCCGCCCGCTACGGCTACGCGCAGCCGGGCGAGCCGGTCGAGGTCGTGACCTGGAAGCTCTCGGCCATCGGCGGCGCGCCGCGCATCGCGCTGCCCAAGACGGCGGCGGGGCCGGTCAACGGTGGGCTCAAGGGACGGCGGCGTGCGTACTTTCCCGAGACGGGTGGCTGGGTCGATTGCCCGATCTTCGATCGCTACAAGCTCGCGGCGGGCATGCAGCTGGCGGGGCCAGCCATCGTCGAGGAGCGGGAATCGACCTCCGTGCTCCCGCCCGGCGCGGTGGCCAGCGTCGACGAGTACGCCAATCTGATCGTCGAGGTGGCGACGGCGCCATGAGAGGTCGGACGGCGTGTCTGCTCGTCATCCTGGCGATCGCCCTGACGCGGCGCCTGGTGGCCATCCAGTGAAGGCGCCGCGCGTCGATCCCATCACGCTCGGCGTCGTGTGGGGGGCGCTGCAGTCCATCGCGGTCGAGGTCGGCACCACCGTGCACAAGACCGCGTACTCCGAGCAGGCGCGCGAGGGCCAGGACTTCTCGGTGGCCGTGTTCGATCCCGAGGGCCGGATGGTGGCGCAGGGGCCGTACTCGCCGGGCCACATGGGTGCCATGTCAGCCGCCGTGCGCAATGCGCTGGCCGCGCATCCCGTCCAGACGCTGCGGCCCGGTGACGCGATCCTCCTGAACGATCCGCTCCTCGGCTCCGGCCACTTTCCCGACTTCTTCGTGACCCAGCCGGCCTTTCACGCCGGCCAGCTGATCGGCTTCGTGGTCAACATCGTGCACCACACCGACGTGGGCGGCTCGCGCCCCGGCAGCCAGGGCGTGGAGGGGATCTTCGACTACTTCCAGGAAGGGCTGCGCATTCCGCCCACCAAGGTGTGGAAGGAATACCAGGAGGAGACGGGCGTCGTCGGCATCATCGCCGCGAACACGCGCACGCCCGACAAGGTGCTCGGCGACCTGCGCGCTCAGCGCAGCGCCCTGCGGGTGGGCGAGCTGCGCCTGATCGAGCTGGTCGAGCGCTACGGCCACGCCACGGTGGTGACGGCGATGGACGAGATCATCGCTCGCAGCGAGGCCAGCATGCGGTCGGCGATCCGCGCGATCCCCGATGGGGTCTATCCGTTCGAGGATTTCCTCGACGACTGGGGACCGGGCACGGATCCGCTCCGGGTGGCGGTGACCGTGACGGTGGCCGGTGACGGCATCACCATCGACTACGATGGCTCGAGCCCTCAGACCGCGTCGGGGATGAACTCCTACATCAACTACACGCGCTCCTACTCGTACGCCGCCGTGAAGTGCCTGACCGACCCGCTCGGCCCGATGAACGAGGGTGCGCTGCGTCCGGTCACGGTGAAGGCGCCGGAGGGCTCGTTCCTGAATCCGCGGCCGCCGGCCGGCGGCGGGCCGCGTGCCATCATCTGCTACCGCACGTTCGAGGCGGTGCTGGGCGCCCTGGCGCCGGCGCTGCCCGACCGGGTCGCCGCCGCGGCCTCGCACTTCGCCAACCCCACGTTCGGCGGCTGGGACCGCGCGCGCCGGCGCCGCTTCGTGGCGTACGAGCTCGTGCTCTCGGGTACCGGCGGGCGGGCGGGCCGCGACGGCTGCGAGGGGATGTCGTGGGCGTTCAACGCCTCGAACATTCCGGTGGAGGCGCAGGAGGCGGCCCAGCCGATCGTCATCGAGCGCTTCGGGTTCATCCCCGACTCGGCCGGTGCGGGCCGGTTCCGCGGTGGCTGCGGCGTCCGCCGCGACATGCGCTTCCTGGCCGACGAGGGCAAGCTCACCAACCTCTCGGAGCGCCAGCGCTTCGCACCGTACGGCGTGTTCGGCGGCAAGCCGGGACGGCTGGCCCGGACCGTCATCAACCCGGGGCCGGCCGAGGAGCCGGTGCACGGCAAGCAGTCGCGCGAGTTCGTCTACGGCGACGTCATCTCGTTCCAGCAGTCGGGGGCCGGTGGCTATGGGGATCCGCTCGAGCGCGACCCCGCGCGCGTGCTCGAGGACGTGCTCGACGACTACGTGTCGATCGAGGCCGCCCGCGACGACTACGGCGTCGTGATCACGGGGACCGGCGCCGACCTCCGGGTCGACGCGCGCGCGACCGCGTCGCTGCGGAGCGAGCGGAGCCGCCGATGATCGCCTTCACGGCCGAGCAGGAGGAGTTCCGCCGCACCGTCGCGCGGTTTGTCGACGCCGAGGTGGCGCCGCACGCGGAGGCAATCGACGAGCGGGGCGAGTTCCCGCGCGAGCTGTTCAAGCGTCTGGGCGCCCAGGGCTGGCTCGGGCTGCGCTACCCGGAGGCCTACGGTGGCGCCGAAAGCGACATGGTCACCTTCTGCCTGTTCGCTGAGGAGCTGGCGCGCGGCTCGCTCTCGGTGGCGGCGGCGGCGGCCATGCAGTCGCTGATGGGGACGTACTTCGTCTACAAGTACGGCTCCGAGGATCTCCGCGCGCGCTACCTCACGCCGGCCCTGCGCGGCGACCTGGTCGCGACGTTCGCGCTGACCGAGCCCAACGCCGGCTCCGACGTCGCCAGCATCACGACCCGGGCGGAGCGCCACGGCGAGCACTGGGTGCTGCGCGGGGTCAAGACCTGGGTCACCAACGCGCCGGTGGCCGACCTGCTCACGGTGGCCGCCAAGACCTCGGGCGAGCGCGGATTGAAGAACATCGCGCTGTTCCTGCTCGATCGTTCGACGATGCGCGGGATCACGCTGGGCAAGCCGATCGACAAGATCGCGGTGCGGGCCTCGGTCACCGGCGAGATCTTGCTCGAGGACGTCGAGGTCCCGGACGAGCACCTGCTGGGCGGCGAGACGGGCGGCGCCGAGAAGGTCGGCACGATCCTGGCCGAGATCCGCATCATGACCGCGGCGCTGTCGATCGGCGTGGCCCGGGCCGCCTACGAGGCGGCGCTGGCCTACGCGCGGCAGCGCAGCGCGTTCGGCAAGCCGATCGTCGAGCACCAGGCCATCAGCTTCAAGCTGGCCGAGATGCTCACGTCGATTCACGCCGCCGCGGTCATGACCTACCAGGCCGCGGCCCGGCTGGACGGCGGCCGCCCGGTCGGGCGTGAAGCCGCGATGACCAAGCTCTTCGCCTCCGAGATGGCCGTGCGCGTCACCGACGAGGCCGCGCGCGTCTTCGGCTCGTACGGCCTGGCCACCGAGTATCCAGTCCAGCGCTACTTCCGCGACGCGCGGTTCCTGCTGCCCGGCGGCGGAACGTCGGAGATCCTGAAGGTCGTGATCGGCCGCGAGCTCGACTGGGATCGGGGAGGAGCCTTCGCGTGAGCATCGAGATCCGTCACGCCGAGGCCGAGGTCAATGGCGTGCGGCTGCACTACGCCGCCGCCGGTGCCGGGTCCCTGGTGATGTTCGTCCACGGCTTCCCGGAGTTCTGGTACGAGTGGCGCCACCAGCTCGTCGAGTTCGGCCGCGATCACCTGGCCGTCGCGCCCGACATGCGCGGGTACAACCTCTCGTCCCGGCCGAGCGATCTGGACGAGTACGCCGTCCCGAAGCTCGTCGAGGACATCCGGGCGCTGGCCGAGCACCTGGGGCACCGGCGATTCACGCTGGTGGCTCACGACTGGGGTGGAGCGGTGGCGTGGGTCTTCGCCATGCTGCATCCCGGCATGCTCGAGCGCCTGGTGCTGATCAACGCGCCGCATCCGGGCGTCTTCGCCCGCGAGCTGCGTGACAATCCGGTTCAGCAAAAGGCCAGTCAGTACATGCTGCTGTTCCGCAGTCCCGAGGCCGAGGCGGTCCTGAGCGCCGACGATCACCAGGCGCTGCGGCAGGCGCTCGGCGAGGCGTGGACCCAGCATTTCAGCGACGAGGACCGGCGGATGTATCTCGAAGCGTGGTCGCGGCCCGGGGGCCTCACCGGTGGCCTGAACTGGTATCGTGCGGCCCGCGTCGGTCCGCCGTCGCCGGAGGCGCCGGCCCGCAGCCTGGTGGACGTCGCCCGGTTGCCGGTGATCGAGGTCCCCACGCTCGTGATCTGGGGCGAGCAGGACCGGGCGCTGACGACCGGAAATCTGGACGGGCTCGACCAGCACGTCCGCAACCTGACGATCCGGCGCGTGCCCGACGGCACGCACTGGGTCGTGCACGAGCAACCGGAGCTGATCGCGCGGGAGATCCGCGCGTTCATGGCCAGGAGCTGAGCATGGCAACGCCCACTCCGATCCTGTCGGCGGTGTATCGAGGCAAGAGCGACGAGCTGGCAACGCTGCTGGCCGCCCAGCCGGTACTGACGCTGTTCGAGGCCGCCGCGCTGGGCGACGCCGCGCGCCTGCGCGAGATCGCCCGCGCCGAGCCGGCGTCGCTGGCCGGACGGAGCCCCGACGGCTGGCCGGCGCTTCACCTGGCCGCGCACTTCGGCCACGGTGACGCGGTGGATGCGCTGCTCGCGGCCGGCGCCGACGTGCGCGCGCTGTCGGACAACCACGAGGCGAACACGGCGCTGCACGCCTCGCTGGCCGGCCGCAAGAGCGTGCGGATCGTCGCCGCGCTGCTCGCGCGCGGGGCGGACGTGAATGCGCGGGCCGCCGAGGGTTACACGCCACTGCACATTGCGGCGTTCGAAGGCGACGTCCCCCTGATCGACACACTCCTGGCGCACGGCGCGACGGCGGAGGCGCGGGCCGACGACGGGCAGACGGCGCTGGCCATCGCCGAGCAGAGAGGCCACGCGCAGGCGGCGCGGCGGCTGCGGGGAGAGATGCCATGAGGAAGGTGGCGCTGGTCGGCGCGGGCGTGTCGAAGTTCGGCGTCCGCAAGGCGAGCTACCGCGACCTGATCTGGGAAGCGGGCAAGGCGTGCTTCGACTCGCTCGCGGCCGTGAAGCCGAAGGATGTCGACGGCCTGGTGGTCGGCTCGGTGATGCCCGAGCGCACCGCGTTCCAGAGCCACATCTCGTCGATGGCCGCCGAGGCGCTCGGCATCCGCCCGAGCTCGCTCAGCGCGCGCACCGAGCACATGTGCGCCTCCGGCACCGTCGGCATTCGCTACGCCTACGCCTTCATCGCCGCCGGCCTGGCCGACCTGGTGATGGTGCTCGGGGTGGAGAAGCTCAACCAGCCGACCGGCGACGAGGCGATCCTGAACATGGGCACCGGCGTGGACCGCGAGTGGGAAGCGGCCTTCGGTCTCACCGCGCCGCCGTGCTTCGCGCTCGCCGCCCAGCGCCACATGGCCGAGTACGGCACCACGGAAGAGCAGCTGGCCCGCGTGGGCGTGAAGAACCACACCCACGCGTCCAAGAACCCCAACGCCCACTTCAACAAGGGCGCCACGCTCGATCAGGTGCTCTGCTCGCGCATGATCTCGAACCCGCTGCGCCTGTTCATGTGCTCGCCGATCACCGACGGCGCGGCGGCGGTGATCCTCGCGTCCGAGGAGCGGGCACGCGACCTCACCGACCGGCCCGTGTGGATCCGCGGCACCGGCCAGGCGCTCGACGGCTTCCAGCTCACCTCGCTGCACGAGGACTACGCCCACTGGCCCGCGCTCAAGCGGGCGGGGGAGGCCGCCTACCGGATGGCCGGCGTCGCGCCGGCCGACGTGGATCTGGCCGAGGTCCACGACTGCTTCGCGATCGCCGAGATGATCGCGACCGAGGAGCTGGGCTTCTGCAAGAAGGGCGAGGCCGGCGCCTTCGTCGAGGCCGGGCGCAGCGACTACGGCGGCGACGTGGTGGTGAACCCGCGCGGCGGGCTCATCGGCTGCGGCCACCCGCTGGGCGCCACCGGCGTCGCGCAGGCCGCCGAGGCCTTCGTCCAGCTCCGCGCCGAGGCCGGCCCGCGCCAGGTGGCCGACGCCGAGATCGCCCTGACCCACAACAATTCCGGCATGGGCGAGCACGTGGTGATGATCTACGGGAAGGAGCCCGCGTGAACGAGACCATCGCGATTCTCGGCGCCGGGCGCATCGGCCGGCAGATCGCGCTGGCGTTTGCGATCGGCGGCTGCCGCGTGCGGCTCATCGACATCAAGGAGGAGCGCTCGGTGGCGGATGCCGAGCGCACGCTGGCGGACGCGCGCCGCGAGATGACGCGCGACGCTGGCCTCATGGTGGACGAGCGCGTGCTCGAGGAGGAGGCGGCCGCCGACGCGCTGGCGCGCATCGAGGACCGCGTGGGCC
>Ga0207706_10007390_pt1 | contig 10157 bp, 7 predicted proteins | sample KBSC53metaG_FD_184318 | JGI IMG/M metagenome (GOLD analysis project Ga0207706, IMG submission 184318) | Corn rhizosphere microbial communities from Kellogg Biological Station, Michigan, USA - KBS C5-3 metaG (SPAdes) (version 2) | ecosystem: Host-associated > Plants > Roots > Rhizosphere > Soil ... | reverse complement strand
GGACGAATTCTAGACCGGCTGGTGCATGATCAGAACGTGCGGCGCATCACAATCCTGGCGTTGGCCCTCGCCATCGTTCTGCCTGTGACGACAGCCGGCAGCCAGGAGCAACAGGCTCCCACACCTCCGCCCTCGACCTCGACGCTGGACCCACCGACGCGGGCTGACCTGCTGCGCGGTCAGTACGGCCGCTACCGCGCAAACAACGACCTGCTCTTTTATCACCTCGACGTCCGCGTCGACCCGGAGAAGAAGTCGATAACCGGCACGAACACGATTCGTTTCAGGATGCTCGCCGACGACACGCGAATCCAACTCGATCTTGCGGCGAACCTGAACATCGATCGCATTCTGCTCGGGTCCACGCCGCTGAAGTACGAACGCGATCTCGGCACCGTCTACGTGGACTTCCCGTCCACACTGCGGAGCGGGCGTGAATACACGATCGATTTTCACTACTCGGGTCAGCCGGAGGAGCAGGGACGATTCGGAGGGATGGCGTTCCGCAAGGACGCCGCCGGCAATCACTGGATCACGACCGCCTGTGAAGACGACGGCGCAAGCGTATGGTGGCCGAACAAGGATCAGTGGCGCGATGAAGTCGAGCGGATGCAAATCAGCGTCTCGATTCCCGACAACCTGGTCGATGTGTCGAACGGTCGATTCATGGGCAGGACCGACCTCGGCGACGGCTATGCGCGTTGGGACTGGCTCGTCCAGTACCCGATTAACAACTACAACGTCGCGCTGAACATCGGCCGCTACGAACACTTCTCGGACAAGCTCGGTGACCTGGCGCTCGACTTCTACGTGTTGCCGGCGAACATGGAGAAAGCGAAGAAGCAGTTCGCGCAGACGAAGCCGATGCTCGAAGCGTTTCGCGGCTACTTCGGCGAATACCCGTTCGAGAAGGACGGCTTCAAGCTGATCGAAGTGCCCTATGCCGGCATGGAACACCAGAGCGCGGTGGCGTACGGCAACGGCTTCGTGAACGGCTACCTCGAACGCGATTGGACCGGTATCGGCGTCAGCCTCAAGTTCGACTTCATCATCATCCATGAAAGCGGCCACGAGTGGTTCGGCAACGCCGTGTCAGCGGCTGATGTGTCGGATATGTGGATCCACGAGGGATGGACGACGTACCTCGAGAGCCTCTATGTCGAGAAACTGTTCGGTCATGACGAGGCGATCAGATACGTGAACAGCTACAGGCCCAAGGTCCAGAATCGCGAGCCAATCATCACACAGCGTGGCATCCACCGTCAGCCGCAGCAGGACATGTACTTCAAGGGCACCCTGTTTCTGAACACACTGCGCAGCGTGGTCAACGATGACACCGTCTGGTGGGCGCTGGTGCGCGACTTCTACCAGCAGTTCAAGTACCAGAACATCATGACCGAGGACGTCGTGCGGTTCTTCAACGCGCGCGTCATGAAGGACCTGACCCCGATCTTCGATCAGTACCTGCGACGAGCCGCGCTCCCGACGCTCCAGCTCGCTTTCAACGAAGCGGGCAGCATGGCCTACAAGTGGAAGACCGAGGAACGGGCGTTCGCGATGCCGGTGCGCATCGGCCGTCCCGACAACTGGACGACGATCGAACCGACGACGGACTGGAAAGTGATGCCGATGCGGCTGTCGAAGGAGGAGGTGGAGGTGGCCACCGATCTCTACTACATCACCGTCGAGAAGCAGTAACGCAGGATCTCGTTGACCAGCGCGACGTCGCGCTGCGTGCGGTACGAACTCGGAAACGTCGTCAGTCCCCAGCGCACGTTGTGGATCAACGTGTCGGCGAGGCGGCTCTCGATCGACGCGAGCTCGCGCTCCTCCATCCGGCACAACCGCACCACCTGCTCGTAGACCAGATCGAAACGGCGGCGCGGGTCGAGCTCGTCATCGTAGGACTCGTCGAAGACATCCCCGAATGTCTCGAACCCGTAGCTGCGGATCAGCGCCAGCGATCCAGGATTGCCAAGCACCAGCATCGGGTGGAAGTTGGCGAGCGGCTTCATCGACTTCTCCGTGATCCGCGACGGGCGCGGACGCATTTCGGTTTCGGTCGCCACACTGAACCACGACTTGTCGTACTCGACGAGATCGGCCGCGAGCGAACTATTCCACAGCTCGAGCCGCTTCCACTGATGCTGCTTCATGCCCAGCAGGACCTGCCCGCGGGCGTCGAGCGCGTCGAGATACGGCGCGAGCTCGGCGATCTTATCGTCGAACCCAGGCAGCGACCGCGCGAGATCATCCGCAGTGGGCCGCGGCGCTTCTCCCTTCCTTTCGTCCGGGTGCCGGAAACCTCCGAACGACACATAGCCCCGATCCCAAAGTCCGTCGCGCTGCAGACTGAGTAGGAACAGAATCTTTGCGGCGCGCGCGGTTCGATTGAGCGAGACGAAGCGACGCTTCCGGCGTGCGGGTCGCGCGCGAAATGCCTCGAGCCGCTGCTGAAAGACGCCCTCGCCGTCGCGCTCGTAGTGAGAGAACGCAAACCAGACCCAGTAGTCGTGATTCAACACGGCCACGGGCGAATCGAACCCGATCGAAGCGCAATACGCTCGATAGTCCTGTTCGAACTGTCGATCCTGCGTGAGGTAGACCGCCTTCTTCGTTGACGCGCCGAGGCCTCTCAGGGCGTCGTGAAACTCGGTCGTTGTGTGCGGCTTGTGCTTGACGCCTTCCGTCGTGGCATCGAACACAAGCCCTATGGCGCCTTCGGCGATACGGGCGCGATCGCGCTCAGAGATCGGCGCAGCCGGCACGTTCGTGAAGTGACGATCGTTGCCGCAGCTGAAGACAATCAGATCGGGATCCGGCTTCCCGGGACCCGGCGTGATCACCTCCACGCGATCATCGTGGATGCCTTCGAACAGATGTCGCCCGGGCGTGGCGACGAGGACGGTGATGGGCCCGCGGCGATCGCGGCTATTGAGCGCCGAATCGCTGGTTCTCGAGGCAGATGAATTCAATCAGTTCCTGGTCCGGCATGATCCGCTGGTTCACCCGGACGGTCCATGGACGGATATAGAGCTTCGAATCGTCCACCGTGATGTCGATTTCCATCCGTCCGTAGCTCACGCGTCGGATCCGTTCAGTGAGCTTCGCCATGTCGCTCAATGGTGTTCCGATGATATCGAGCCAACCGCCGTCTCTCATCCCCGTGGTTTCGACAACGAGCGTGTCGCCGTCCCACTTGCCGACCGAGTATCCGTACCACCAGGGCTGCGGATCGTTGTTCGGCAGCGCACGCCCATCGGTGAATATCTGACGGACCCCGGAGCTGGCTTCGTACAGGATCACGAGAAGCCCGGGCGTCTGGACGAACTTCCTCGGCGCCCCTTGCGTGTGAAACTGGACGACCCCCATCGGAAGGCAATGCGCTTCGGGATTGTCCTTGCTGTTGCCGGCTTGCCGCTCCTTCAGAAGCGCTGCGCCTTCAGGCTTGAGTGGAAGACCTTCCTTGATGTTCTGCGCGACGTCACGGAAACCCGCGAGCGGCGGACCGGCAGGTGCATCGGTCGAGGCCGCCTGATTCGCGGCGTTTCCGCCTTGCCAGACGCCAGAGAGATCCGGCTTGCCATCGGTCGTTCTCGGTACCGGCCCATTGAGATCGGGCTCACCCTTCGCGTTGCGCGGAACGCCTTGTGGCATGCGGACGTCCCACTGCGCGACCAGTGACGGAGACGCAGCTATCGCCGCGATCAGCACACTCACCTGGATGAACGACCTCACACATCGACCTCCGACCATCCCACGAAGATGCGCATCAGGGTATCATCCCGGAACTTGGAACCGGGTTTCGTGCTCGAGGTTCTGTGTTCCGGTAGGAGTGAATATGAACGGTCGATTCGTACTGTTTCTCGCTGGCCTCGCGATCGCTGGGACGACACTCCGAGTGAGCGCGCATCATTCGTTTGCCGCCGAGTTCGACCGCGACAAGCCGATCACCCTCACCGGCACGGTGACCAAACTCGAGTGGACCAATCCCCACGCGCGCATCTACATCGACGTGAAGGACGACACGGGCAAGGTCGTCAACTGGGACTGCGAGCTCGGGCCGCCCAACGGGTTGATGCGACGCGGATGGAATCGGAATTCGCTCAAGCAGGGACACGTCGTGACGATCAACGGTTTCCTCTCGAAGACCGCGCCGCACGTCGCGAACGCCAGGACGGTCAAGCTCGCGGACGGCCGCGAAGTATTCGCGGGGTCGTCCTTCGACACGGGTCCAACGGAGGGAGACCCGCCGGCGAAGTAGCGACAGACGCGGTCACGAGTCCTCTCCCGGCGCTGAATCACGGATTGCATCATGCCGGCCACGATGAATCGCAATGCAATCAAGGCGTGGCCACTCGCGTCGGTGACCGGATTCACGCCAGGGATGTGATTTCGGTCACACAACGTCTCCAGGCGGAGGGACGCAGTTCCGCACGGAAATGCACGACACACTCGCGATTCCTTGCACGAGCGCGGGGTGTCTCGCTGGAGCTCGTCGGTCGATAACAGATCTAGCGTGTCGACCGAGAAAACGACGCCGAAACGAAAATCGGGGACCGGTACCGCCGACTTGACCGCGGTCGAAGGAGCACTGCAGCTCCTGGCCCGGGCGATCCGACAGTTCCACACCTACCCGGCGACGAGCCCGATGTGTGTGGACGCCGTCATGGCGTGCCACGACGCGCTGAAGTCGATCCAGCATCGCGACCGCGTCGCCTCACGCGTCGGCCCGCACGATCTGATCGTCGAGGAGACGCAAATCGGTGCGGGCACCGTCGTCGAGCAGGAACTGACGCGACGGTTGTTCAAACTTCGCGTGGCGGCCCTCGACATCGAGTGCGCAGCCACGCCTCGCGATCTGTCGCGCTTCTGCATCGACCTCGTCGAATCCGAAGATCCTCTGACCGGGGATATCACATTCGCTGAGAAGCTGTCCGAGCACGGTGTGGGCGCCATCATTCCGGAAATGGCGCAGCGTCCGGTCGTCATGGACGTGGGGGTGCCACAAGCCCACACCACTGAGCTGATCGCTCACGAGCGCCGTAGACAAGCAGAGCAACAACTCGCGCAGCCCGATGCGCCGGTCAGTTATCTCTATCCGCCCGACCGCGGCTGGGTGAGAACCGATCCGGCGCAGGGACTGTCTCAGGTTTCGTTGCTCGACCTCGTCGTACTCGTCGACGATCCTGCCGATATCGCAACGCTGCTCGTGCGCCTGACCGACGATGACGTGAGCGGTCCGGACGCCAAGCAGACCGCACTCGAACGGAAATACAGCGACGTCACACGACTGTTCTCGGCGCTCGATCCACGACTGGCTGGGGTGATGTTCGGCAAGCTCGCCAGAGCCGTGCTGAACCTCGATACCGACCGCCGCAACAATCTGCTGCAGCGAACCATTCTTCCGGGCTTGCTCGACGGCGACGCCAACGGCAAGGTCCTGCGTGACTTTCCCGACATGGATCTCGCGGAGTCGATCTGTCTGCTGCTCGATCTCGAGACCGCGGCGCCGGAAGTGCTGTCGGCCGCGCTCAATCGACTCGACGTCTCGACTGAGCGCCGTGCGGCCCTTGTTCCGCTCATCGAGGAGCGGATGCGTTCCGCCAACAGCGGTGCGCCGAACGACGCCAGCCTCGGCTCCTCGGGTGTTGAACGTCATGCACGCGAGTTGATTCGCATCGACACCACACGCGAGACCGACTTCTCCGAGTTCGCCGCGTTCGATCTCTCGATGGACGCATCGGCTGAATTGGCTGTCATCGAGGTGCGCGCGGGAATCGTCTCGACCGATGTGCCGATGACCCAGTTGCTATGCGCAACGCAATTGGTGCGCATCGAACGCAATCCTGGCCTGGTTGAAGCGTTTCTGCGTCGCGCGCTGGAATTGCTCGGCACGCTGGAGCGCGCCGGACGGTGGAACGATCTGATCGAAACCGTCGAAGGCTACAGCCGCCTCGGCGAAGAGTTGCGGACTCGCCGGCCTGACGTCACCGACGTGATCGCCAAAGCGATGAGCGACTACTGCACACCGACGCGCCTGCTCGCGCTCGCCACGCTTCACGAGCGCGACGACGAAGGGCGTGCGCTTGCACAGCGGCTGCTGACGGCGCTCGGGCCCTGGCTCGTGCCCGGCCTCGTCGAGCTGATGAATCGATCGGCGCACGAGGCCAGAGCTCGCGCACTCGTGCCGTTGATGTGCGAGATGGCGCCGACACTTGCCGCCACGCTGGCCGCCGAGCTCGACTCGTGCGGTGCCACGGCTGCCCGAGTGATCGTCAAGATCCTGGGCTTCTCAGGAGCAGGACAAGAGGTCGTCGTCGGCCGGCTGTCAGAGCACCAGGATGGACAGGTTGCGCGTGAAGCGATGCGCGCGCTCGCACGCATCGGAACACCGACAGCAGCGGCAATGGTTGCACGCCAGATCCGGGAGGCGCGTGGCGATGGACACAGCGCGGCCGAAGACGCGCTCTGGCACTTCCCGCCCGCACAGACGGCCACCCAGGTTCGTGAATTGCTGCGGTCGCGCGAGTTCGTCCTGAGTCACCCGCAGACGGCCGCGCGCTTGATCGATCGCGCCGGTCAGTCGCGCGTGCAGGGACTGGACGAGACGCTCACGAGGCTCGAAGGGCTTCGCTTCAGATTCTGGAAACCAAGCCTGGTGCAGGTGGCCCTGAAAGCGCGGGAGCTCAGAGCCCGATGACGACCCCCACTCACGCGCCGGCGCTCGATCCGCTCGCCGTACTGCGGGGGATTGCCAGTCTGCGTAAGCTCGCTGGGTCGTATCCGGCCGGACACCCGATGATCGGGCAGAAGCTCAAAGAACTCGAAGACGTGATCGCCGGACTGCTTCGAACAAGCAACCCGATTCGCATCGATGTCATCCGAGGCGACGTGTTCCTCGATGGGGTTGCGTCGAACAGCGAGAACCAGGCAAATCAACAGCTGCTCACGCAGCTGTCCGCGCTTGGCATCGACAGCATTCACATCCTGGAAGGCGTGCAACGCGACGAACTGCTGACCGTCGCCGAATTCCTCTGGCAATACACAGAGTCCGGCGAGTCGATGTCTGCGCAACTCGCGGCGCGCAACGTTCAGCACATCAGTCTCGGCCGATTGCTGCCGCTCGATACGCGATGGCGCTCGCCGCAGTGGGCGGATGCGCCGACGGGGCCGCTCGATCCCGATTACGCCGAATCGTTGATGATGGCGCAGAAGACGTGGGAGGACACCGCCTCGGGTAAGCCGCTCGACGTCGTCACCGTGCGCGACCTCGTTCAGTTGCTGATCTACAAGGTCGCACGCAGCAACGCTGCGCTCGGTCAGATTCTCGCCGTGAAGCAGTACGAGAACCTGACGTATTGCCACTCGGTCAACGTGGCGATGCTCAGCCTGCTGCTCGCCAAGCAGGTCGGCCTGAACGAAGCCGCGCTCGCGGCACTCGTCGAAGCCGCGCTGCTGCACGACGTGGGCAAGACGCAGATTCCGCTCGACATCGTGCGCAAACCGGGCGCGCTCGACAAAGCCGAACGCCGAATGATCGAGGCGCATACGACTCTTGGTGCGGAGATCCTGATCCAGACTGAAGGGCTGCACCCGCTCACACCGACCGTCGCACTCGAACACCATCGCGGCGTGAAAGGCACGGGCTACCCGGATCTTGGCGAGGCGATCCCGCATCCCATGAGCCAGATCGTGTCCGTCGCGGATATCTACGAGGCGATCACCGGCGCGCGCACGTATCAGGCGCCGACGCCACCGGAGCGCGCCTGCCTGATCCTGGCGCGCATCGCGGGAGAGAAACTCAACACCGGCCTTGTAAAGAAGTTCGTGAACGCGATCACGTTCTTCCCAGTGGGGTCTCTGGTCCGCACGAACAGGAATGAGCTTGGGCTCGTCGTGCAGACCAACCATCGCGAGCCGCTGCATCCAGTACTCACACTGGTCGACGAGGAAACCTACAAGCCCATGGGGCAGGTCGATACGTCCGAGCGAGAGTCGTCAGGAGGCTACGCGCGTCACATCACGCAGAGCCTGCCCGCGCCGGACGGCCTGGATCTGCGCGAGTTCCTCGAACCCGCCAAAGCCGCTTAGCGTCTCTTTCGTTTCCGCTCGTTCTTGCGGAACGCAGTCGGGTGCCCTTCTTGAAGAAGAGCAATGCGCGAAATTACTTCTTCATGCAGGACCCTCAGATGTGCGTTCGTTTCGTCGTTCAGACTGACCATCTCCCGACGCATTTCGTCGTTCAGCCGGACCATTTCGCGGTGCAGCCTGACCATTTCGCCACGCGTTTCGTCGCGCAGCCTGACCATCTCGCCTCGCGTTTCGTCATTCAGCCTGGCCATCTCGTGGCGTGTTTCGTCGTTCAGCCCGGCCATCTCGCGACGCGCCTCATCATTCTGTCCTCGCAGCGCAGAAAATCCAGTCTGCATCTCGGCTCGGAGTTGCACGATCTGCGACTCGACAGCTGACAGCCTGGCAGGCACGTCGCGCAGTTGTTCCATGTTTTCTTCGAGGATTTCGATTCTGCGTTCGAGACTCACATCCACGGACAGCCACCCTCCAGACGCTGAAGGTGCTGCTTCCGTACCCGGCCGACGACGATACCATCGTCGGCCCGCGTACGGAGTGTGAAATGTTCGAGGCTTAGCTGCTTGCGAGGGCTTTCGCGATCGCGGCGCGGAGAGCCGGATCCTCTGGTGTCACCGCACTCGGGAAGAACGCCACCACCTTGCCGTTCTTATCGACGACGTACTTGCTGAAGTTCCAGGCCGGGAGGTTGCCGGTCTCGCCAAGGAACGTGTAAACGGGCGACTGGTCCGCACCCTTTTTCGTGACGACCTTCTCGAACATCGGGAACGTCACGTCGTAGGTCAGCTTGCAGAAGGTGGCGATCTCCTGCGCCGTCCCGGGTTCCTGTCCGCCGAAGTCGTTGCTCGGGAAGCCGAGGACGTTGAACTCCTTGCCCTTCATCTCTCGCTGAAGCTTTTCGAGCCCCTCGTACTGCGGCGTGAACCCGCACTTGCTCGCGACGTTGACCACCAGGCTCACCTTCCCCTTGTACTGGGCGAGGTTGCCCGGCTTGCCGTCGAGAGCCATGGTCTTGAGGTCGTAAAACGAGGTCACAGCACCTCCCGCGGCGCGCTGTTGCTGAGCCGCAACCGGTGACACAGCCACGATGGCCGCCGCGATGACTGCTGAGGCCAGGATGACGCCAACTGATTTCCGCATCGCTTTGGTCCTTTTGAAGAGAGCCGCCGGATTGGGCGGTTTCCAGATATTACGCGAAATTCAGACCGGCAGGCGTTTCGACAGCAGGCGATTTTTGGCCGGAAATCACCCAAATGCGGTACAGCGCCGCGCCCCCGATTGGCCTCAGAATCTGGCATATTGGTGGGTGCGCGGACGCATATGATTAGACGTGTCTTCATTTGTACGGGGATTCTGTGCGTGGCCCTCATCGCCGCGCGCGTGGGACTGAGCGCTCAAGCCACGAGCGCGCCCGCATTCCAAGTCTCGAATCCCGAATCCCGAACCCCGGATCCCGGGTCCCGGGCCGCTGATCCCGACCCTAAGGCGACGATCGACCAATACTGCGTCACCTGCCATAGCGCGCGTCTCAAGTCAGGCGATCTGGTACTCGAGAGCGCGGACGTCGCGCACCTCGCGAACAACGTTGAGGTGTGGGAAAAGGTCGTTCGCAAGCTCCGAGCGGGCGTCATGCCGCCGCAGGGCGCTCGTCGACCCGACGACGCGACGATGCACGCTCTGATCGCGTCGCTCGAGTCGAGCCTGGATCAGGCTGCCGAGGCGCGCCCGAATCCAGGTCGTCCGCTGCTTCATCGGCTCAATCGCGCAGAGTACAAGAACGCGATCAGGGATCTCCTGGCGCTCGACGTCGACGTGGCGACACTGCTGCCGCCGGACGATTCGGCGTATGGCTTCGACAACATCTCTGACGTGCTGGGCGTGTCTCCGTCGCTGCAGGAGCGATATCTCACAGCGGCCGGCAAGATCAGCCGGCTCGCCGTTGGCGATCGCTCGATGCGGCCCGGCAGCGACACCTATCGGGTTCCGCAGGATCTGTCGCAGAACCAGCACATCGAAGGGCTTCCGCTCGGAACGGTCGGTGGTCTTCAGGTTCGTCACACGTTCCA
>Ga0207706_10007388_pt1 | contig 10158 bp, 10 predicted proteins | sample KBSC53metaG_FD_184318 | JGI IMG/M metagenome (GOLD analysis project Ga0207706, IMG submission 184318) | Corn rhizosphere microbial communities from Kellogg Biological Station, Michigan, USA - KBS C5-3 metaG (SPAdes) (version 2) | ecosystem: Host-associated > Plants > Roots > Rhizosphere > Soil ... | reverse complement strand
CGCTGGCGGGCTCGCATACGCAACTGGTGTCTACAGCCTGAAACTGGCGCCAGCGGGGGGCCCGGAAGAGCGGGACAGAGGCAAGTTCCTCTGGGTCCTGCGCAAGTTCGACGACCGCTGGCTGCTGGAGCAGGTAATCTTCACCAGTTTTACTCATGAACCGGCCGTAACCCTTGCCGAAAACCTGCTTGCTGTCCTTCCTGCAAACCAGTCGAAAATTTTTTACTCAGACAACGGGTCGACGGCGGTAGAGGTCGCTTTGAAAATGGCCATCCAATACTGGAAAAACAGGGGTGAAAAGCAAAAGACGAAAATCCTGGCCTTCGAACACGCTTATCACGGCGACACCTTCGGTGCCATGAGCGTAAGTGGCCGCGGCCTTTTTACGCAGGCATTCGGTGATTTTCTGTTCGAGACAGTATTTATTGAAACTCCGTGTGCAGATAATATCGATGAGATTAAATCACGGATCCTCGAGCACCGCGACCGATTCGCGGCCTTTATTTACGAACCGCTTTTGCAGGCGGCAGGCGGTATGCGCATGTATGAAGCGGACTCCATGAATGAGCTGCTCGGCTTTGTCCGGTCCGAAAACATTCTCTGCATTGCAGACGAAGTGCTCACGGGCTTCGGACGTACCGGTAGTCTGTTCGCCAGCGAAAAGCTCCGTCCCGGTCCCGATATAGTCTGTATGAGTAAAGGACTCACCGGCGGTGCAATGGCGCTCGGCTGCACTTCCTGCAGCCGGGAAATCTTTGAAGCTTTTTTAAGCGATGACCGGCGCATGACCTTTTTCCATGGCCATTCCTTTACCGCCAATCCACTGGCCTGTGCGGCCGCCCTGGCAAGCCTCGAACTGCTAAAAAATCCCTCCTGCCAGGAACAGATACGGGCAATACAGCAACAGCATGAACAATTTTTAGAAGAAGTAAGAGCCTCTGAAAGAAAAAACCTCTTCAGAAATCTCCGCATGCTCGGTACCGTCCTCGCATTTGAAACGGCCGGTGAACACCCCGATTATCTGCAACAAATAGGGAGTATGATCATGAAGCGGGCCATGGAGCAGGGTATTTATCTAAGGCCGCTGGGTAATACCGTATACCTGATGCCTCCCTACTGCATCACGAACGATGAACTTCGTAAAGTATATGATTTTATCCTGGATCCGGCATTCGCTCAGTGAAAACTAACGGGAACGTCCACCTGAACATTATCCCAGGCAATATTCATGTTACCCGGAGGAAGGCTGATCGTAAGCTGTTCCACTACCGGATCCGCTTTCTTTACCGGTACATCCACGTGCACCACATCTTTGTCTTTATATTTATCATATTCGAAAGCACCCCATTGACCAAGCTGGCTGTTGAGTATGATGGTCCAGTGGTCCTGACTGGGGATTACAAACAGGGTGTAAGTTCCTTTGCTGACGGGCTTTCCGCCAAATTCAGCATCTTTTTCAAATGTAACGGTCGTTGCAGAATCTGCACCGCAACGATAAACTTTTCCATATGGTTCCAGTCCTCCGAATATCACCCGGCCTTTCTTATACGGTCTTCCGTAGCGCACTGAAATATCCTGACCCGTACTGGTTTCATGGGGACTTGCAGGCTTCTTATCACCACAGGAATTCAGGAGAATAACAGCAAGGGCAGAAAATAAGATCAACCGTTTCATTTTGTTTTTTTTGTTCCGGGAGCAAAGTTAATGTTCCCCCCGTTAATGGCTGTCGCCCGGCGGATTCTCCAGCGTTTTTTGCAGGTTGAGAAGGGAACTTTCCATAACGGGTCCCAATTGTCTGTTGTAATACATTCCGGCCAGCTTTTCCCAGGGATACCAATGCAGATGAAATTGCAGCGTCCAGTATACCAGGGTCGCCCGGGGGCCGTCGTCCGTCAGGACATATACACCGTTAAAGCTTTTATTTCCCTGCTGAAAACGGGTGAATACAGTATCCTTTAAGGAAGGAAGCAGGCTCACAAGAACATCCCCTCTCCTTGCAGTAAGCGAATCCGTTTCCGATTCAGCCATTTGACCATCGCCTTCCGGAGATATCGTATTCAGCAGTCCGTTCCACCGCGGCCACTGACGCATATCGGCAATCCTGGAATAAACGCTGTCTCTTGGTGCCCCGATCCGGATGACCCTGCTGACTGAAATATCAGCCGGGAAAAGGGCAAATACGAACAGTATGACAAGTGACAGGATCAGAATGCTGGCGACGATGAGTTTCACCTTTGAGATTTGTCAGGGATCACTCCCATTTGAAAGTTTTAATGGCAACCGTATAAATCAGTACTCCCCATAGAAGCAGGATGCCGATCTGTTTGCTGCAGTCCAAAAGTGAAGCTCCTTCGAAAGCTACATTTCTCATGGCATCGTTTAACTGTTTCAGGGGCAGAATTTCACAAAAATGCTGCAGCCAGGCCGGAAATGCCTGGGTGCTGAAAAAAGTCCCACCAAGTAAAAACTGGGGCAGTGTAAAAATATTCGCAAAGGGCGGGATCGAGCTTTCATTCCTGGCCACACTGCTGATAATAAAGCCAAAACCCATAAATACCACGAGTGCCAGAAAACTCAGCACCAGCATATTTAAAAAGGTAATCCATCCCTTTACCAGGGTAAAATGAAAAAGGTAGTGTCCCGCCAGGATGATGACAACGGATGTGAGCAGCTGAAAACAAACCCGGCTCAGTGCTTCTCCGAACACAATATTCCTCCGGTTGATCGGAGTTGCATAAAAACGTTTCAGCACAAGGGTTTGGCGCAGATTGAAAAAAACAAAAGCAACACCGAACACCGCTGCACTTAGCAGGGAAAATCCAAGCATGCCCGGGAGAATAAAATCGATCATCGTATACTCCCGTCCCGGCAGCGGGGGCAGTTCCTGCACGCTGATCACCTTAAACTGTTCCGGAATTCTTCCGCCTTCGATCGCCATGGTGGCCTGGGCCAGTGCCATTTTAAGGATGGGATATTTGTCCGCCGCGGCCGATGAGGTCTGCGTGGAAATTTTATATTGGGTATATCCAAGCGGTGAACGGGTGGAATCAAGACTGAGGATAGCAGCTATATTACCCTTCTCCAGCTGACCCCTGATAACGACGCTGTCTTTTTCGGTAAGCAGTTTCTTCTTTTCGTCGCGGTCCATAATCCTTACAATCCCCGACTGTAGAACGCGGATGATAAAGTTTGAACTGTCAGCAGGATTTTTTAAGGCTATCGTTACGCTCGTGCCTCCTCCTCCTATAAATCCAAAAACCAGGATAAAGACCAGCGGAAAACCGAGGCTGAAGATGACGGCAGAGGGACTTCTCAATATGGCCCGCAGGCTTGCCCGTGAAATGGCGAGCATGGCACGGAACTGACTATAGGGAACACTCATAAGTTCTTTTTGGGCCTAGGGATTCAAACTTAGTTCAAAAGGAATCCTTGCCTGCGGAATGCCCTCCAGGGCTTTGTATTCCGACAGCACACGATACCACTTCATTCCTTCTTCACCGAGATTTTCCGTCATCGCCTTTGCCTTCAGGGATTGTCTGTAGTTGTTAAGAAGGAGGTCAAAAATATTTTCCGGCTCCGGATATTCCTTAATCCGGTAAGTAGTGAGTTTTGCCATCCTCGCCGCACAATCGATTGCGTCCTGGATACCTCCGATACGGTCGATCAGTCCAAGCTGGAGTGCTTTTTCGCCACTCCAGATCCTCCCTTGTCCGATACTGTCAATATAACTTATATTTTTCCCGCGGCCTTCTGCCACACGCTGAGTGAAATCATGGTAGATGCTGTCGACATCGTTCTGTATAAATTTCTTCTGCATTTCAGTGAGGGGCTGTACAATCGAAACCTGATCAGGCTGTCTGGACGTCTGGACGCCGTCGAATGTCACGCCCAGCTTATTCTTAAAAAAAGTCTGCGCGTTAAAGAGCATACTGAACACGCCGATAGAACCCGTGATGGTCATGGGATCGGCGTAGATGCTGTCGGCATTGCAGGAAAGATAGTATCCTCCGCTGGCGGAAACATCGCCAAAGCTTACCACAACAGGCTTATCAGCCTTGGCGAGTGTAAGTTCGCGCCAGAGATTCTCACTTACCTGCGCAGAACCTCCGCCGGAATTTATCCTTAGGACGATCGCCTTTGTCCCCTTATCCAGCCTGGCCTTACGGATCATCTGGCGGTAGACATCCTGACCGATCTCGCGCTGGCTGTTCTTCCCGCCGACAATATTTCCTTCCGCATAAATAAGGGCGATCCTGTCCGTACCGGAAGACTTCATTTTTGTTCCTACTGCCTCGTAATATTTTCCCAGCGGAACGAAATTTATACTGGTGATGGGACTGACGCCTATTTTGCCGGCAATTTCATTCAGCACCTGGTCATTATATTTCAATCCGTCAACCAGTTTATACTGTACCGCATCCGACGCAGTTTGCACGAGCTGCTCGTCCACGCATTTCCTCAGCACCGCCGTATCCTGACTCCTGGCAGTTCCGGTCTGAAGGAGAATACGGTTAAACAGTCCGTTCAGCAGTTCAGAAAGTTGCAGACGGTTGGCATCCGTCATTTTAGTAGCGCGTAGCGGCTCGGTCGCGCTTTTAAATTTCCCGGCGTAGAAAATTTCAGGTTCAATCTCGAGTTTATCGAGGCTCCCTTTGATGAAGGCCAGCGTACTGGTAAGTCCTCTCCAGTCCACACCTCCCTTCGGATTGCAGTACACTTTGTCCGCGACATTGGCCGCATAGTAGGCCCTGAATGAAATCGTTTCACCGTAGGCTATGATGAACTTTCCCGATTTCTTAAAATCCAGCAGGGCATTTCGAATCTCCTCCGATGTCCCGAAGCCGTTGTTATTGGAATTGGCCTTGATATATATTCCTTTGACCGCGCTGTCGGATTTCGCGTAACGGATCATGCGGATCACGTCATAGACCCCCGGTGTATTGTACCGGCTTTCGCTAAAACCGGCCAGGGCGTCCGGAACGGGCTTTTCAGCATAGGATTCACTCAGATCCACGAGCAGCACGGCTTTCCCGTCAATATGGGTTTCTGCACCGCTGGCAAGGCTGCCGGCGAGACCGGATATCATACCGACAAGGATAAAAAAACCGAGGACTGCGAATACCACCAGTGCCAGCAGGCTGGCCAGAAATATTTTAAGAAAGCTGCGCATGCGCTTTACGTTTTGATGATTTTAAATTAAAGATATTTGAAGCGGATTAAACATGTCATCCATGAACAAAGCTTATCTGCTGACAGGGGGCAACGAGGGCGACAGGCATTGGAACTTACAGCAGGCAAAGACAAATATAGAACTTATTTGTGGTCGTCTCCTGGCGGTTTCTTCACTTTACGAAACCGCACCCTGGGGGAAGCCTGACCAGCCCGACTTTCTGAACCAGGCATTGCTTGTGGAAACAAAATGGCATCCTCGGGAGCTCTTGAGGGAGCTGCTGAACATCGAAGCGAAAGGTGGAAGAACACGAACCGGAAAAAACGCGCCAAGACTTATTGACATCGACATTCTTTTTTACGAAGAGTTTATCATAGCGGAACCGGGACTAAACATACCGCATCCACGGATCGCCGAGCGGCGGTTTGTACTCGAACCGATGAATGAAATTGCCCCGGGCTTCCTTCACCCGATTTTCAAAAAAACCATACGGGAGTTGTTGAAAATCTGCCCTGACCCGCTGCCCGTAAAAAAAATCAGCTGACTGCTAATTTACCGCGCCGGAATCCGGATATTTACAATTGAATGAACTATCACTTTATTGCGGTGGAAGGAAACATCGGCGCCGGCAAAACCACCCTGGCCCACCTGCTCGCCCGTCATTTTAACTCCCGTCTCATCCTTGAAGCTTTTGCCGAAAACCCCTTTCTGCCCAAGTTCTACGAGAACCCAAAACAATATGCTTTCCCCCTGGAGCTTTTTTTCATGGCGGAGCGGTACAAACAACTTAAAGAACTTGTTCATACCAAAGACCTTTTTCAGCGAATAACGATCTCAGACTATATTTTCTCCAAATGTCTTTTGTTTGCCAAAGTCAACCTGCCCGATGAAGAATTTCATCTCTACCAGAAGCTTTTCGACATTATATTCCAGCAGCTCGTACAACCGGACATTTTGATTTACCTGCATGCGCCCGTTCAACAATTGCAAAAAAATATCCGTAAAAGGAACCGGCCTTATGAGCAGTCCATACCGGATGACTATTTATTCAGCCTCCAGGAGACATATACCAGTTACATTCGCCAGCATGGCATTAAGACCATTTTTGTAGATGCGGCGAATGCTGATTTTCTGGGTAATGAAAAACATTTCCGGGTAATCCTCGACGCATTGGACAAAGACTATGAACCCGGTCACCATTATTTCTCATTACCCTGATGGCCAGTGAAGCAATAACAAATAACAAGTCCGTCCCGGGGGCCTCGCCACTGGACGCGCTGCTGATTCCTGAATTCAGATTCCTCATCACGGGCAGATTCCTTTTTATTATGGGATTGCGGATGATGAGTACCCTGGTGGGTTGGTGGATCTATAACCTCACAAATGCACCGATAGCCATCGGAATTGTTGGATTGTCGGAATTCATCCCGGCCGTTTCGCTCGCCCTTTATGCAGGTCATGTGATCGATATCAGTGAAAAGAAAAAGCTGATGCTCACCGGTGTCGGGCTGTACGGGCTGGCCGCCCTTCTTCTTCTTCTTCTGTCGAGTCCGTTCAGCATCGCCCGGCTTCAGCACCACTATATTGCGGCCTGCATTTATGTGATCATATTTGGCACGGGTATCGTGAGATCATTTACCGGTCCGATTTTTAATGTTATGCTAGCCCAGGTGGTGCCGAAAAATAAATTGCAGAATGCGATAACGTGGAATACAGGCGTATTTCTTTCCGCATCTATCACCGGACATGCGCTGGGTGGTTTTCTGATCGCCGGCCTGGGAAACAGCGGGACAATGATCATCGTGGTCCTGTTGGTGCTTTCGTCCTTTTTGATCCTTACCACCATGCGGAAATTTCCTCCGCTCAATGAAAGAGGCGAGAAAAAAACCTGGGACAGTGTAAAGGAAGGCCTTTCATTTGTTTTCCGGACCAGGGAACTATTGGGTGCTGTATCGCTGGATCTGTTTGCGGTCCTGTTCGGCGGTGCCGTGGCGCTCATCCCTGTATATGCACGGGACATCCTGAAAGCGGGCGCCAGGGGCTTTGGGTTCCTGAACGCAGCTTCCGATATTGGATCCGTTATCATCGTCATCCTGCTAACCCTTTTCCCTCCGAAACGTAAGCAGGGGAAAAAACTGCTCCTTGCCGTAGCCGGATTCGGAACCTGCATTATCATTTTCGGTATTTCAAAAATATTCTGGATCTCTTTTGCCGTTTTACTGATCAGCGGGATCATGGACGGTATAAGTGTCGTTACAAGAGGAACGATCATGCAATTGAAAACGCCTGATCATATGAGGGGTCGTGTGTTGAGCGTGAACTCCATGTTTATCAACTCCAGCAATGAACTGGGTCAGTTTGAAAGCGGCGTTATGGCGAGGTTGCTTGGCGTAGTACCCTCAGTAGTTTTCGGCGGCTGTATGACCCTGCTGGTCGTGGCGGTTACCTGGTTCAAAGCTCCTTCCCTCCGGAAAATGGAATATTAGAAGTCGTAACTTTAAATTAAAACCGTCATATGAACCGCAGGTCGTTCGTAAAAAATTCAGGATTGGGTTTTGGTGCCATCCCTCTCCTGCGCAGTGACTGGCTCCGCCTTTTTCTGCAGGACACTCCTTACAAGATGAAAATGCTCCGCAATGACGTGGGCATATTTACGGAGAAGGGCGGCACGATTGCCTACTACCTCTCTAAAAAAAATATTGCCGTTGTGGACGCTGAATTTCCGGAGCAGTCGCAACACCTGATCGATGTATTATCGAAAGACCCAGGCAACCCCTTCGAAATACTTATCAATACCCATCATCACGGGGATCATACCGCCGGCAATTTCGCATACAAAGGCATCGTTGCCCACGTTGCTGCACACAACAACTCCCTTTTGAACCAGCAAAGGGTTGCCAAGGAACAAAACAAGGAATCCGTCCAACTTTATCCTGATATCACCTATACAGACCAATGGGAATATAAAAAACTGAAGGAGCCCGTCCGGGCTTATTATTACGGTCCCGCACATACGAACGGCGACAGCGTCATTTTTTTCCCGCATGCCAATATAGCCCATGTCGGCGACCTCGTCTTTAACCGCCGCTGGGCATTCATCGACCGGAGCGCGGGTGCTTCCGTGAAGAACTGGATCGTGGTGCTGGGGAAAATACAGGATCAGTTTGACAGTAACACATTATTTGTGTTCGGTCATGCATATGATCCCGAAAAAGTTACCGGCAACAAGGCTGATCTAAAAGCCATGCAGGACTACCTGCAAAATCTGCTCGATTATGTTACAAAACAAATCAAGGCGGGCAAGACCAAAGAGGAGATCCTTGCTTCCAAATCCATACCGGGCGTCACCGAATGGCAGGGCGATGGCATCGAGCGTGGACTCCAGGCTACATATGAAGAAGTAATTGAAACAGTTATGTAGTTTTCTTCAATAATCCCTCAAGTACTGAAACGACGATCGGGCAGAATTCGCTGTTTTTCAGTGTAAGCGCCGGCCTTTTGAAAAAAACGTCTTCATCGCTGTAAGGAAACCTTCTGCAGTCTGAAGGGCGGTCTTCGTAAATGCTGCAATGATTGTCAGCGCCCAGGAAGGGACAGGGGCTGGTTCTGGTGACGTAGTCCCCGTCTTCGTCAAGGCGAAGGTGTTTTTCTATAAGCTCACTTTCCCGGAGTTTCAATTTTTTTGAAATTCTTTTGATATCCGGCGTTTTAAACCGCGGCGAATAGGTTTTACAGCAATGGGCACATTGCAGGCAGTTGATTTCCGCGAAGGCTTTTTCGTGCAGCTCCGGCAGCGCACGAAGGACTTCCTTTTTATCCACTCTGGAAAGGAAGTTTTTGTACATTTTGCGGTGATCCTCAGCTGTTTTTCTGAAATTTTCCAGGTTGATGGAACTGTCTCGCGCCATAGGTGCAAGGTAAGTCTTAACGCTTATCCTTTACAGCCAAAAACCTTAACTTTGCGCATCTTTTGATACAGATTTCCCGATATGAATTTATTTGAAAAGCAGGCAGGCGAATTTTCCCGCAGACATATAGGCAATAATGAAACGGAAACGCGGAAAATGCTTTCCGCAGTGGGTGTCCAGAGCATGGAAGAGCTGCTCGAAAAAGTGTTACCGGCCGCAATCCGGAATCCCGAAAATTTAAACGTCACAGAGGCAGTAAGTGAACAGGAGTACCTGAGCCTGATCCATGAGATTGCCAGGCAGAACCTGGTCTTCAAAAACTATATCGGACAGGGTTATTATGAGACCATCACGCCCTCCGTGATCAGGAGGAATATTTTCGAAAACCCGGGATGGTATACCCAGTACACACCTTATCAGGCGGAAATTTCGCAGGGCCGACTCGAAAGCCTGTTGAATTTCCAAACCATGATCAGCGACCTCACCGGCCTTCCGCTTGCCAATGCTTCCCTGTTGGATGAAGGGACGGCCGCCGCAGAAGCCATGATCATGTTTTTCAACCAGAAAAATAAAGATCATCAGCATGTCTCTGTTCCGCGCTTCTTTGTGGACCAGGCTATTTTCAGGCAAACTATGGACGTGCTTGCCACGAGAGCTGAGCCGCTGGGCATTCAACTGGTGACCGGCGACTATACCAAAGCGAAAATTGACAATACTTATTTTGGTGCAATTGTTCAATACCCCAATGCGGAGGGAAATATTCCGGATTACAGAGCCTTTATCAGATCGGTGCAGGAAGCGGGTGCCTTCGGCGAGGGAGAACGGGCCGGTGGGGGTGATGGTGCGCGCTGGCATGATGCCTCCCGGGGGCTGGGGACGGCCGGATGTATCAGGACCCTGATACCGTAGCCGGGTGGTGTGACAGTGGGAGGCGCGCGATGGAGGGGCGGGTCGGCTACGCGCTCAAGCGGGCGCAGGCGGCGCTGCGCGGGATGATGGACACCGCCCTGGCCGGGCATGGCCTGACCACGGCGCAGTACGCGGCGCTGGCGGCGCTGGAGGCCGACCCTGGGCTGTCCA
>Ga0207706_10007380_pt1 | contig 10161 bp, 11 predicted proteins | sample KBSC53metaG_FD_184318 | JGI IMG/M metagenome (GOLD analysis project Ga0207706, IMG submission 184318) | Corn rhizosphere microbial communities from Kellogg Biological Station, Michigan, USA - KBS C5-3 metaG (SPAdes) (version 2) | ecosystem: Host-associated > Plants > Roots > Rhizosphere > Soil ... | reverse complement strand
CCGGCAATCGGCCGCGAGCCCGACGCCGAGGAAGAGGCTCCGGCCAAGCCCAAGCGCCGCGCGCGCAAGCCCCGCAATGACGGCGACGAAGCTGACATCGCACCGGCTGCCTGAGCCGCCCGACACGCAGAATTGACGTGGACAGCGCGGGCACTGTCGATCGGTCCAGCGCCCTTATCGAGGGACTTCGCGAACCGACGCTGATTGTCGGTGAGGACGGTCGCGTAACGCTTAGCAACGCATCTTCCCGCAAGCTCCTCGGCGAAGGCGTCGAGGGCGCAATCCTTTCCCAGGTCATCGCTCATCCGGCTGCCACCGAATGGCTCGAACGCGGCGAGCATGGCCCGGCAGAGGAGGTGGAGCTTTCAGCCATAGGCGGGTCGCGCCGGCACTGGCTGATGCGGATGGTACCGCTCGACGGCGGATCGCTTCTCATTCGGCTGATCGACCGCAGCGAAACCCACGCGGCCGAGCAGATGCGCGTCGATTTCGTCGCCAATGCAAGCCACGAGCTGAGGACGCCGCTGGCAACGCTGATCGGCTACACCGAAACCCTGCGTGAGCAGGCTGACGTGCTGGATGCGGAGACGCGCGAGCGCTTCCTTTCAGTCGTCGACGACGAAGCGCACCGGATGCAGAGCGTCGTCGAGGACCTGATCTCGCTTTCGCGGATCGAGGCCGAGCGGTTCTCGACCCCGACCGACGCCGTCCCGCTCGAACCGCTCATCGCGCAGGTGGTCGAAAACAGCCGACGCTCGGCAAGGGAGCGCAATTCGGAGCTGCAAGTTCGCGTCGCCCCCGATCTTCCGCCAATCGCCGCGGACAGCGGGCAAATCCTGCAACTCCTCGATAATCTGGTCACGAATGCGCTCCGTTACGGCGCGCCCGGCACACCCGTTACGATTAGCGCCGACACCGAACACGCGATGGTCCATCTTATTGTCGCCGATCAGGGTGAAGGCATCGCGCCGGAACATATCAAGCGCGTGACGGAGCGCTTCTACCGCGTTGACACCAGCCGCAGCCGCGCGCTCGGCGGAACCGGCCTCGGCCTCTCGATCGTCAAGCATATCGTCGAGCGGCACCGGGGGCGCCTCACCATCGAAAGCAAGCTCGGCGAAGGGACGAAGATGCACGTGCTGCTGCCGGTTCACACGTCATGAAAGTGTAACACGGCCGTAACAGGCCCGTCCGAAGCCCGCGCGTAAAGCCGTCTCAAATGAGACGGAGAAAAAGCGTGAGAGCGATGACGATTGCCGCAGCGACTGCGGCTCTTTTTGTATCGGCCTGCGGCGGGAAAAGCAGCGACGATCAGGCGGGAGGGAACGCAGCCGAGGCGGGCGCAACGATTACGGGCGCCGGCTCGACCTTCGTCTATCCGGTGCTGTCGGCCTGGGCATCCGATTACGCCAACTCATCGGGCACGAAGGTCAATTATCAGTCCATCGGTTCGGGCGGCGGAATCTCCCAGGTGAAAGCGGGAACGGTCGACTTCGGAGCGTCCGACCAGCCGCTCGATTCAGCGGAGCTTGCAGCCAGCAACCTTGCGCAATTCCCAATCGTCATCGGCGGCATCGTCCCCGTCATCAACCTGACGGGAATCGAACCGGGCAAACTTCGGCTCACAGGACCGGTGCTCGCGGACATCTTCGCGGGCAAGGTCAAGAATTGGAACGACCCCGCGATCGTGACGATCAACCCGGGCGTGAAGCTCCCCAGCGCGCCCATCGCTGTCGTGCACCGTTCCGATGGGTCGGGCACGACCTTCAACTTCAGCCACTATCTCAGCCAGGTCAGTCCCGCCTGGAAAGCCGGTCCCGGCGAAGGCAAGACCGTGTCCTGGCCGACGGGCGTCGGCGGTAAGGGCAATGAGGGCGTCGCCGCCTATGTAAAGCAGCTCCCGAACTCGATCGGCTATGTCGAATATGCCTATGTGCTGCAGAACGGGATGAGCTACGCGTCGCTTCAGAATGCCGCGGGCAATTTCGTAATGCCGAGCGCGGAAACATTTTCCAACGCGGCAGCGACGGCCGACTGGGCGAACGCGTCGGACTTCAACTTGGTGATGACCAATGCTCGGGGGCCGAACGCCTATCCGATCACCGCAAGCGTCTTCATCCTGCTGCCGACCAATGCGAAGGATCCATCGCGATCGAAAGCCGCGCTCGAGTTCTTCCGTTACGTGCTGGCGAGCGGGCAGGACCAGGCAAAGAAGCTCGATTACGTCCCGCTTCCGCCCGAGCTGGTGAAGCAGATCGAAGCGTACACCGGCTCCAAGGTTAAGTGACCGCCTACGTACCAATAGTGAAAAGCCGCAGCGCCGCCGCGGACCGGGCCTTCAACCTGGTCACGGCCGGTGCTGCCTGGCTCGTGCTGATCCTGCTCGGCGCAACCGCGGCGTCCATGGCCTGGGGCGGCCGCCTCGCGTTCGAGAAGTTCGGGCTGGGCTTCATCACCAGCATGAACTGGGACGCTGTGGGCGGCGATTTCGGAGCGCTCGTCCCGATCTACGGCACCATCGTTACGTCGATCATCGCACTGGTCATCGCGGTTCCGGTTAGCCTCGGCATCGCATTGTTCCTCACCGACATAGCTCCTCGCTGGATCCGCGGGCCGATCGGCATTGCCGTCGAGCTTCTCGCCGCAATCCCCAGCATCATCTACGGCATGTGGGGTCTGTTCGTGTTTGCGCCGTTCATGGCGCTTCACATCGATCCATGGCTCAGCGACACATTGGGGACCCTGCCCGTCATCGGAGCGGTCTTCACTGGTCCGCCGATCGGAATCGGAATGCTGACCGCGGGGATCGTGCTCGGGATCATGGTCATCCCGTTCATTGCCGCCGTAGCTCGCGACGTGTTCAACGCCGTGCCCCCTCCGCTCAAGGAATCCGCGGTGGCGCTGGGCTCGACGCGGTGGGAAGTATTGAGCCGCGTCACGCTGCCTTACGCGCGCTCCGCAATCATCGGGGCAGTGTTCCTCGGGCTCGGGCGGGCGCTTGGCGAAACGATGGCGGTGACCTTCGTGCTCGGCAACGCGCACGACCTCTCCATTTCACTGCTGATGCCGAGCAATTCGATCGCGGCAGCAATCGCCAATGAATTCACCGAGGCGGACTCCGAGCTGTACCGGTCGGCGTTGATCGCGCTCGCCTTCCTGCTCTTCGTCGTGACGTTCATCGTGCTTAGCGCAGCCAAGCTGCTGCTCATGCGGATCAACCGCGCGCACGGGAGGACTCACTGATGCGCGCGGTCCTCGTCCGGCGCCGGATCGTGGACGCCATCGCGTTCCTGTTCGCCATTGCGGCGACCCTGTTTGGCCTCTTCTGGCTGTTCTGGATCCTGTGGACGACCCTCGCCAACGGCTTCGGCGCGCTCAACCTGGCCCTGTTCACTGAGATGACGCCGCCGCCAGGATCGAGCGGCGGCCTGCTCAACGCCTTTTACGGAAGCATCGTGATGATTGGGCTCGCCGTCTTCATCGGCGCGCCGCTGGGTGTCGCCGCGGGCACCTATCTCGCGGAACATGGGCGATACTCGCGGCTGGCCTCGATCGTAAGCTTCCTCAATGACGTCTTGCTCAGCGCGCCTTCGATCGTGATCGGGCTCTTCGTCTACGAGCTCGTGGTCCGCACTTCCGGGCATTTTTCCGGCTATGCAGGCGCCCTCGCGCTGGCGATGATCCTGCTACCGATCATTGTCCGCACGAGCGATGAAGCTCTTCGCCTGGTTCCTGACCAGATGCGCGAAGCGGCCTTTGCGCTGGGCATCCCAAGATGGAGGGTGACCGCACAGATTCTCTACAAAGCGGCGATGACGGCGATCCTCACCGGCGTCCTCCTCGGAGTTGCTAGGATCGCGGGCGAGACCGCGCCGCTTCTCTTCACGGCACTCAACAACCAATTCTGGAGCAGCAGCCTGTCGGCGCCCCTTGCGAACGTTCCGGTGGTCATCTTCCAATATGCGATGAGCCCATATGACGAATGGCATGCGCTCGCCTGGGCCGGCGCCCTGGTCCTGACACTCTTCGTGCTTGGATTGAACCTCGTGGTGCGCTTGCTCGCAAGAAGGGCGTCGAAGTGATTGAGCTGATGGAACCGCAAGTGCGCTCGTCCCAGCAGGTCGACGGACCGACGAAGATCGAGGTGCGGAACCTCGACTTCTTCTACGGCAAGTCGCAGGCCCTTAAGGAGGTCGAGCTGCATGTGCCCGTCCATGCTGTGACAGCGATCATCGGACCTTCCGGCTGCGGCAAGTCGACGCTGCTTCGAACGCTCAATCGTATCTACGAAATCTACCCTGACCAGCGCGCCGCCGGCGAAATCCTGATAGACGGCAGCGATATCCTGGACCGTCGCTTTCCCCTTTCCGACCTTCGCCGGCGAGTGGGAATGGTCTTCCAGAAGCCGACGCCCTTCGCGACCTCGATCCGCAACAACGTGTCCTTTGCACTGTCCTATTACGAACGCCTGTCGAAGTCCCAGATGAGCGACCGTGTGGAAGCGGCGCTTCGGCAGGCGGCACTATGGGACGAAGTGAAGGACAAGCTGGGCGCCAGCGCGCTCTCGCTGTCCGGCGGTCAGCAGCAGCGGCTGTGCATCGCCCGCACGCTTGCCGTGAAGCCGGATGTCATCCTTCTCGACGAGCCGACGTCCGCGCTCGACCCCATTTCGACGGCGCGAATCGAAGAACTTATCCACGAGCTTCGGACCAGCTTCACGATCGTCATCGTCACCCACAATATGCAGCAGGCCGCACGCGTGTCGCAGCGCACAGCCTTCTTCCATCTCGGCGAGCTGATCGAAGTCGGTCACACCGCGCAGATATTCACCAATCCGAGGGTCCAGCGGACCCAGGACTACATCACTGGCCGTTACGGCTAGGGAGGCCAAACAATGACGCCGATCGTCGCCCATACCTCGACCGCGTTCGACCAGGACCTTCGCCAGCTTCGAGAGCTGATCGCGGTTATGGGGTCGCGCGCAGAAGAGGCTATTCATGAGGCGATGCGTTGCCTGACCGAGCGGGACGTAGATGGAGCCGCCAAGCTGGTTGCGGCCGACCAGGAGATCGACAGGCTGGAGGCGGAAGCCGAGGATCGCGTCGTTCAGCTCATTGCCCTTCGCGCACCAATGGCGGACGACCTGCGCGACGCGCTTGCGGCGCTGAAGATCGCGGGCGTCGTGGAGCGGATCGCTGACTATGCAAAGAATATCGCCCGGCGGGTGAAGCGATTGCCGAAGAAAGGCTCAATCGAGCCGCTCTCGCTGCTTCCGCAAATGGCCAACATGGCCGCCGCAATGGTTCACGACGTGCTCGACGCCTTCGTCGAGCGAGACGCTCAAAAGGCAAAGAAAGTCTGTCAAAGCGACGATGCCCTCGACGCTTTCTATGAAAGCATCTTCCGGGCGCTGCTGACCTTCATGATGGAAAATACGCAGAACATCGGACCGTCCACGAGCTTGCTGTTCGTCGCCAAGAATCTGGAGCGCATCGGCGACCACGCGACCAACATTGCGGAAATGGTGTATTTCGCGGCGACAGGCGACCGCCTCGCCGACAGCCCGGAGCGTGACAGCCCGTGACCAGGAAGAAGCTGCTTCTCGTCGAAGACGACCGCGCCCTTGCCGACCTGCTCGTATGGCATTTCGAGCGCCAGGAGTTCGATGTCGCGCGGACCGGCGACGGTGAAGAGGCCCTGATGCTGGCGGAGGAAAGCCCTCCCGACGTTGTCGTGCTGGACTGGATGATAGAGGGGATTTCAGGACTGGAAGTCTGCCGGCGGCTCCGGCGAAAGGCGCAGACTGCAAACGTTCCGATCATCATGCTGACCGCGCGCGGAGAAGAGAGCGACCGCATCCGCGGGCTGGAGACTGGTGCCGACGACTATGTCACCAAGCCTTTCAGTCCCCGCGAGCTTATCGCGCGGGTCGGAGCGGTCCTTCGGCGCGTTCGGCCGGGCTTGGCCGGGGAGCAGCTCAGCTATCGCGACCTCGAGATGGATGTCGCTGCGCATCGCGTTCGGCGAGGCGGCGATCCGATCGCGCTCGGTCCCACCGAATTCCGCTTGTTGAAGCATTTCCTCGAACATCCCGGCCGAGTGTTCTCCCGCGAGCGGCTCCTCGACTCCGTCTGGAGCCACGATCCCGATATCGACCTGCGTACGGTCGACGTTCACGTTCGCAGACTGCGCAAGGCGGTGAACGAAGGCGACAAGCCCGACCTGATCCGCACGGTCAGATCCGCCGGCTACTCGCTGGACGCGGAAGATTGAAAAGAAACGGCCCGCCCCAAGCGGAGCGAGCCGTCCAAGTCATTACTTGGGCCTGGCGCTATTTGATGTTGGTCTTCACGTAGGACTGGATCCGCGTCACCAGGCTGGCTGGAAGCGGGACGTAGTCTAGCGCAAGCGCCTGCTTCTGGCCTTTCGTGAGCGACCAGTTGAAGAACTTCCTGGCCGAGGCGCTGGTCGCCGCATTCTTGGGCTGTTTGTACATCAGAACCCAGGTCGTCGCGGCGATCGGCCAGGCGTTGGCGCCGGGCGCATTCGTCATTAACTGATAGAAGTCCTTGGCATTCGTCCAATCCACCGTCGCAGCGGCTGCAGAGAAACTTTGCGCATTCGGCTGGACGAAGCGGCCGGCCCGGTTCTGAACCAGCGAGTGACTCATCTTGTTCTGCAGCGCGTAGGCATATTCGACATAGCCGATCGAACCCGAGATCTGGTTCACGTAATTGGCGACACCCTCATTGCCCTTGCCGCCTACACCGGCCGGCCAGTTGACCGTGGTTCCCTCGCCGATTTGCTTCTTCCAGCCACTGCTGACCTGGCCGAGGTAATGGGTGAAGTTGAAGGTGGTGCCCGAGCCGTCGGACCGGTGAACGACCGAAATCGCCAGGTCGGGAAGCTTGAGGCCCGGATTGAGCTTGGCGATGACCGGGTCGTTCCATTTCTTGACCTGGCCGGCGAATATTCCGGCAAGAACCGGGCCGGTCAGATGGAGCCGTCCGGGGCGAAGACCCGACAAGTTGATGACCGGCACGATTCCCCCCACGACGACTGGAAACTGAACCAGGCCGGCAGCCTTCAGCTCATCGGGCGTGAGCGGCTTGTCGCTAGCACCGAAATCGACGGTCCCCGCTTTGATCTGCGCGATTCCCGCGCCTGACCCGACGGATTGATAATTGATCTCATCTCCGCCTGCATTCTTGAAATCGGCAGCCCAGCGCGAGAGGACCGGGTAGACGAAGCTCGATCCCGCGCCGGTAACCGCGGCGTCAGCAACTGCGCCGACATTTATCGCGGCGGCGGCGGCCAAGAGCATGATCGAACGGCTAAACTTGTGCATTCCTAATTCCCCCATGGGCGTGAATGGCATCGTGCCATCGCGTCTCGCCTACGACGGGGAATTGACGCGGAAGTGACGGGCGCATTGCGGCAATATTGCACCAATCCTCGAACGCCTCGGGCGGTTGTCACAAAAGTGAAAGATCGCAGTCACCGGCGCATATCACGCGGCGCCTAAACGATCCCCAGCAATGACAATCACAACTGTATCCCAAGGGGGGATCGATGAAGCTTTCGACTAGCCTTTTGCTTTCCACTGCGCTCGCGACCGTGGCTGCCGTCATGCCTGCTCCGGCCTTTGCCGAAAATGCGTCCGCGCCGGCGGAAAGCTCGTCATCGGCCGCCGTGACGACCATTTCTCAGGCGGACCTGCAGGCAATCCTGACGAGGATGCAGTCGCTGGAATCCGAAGTCGCAACGCTGAAGGCTGCCCAGGCGACGACCGCCGCGCAGGTCGCTGCAGCGCCGGCGCCTGCTGCAGCGCCCAAGATCGATATGCCGAGTTGGATCAAGAACACGTCCATCAGCGGCAAGGCATTCTTCAACGTCAGCACGATCGACCAGGAGCGGGCCGATATCGAGCAAACCACGAACGGCACCCAGACCGAGCTGAAACGCTTCTATCTGGGCGTCGATCACAAGTTCAACGACATGTTCTCGGCGAACGTGACGACCGATTTCCGCTATGGGTCCAACGGCACCTCAAACGACGTCCTCGTCTATTTGAAGAAGGCCTACCTGCAGGCAAAATTCCGCCCCGAGTTCGTTGTTCGCATCGGTGAGGCGGACCTCCCCTGGGTCCCGTTCGCGGAAGGGATTTACGGCTATCGATACATCGAAAACGTCCTGATCGACCGTACCAAGTTCGGGACGTCGACCGACTGGGGGGTCCATATCGGCGGCACATTCGGCGACGGCCTCGTCAGCTATGCGGTTTCGGCCGCAAATGGCGCCGGTTACAAGACGCTGTCGCGCAGTTCGAACACCATCGATCTTGAAGGCCGGATAAGCGTCAATCCGATCAAGCCGATCACGCTTGCGGTCGGTGGTTATACGGGCAAGCTTGGCAAGAGCTCCGACGGCCCGCTGTCGCCCGACACGCGCCGCGCAACGCGCTTCAATGCGCTGGCCGCCTACACCGACAGCCGCATCCGCATCGGTGCTGAATATTTCCATGCGAAGAACTGGCTGAACGTCACCGGCCCGCTCGGCGACGAGGCCGACGGCTGGTCGGCATTTGGCTCATTCGCCTTCAACAAGCAGTTCTCGGTATTCGGCCGGTACGATTGGGTGAAGCCGAAGAAGGACGCGAGCCCGGACCTCAAGGACCAGTATTTCAACGTCGGCATCAACTATAAACCCATCAAGGAGATCGACCTGGCGCTGGTCTACAAGCGGGACCGGGCGAAGAACGGTTTCCTGTCGACGTCGAACGGCACGATCGGCGGAATCAGCAACGACACCAGCGGGACGTACGACGAGTTCGGTCTCTTCGGTCAGTTCGCTTTCTGATCACCGTCGCCTTCCGCACCTCCCCGCGCGAAGGCTGGCCTCCTCGCCCCACCAGGGCGGGGAGGCTTTGTATCTTCAGGCGATGGTGTCGACCGTCCGCGGACGGTGCTGCTCGTCGAGCGCGACGAACGTGAAAAGGCCCTCAGTCACCTTGATATCGGTCTTGCCGCGATCGCGGGTGGCGACGACCTCTATTCTGACACCCATTGACGTCCGACCGACGCGCTCAACATGCGCATAGACCGAAATCAGGTCGCGGATGTGGATCGGAGTGATGAAGTTCATGCCCTCGATCGCAACGGTGGCGACGGGACCGTTCGAGCGCTGTGATGCGACGATGCCGCCGGCGATGTCCATCTGACTAAGCACCCAGCCGCCGAAGATGTGCCCGTTGGCGTTGATATCGGTCGGTCCCGGAACGATTCGGAGCACCGGCTCGAGCTTTCGATCAGTCATGCTTTTCCTTCGTCCGAAAGTGGGGCTGCGCTTTTCTTTGGTCGTCCGAAGTGAGAGTATCAAGGCGCTGCTCAATGCAGCCGGAGTCGAGCATGACCATCCAGGCAATCCTCGCCAGCAAAGGCTGTGATGTAGCCATCATCGAGCCAGAAGCGACGCTTTCCCAAGCCATCGCCATTCTGGGTGAAAAACGGATCGGGGCTCTTCCGGTTGTCGACGGCGGCCAGGTACGGGGCATCATCTCCGAGCGCGATGTCATTTATTGCCTGCGTGACCGCGGCGCCGACGTGCTCGAATGGCCTGTTTCCCGGGTGATGAGCAAACCGGCAATCACGGTCGAACCGACGACCGCGGTCCTGTCCGCACTGGCGACGATGACGCAGCGCCGGGTCCGGCATCTTCCGGTCCTCGACCGCGGCGAGCTCACCGGAATCGTTTCGATCGGCGATCTTGTGAAGCACCGGATGGAGCGGATCGAGGAGGAAGCCGAGGCGATGCGGACCTATATCCAAAGCGTCTGAGGAACGGCTGTTTTTCCAGACAGTTGCGTCTTGAAACCGGTCTTTGGCTTCCCATATCGGTAAGGCAGCGCAGGGCGATCGCCGTGCGCTGTTTTCAAAGCAAAGACAGTTTTTTGCCTTAGATTGGCAAAAAGCCGTTGACGCCCCGGAGAGCCACACATATATGGCGCTCCAGCAACGGCGACGGCCCATTCTTGGGACGGCGACCGTTTCGCGCCTCTTCTTAGTCGGTACAACCGATGCCCGGAACCAATCGAACCGGGGGAGGATGCGCGTCGGCTCTTTGACATTGTCGGTTTAGATGAAGGGACATGTGGGCGGCGGC
>Ga0207706_10007378_pt1 | contig 10163 bp, 13 predicted proteins | sample KBSC53metaG_FD_184318 | JGI IMG/M metagenome (GOLD analysis project Ga0207706, IMG submission 184318) | Corn rhizosphere microbial communities from Kellogg Biological Station, Michigan, USA - KBS C5-3 metaG (SPAdes) (version 2) | ecosystem: Host-associated > Plants > Roots > Rhizosphere > Soil ... | reverse complement strand
CCCGCAACTGCAGGTCTTGTGCTTGGGCGGAGGCGGGGCGGTGGTCGCATATTCGGCGGGGGTGAGGATGTGGTTCCTGTCCTTGTCGGCGCCCGCGAACTTGTCGATTGTGGTGTGCGCCCACTCCTCGAACGACAGCGAGCCGTTCGCATTCTTGTCGAGCTTGGCGAAGGCCTTGCGGCGGGGGCTTAGCAGCTCCTCCGCCTCGATCTTTCCGTCGTCGTTGCGGTCAGCTCGAGAAAAGCGCCGTTCTTCCCGGCTCTTCGGACTCGCTTCCGGCGCCCGCAGCGGATTCTGCGCGGACAGCATGGAGGCATCATAGGCTCTCGGCGCGGGCGCGGCGGGGAAGCGCGAAGGCTCGGCGGCTCTCGACTGCCACATCAGGAATGCGCCGGTCATCAGGAGGAAACAGGCGGCGGCGCCGGCGAAGAAACGCAGCAAGGCAAATCTCCCTGCAGGAGGAGATTCGGCACGCCGGCATGCTCCGGAACGGAGCGGCTCCTGTCAACTATGGCGCGGGGAGCCGACCGCTAAGCCGGTGACGGAGCATCGCCGCCGCACGCGTGGGGGATCCTTCCGCCTCGAACGGTTCGCCCCGCCGGCTGTCCCGCACCGCGAGCGCCGCGATCATCGACAGCGGCCGAAGCGGCGGAGCGAAGCGCGCCCCGCCGAGCTCCTGCGCGAAGCGGCGCGCCTGCTTGAGAAGCATCGCGCGCGAGGTTTCGTCGCTGCAGTGACGGGCGACGTCGGCCAGCGCCCACAGCCCTCCGGCGGCCTGAAGCTTTTCGTCCTGGCTCCCGAGCAGGCGTGCGCCGGTCCCGAACAGCAGATTGCCGCGGAGCCAGATCGCCTCGCTCGTGTCGCTGTCCCACGGGAAGGGATCGAACAGCCGAAGCCACCCCGCTTCGAGCCCGGCGAGGTCCTGGCCGCTGACCCCGCGCGGGAGAAGCTCGCTCACGACCAGCTGGAGGCGCGGCTCGGCGGGCGCGCCGCCGCCCTGGTCCAGCTCCTCGAGCCGCTCGCGCCACCAGGCGAGCCGGATCGGGCCGAGCATCGGCTCGTGGGTCGAGCGAACCACCTCGCCCATCGCGGCATCGATCAGGAACAGCGCCTGCATCGCCCGCCGCGAAGCAGCGGGAACATAGCTCAGCGCGAGCGCGCGGTCGGGTCCGAGCGCTCCTCGAAGCGTGTCAGCGATAGCAAACGGCCTTCACCGCCTCGACCACATCCGACGCCTTGATCAGCGCCAGCTTCTCGAGGTTCGCGGCATAGGGCAGCGGCACATCCGCGTCCGTCACCCGCAGCACCGGCGCGTCGAGGTCGTCGAACCCCTCGGTCATCGCGATGGCTATGATCTCCGAGCTGATCGAGCAGACCGGCCAGCCCTCCTCGACCACGACCATGCGGTTGGTGCGCTTGAGGCTCGCGAGCACCGTCGCCTTGTCGAGCGGGCGCAGCGTGCGGAGGTCGATGACCTCGGCGTTGATCCCCTGCCCCATCAACTCCTGCGCGGCCTCCAGGGCGACTCCGACGCCGATCGAATAGGTCACGATCGTCACGTCCTTGCCCGGCCGGACGATCCGCGCCTTGCCGATCGGCAGCGTGTAGTCGTCGAGCTGCGGAACGTCGAAATGCTGGCCGTAGAGCAGCTCGTTCTCGAGGAACACGACCGGGTCCGGGCTGCGGATCGCGGACTTGAGCAGGCCCTTCGCATCCGCCGCGCTGTACGGCGCGATCACGATCAGCCCGGGGACATGCGCATACCAGCTCGCGTAATTCTGGCTGTGTTGCGCCGCCACCCGCGCCGCGGCGCCGTTGGGCCCGCGGAACACGATCGGGCAGCGCATCTGCCCGCCCGACATGTAATTGGTCTTCGCCGCCGAATTGATGATGTGGTCGATGGCCTGCATTGCGAAGTTGAAGGTCATGAACTCGACGATCGGCCGAAGCCCGCCCATCGCGGCGCCCGTGCCGAGGCCGGCAAAGCCATATTCAGTGATCGGCGTGTCGACGACGCGCCTGGCGCCGAACTCGTCGAGAAGCCCCTGAGTCACCTTGTAGGCGCCCTGGTACTCAGCGACTTCCTCGCCCAGCACGAACACGCGCTCGTCCGAGCGCATCTCCTCGGCCATTGCATCGCGCAGCGCCTCGCGCACCGTCATGCTTACGAGGGGCGTCCCTTCGGGAACCTCGGGTTCGTCGCTTGTGTGGGCCACGTCCGCGACCAAGTCGCGCGCCGCGGTCTCGAACACGTGCGGGGTCGGCGTGGCCTCGTCCTGCTGCGATTCCGGAGCGGGCACCGACGGCTCCTCTTTCATCGCGGGCTTCGGCTTTTCCTTCGTGTCGGACACCGGTCCGGCAGCGGGCGCGCTGGCCTCCTCACCCTCGGCCGCAAGCAACGCGATCGGCTGCCCGACCTTCACCCCATCTGTCCCCTCGGGCACGAGGATCTTCGCGATCGTCCCCTCGTCGACCGCCTCGAATTCCATCGTCGCCTTGTCGGTCTCGATCTCGGCCAGGATGTCGCCCGACTTCACCTCGTCGCCTTCCTTGACCAGCCATTTGGCGAGCGTCCCCTCCTCCATGGTCGGGGACAGGGCGGGCATCTTGAGCTCGGTGGCCATCAGTAGCTCTCCACCAGGACGTCGGTGAAGAGCTCGGCCGGGGGCGGCTCGGGCGCCTCTTCAGCGAACTTCGCAGCACCGACGACGATGTCCTTGATTTCCTTGTCGATCGCCTTGAGGTCCTCTTCCTTGACGCCCATTCCGACGAGCTCGCGCTCGGCATGGGTAATCGGATCGCGGTGCTCGCGGACGCCCTGCACTTCCTCGCGGGTGCGGTATTTGGCCGGGTCGGACATCGAATGGCCGCGATAGCGATAGGTCAGGAACTCGATGATGATCGGGCCCTTCCCGCTGCGGGTCCATTCGAGCGCCACCTCCGCCGCGCCGCGCACCGCGAGCACGTCCATGCCGTCGACCTGAAGGCCCGGAATCCGGTGCGCCTGCCCGCGCCGGAACAGCTCGGGCTCGGCCGACGAGCGCTTGATGCTCGTGCCCATCGCATATTGATTGTTCTCGATCGCGTAGATGACCGGCAGGTCCCACAGCTTGGCCATGTTGAAGGCCTCGTAGACCTGGCCCTGGTTGACCGCGCCGTCGCCGAGATAGGTGAGGCAGACGCCGCCATCCTCGGCATAGCGGTGCTTGAACGCGAGGCCGGTGCCGAGCGGCACCTGCGCTCCGACGATGCCATGGCCGCCGTAGAAGCCGTGATCGACGCTGAACATGTGCATCGAGCCGCCCTTGCCGTGGCTGATGCCGGCCTCGCGGCCGGTCAGCTCGGCCATGATGACCTTGGGATCGATCCCGTAGGCGAGCATGTGCCCGTGGTCGCGATAGCCGGTGATGACGCTGTCCTTGCCGACCGTCATCGCCGACTGCAGCCCGACCGCGACCGCTTCCTGCCCGATGTAGAGGTGGCAGAAGCCGCCGATCAGTCCGAGCCCGTAGAGCTGGCCCGCGCGCTCCTCGAAGCGGCGGATCAGCAGCATCTCGCGGTAGAGCTGCAGCATCTCGTCCTTCGACGCCTTGTGGCGCTGCGGCTGAGGCGGCCGCTCGATCTCTTGTGCCTTGGGGGCCGTCGAAACGGCGGATTTCTTCGCGGAACGCGCCACGGCTGTCTCTCTCATCTGGAAGCGCGCCAGCCTATAGGAGGCGCTACGGGAAGCGGCAACAGCCCCTCAGTTGAGAGGCACGATCACCTCGTCCGGCCGCACCAGGCCGAGGTCCTTGCGGACCAGCTCGTCGGCGATGTCGGGATCGGCCTTGCGCGGGTCGAGAAGTGCGGAACGGTGCTTGAGCTGCGCCTTCTCGCGCTGAAGCTCGGCAAGCTCGGACTTCCTTTGCTCGAGCGCCCGGTGATAGCCGCCCCAGGCGAGGATCCCGTTGGGCCCGGCGATCGCATGCCCCGCGAACGTACCGACCACGATAAGCGCCAGCGCGGGAAACGCCGCGCGCCGGATCAGCTCGAAAATCCGCTTCCCTCCCCTCATGACGTCTAGGAATCACGAGCGAGTCACGAAGGCAAGCAAAAAGAATGCTTTGGTGGATATCTCGCGGATAAAATTGTGGATTGGCCATTTCGCGAGCGTCATGACTTTCTAGCCGACTGATGCTATCGCCCCGGCAAGGGGGATGAGAGCCATGGACCCGTCAGCCGAGATCGCGGTCCAGGCATCGGCGCCCCCGCCACCTCGCCGCCGGTTTGTCGCCTTCCACAAGTGGGATCGCAACTTCTTTCTGACCTTCCTGGCATTGTGCTGGCTCGGGGTCGTCATGGGTTTCGCTCCCGCGGTCTCCAAGCGCCTGGCCGGGCACGCGGATTATCCGGCGCCGCTGATCCTTGAAATTCATGCGCTCGCATTCAGCGCCTGGATGGCGCTGCTCACCATGCAAATCGGATTGATCCGCGTAGGCCGGTCACGGCTTCACATGAAGCTCGGGCTCGCCGCTTTCGCGCTTATCCCGATCATGGCCGTCAGCGCGTTCCTGTCGGAGGTCTACAGCCAGCGGTTCCGTGTCGCCGATCCCGCAGAGCGGCCGTTCTTCATCATCGCGATCTTTTATGTGATCGCGTTCACGACGCTGGCGGGCACCGCAATTGCCGCGCGCAAGAACCCTCCCGCGCACAAGCGGCTGATCCTGCTCGCCACGACGATCATCGTCGGCGCAGCTTACGGGCGCTGGTGGGGGACGGGTCTCTATAATCTGTTCGGCGACGGCTACGGCGGAATGCTGATCTACACCTTTACTGGGACCAACCTTCTGCTTGCAGGGGCGCTCGGCTACGATTGGGTGACGCGTGGACAAATCCATCGCGTCTATGAGATTGCGGTCCCGGCAATCCTAGCCGGCGAGATCGCGACCACCCTCATCTATCACTCACCGCGCTGGGTGCCGATCGCAAGGTTCGTCGTCGGCAGTTAGGCGGGCTTGTACGCCTTCACCGCCGCGCGCCCGGCATAGCGCGCCGTCTCCCCAAGCTCCTCCTCGATCCGAAGCAGCTGGTTGTACTTGGCTGTGCGGTCCGACCGCGCGAGGCTGCCCGTCTTGATCTGCCCGCAGGAGAGCGCGACCGCGAGGTCGGCGATCGTCGAATCCTCCGTCTCGCCCGAACGGTGCGACATCACCGACGTGTAGCCGCTGGTCTGCGCGAGGCGGACGGCCTCGATCGTCTCGGTCAAGGTCCCGATCTGGTTGACCTTGATCAGGATCGAATTGGCGATTCCGTCATCGATGCCCTTCCCCAGCCGCTTCACGTTGGTGACGAACAGATCGTCGCCGACCAGCTGCACGCGGCCGCCGAGCTTGTCCGTCAGAAGCTTCCACCCGTCCCAATCGTCCTCCGCCATCCCGTCTTCGATCGATGCGATCGGGTAGTCGGACGCGAGCTGGGCCAGGAAGTCCGCATTCTCGGCCGGGGAAAAGCCTTTCCCCTCCATCTGGTAGGCGCCGTCGCGGAAATATTCGCTCGCCGCGCAATCGGTCGCCAAAAGCACGTCATCGCCTAGCGCGTACCCAGCGACGCTCACCGCCTTCGCGATATAGTCCAGCGCTTCCCGAGCACTGTCGATCTTGGGCGCGAATCCGCCTTCGTCGCCCACCGACGTCGACAACCCGGCCTTGTGAAGCGCGCCCTTCAGCGCATGGAAAATCTCGGCCCCGCAGCGCAGCGCCTCGGCGAAGTCCGGCGCCCCGACCGGCATCACCATGAACTCCTGGAAGTCGATGCCGTTGTCCGCATGTACGCCGCCGTTGAGGATGTTCATCATCGGCACGGGCAACAGGTTCGCATCGACCCCGCCGACGTAGCGGTAGAGGGGAAGCCCCAGCGCATCAGCCGCCGCCTTCGCCGCAGCGAGGCTGACGCCCAGGATCGCATTGGCGCCGAGCCGGCCCTTGTTGTCGGTCGCGTCGAGGGCGATCAGCTCGGCGTCGAGCGCCGCCTGGTCCTCGGCCTCCATTCCGACCGCCGCTTCGGCGATCTCGCCGTTCACCGCCTGCACCGCCTTCGAGACACCCTTCCCGCCCCAGCGGCTCTTGTCCCCGTCGCGCAGCTCGACCGCCTCGTGAGCGCCCGTCGATGCGCCCGAAGGCACCGCTGCGCGGCCCATGCTCCCGTCCTCGAGCGTGACGTCGACCTCGACCGTCGGATTGCCGCGGCTGTCGAGGATCTGGCGGGCGTGGACGTCTATAATCGCGGTCATGGCTTCCCTTCTTGCGCAGGCGTAACGATATGGGCCTATTGGAGCGCGTAAAACCCCGCGCCCGGGCGTGCAACTTTCGCTTCCACGCGCCGGAACGAAGACAACCGGCACATGGTTGAAGCGGCAAAGGAGGACCGCATGGTTGACCAGAGAAATGACGACCTGCCCGAAGGCACCGACACCGTGATCGAACCTGCGAACATCGGCGCGATCGAGACCGATCCGACGGCGCGCGACCAGGGCGGCGAGACGATAACCATCGACGACACCGCGCTCGTCGAGGAACGCAAGATCCCCGCGCCCAGGCGCAATTCCGAACGCTCCGTAACCGGCAGCGGAAGCGCCGAGGGCGGGCTCGCCGGGCGCATCCGCGACGGCCGCGAGCGGCTCGCCAGCCAGGCGGGCGACAAGGCCCGCGGCCTCGTCACGCAGGGCCTCGAGCGTACGTCCGAAACGCTCGCCAATGTCGCCAGGATGGTCGGCGACACCGCGCCCGGGATCGATGACCGGCTCGGCGAGGATTATGGCGAATATGCGCGGCGCGCCGCCGGGGCGATCGAGAATGTCGCCAACGCCATCGCCGGGAAGGACCCCGACGAGCTGATCGAGGATACGCGCAACTTCGTCCGCAACAGCCCCGGGATCGCGCTCGCTGGAGCGGCGGTGGTCGGGTTCGTGGTCGCCCGGCTGCTCAAGAGCGGCCTCGCCCGTGACGAAGACGACGACGAGGATTGATGCTCAAGACGCCTGAGCCGCTCCCCCCGCCCGAACCGGACCGCTCGATCGGCGACACGATCGAGCGGCTGTTCGACGACGCGGTCGCTTACGGCCGCGCCGAGCTGGAGCTGCTCAAGGCGCGCGCGCTGGAGCTTGTCGAGAATTATGTCCGTGCGGCGATCCTGTTCGCCGTCGCGGGCGTCCTCGCGCTCGCCGGGCTCGTCACCCTCTTCGTCGGGATCGCCATCGCCCTCGCGCGCTGGATCGGGCCGCTCGGGGGCGCCGTCGCCTCGATGCTCATCGCGGCCGGGATCGCCGGGCTGCTCGTGTGGCTCGCGCTTCGCGACCTCGAGGAGTCGAAATGAGCGAAGAGGAGATCAAGGCGGCCGAGTTCGAGGTCGACCGCGCGCGGTCGCGCCTACTCGCGACGCTGCATGAGCTTTCGGGCCAGTTCCAGCCGCACCGGCTGATCCAGGAAGTGTGGGAGACAGCCAAGGACAAGGGCGCCGATCTCGCCGAGGACGCGGTCGACGCGGTGCGGGCGCGCCCGCTCGCAGCGACCGGAGTCGTCGCGGCGATCACCATGTTCCTCGCGCGCGAGCCGCTGATGGACCTCGCCGGCAAGGTCGTCGGCCGCAAGAAGGGAAAGCCGCCAAATCGCTCGAAGAAAGCGGAAAAAGAGAAAACGGAGACAACGCAATGACCGACCGGGACATCATCACGACGGAGGAGGAAGACATGACCGCCCGCCAGCGTGCCATCGAGGCTTATGAAGGTGCTCGTGACCGCGCCGCCGACACGCTCGGCCAGGCGCCGCTGCTCGCTTTGGCCGGCGGGCTCGCCGCGGGTGCGCTGATCGCAGCCTTGCTTCCGCGCACCGAGGCCGAGACGCGTGCGCTCCGGCCGACCGCGCGCCGGGTGAAAAGCACCGCCCGCGCCGCCTACGATGCGGCCAAGGACACCGGTAGTGACCGCCTCGAAGAGCTCGGGATCAGCCGCGGCAAGGCGGAAGAGACGATCCGCGGCCTGCTCGACGGGCTGGTCGACGCGGCCAAGGCTTCGGCCAATGCCGGGCTCGATGCCGCGCGCGACACCGAACGCCGCTGACGCCGCGCGGCAAATCGGCTAGCGACTGGCGCATGAGCAAGCTTCACCTGGTCTTCGGCGGACGGGTCAGGGACCCGCGCACGCTCGACTTCGACATGAGCACGATCGACGTCGTCGGCGTCTACGACAGCTATTCGGCCGCCGAGGACGCCTGGCGCGGCGCGGCCCAGCGCACGGTCGACGATGCCGAGATGAAATATGTCGTCGTGCACCTCCACCGGCTGCTCGAGCCAGACATGGAGGGCGCGGTCCATGGAATCTCGCGGCCGAAGCAGCGGACGGGCTAGGCCTTCCGATACCGCCACAGCAGCAGGGGCCGCTGGAGAAGGAGCCCTGCGGCGAAACCGCCGACGTGCGCGGGGGTCGCAAGCAGATAGCCCTGCCCTCCCGCAAGCCAGCCCATCATCACCTGCAGCACGACCCAGGCGACGAGCAGCCACACGACGTTGATCCAGCGATTGACGCGCAGATTGTTGGTGAACGCCTTGGCCCGCCCGAAGCTGAGCGCGAATGTCCCCATCACCGCGCTGATCGCCCCGCTCGCGCCGACCATCGGCACGATGCCGGCCGGATCGGTCGCCCATTGGGCGAGCGCCGCGGCATAAGCGCCGATCAGGTAGAGGAGGATCAGCCCCGTCTTGCCGAGCACCCGCTCGACCTGGGTTCCGCACCAGACGAAGATGAGCAAGTTGAAGCCGAGGTGGATCAGGCCCGAATGGACCAGGGTCGCCGTCAGCGGAGTCAGGATCGCCGGAACCGCAGCCCACGGCACGTCCGCGCCGCTCAGCCGCGCCGGGATGAACCCCAGCGAGAAGGCCGCCTGCTGCGATTGGCCGAGCAGCACCGCGGCCAGCCACGCCAGCGCGGTGACCGCGGCGATGATGTTGGTCGCGCTGCGGGCGAAGCGATCCACCAGCCGGCTCAGATGAACTCGATCTTCTTGATCTCGTAATAGCGGTCGCCCGACGGGGTCGACACCTCGACCTCCTCGCCGACCTGGCGGCCGATCAGCGCGCGGCCGAGCGGCGAATTGAAGCTGATCCGCCCCTGGTTGGCGTCCGCCTCGACCTGGCCGACGAGCTGGTATCTCACCTTCTTGTCGTCCTCGTCGCGCAGGGTCACGGTCGCTCCGAACACGACCTTGTCGCCCGACAGCGACTTGGGATCGATCACCATCGCCCGGCTCAGCTGATCCTCGACGTCGGCGATCGTCGCCTCGATCTGCCCCTGCCGCTCCTTGGCGGCATGATATTCGGCATTTTCGCTGAGGTCGCCGTGGGCGCGCGCGGCCTCGATGGCCTCGACGATCTCCGGCCGCTCCATCTTGAGGCGCTTGAGGTCCTCGTTGAGCTTTCGGTGCCCCTCTTCGAGCATCGGTACCTTGTCGGCACTCGCCATTGTCTAAACCCTTTTCAAAACCCTGCCCCGGCGTGCCCGAAGCTCGCATCAGGAGGCAGATTGTCGGTGAAAGCCGTCTCTAAGCCGCCGAATAATAGGATTGGAGCGAGGCGACTTCAAGCGCGTGTCCCCGCACCGCCTCGATCGATCGCGCCGCCGCGAGGCTCGCCGCCGCGGTCGTGAAATAGGGGACCTTGCGGTTGAGCGCGGTCGCCCGGATCGAGTGGCTGTCCTTGAGCGACTGCCACCCCTCGGTCGTGTTGAACACGAGGCCGACGTCGCCGTCGAGCAGCTTGTCGACAATGTGCGGCCGCCCTTGCGCAACCTTGTTCACGGTCTCGACCGGAAGGCCCTTCGACTGGAGGTGCGCCGCTGTCCCGCCGGTGGCGATGATCTTGAAACCCAGCTCGACCATTTTCTCGACCGCCGGCACGATATTGTCCTTGTCGGCGTCCTTCACCGACACGAATGCCGTCCCGCCCTGCGGAAGGATCATCCCGGCGCCGAGCAAGGCCTTGGCGAAGGCGATGTCGAAATCCGTATCGATTCCCATGACTTCGCCGGTGCTTTTCATTTCCGGTCCAAGCACGGGGTCGGTCCCCGGGAAGCGCGCGAAGGGGAAGACCGATTCCTTGACCGCGATATACTTGTCGATCCGCCGCACCTCGCCGAG
>Ga0207706_10007376_pt1 | contig 10163 bp, 6 predicted proteins | sample KBSC53metaG_FD_184318 | JGI IMG/M metagenome (GOLD analysis project Ga0207706, IMG submission 184318) | Corn rhizosphere microbial communities from Kellogg Biological Station, Michigan, USA - KBS C5-3 metaG (SPAdes) (version 2) | ecosystem: Host-associated > Plants > Roots > Rhizosphere > Soil ... | reverse complement strand
GCGGCCGTCGCGCGTGAAACCACCAAGCCCGTTGTCCATGAGGAGCGGCGGCACCGTGAGAGGTGTGGAGGCGGGCTGCGGCGTCAGGAGATCAGCGGACCGCGGGACGTCATGACCGTCGTAGCGCCAGGATGCCGGTCGCTCGAGTTGTGAGACGAGATCTCCGAGGTCGCCGAGGAGCACGACTCTAGCGACCGCGGAGAAAAGCCGGCGGTCCGATTCGGGCATGCCATCCGCGCGGAACAGGAAGATGCCCCCCGGCTTCCCAAGCCAGCCCGCCCACGGCGGTTGCTGCACGAGACTGGTCAGAAGGTTCTGCATCTCATCCAGATAGTCCGCGGGATGCTCATTCAGGATGACGATGTCCGCGCGAAGTCCTTTGACACGCCAGTACTCCTGCGCTTTGAGGAGCTGGCGCGCCAGCGGCAGCGAGTCTCCCTCAGCGACCCGGAGGAGCACGATCGGAAGATCGCCGGAGATGCCGTAGCCCCACAGGTTCTGCTGACCGTAAATATTGCCGGCAAGGTCGGCGGGGCTCATGCACGACGTGTCGGCTCCAAACGCGCGCGATGCAAGACGATCGAAGAGCATGGCCTGCTCATCACTGAGTCCCAGGTGCTGCAGGGTGAAGTGCACATGAGTGAATGCCATCGAGAATGCGCGTGCGGCTGCGGTCCCGTCACGATACTTTCGAGCCAGTGTCAACGCGGCGGCACGATCCGGCGCAACGCCCGTGGCAAACGCGACACGGATGACGGCGCCCGGAGCAAGTCGGATCCGCTCGCGAAGTGCCCCAATGGGATCGAGGACCGCGCCGGTCGTGCCAGAGAGCGCCCGGCCGTCCAGCACAATGGGATTGACCACCGAACGCCCGCGGCCGATGAACCGCGCCCGGTCCGTTTCCCACTCGACGGCGCCACCGAGGCGCGGACCGTCGACGCCGAGCACATGGAAACCCACTATCGGTGATTCGTCGGATGCGCGCGGACGGCGAGTGAAGAGAAGGCCGGCGCTCTGGGCATCGAATTCGGTCTCGATGAACAGCTTGCCAAACGCCGGGTGAGCGAGATCGTCCTCGGCTCGGGCCAGCACGATCTCGGCATAGCTGGTCACTTCAATTTCACGGGTCTGCGCGCTGTGGTTGGTGATCGTCAGACGCCGGACTTCTACATCGTCCTCGGACGAGATCGTGATCTCGAGCTGGGTCTCGATCTCTGTGTCGCGCCGGCGGAAGGTGGCCTTGTCGAGATCGAAGATGGTATTGAACTGGTCGGGCTCCTGGCAGACCGGTTGATAGGTGGCCGACCATACCCGACTCGACCACGGATCGCGCAAGTAGATAAAGTGAGCCCCGGCGTCGGATGTGGGGTCGTCGCGCAGCCGCGTGATGGCGACGTCGCGCCACATGCTGAAGCCGCCGCCGGCATTCGTGATCGACGTTCGGTAGCGCCCGTTCGAGAGAATGTGCGTGTGGGCGCTGGTGGTGTGGGGTGAACGGAAACGCCTCGAGGCCAATACCGGCAACGAGGGCGGGGCCGAGGTGCTCTCAGCCGGGCGCGGCTCCGACAGGATGGCCTCGCGGGGTACACGCTCCTGCAGCAGCAGTTCCGTGGCCTGAACTCTGGGATCGCTATGGAAACGCCCGACGAACGCATCCTGACAGATGACGTTGGCCAGAGCGACGAGCGACATGCCCTGATGGTGCGCGAAGTATGCGCGAACGACGGTGGGTTGGGCGCTGGAGTCCGGCGGAGTCTCGACCTCGCGGCTGCGCGGAGTGTAATCGAGTGCTTCGTAGAATCCGAATCGACCGTCGAGCCCGAGTTCCGCTAGTCGCTCGAAATTCTCAGCAGCCGCCGCCGGCGTGACGAGACTGGCTAGGGCCGTCGCGTAGGGGGCGATGACGAGGTCGGTCGACAGACCCCGCTTGAGTCCCAGTCCGGGTACACCGAATGCCCGGTACTGATAGTTGAGATGCACATAGATCATGTTATAGCCGGATTCCGAGACGCCCCAAGGAACCCCGCGCTCTCTGCCATAGTCGATCTGGCGCTTCACCGCCGCCTGGTAGGTTTGATCGAGCAGCGTATGTTGGTACGTCGGCATGATGAGGAGCGGCATCAGATATTCGAACATGGACCCGCTCCACGACAGAAGGATGGGGCCTCCACCGGTCATGGTGAGCAAGCGTCCAAGGGCAAACCAGCTCTCCTGCGGCAACTGTCCCTGAGCAATGGCGACAAAGCTGCACAATCGTGCTTCCGACGCCAGAAGGTCGTAATACCCGGCGTCTCGCCGTCGCTCCCCGACGTTATACCCGATGGTCAGGAGGTACCGCGCCTCGTCGAATAGGAAATCGTATTCCATACGGGCAAAAGCATGTGATTGTGTTGCGAGATGTTCAAACGTGGCGATCCGTTGGTCGGCCCGTTGGGTGGCGTCTACAATGTGACGTCGAAGGTCTGCATACCAGGCCGTCTCCGCCTCGGAGGCATCTGAGTGAAGACGTTGCTCAATGATCGGCAGCCACTTTCCTGATAGTTCACCCAGTAGACGCAGGCTAGGAATCCCGTCAGACCCGGGAAAGGCGCTTAGCCTCTCAGGCGCTTCCAGTACGACCCATGGAGCGAGATAGGTCAGATCCTGAAGAGCGTTTCGGCATTGACGAGCAAGTGCATGCGCCCATCGCTGCGTCTCGCTGTCGGGGGCCGTCTTAAAGCTGCCGGCGATTTCAGTGCTCCACGTGGCAAGCCGGCCAAGGCACCGATGCGCTGCTGACAGTGAGGTTGGCCGGGAGTTGCACGCCGACGCGAGGTCCATCTCAAGTGGATCGAGCTGAGCCCGGGTGGCCGCGTCGGCCGTGCCGATCAGAATGCGGAAAGTGTCGCGTAGCCCTTCGAATACGCGAGGACTTAGGATCGGCTGATCCGGCAGCGTAAGCAGTCCCGCCCTCAAGGTCAGCACCTGTCCCGCAAGATTCCCGCTATCCACAGACGAAATATAGGTCGGAAGCAGGGGTGTCAACGACTGCGTATCGTACCAATTGTAAAAGTGCCCACGGTACCGCTCCAAGGCCTCCATGGTGCGGAAGGCATTTCCCGTGCGTTCAATGAGCTGCCCTCCTGACAGATAGCCGAAGTCATAGGCCGACAAATTCGCGAGCAACGCCAATCCCATATTCGTCGGCGATGTACGATGCGCCACTCTCGCCACCGGATGCTCCTGATAATTATCAGGAGGAAGCCAGTGATCATCAGGACCCACATAGGTCTCAAAGAATGCCCATGTCTTTCTGGTCATGGTCTGGAGAAAGATCGTCTGGTCCGTAGTCAGGTTGACCTCGCGGCGGGTCAACGGTCGGCTGATCCACCAGGCGATGGCTGGGGAAGCGAACCACAGGGCCAGAACGGGCACCGCTACAAGGAATACCTCCATCCGCCACATCGTCAGATAGAGAGCCGTGGCCGTGGCAACGACCGGCCCTATCCACATCGATCGGTAGGAGCCGACCAGGTTCGTTCTATTCCGCTCGCCCAGGCCGGTCGAGGGACTCCATTCCAACAGGCGAGTACGCGTGAGCCATATACGGCCGGCCGTGCGGACCATGGCCTCCACGCTGAAGAATCCCTCATAGGGCAGACATACAAGTGTCAACAGCGTCTGAATGAAGTGGCGCCCAGTCGCACGTACTGACTCGGCCACGTGCTGGTTGAACAGCATGTCGTCCGGCTTACGGAACAGATCCAAGAGAGACGTCAGTATCGGGGGAATAAACAAGACGGCGAGGACCGACCCCGTCCAGAATCCGATGGATTCCAGGACCGTCCAGCCCAGCAGGAACAGCACGGTCAGCGCGGCAGGAAACAGACTGCGCCGCAGGTTGTCCAGGATTTTCCAACGAGACAAGGCGGAGAGCGGATTCTTCTGACTCCGCGCGTCCGATCCGGGCACGCGGGGCAGCACCCATCGTGCAATCTGCCAATCCCCACGAATCCAACGATACCGGCGCGCGACATCCGCGCTATATCGAGCAGGGTAGTCCTCATAGAGCTGAACATCGCTTAACAACCCTGCTCGCGCATAGCAGCCTTCCAGAAGATCGTGGCTGAGGATCCGATTCTCAGGCAGACGCCCCATGAGAGCGCGCTCGAAGGCATCGACCTCGTAGATTCCCTTGCCAATAAAGGATCCTTCGCCGAACAGGTCTTGATAGACGTCTGAGACGGCACGCGTATACGGATCAATGCCGGGCTCGCTTCCATGGAGCCGTGCATAGCGCGATCGATTGCTACCCGGTAAGCTGACCGCGACACGCGGCTGTAAGATACCGTACCCCTCATGGACCAGTTGGGTCTCCTCGTCATATCGCGGACGGTTCAACGGATGTGCCATCGCCGCCACAAACTGCCGCGCCGAATCGCGGGGCAGTTGCGTATCCGTGTCGAGCGTGATCACATACTTGACGGTGGACAACACTTCCGTATGGCCGATCACACGTGAAAAGCGATCCTGCGAGCCTCCTCGGAGCAAATCATTCAGTTCCGTCAGTTTCCCTCGCTTCCGCTCATAGCCCATCCAGATGCGTTCGTGGGCGTTCCAGCGACGGGGCCGATGGAAGAGAAAAAATGGTTCCCCATTCTCGCTTCGATATTTACGATTAAGTTCTTCGATTCTTGTCTGGACCAACCGTACTAACGCGTCGTCTCCTGGGATGGTTTCCTGAAGCGCATCCTGAAAGTCAGTCAGCAGGCCAAAATGCAGGTGCACATCCCGATTGGCGAGGAATCGAACTTCGAGCGCCTCAACGAGTTCCTCGATGCTGGGCGCGCTATGGAGCAGCGTCGGGACCACCACAAGGGTTCGCATGTCCGATGGAATGCCATCGGAAAAATCCATTCGGGGGAGAGGATGTGGCGTGATCAGTGACGTGGCAAGCCGGTTCACGAGTGTGACGGCCAGCTGACTTGCTGCGAGAGCTGCAATGAGACCTATGACAGCAAGCGGCCATCCATCCCACCCATCAGCATACGCGATAGCCAGTAAGCCCCCTGTCAGGACCGCAGTCAGTAGTGTGATGGAGCCAAGATAGACCGACAGGGAGAACCGGCCGCTCAAACTTTGCACCGTCTCAGTGAGAGATCGGCGCACCTTCACGATGTGCTTCAACTGGATCCGACCTTTATCCACTAGATAGAATCCAACATGCGCGGAGCGATCGTGATCGCCCTGTTCAGTCGATTGCTTACGTGCCAAGTGTATGGCGTGCCGCGCGATGTCGCCTTCAGACAGGTCGCTGCGCTTGGCCATTTCTTCAACCGCATGGCGGTAGCGATCACGTGTGGCAAACTCCATCTTGCCATAGACACTAGCGGGATCCCCTTGCAGGACCTGCTCAACCACGCTGTGCGTTTCAACAAACTCGCGCCAGTCCATGGCCGCCAAGAACCGGAGACTGCCGATGCTGTTGCTGATGGAGACTTGATCAATAGCCTGTTGTTGGGTTTCCGACTGAACCAGTTGCTCTGTCGTGAGCCCTGATTCGGACAGTCGCTGTTCGATCCAGGTGAGAGGCAGACTCAGGGCGGCGTTCTGTCCCTGCAATCGGCGGGCAAGCTCCGCAACAAATGAGCTCACCATCGGAGGGTCTGACCGCGCCATGTCCGCGGTGACCAAAATCAGGCTCTTGGGATCCTTCTCCGCAACCGCCATCATCTGGTCCGCCCATTCGTGGGCGCGGTTCCGGTCGATCCGGTCCGCAGCGATGCGTGTGCCGGCTCGCCGGAGATTTTCGATCAGGGCTAAGCGCAGCATGATGGGGATGGCCCACAATTCTCCTAGTTTTAGGGTCGTGACGGTCTGATAAGCGGCCACAAAACTGCCGAGACTTTCGGGATCCACCCGCCCATCTCCGTGTGAGATTATTTCGAGGGCCAGGTCATACACGCGTGGAAGACCAGCCGACGGGCCACTCAAAAGCCGAGGCAACTCCCGACTGTACCCTTTGGGCAAATGTCGCTTGGCCATGCGAATCTGTTCTTCAATCAAGTAGAAGTTATCCAGCAACCATTCGCCGGCCGGCGTAATGCGCCGGTTCGTCTGGACCGCTTCTGCGACGAGGGTGCGAACGTCAATCAGGACCGCTTCATTCTCGGCCAACCGCGACAAGAGATGATCCGGCGCGTCTCCCGTACTCAACGTGTGCCATCCCGCGAGCGTCTTGCCATGCTGCTGCATCTGTTCGGCACTGAACAGGTCGGAACGCAACGGGGCTTCGTCCCCGGCGTAATGTTGCGACGCACGGGTTCCGAATAAACCGGCCGTCAAGCGGCGTGCCTTGTCAGAGGCGATCTGCAAACTCGCTTTCAAAGTAACCTCTCCCAGGGTTGAATTGACTCAAATCTGATACTTAAACGAGCTGCTTTGTCCAAAAATCCCAAAGGAATTTGTATGTTCGCATCATCCACAAAGGGTTCGGCATTTGCCCAAAAGAGCAGAGCGCAATGAGAGACGACGTACTAACGGTTGTAGCGCAGAAAGTCCATCCTCGCGATTTCATCTACCCAACAGGGTTTTCAGAAATCGCGTGAGGTGAACGAGAACAACCTCACGATATGATTGAGATTATGGTCCGAACGAGAGATCAGGGCTGGTCACTATTGCTCACTTCTGCATGAGGTGAGTACTTCGCGACCGAGGAGTGTGCCTTCCTGTATTCCTGTTGAAGCAGAGAGAGAAAGCAGGGCTTCAAGAAGTTCTGTATGCGCGTCGGCTAGGCGGTTACTCGAGGGCGTGGACTATTTATCGAAATGCCACATGAGCCCGAACACAAAGATTTGTGTACTGTAATTTCCTCTGATCTCACTAAAGTTCAGCGTAGCGCGGTTGAATTTAAACTCACCAAACAGCGCCCAATTGGGGGTCAGCACATACCGGGCTCCTGCAAACAAATTGAACCCATGACTCAGATGGATATTCGATTCGCCGGCTTGGGAGCTATTGGCAATAAAAAGAGCGTATCCCATGCCACCATAAGGTTGAAAGACTTCGCTCATGGAGGGTGATCGTATGATGAGATTGGCTGCCCAAGTCGTGAGCCGAAGCGGGATACTCGGGAGAGTACCGGCAAAGACTCGTCCGTCTGCTGTCCCACCCACAACGACTTGCTGCTTTACGTCTGGCTTCAGCGTAAACACATCAGTCTCGAGTCCTAACCAAGGCCGGCTGATGAAAAAATAGCCTGCCTTCACTCCCCCAACAAGGGCGCTCTTTAATTCAAGGTCATTGACGCGCGCACCAGAGACACCACCTGCAACTGTCGGATCGCTCAGGGTGACATTGGAAAATGCACCGGGATAGGACAAGCCGCCATATCCGCCGACGTAATACTCGGCGTGTGCTGTCGTCGTCGGAAAAAGAGTATAAATCCCCGCCAATGAGAGAAGTGTTGCAGATGTCAGGACCCGTACGAAGAGAACCCATGAAGCCCGAGCCACGTTACCATATGACTCTACAGGTTGAACGTCCATCGCGTTAAACCAATTCAGCCATGTCGCGAGGTAGCCTCAGCGAATGGCAGCATGCTTGCCTGGGACACCGATTGTTTTATTAATCCATTAGTGCTTTCGCACTGCGAACCATCCACTTTTGGACCCATCACACCAGAATCGCAATACGTATCATCACCCTTGACACCGTCAGATTAGTGGCAGGATCATGTCACCTTAGAACTTTCATAAAATACTGTAGATGGGAGCCAGGCACTCGTCAAATAGTGCGCCGGCATGAGAATCTTATGACCAGTTGTTGAGTGATCTTCTTACAGGCGCGAAGTGACTTTCTCTATAGCCATGAGTATGTCACTCGGATTAAAGACATTGAGGATAATCGATCGCGCCTCGTCTTGAATGACTGAGGTCTTCACACTAGGCGCTCTAGCTAAATAACGTTCATCAGGGGAGGACTGCACCATGGCCTGGGGACCAAATCCCAATACCGAAGAGGAATTGGAAAAGCTTGCGGCGGTGCGTGAATATTTTCACGAGCACTTTCCGAATGCCGAGATCCGTGATTCCTACGATACCGATAGACTGGCCCAGGTGTTTCGAATTGAAAAAGATGGCGTGGGTAATTTCGGCGGCGCCGTGCTCTTAACGCAATTTCTCGATGAATATCCGGCGAGCAAAGTCGGAAAGGTTCTGATGGGATGGCGGGTTGCCGAACACGTGCAGTCAGCAAAAGGTGCGGAAGTGATTGTGTCAAGCTGGGGCGTCGAAGAAAAGGCTCGCTAACGGTCCGACCGAGCGGAGTGGGGAGAAAGGGAACGGATGACACTCCTCCTTTCTAGGGTGTTACAGGGCGGACATTCAACGTTGAAATAGAGGCTTGTTTGCCTTTTGTGTCTATGTTCTCGGCAGGAGGCGAGGAGGAGGATCGACTCGCTCGGCCGCGTGTTATCCGCGACCCTTGATCCAGAATCCATATGCCGACATCGGCGACTCCCAGAATAAAGGTCATCACAACGTACCAAGTACCCACCACCAGTACTGGAATTGATGCGACCGCAAGGACCCCGATAACCGTCCACACGACAATCCACATGACGATTTCCATATTTCCCTCTCCCGGCGCTGAAACAGATCTATGATGCGCTACAACGATGCAGAGAATAGTGATTCCGTCCCGATGATCAAGACGGACGGCCTCCCGTCTTGCCACAGCCAATACCGCATGTCGTTGCCCTGCGGTCGCTACTGGCCCATTCCCGGAATAGCTTTTTTGAACATCCCTGCTCCTCCCTCAGTCGGCAGGGCGCCCAATTGATCCTTCGCAGATTTCAGCGTGCCCATATTCTTTTGAAGGTCATCTACGTTTTTTTGCATCTCAACCAGCGCGTTTCCCATTTGCTTTACCGATGCCATCCCGAATGTTCCTTGCTCAGCGGCATAATGGATAGAAACTCCGCCAAGGGCGAACCCGAGTACAAATGCAGGAATCGCGTGAAGGTAGAGGCTACGTGTGTTGTTCATGTTGTTCTCCTAGTGCAATCTCTCGAGTTACCTGCCGCTCTGTGTCAGGAAGGTGAATTCCAGGCGGCCATCGGCATGCTCTATAGTCATACAGGCCACGCTGCCACGTTACACTGATCAACTACTGTCTGCTTTGGAACGGTGCGGGAAGTGGCAGATGGTCTTCGGCTATCGTGAAGATCGCCTGTGGATCAGCGCACGCGCAGTCAACGCAAAAGGGAATGGAGCACACGACGACAGCATTCATTTCCGAGGTGCCTTTGCTACATCGTCGGCAGAAATACATTGCGGACTCTTCCAGTGTGTGGTCAGGGACAATGTAACTTCAACCCTAGACCTCTGGCTCAAGAGAGTCTGGTCAAGATTGCTCACTCGAACCACCTGTTGGCCGATGAGTGACCCCGAACGGAGCGTCGGCAATGGGCTGAATGGGTGAGGGAAGAACGATTGGTGGCGCGACGCTCAGGCAGATACACAGCGGAAGGTCAGGAACGCCTTATCGGGGAACACTGGTGATGGGGCTACGGCTATTGAAGATTCAGAAGTTTCTAGTCATGCAGGACTACATTGAGCAACGATCCGTGCACGCGTAAACCGCCGTTATATTCGATAAAGCCGAGCTTCCGGAATTTATTGAGAAAAAAACTGACGCGCGAACGGGTCGTGCCGACCATTTCGGCCAGCGTTTCCTGGCTGATCTTCGCAATGGCGGTCTCCGGTTCTTTGTCTTTCCCAAAATGGGCCAAGAGTAACAGGATCCTGGCCAGTCTTTTCTCGCTGGAATTGAAGAGTTGGTCAACCAAATCTTCCTGGATTCGAATGTTGCGAGAGAGGAGATAGCCCATGAACAAGGCTGAAAAGGCCGGTTCTTTGTGCAGCACGTCGATCATCGCTTGTTTTTCGATCCGCAAAATCGTTGTCTCTTCAAGCGAGGTCGCGGTCGCCATGCTGCTCATCATGATTCCACCTGCCCGTCGCGAAGGTGCACCTGCCGAGGCACGCTCGCGGCGATGTCCCGGTCATGCGTGATGATCAATACCGTTGTACCGGTGGCGTTGAGCCGGCGCAGCAGCTGCATCAGCTCGGCGCCGGTGGTGGTGTCGAGGTTGCCGGTCGGCTCGTCGGCCAGCAGGATCG
>Ga0207706_10007374_pt1 | contig 10165 bp, 5 predicted proteins | sample KBSC53metaG_FD_184318 | JGI IMG/M metagenome (GOLD analysis project Ga0207706, IMG submission 184318) | Corn rhizosphere microbial communities from Kellogg Biological Station, Michigan, USA - KBS C5-3 metaG (SPAdes) (version 2) | ecosystem: Host-associated > Plants > Roots > Rhizosphere > Soil ... | reverse complement strand
CGACGCAGCGGTGCGCGTCATCACCGAACAGCAGAACGGTTACACGTCGCACGCAGGTTTGCCCGAGTTGCGGAAGAAAGTTGCGGGCGAGTATCCGTATCTCGACAACAATCCGGAACGCGTCATCATCACTGCGGGATCGCAGGAGGCGTTGTATCTCGCGCTGTTGTCGCTCGTCGACGATGGCGACGAAGTGTTGCTGCCGAACCCGGGATTCGTTGCTTATCCGACGATCGTGCGGATGGCCGGCGGCGCGTCACAGTTTTATCGCCTGCCGCGCGAGCGAGATTTCGGTTTCGATCTCGACGAGTTTCGTCAGGCGCTGACGCCGCGGACGAAGGTTGTTGTTTGTATCAGTCCGTCAAACCCGACTGGACGAACGCTTACGCGAGACGATCTCGCGGGCATCGGCGACGCCTTGCGCGATCACGATGCGTACCTGATCAGCGACGAGATCTATCGCGACCTTTATTACACCGCGGAGCGTCCGGAATCGTTGTCGTCGTTTTTCGAGCGGACGATCGTGATTGGTGGTCTGTCGAAGTCGATGAGTATGACGGGCTGGCGTCTCGGTTGGCTCGCAGGTGACGCGGAAGTCGTGAAGGCAGCGCTCGTGCTGCATGGTTACGTCACGACCTGCGCGTCAGCAGTTTCGCAGAAGGCATCGCTGGTTGCGTGGAGTGACGAAGCGGAAGCTGCGCGCGCAGCGTTTCGAGAAACGTTTCGCTCGCGGCGCGATCATTTGTTGAAACTGATCCAGGACGAGTTGCGACTACGCGCGGTGACGCCTGACGGAGCGTTCTACACGATGGTCGACGTAAGCAAGTTTGGTCCATCAATGCAGGTGGCGGAAGCGTTACTCGAAGCGGGCGTGATCACCGTGCCCGGCGCGGCGTTCGGGAGTGAGAGCGAAGGGTTTTTGCGGGTGTCTTTCTGCGCCGACCACGACACGTTGGCGGAAGGAGTGCAGCGAATAAAGCGAGGTTTGCAACTGAGATGAGTCGTAAGTATCGAGTCGGAATTCTGGGTGCGACGGGAATGGTCGGGCAGCGATTTATTCAGCTGCTGGTCGATCACCCACAGTTTGAAGTGACGGCAGTTGCCGCATCTGATCGATCGCAGGGAAAGGCTTTTGGCGAGGCGTGCACGTGGCGACTCGGCGGTGAAATGCCGGCCGCGGTTCGGACCTTGCCGGTCCAACCGCCCGCGCCGCCACTCGATTGCGACCTGGTGTTTTCGAGTTTGCCGGGAGACATCGCGCGGGAAACAGAAGGAAGCTTTGCGGCCGCAGGTTATCCGGTCATCAGCAACTCGTCTGCGTTTCGCATGGACGAAGATGTTCCGTTGCTGATTCCGGAAGTCAATCACGAGCACATCGGATTGCTCGAAGGTCAACGAAAGAAATATCCGCAAGGTGGTTTCATCGTTACCAATCCAAACTGCTCCACCATCATGCTGGCGCTCGCCCTTGCTCCCTTGCATGCGGCGTTCGGCGTGGAAGCGAGCGTTGCCACAACTCTCCAGGCGCTTTCCGGCGCCGGTTATCCGGGCGTGGCGTCGCTCGACATTCTCGACAACGTGTTGCCGTACATCGGCGGCGAAGAAGAAAAGATTGAAACAGAAACCGTCAAAATACTCGGCCGCTTCAATGAGTCGCGAATCGAACCGGCGCCGATGGCCGTCAGTGCTCAATGTCACCGCGTCAACGTTGCGGATGGACACATGGCCGCGGTGCGCGTGAAGTTTGCGCGTAAACCAACGCTAGCGAACCTGCGCGACGCGCTTACAAGTTTTCGATCTTTACCGCAGGATCTCGGACTACATTCCGCGCCGGCAAATCCGATTGTGATCACGGATGAAGAGAACCGCCCACAACCGAAACTCGATCGCGACGCCGGCAACGGCATGACGATCACCGTCGGCAGAATAAAACCCGACTCAGTCATGGACTATCGCTTCGTCGTGCTGAGTCACAACACGATCCGCGGCGCCTCCGGTGCTGCCATTCTCAACGCCGAACTACTGGTCGCCCTGGGCCATCTATGAAAACCACATTACTTTTACTGATCCTTCTAATCTGTGTTCCCACTGTCTGCCAGTCACAACCAAAACTCGACGATCAGGTAAAACCACTCGTCGCTTCCTTCAAAGGCAAAGTCAGTCTTTTCGGCAAGAATCTCGACACCGGTGAAACTTACGCGTTGAATCCTGACGAACGCGTCCGCACCGCCAGCACAATCAAGATCGCGGTCATGATCGAAGCCTTCGGTCGCGTGAACGAAGGCAAGATCAAGTGGACTGACGAAGTGGTCCTGACGAAAGAAAAGAAAGTCTCCGGATCCGGCATCCTCACCGAACTCTCCGATGGTCTGCATCTCACCCTCCGCGATGCCGTCAACCTGATGATGATCGTCAGCGACAACACCGCGACCAATCTCGTGCTCGACGTTTTAACCACTGACGCCGTGAACGCGCGCATGGAATCGCTCGGCTTCAAGAACATCAAGATCATGCGACGGATCGGCAGCGGCGGCGAAAGCGCGGCAGGCAAGGATCCGGAAAACAAGAAGTATGGACTCGGCATGGCCACGCCGCGGGAAATGGTGCTCGTGATGGAGAAACTCGAGCGTGGCGAGATCATTAGTCCGGCTCTCTCGAAAGAGATGATCGACCTGATGAAACGCGAACAAGATCGCAATGCGATCGGCCGAGCACAATGGAATGTGCCGCTGGCCAGCAAGTACGGGGCGCTCGACAAGCTGCGCAGTGCGGTTGGGATTCTCTACACGAAGAAAGGGAAGATTGCGCTCGCGATTTCCTGTGACGACATGCCGGAAACGATGTGGTCGGTCGACAATCCTGCTTACCTGCTGATGTCGCAGTTGTCGGAGATCATCGCCGGCGGTTTAAGTACCAAATAGGCTCTAATTTGCCCCGGCTTCCGAATTTCTATATACTCCGCCCAGGTTTTTGGATCTACTCCAACAGCCAAAAGTCACATTAACGATCAAATGGCCGAAAAAGTCGGGTTGGCGATTGTCAGCAGTAGCGATTTGACTGCGGAACAATAGCTGCAAGAAAAGCTCGAGCACTATCACGTAATCCAACTGCAAACCGGAGTTGCACGACCGGAATACCGGGCACCATTTTGTTTCGCTCCAGTAGCTCCGCGCACCTCCAAATCCGTTAAAGACCTTCCAGCGGAGGAATCTATGAAAAAGAGTCTTACACGCTATGGGTTCAGGCTTTCGCTTGGCGCGCTCGTGGTGCTAATGCTCGTTTGCGGAAGCGCCTTCGGACAGGGCCAGGGCTTGTCCGCAATCCGCGGCACTATCAAGGACCCGCAGGGAAGCGTAGTGGCCGGCGCTACTGTGACCCTGACGAACGCGGAAACCAACAGTAGTCGCAACACCACGTCGAACGAGAGCGGGCAGTTTGCTTTTGAAGGAATTCAGCCTGGCGTCTACAAGATCGACGTTGAAGCGAAAGGCTTCAAGAAATCGGCGTTGACTAACGTGAATGCGCTGGTCTCTAAACCAGTGGACCTCGACGTCCCGATGGAGATAGGCGATCTCACCCAAACAGTTTCTGTTTCGGTCGGCGCAAGTGAGGCGCTCATCAATACACAAGACGGGAGCTTGGGAAATAACTTCATCTCCCAACAGATCACCCAGCTTCCACTCAACGCCCGAAACGTCGCGAACCTTCTGAGTTTGCAGCCCGCGGTGACTCCGTCGGGATACGTGGCGGGTGGTCGCAGTGACCAGGCGAACATTACGTTGGACGGTGTTGACGTTAACGAGCAACAGACCGGCGACGCGTTCAGCCCGGTGCTGCGCGTCAGCCCTGACACGGTTGAAGAGTTTCGTGTCACCACTTCCAACCCGAACGCATCGCAAGGCCGCTCGTCAGGCGCGCAGGTTGAATTGATTACCAAGCAAGGTTCCAACGAATGGCACGGCAACGTTTTTGAATATCATCGCAACACGGTTACCACTGCCAACGATTTCTTCAACAACAGCACTATCGACCCCTCGACCGGCAAGTCGATTCCGCGACCGACGTTGTTAAGAAACAACTACGGCGGAACGCTTGGTGGTCCAGTCATGAAAGACCGGTTCTTCTTCTTCTACAACTACGAAGGACGCCGGGATGCTCGTCAGGGTACGGTCAACCGGCTCGTGCCGCTGGCCACTCTCGGACAGGGTCTGCTGAAGTTTACAGCCCGCACTCCGAATGGCACGCTCGTTCCGGTCACACTCAACACGGCTCAGCTCAATCAGTTGACCACCAGCTTTGACAATACGACCAACACTCCGACTGGAAATGCGGTTGTAAACGTTAATCCGGTGGTGACCGGGATCCTGGCCGGTGCCGCGGCGAGGTATCCAGCGAACAACTTCCGCATTGGCGACGGCGTAAACACCGGTGGTTTCCAGTTCAACACCCCACTGCCTGTCAAGCTGTCCGCGCACGTTGCACGCTTAGACTTCAACATAACGAAGAACGCTCGTCACCTTGGTTACCTGCGCTTCAACTATCAACAGGATGTAACTGGTGGCGCGTCGCAATTCCCGGACACTCCCCCGGTCAACACCTGGAGTCACCCGCTAGGGTTTGTCGGCGGTTACACCTGGACCATCTCCGACAACAAAGTCAACAACTTCCGTTACGGTTTTACTCGTGAGGCGTTCACAAACCAGGGAGACTCATCGGATAACGCAATCACGTTCCGCAGCGTCTACGCTTCGAACCTGTTTACGCGAGGTTTCAGCCGTACAACTCCGGTGACGAACATCACCGACGACTTCTCGTGGATCACCGGTGACCACACGATCGGTCTCGGCACCAATCTTCGCATCGTAAGAAACAACCGTGAGAATTTTGCCGCGGCGTTCGACAACGGCATCACGAACCAGTCGTTTTATCTCGGTTCGGGTAACGTCGTCAGTAACCCGATCAATGCGTGGCTTCCGTTCCTGACCGGACTTCCGGTGGGCACGACTATCGCGTCTTCCAGTGTTACCAACACGCGACACGCGTTTGCAGCTCTGCTCGGCAGATTGTCGCAGTACACGGCGAACTTCAACTTCGGTGTCGATGGTAAACCGCTTGAGGCTGGTGCTCCGGTCATTCGCAGTTTCGCGACCGAAGAGTACGACGTCTATGCGCAGGACATCTGGAAAGTCAGAGATAACGTGACGCTGACGTACGGTATGCGTTACGGACTCAGCAGGCCCGTTTACGAAAGAAATGGATTCCAAACGAGGCCGAGCATCGGACTTCAGGAGTATCTTGACAAACGTTTCGAGGCCGCCTCGCGAGGTCAGAATTTTAATGAACCTCTGACCGTCGAGCTTGCTGGTCCCGCACACGACGCTCCGGGCTTTTACTCGCTCGATAAGAACAACTTCCAACCACGTGTTGCGATTGCGTGGTCACCCGGTTTCAAGCACGGCTTCCTCGCGAGTCTCTTTGGCCGCGATCGGCAGTCGACCATCCGCGGCGGCTTCGCTATTACGAACGACTACTTTGGTCAGGCGTTGGCGGTGAACTTCGACGGTAACAACACCCTCGGGTTCTCCTCGAACCAAACGCCATCAGCAAACACTTACAACGTCACGACCAACCCCGGTCCACCAATTACCGGTTTGGGAATGACGATACGCAACCTGCCGGGTATCAACCAGCCGGCGAATCTGACGTTCCCGCAAACGCAGCCGGGAGACTTCCAACGTCGAATTGAAGGCTCACTGGATACCAATCTGGTTTCGCCCATCAACTACAGTTGGAATGCCACCTACGGCCGGCAGTTTGGAAAGGGGATCTACGTTGAGGCGTCTTACATCGGTAGGATAGCGCGCAACCTGCTCGCTACCCGCGACGTGATGCAGCTCAACAATATCGTTGATACAAAGTCTGGCCAGGATTGGTACACGGCAGCAGGAATACTTGAGCAACATCGCGTTAAAGGCACAGCTGTTTTAAGTGTCCCGAGTGTGCCATGGTTTGAGAACATGTATGCTCCGGGACTGCTCGACTCGTTGTTCTTTGGAGCTGGTCTCACTAACAGTCAGGCTGCTTACGCGATCATGCAAGACGGGCGAGCCCCTGGGTGCGAAGCGAACGGTTTTCTCGGCGGTTGCTTCGAGTTTGGCGATGACTGGACTTTCCTTCAGGATGTACTCGACTCCGCCACCGGTCGTAGGCTGTTCTTCCAGAGCCAGTACGGCGCGCTTTCGGCGTTCGGTACCATCGGCAGTTCCGATTATCACGGAGCGACGCTGAGTATCCGTCAACGTCTACGCACGCTTACCTGGGACTTCAACTACACGTTCTCGAAGTCGATTGACGATGCTTCCGGTCTCCAGACCAGCGGCGTGTATGGTACGGCTTTCATCACCAACGCGCTGCGGCAACGCGACAATCGTGGTGTTTCCGACTTCGATATCACCCACATCGCGAACTTCAATTCAATCTGGGATGTGCCGTTAGGTCGTAACCGGCAGTGGTTCTCCCAGGCGAACAAGTTCGTGGATGCAGTACTGGGAGGCTGGACGCTTACTTCAATCGTTCGCTACAACAGCGGACTGCCGGTAAGTTCCCCGGTCGATCTCGGTGGTTGGCCCACCAACTGGAACGTTAGAAGCTGGTCAACGCCAATCAAAGCCATCCAGTCGTCGCCGACCCGCGGCGGCAATGGCAAACCGGCCAATTTGTTTTCGGATCCGACTGCGGCTTACAACTCGTTCCGCAGTCCCGCGCCGGGCGAAACCGGCGCGCGAAACATCCTCCGAGGCATGGGATTCTTCTCTCTGGACGCGGGACTCTACAAGAGCTTCGCGATGCCCTGGAGTGAGAATCACAAGCTGACGATTCGCTGGGAAACCTTCAACGTCACCAATACTCAATACCTGTCTGGTAATGCGGACGTCACAAACGGGCTCGACCCGCAGTTTGGTAGCCCCAGCCCGACGTTCTACAACTTTACTCAGATTCAGGGAACTCCGAGAGTCATGCAGTTTGCACTGCGCTATGACTTCTAATCGGAACTGAGTGTGGTCCATTCAACGCGGGCTGTTGACTTCGGTCGCAGCCCGCTGTTTTTATATCGCTCCACGGAGGTCCTTCTATGACACGTCGACAACGCTTGATTCTTCTGATCGGGTTGACGCTGGTCTTGCACACCGCAGTATTCGCCCAGCTCCCCACGTCATCGTCGCAACCTGGAGCGGGCACACGTCGCAACTACACTTTGTTTGGCGATCTCAAGGTTGACGAGTCACAGGCCGATAAACCGGTGAACGCGATGTTCGACGTCATTCTGTACACAAGAGGAAACGAGCTCTTCTCCAGACAGCGCGTCGGTAATGGAGGGCGCTATCGTTTCAACAATATCTACAACGGCGACTATTACCTCGTTGTCGAGCTCGACAGCATTGAAGTAGCGCGCGTGCCGATTCTAGTCTCTTCGAATTCGGTTGATCTCATTCGGCAGGATCTGGAGTTCAGGTGGAAAGGAACTCCAGCAAACCCCGCTGGAGTCGTCTCCGCCGCTGATCGTTATGACCGCAGCGGAAAAAATCGCTCGCTCTATGAACGCGCGATGAAGGAGATCAAGAACAAGAATTTCACGCAAGCGATTTCAAGTCTACAGTCGCTCGTCGAGTCCGACCCGAAAGATTATCCCGCATGGACAGAACTGGGTATGACTTACTTTCTCGAGAAGAATCTCGATGCGGCGGAGATGAGTTACGCTAAAGCCATCGAAGTAAAACCGGATCACGTCATGGCGCTCGTGAGTCTCGGGCGCGTGCGGCTGGCGAAAAAGAACAACGAAGGCGCGGTGCAGGTGTTGGAGACGGCGGTCAAGGCTGATCCAAAATCCGCACAGGCAAACTACTTCATGGGCGAGGCGTATCTGGCAATCAAGAAAGGCTCGCTCGCCGTCACTTATCTAAACGAGGCCATCAAGCTCGATCCGGTGGGTATGGCCGATGCGCACCTGCGGTTAGGAGCTCTCTACAACGGCGCCGGTTTCAAAGATCGCGCTGCGATTGAGTACAACGAGTATCTGAAGAAGAAACCAGATTATCCCGGAGCGCAGAAGCTGCGTGACTACATCGTCGAGAATGGTCCCAGGGCAAAGCCTAAGGAAGAGCCCAGTCCGAGTCCAAGTCCGAACCCGTAACAAAACCCTAAAAACATGCTGCCAATGAAACTGGCGATTATCGTGCTGATGGGCGCGACGCTCATCGACGGGTCAGGTCGTGCGCCGTTGCGGAATTCTGTTGTCGTCGTCGAAGGTGACAAGATCGTTGCCATCGGTTCGCGCGGACGAGTTCGAGTTCCGTCTAATGCCCGCGTGATCGATGCGCGTGGTCTTGTCCTGGCGCCAGGTTTTATCGACGCGCACAACCATTCCGATCGTGGTTTCAAAGAAGATCCTTCCGCCGCGTCGCAGGTGTCGCAAGGCATCACTACTGTCGTGATCGGGCAAGACGGCGGCTCACCGCTTCCCGTTGGCACATACCTGTCAGCGCTCGACGACAATCCTATCGCTTTGAATGTTTTGACCTTCGTCGGACATGCCAGCGTACGTTCGCAGGTGATGGGCAATGACACGAACCGTCTCGCCACGCCGGCGGAAATCGAACGCATGAAGCAGTTGGTCGCACAGGCGATGCGCGACGGCGCCATGGGTCTGTCGACCGGACTCGAGTACGAAACAGGAAAGCCAGCTTCGATTGAAGAAATAATCGCGCTCGCCCGTGTTGCCGCTTCGTTCAACGGCATCTACATCAGCCACATTCGAGACGAGGCCGATAAGACGTTCGAAGCCCTGCAGGAGGCGATTCGGATCGGCAGGGAAGCGCATGTTCCGGTGCAGATCTCGCACATCAAACTCGGCAGCGTCGCCGTTTGGGGGCGTGCGCCGGAAGCCGTTGCGCTCATCAATCGCGCACGCGCCGGCGGACAGGACGTGACCGCGGATTGTTATCCGTATGAGGCGTGGAGTTCGACGATCAGGGTATTGATTCCGAGTGGAAAGCATTTCGATCCGGTCGACGTCGCGCGGGGTCTGGCAGACGTGGGTGGACCAGCGAACGTGACGATCGTGAGTTGTCGAGCGCATCCGGATTACGAGTTCAAGAACATGGAAGAGATCAGCAAGCGAGAGGGGATCAGTGCGGTTGATCTCTACATGAAGATCGTGCGCGACGGTGGTGCCGGGGTTATTGGTCACACGATGAAGGAACGCGACATCGAGGTCTTTTATCGACAGCCATGGGTGATGGTCAGCAGTGACGGCGGAATTGGTTCGCGACACCCGCGCGGCGCCGGTACTTATCCGCGCGTGTTGGGACGTTACGTTCGCGAACTTGGCTGGCTCAAGTTGCCGGAGGCGATCAGGAAGATGACGTCACTGCCGGCGCAACGATTCAACTTGCGCGACCGTGGCATGGTCCGGCCCGGCTTCAAGGCCGATCTCGTTTTGTTTGATCCGTTGCGGATCATCGATCGCTCGACATTTCAGGAGCCGCAATTGATCTCGGAAGGCGTGCAGCGTGTGTTTGTTAACGGGCAGGAAGTTTGGACGGATGGAAAAGTTACTGGTGCACGTCCCGGTCGCGCGTTAAGACATAAGCCCCGAACTTCAACCCGTCTCTCTCGAGGACGTGAAACTCGGCCACGATATAACCAGAGTTTAGCGCACCCGTGAAAGCTGCACGCGTTGGTTCGCGCCAAAGTTCCGGATTGGGCTTACCGGGAATTTCAATAACCAATCGGCTTTCGTCCGGCTTGTCCGTGTTTACAACCGGTTCCCCATTCGGCCCGATACGGATCAAAGCAAATGAGTTGCTTAGTTGCGGGTTCTCAACGCGCTCGCGATCGAGTTGCCACGTCACCCACAATCGATCGGTCCCCGATTGATGCAGAAAACTTGAAGTCTCGCCGTAGTAGTTGATCAGATAACGATCGGCAGTCACGCCAAGCTTTCCGAAGTTGAGATGTGCGTTGCGCGACTGTAGCGGATCGAACGTCCACGTGATGCGCTTCACCCCCAACGCGAGCGCCGCGTCGCGCTGTGCGAGCTTCAACATGTAACCCAGGCTCTGCGAGCGATACTCAGGTCTGACGCCCAGCATGTCTGAGTGAATGA
>Ga0207706_10007373_pt1 | contig 10166 bp, 4 predicted proteins | sample KBSC53metaG_FD_184318 | JGI IMG/M metagenome (GOLD analysis project Ga0207706, IMG submission 184318) | Corn rhizosphere microbial communities from Kellogg Biological Station, Michigan, USA - KBS C5-3 metaG (SPAdes) (version 2) | ecosystem: Host-associated > Plants > Roots > Rhizosphere > Soil ... | reverse complement strand
TTTGCGCCCGTAGCTCAGTCCGGATAGAGCGTTAGCCTCCGGAGCTAAAGGTCGCGCGTTCGAATCGCGCCGGGCGCACCACTTTTTCCAATGGGCTAGCCGACCCCTCCTCTGCCCCAGACCCCCGATTCTCCGTGTCTGCGGATTGGGACAAACGGTCTGCCTGAGCCGCCGTTCGCCCAGCGTCCGGACCCGCTGATCGAGCTCAACCCGGCATCCGACGGCCTTGCTTCCCGCCAGCGCCGGATCTAAGCTGGCCGCAAGTCGCATCCGGTGAGGGTCGGCGACGGAAGGTCGTGACTGGGAAAAGGTGCTTCGCTTTTCCTGTCCGCCAAGTCGCACCCGGTGAGGGTCGGCGACGGAGGGTCGTGACTAGGAAAAGGTGCTTCGTTTTTCCTGTCCGCCAAGTCGCACCCGGTGAGGGTCGGCAACGGAAGGTCGTGACTGGGAAAAGGCGTTTCGCTTTTCCTCTCTGCTTAGCCGTTTCTGATTCTCAAAGGCATGAATCCGTTCCCGGTCAACCTGCATGCAGGAGAACGGGCGTCCAGAGACCCGGAACAAGGGAGGAGTGTTCGTGCAATGGCCGATACCGCTGACAACAATCTCTTTCGCTTTACGCATCTGCGCGCCGCCAAATCTCGATTTCGAGGCCGAGGGCGCGCTGCGTCGCCTGGCGTCCCGGCTGCGGCCGTGCACGCGCCCGTGCCGACCATGGCGCGCGCAACCGGGTCATCGACCATCGGCCTAGCGACGCATGAAGCCGAGCGCGAATCCCGCGATCTCGTCAGCGCCAAGCGCGAGCTCGAGAGGTTCGAACCGCTCCGTGATCTCAACCTGTCGACACCGCGAGGCAACCAGTCCGGCGGGTTCATGACATTGAGGGCCGACGCGCTCGCGCGCCTCTCGACGCGAGCCCGGTCAACGCTCGCAAAACTCGGCGTCTCGCTCACCCACGCCACAATCGGCGAGCTCGTCGCCGCGATCGATGGCGCGCTGACGCCAAATCCGCCCGCGGACAGCCCGGGAGAAGCGCCCACTCCCAGTCCGGGGCCGGCCCAGCTGCGCGCCGTCGGTGTCGCCGATCTCCTCGTGGTGAAACAACAGATCAAGCGCTATGAAGCCGGCGAGATCGCTCACATCGAGAACGTGCTCGCCGGCGAAGGCAAGGTGCGCACGCACCGCCAGCTCAATCGAACCGAGGAAGTGATCAGCTCTCTCAAGGAGCAGGAGCACGAGAAGGAAGCCGAGCTCCAGACCACCGAGCGCTTCGAGCTCAATAAAGAGACCTCGGCCACACAGAAGTCCGATCAAAAGATCGGGTTTGGGCTGTCGTTGTCCGGAAAGTATGGACCGACGGTCGAGTTCAACAGCAAGCTGGATGTCAGCAGCCAGACCACGGAAGAGAACTCGCTCAAAAGCTCCGTGAAGTACGCGAAAGACGTCGTCGAACGCTCGAAAGAGCGCATCGTCGAGCGAGTGCGCGAGGAGCGGCGTCTCACGATCCTTCGAGAGGTCGAAGAGATCAACGAACATCGCCTCACGAACGAGACGGGCGACCACATTACCGGCATCTATCAGTTCGTCGACAAGATCTACGAATCGCAGGTCTTCAACTACGGTCTCCGGCAGATGTTCGACTTCATGATCCCGGAGCCGGCCTCCTATCTCTGGCATCTGGAGAGGATGCCGCAACCGGATCCCGAGCTGCCGGTTCCCCCGATTCGTCTGGATGTCGAGGCGCCAGACGCCAGCCATATCAACGAAGGCAACTATCTCCGCCTGGGTGCCCGCTACGGGGCGAAGAATCTCAAAGCGCCGCCGCCCCTGTACCTCGTCAAGAGCGCGAGCGTCAGGCAGGGCATGGGCAACGAATCGGAAGAAGACCAGCCGCGCAGCCGCAACCAGATCGAGGTGGCGATCCCGCGTGGCTATCGTCCCGTCTGGTCGCTGATCACGGTGATGGGCGTGACGGATGAACATCCTGTCTTCGCCTTCAGCGTCAGCAACGAATACGCCACGTGGAAGCCTGACAGCAGCGAGATGATCTCGATGGGCGAGGGTGACTTCAACTTCTATCGCCCCGACTTCAATGTCTTGACGGTCTTTCCTGTTGACAGCGGCCTGTATTCCGACGACGACAAGCTGTACATCGATGTCTTCGCGCACGAGACCGCGAACTACAGCGTTCACGCCAAGGTGACGTTCCAGGCCCAGAGCGAAGCGATGCGCGAGTGGAGCGTGGCGACCTACGACACGATCGCCGAGGCCTACTCGAACGTGCTGCTGCGTTACCAGCAGGAAGTCGAGACGATCAAGCAGAAGAAGGAGGCCGAAAAGGGACTGAACTTCGAGTTCGGCAACCCGCCGTCCGTCAATGAGCGTATCGTCCGGACGGAGTTGAAAAAACATTGCCTGGCGTTCATCCGCAACGAGCATACGGGCCTGCTCAGCACCTCCCACACCACCGGAGGTAGCGTGTTTCCGCCGCTCTTCGACATCGAGGATGCCAAGGCGGACGGCGCGCTGGTCCGCTTCTTCGAGCATGCCTTCGAGTGGGATCAGATCCAGTACGTCTTCTATCCCTACTTCTGGGCGCGTCCCGGTGGATGGGCCGACCGCTTTCACGCGCGCAACATGGATCCGGAGTTCGAGGAATTCCTCAAGGCCGGTTACGCGCGCGTCGTCGTGCCGGTGCGGGTCGGATTCGACGCGGCGGTGTCCTACTTCATGGAGAAGGGCGAGGTGTGGAACGGAGAAGGCGAGCCGCCGATCAATCATCCCCTCTACAAGCCGATCGTCGACGAGATCAAGGAGCGCACCGGCGGCGACCTCGGCGAAGTTCCCGTCGGTGACCCGTGGGAGACGCGATTGCCCACCACCGCCGTGCTCGTGCGGCGCGACAACGCGTTGCCCGAATGGGAGCGGGTGGCACCGAACGAGTGGCGCTGGAAGCCGAAGGCGTAAGCAAGGCGCTGGCCGCTCAGTCTACGGAACCTCCAGGAGCTCTTCTTCCGGCCTGGCGAACGGCGGGACAAAGTCGGCTGTGAACTTGAAGGCCGGCCTGGATATCTCGTCAATGTGGTCTTTCAGTTTGGTCACCGCCGGCAGAACAGTGCTGATACGCACGGCCCGGACGATGCGTACACCTGGCATCAAAAGCGTCTTGTCGGCGCGCAGATCTTCGCTCAGCTGCTGCTTTTTCGGCTTGATTTCCGCTTTGTAGGTTTCGAGCAGCGCATCCATCGCGATCCGCAGCTCGTGGACGTAACCCTGTGTGATGGTCGGCGCCGGTGTGTTGTTGCTTCTCGCCGGATCAGTGAGATCCTTCTTGAAGCGGTTCCAGATGGCGTTGCACGTCCCGTTCCAGAACGGCACGACGGCTCGGTTGTACCACTCACGTTCCTCCTCCGAGAGCTTCAGATATCGAAGGTCGAATTGGTATTGCGGTGCGTTGGTCGCACCGACCACGCGGGTGAACAGCTGCGACGGAACGACTTTCTTCTGGTAAGAGTTCCAGATCGTTTGCTTCGTCACCGCTTCTCCGGGCTCGAGCAGAGGGACAGACGTGACTGGCATGTCCAGGTCGCTGCTGAAAGCGCTGGCGGCGATGTCCTCGTGAAACTTGAGCGTCGCCGCATCGGGATCAACCGGATCGGGATCCGGTGGCTTCGTGAGCCACTCTGACCTGACTTTGCTCAGGTTGTCGTTGTCGATGGCGAACAGGTGGTCGTTGTGTTCCACGACCAATCCGAATGTGCTGCTTTGAATAACGACGCCGACGTGGAGCGGGAAACGCACCCACCGCGCAAGGACGGTGCCGGCAATATCGCCGCGCACACGCTGAATCTGATCGAAGACTGACAACAAGGTGAACGCGGTCCGGACCCCATAGACACCGCAATCGTGAAAGAGACGACCGCCGAGATTGCGGGGGAATGCGTGCGTCAAGTAGTTCGGCGGACCCTCCGTCAGATTGAGGCGCGAATGGGACGTGAGCTGCCCCAGAGACATGCTGTAAAGGTCGATCGTGGCCCGCCATGCAAGCACGCCGGCTTCGCCCATGGACAGCGAGCTCGCGCGGCGCATGATCTCGTCGAGACCATCGTCGAAGAAGTTGCTGAGGAACGCGACAAAATCATCGTTGTCCGAGAGCTTGAGCCGTCCGCCGTGTTTCGTCTTGATCAAGGCGCGGCGCCGTGTGTGCCAGGCGCTGGGAGCTCCGTTCGGATCCAACGGGTGACCGTACGCGCTCAAATAGAACGCCAGCTGCAGGTTTCGCGACTTATGAATGTTCCTCAGCTTGTCGCCACGAACAAACGGCTGGTCGTTGTCATCTCTGTCCAGCGAGTTAAAGATGACGCTCCGAGAGTCATTCGGCGGAAACGCGTCCAGAAACCGGTGTTGCTTGCCTCGTCCTCGGCCGTAGCGAACTTCCGCGATGCGGATCGTCCTGCGCAAACCCCGGCTCGCCCGATCCGGGGACAGCTTTGTGCTGACTTCATCCAGGAATTCGGTCAGCGTTATTTGCAGGCGCTGCAGCTTCCGCAAGGCGATCGCGTCGTTGCTGTCTCGCTCCAGTCGCGCCAGCGCGAGCTCGAGCTGCTGCTGAAAAACCATCTGCAATGCGCGAAAGAAGGCCTCGATGGCGTCGCCGAGCGCCTCGGGCAGAGCTGTTTCGTAGCGCGGGGGAGGCTCGGGCGGCGCACCCATTGTCGAGGGCCGTGGAAGGGGGACCTTCGCGAAATGTCGGATCACCCCCTCGAATCCATTCAACGCGCGCTGAAACTCCTTCTCGTGATCGACCTGTCCGGACAGTTTCAGTGACCGAGGGTCCTTTGCGACAATTCCAACGATCCCTTCCCATTTGTCCGCCGTGCGTTCGTTCTTGTTGCTGAAAATGGTCTGATCCCAGTCGAGCACGAGATCGAACTCGTCGAACCAGCCCTCGACCAGCATTCGCGCCATCAGGGCGTAGTACAGCTCGTAGGAGATGTCGTGCAATCGGGTTTCGGTGCCCGAGAGCTGCACGAGCGACCGCGTCAGCGGCGACGTGGCGCGCCTGTCACTGGCATCGACGGCGGTGCACAGGTCTTTGAGGACGATCAGGTCGCTATCGGGCGGCGACGTGCGCGCAATCGCGTCGACGACTTCTTTATAGAAGATGGAGGCGACGGTATTGTTCGCCATGCTCGGGCTCACATCGCTTGAAGTCGGCTTGTCTGCGGCCGCCCAGAGGTCGGAATCGAGCTTCTCGATGTCGCGTAAACGTGCCTGCCATCAAGGCACTCCGCCCTTCGGCCGATCCAAACCGGTCCAGACCGAATTGCTTGGCCCGGATTCTGCCACGCGGCTGAAGCCCCGATCCATCTTGAAGTCCGCTGGGCCCATCAACCGCCAACCGCCTACGACCGTCCCGGATCTCCGACCACATGAAGGCGAGTGACCCGTCGATGAGCGTCCTAGGGCGTCTGCCGATTCTCCGTGTTTTCTCCGTGTGGTGACGAACGTCCAGGACTGTTCCGCAGGCACCCGGAGCCAACTCGTTGATTCGTCTACCCTGAGCTGTCGTCCGGTGTCGTCGGCTCCTCCCCGTTTTTCCCTCCGGAGCTAAAGGTCGCGCGTTCGAATCGCGCCGGGCGCACCAACTTTGTCGGGGTGGCTCGCGTGCCGCGTGTTTGCGGCGTTACGGCGCGGGCGGCAGGCAGTAGGGTTCGGGCTGGCCCCGATCCGGAAGCCAGACGACGCCGGCGAGCGGCCCGGACCGTCCCGCCCAGCGGATCTCACCCGGAATCGCGATCGACTCACCGACGTGGCATCGCTCCCGCGGGCCGAACAGCGGCAGGGCCTTGTCGAGCGACAACACCCACGTTCTCGCCGCGTCGTCGGCGGGCCAGCCGAGCGTCATCTTGGCCGTTGGGATCGGGCCGCTCATCCGGACGGGATCCGCCGCGACGACCGCGAGCGTGATCCCCGGGCTTGCCCGCACGAGAGGCTGGAGGACGCGACCCCGGTCCCGGGCCCAGTCCTGCACCCACCGCATCTCGAAGGCGCCTTGCCACGCCTGCTGCACGCAGAGAAACACGAGCGCGGCGGCGGCCGCCGGAAGGACATCGGGAAGGAGGAAGCGGACCACCGCGGCGGCCGCGAGCACGCAGGCGAACGGCAGGGCCGGCAGCAGGAACCGCGTTTCGTAACTCAAGATGCGTGTGCCGTACCACGCGACGCTTCGGCCCGCCAGGACGACCGGCAGAGTCGCCGCGCCGATCGCGACGATCAGCGCCGTGACGCGGCGACGATCGAACGCTCGCGGGTCCGGGGCTGCGAAGCGGCGAACCGCCGCCACGACGAACGGCACGATGGCGAGCCCGAGGGCGAACGCGACGAACGTCCCTTTCGACTCGGGGTCGAGCTTCAGGCGCCATGCGGCGTCGCCGTAGGCTCCGGCGAGCGCGTACCAGAAACCGACGAGCCAGCGTCCGAGGGCCTGCAGCGGATGATCGAGAAGGTGCGGAAGCTGCGCGTCCGCCGTGACGTCCGGGCGCGCGGAGGCGTCCGAGGTGAGATGAAACAGGAAGGCCCCCGCTCCCGCTCCGAGCGCCAGCAGTGCGGCGGTCCGGCGATGACGCATCACGAGAGCCAGGGCGGCGGCGCCGAACGCGGCCGCCACGCCGTACTCGCTGATGACGGCGGAGAGTCCCGCCAGGAGCAGGACGGCCGGCGCGCGAGCCGGGCGGCGGACTCCCGACGCCGGCAGATCGAGGAGAAGCGCGATGAGGACGAGCGACACGGGAAGGATGCCCGGAAAGGCGATCGTCAGGCCCACGAACTGCACCTGCACGACGATCGGCGAAAGAAGGAGCAGCGCCGGCAGCCACGACCACCGCTCCTCGCCGGGAAAGAGCCGTTTCCAGAGAAGGGACGTCAGCCATGCGAGAACCGCCCAGGCCGCGAGGGCCATGCCGACTTGCACGACCCGTCCCGTGCCGACGGTGTTCTCGGTCAGCTGGAGCATCCAGCCGTAGAGAGGCCGATCCGCGTGGTACGCCGCGAGCGCGGCCTTTCCGCGCTCGCGCTCGAGCAGCGGCAGGATCGCGTCGCTGTGGACGGGAAAGCCGGTCCAGGCACCGAATCCCACGGCCGCGGCCACCGCGGCGAACGGCACGAGGAGCGGCAGCGGAGGTTCGGGCCTCACTGGAATCGCGAGGATCCTACCGCTGGTCCCGAGTGGGATCCCTTCCTTTCCTTCGGACCACGGCGCTGCGGTAGATTGCGCACTACCGACGCAGGAGATCCGGCCGGAGCTGCCAGAGGAGAGACGTTGCTCGGACAGACGATTTCGCATTATCGGATCGTGCGCCAGCTCGGCGCAGGCGGCATGGGTGTCGTCTACGAGGCGGAAGACACGCGTCTCGGGCGCAGTGTCGCCGTGAAGTTTCTCTCGTCGGAGCTGGCGAAGGACGCCCCGATGCTGGAACGGTTCGAGCGCGAGGCCCGAGCGGCTTCGTCCCTGAACCATCCCGGCATCTGCACCGTGCATGCGATCGAACAGAACGAAGGGCAATCGTTCATCGTGATGGAGCTCGTCGACGGCGAGTCCTTGTCGATGCGGCTCGCGGGACATCCGATGGAGATCGGGCAGCTCCTCGATCTTTCGATCCAGATGGCAGACGCGCTCGAGTCGGCGCACGCGAAAGGAATCGTCCATCGCGATCTGAAGCCGATGAACATGATGGTGACCTCCCGCGGCCAGTTGAAGATCCTCGATTTCGGACTCGCGAAGTTCGAGGGTCCCGGCGCGGCGAGCGCGCAGACGACTTCTCCCACGGCTCCTCCGCGGTCGGACCTCACGGCCGCCGGAACCGTCTTCGGCACGGTCCACTACATGTCCCCGGAGCAGGCGCGCGGGCTCGCGACCGACACGCGCACCGACCTCTTCTCGCTGGGCGCGATCCTCTACCAGATGGCCTCCGGCGACCGGCCCTTCGAGGGCGACACGCAGGCGGTGATCTTCGACGCCATCCTGAACCGGGACCCACGACCGCTCGCAGAGGCGAACCCGGCGATGCCCGAGGCGCTCGGGCCGATCCTCGAGAAGGCTCTCGAAAAGGACCGCAGCCTCCGTTACCAGACCGCCACGGAGCTGAAGACCGACCTGCTTCGTTTGCGGCGGAAGCTCGAAGGGCATCGCTCGGGACCGGCCGCGACTTCCGACTCGAAGCCGCCGGCGAAGCGCGCGGCGCGCTCGATCGCCGTTCTCTACTTCGAGAACCTCTCGGGGGTGAAGGAAGACGAGTACCTTCGGGACGGCATCACCGAGGACATCCTGACGGACCTCTCGAAGATCACGGGTCTGAGCGTCTTTCCGCGCACCACGATGCTGGCTTTCCGCGACCAGAAGACGACCGCGGCAGACGCCAGCCGACAGCTGCGGGCCGATTACGCGCTCGAGGGGAGCCTGCGCCGAGCCGGAAACCGGTTGCGGATCAGCGCCCAGCTCGTGGACGCAGCGACCGGCTTCCCGGTCTGGTCGGAGCGTTACGACCGACAGATGTCCGACATCTTCGAGGTCCAGGACGAGATCGCCCACAAGATCGCCGAGGCCCTGCGCATCAAGCTCACGCCGCAGGAGCAGGCGGAGCTCGCCGCCAAGCCGACGGACAGCCTCCAGGCGTACGACCTTTATCTGCGGGGTCGCAGCTACGCCCGCCGGCGGACGACGCGGGACATGGAGTTCGCCCTGCAGATGTTCGAGAACGCGGTGACGCTCGATCCCAACTTCGCGCTCGCCTGGGCCGCGATCGCCAACGGCTGCGCGCACGCCCAGTACTGGTCCGGACCCGGCGGGACGTACATGGAGCGGGCCCAGTCGGCCTCGCTGCGCGCGGTGGCCCTCGCGCCCGACATTCCGGAGGTCCTGATCTCCCAGGGCTGGATCCTCTATGCCGGAAGCCGGTACGAGGACGCCGTGCGCCTGACGCGTGCCGCGATCTCGCGCAAGCGGGACTGCGAAGGGGCGTACTACCTCCTGCTTCGATCTCTCTTCGCCGGAGGCAAGCACGCGGAAGTCGCGGCGCTCAAGGAGGAGGCGATCGAAGCCGCCGGCACCGACTACAACGTCTACATCCCGATCATGAACGCGCTCGGCGCGCTGGGAAAAACGGACGCCGCGCGCGACGTCCGCCTGCGCCTCACTCAAACTCTGGAAAATCACCTGCGCGAAGTGCCGGAGGACGCGCGCGCGCGGATCCTCCTCGGGGGGATGTACTCGCAGGAGCACCGCATCGACGACGCGATCCGCGAGACGAATCTCGCGATGACGTTGAGGCCGAACGAGGCCACCGTGCTCTACAACGCGGCCTGCACGTTCGCGAACCTCGACCGACGTGCCGAAGCGATCGAGGCGCTGCGCAAGGCCTGGGAGGCGGGCTACCGGGACGCCGAGTGGACGCGCCGCGATCCCGACCTCGCAGGCCTCCACGACGACCCGGAGTTCGAGAGGCTGTTTCCCCCGCCGAAAGAGGGGAACTGAGCTTCCGGAGCCAGGTCAGGGCCGGCTCCCGCATGCGGCGAGGCGCTCCCTCGCTCGGGTGAGGAGGACCTGGCTCTCGGGGCTCAGGTCGGAGCCCGGGACCGACTCGAAGACTCGCACCGCCTTGCCGTAGAGCCCGCATGCGGATCCGTGATCGTCCGAGGACTCGAGGTCGGCCGTCCGGACATACAGGCTGCCGAGCATTCCAGCGGCCCACGCGCCCGAGGGGGACGTCGCCATGACGCTCTCGTAGGCCGGCCGGGCCCGCCGGAACTCCTCGAGTGCTTCCGTGCGGCGGCCCAGCTTTTCCAGCGCCTCGGCCGAGTTGTGGTGGGAAAAGGCGATCCCCAGGATGGGGTCGGTGCTCTTCGGGTCCGCCCTCGCCATCGGCTCGAAAGCCGCGAGCGCCCGGCGGTACTCCTCGAGAGCCCCGAGCGCGTTGCCGAGATCGAGCTCGGTATTTCCGGCCTCGGTCTGCGAGTACGCCAGATCGCGGCGAAGCTGGACGCTCGTTGGATCCTCCATCACGAGCTCCTCCTCGATCTGCTCGGCCTGACGGAACTTTGCCAGCGCCCCCGCCGGGTCGCCGTGCTTCGACGCACTGCCTCTCAGGTAGAGGTTCTGCCCGAGACTTCGT
>Ga0207706_10007371_pt1 | contig 10166 bp, 8 predicted proteins | sample KBSC53metaG_FD_184318 | JGI IMG/M metagenome (GOLD analysis project Ga0207706, IMG submission 184318) | Corn rhizosphere microbial communities from Kellogg Biological Station, Michigan, USA - KBS C5-3 metaG (SPAdes) (version 2) | ecosystem: Host-associated > Plants > Roots > Rhizosphere > Soil ... | reverse complement strand
AGGTCCGCGACCACGCCGCCGAAATGCTCGGAAAGACATTGGTCACCATCCAGACCGGCCCGCACGGCAAGCAGGTCCAGCGCCTCTACATCACCGACGGCGTCGACATTGCGAAGGAATTCTACCTCGCCTTGCTAGTCGACCGTGAAACCGGCCGCATCGCCATCGTCGCGTCGACCGAAGGCGGCATGGACATCGAAAAGGTGGCCCACGACACGCCGCACAAGATTCAGACGCTGACAGTCGATCCGGCAACGGGCCTGATGCCGCATCATGGCCGCGCTGTTGCCGCTGCCCTCGGTCTCAAGGGCGATCTCGCCAAGCAAGCCGGGAAGCTCTTGCCGCAGCTCTACAACGCATTCCTCGGCACCGACGCCTCGCAGATCGAGATCAACCCGCTGGCGGTCACCGAGGACGGCAAGCTGCTGGTCCTCGATGCCAAGGTCGGCTTCGACAACAATGCCGAGTTCCGCCATCCGGAGCTGGAGCAGCTGCGCGACCTCACCGAGGAAGATCCGATGGAGATCGAGGCGTCGAAGTACGACCTCGCCTACATCAAGCTCGATGGAAACATCGGCTGCATGGTCAACGGTGCCGGCCTCGCGATGGCGACGATGGATATCATCAAGCTGAACGGCGCATTCCCGGCCAACTTCCTCGACGTCGGCGGCGGCGCTTCGAAGGAAAAGGTCACGGCCGCCTTCAAGATCATCCTCAGCGATCCTGAGGTGAAGGGCATCCTCGTCAATATCTTCGGCGGGATCATGCGCTGTGACATCATCGCGGAAGGAATTGTCGCGGCGGCAAAAGAAGTGTCGCTGAACGTTCCTTTAGTGGTTCGCCTCGAAGGCACGAACGTGCAGCAGGGCAAGGATATTTTGGCGATGAGCGGGCTTCCGATCGTCGCTGCGAACGACCTTGGGGATGCGGCGAAGAAGATCGTCGCCGAGGTCAACCAGGCGGTTCCCGCCTGAGCATTCGGGGAGCTATGCAATGAAGGTGCTGGTCGCCGTAAAGCGGGTGATCGACTATAACGTGAAGCCGCGCGTGAAAATGGACGGCACGGGCGTCGATCTTGCCAACGTGAAGATGAGCATGAACCCCTTCGACGAGATTGCCGTCGAGGAGGCGATCCGGCTCAAGGAAAAGGGCGTTGCGACGGAGATCGTCGCCGTCTCCATCGGGCCGGCGAAGGCGCAGGAGACGCTCCGCACCGCGCTCGCCATGGGCGCCGACCGCGCGATCCTCATTCAGACAGACGAAGAGGTCGAGCCGCTCGGCGTCGCCAAGATCATCGCCAAGATCGCTGGCGATGAGCAGCCGCAGATGATCATCCTCGGCAAGCAGGCGATCGACGACGACAATAATGCAACGGGCCAGATGCTGGCGGCGCTTCTCGGCTGGCCGCAGGGCACGTTCGCGTCGAAGGTCGATCCATCGGGCGGCGAAGTCAGCGTGACTCGCGAGGTCGACGGCGGACTGGAAACGGACAAGCTCAAACTTCCGGCCGTGATCACCACCGATCTGCGGCTGAACGAGCCGCGCTACGCGTCGCTGCCGAACATTATGAAGGCCAAGTCGAAGCCGCTCGCGAGCAAGACTCCGGACGAGCTCGGCGTCGACATCAAGCGGCGCTTGGAAACGCTGAAGGTGGCTGAGCCGCCGAAGCGGCAAGCAGGCGACAAGGTAGCTTCCGTGGACGAGCTCATCGGAAAGCTGAAGACCCTGGGAGTCGTGGCATGAAGACGCTCGTCTACGTCGAGCATGAGGGTGGCCAGATCAAGGACGCTACGCTTGCCGCGGTAACCGCCGCGTCGAAGCTGGGCGAAGTCCATGCGCTCGTCGCCGGATCGAATGTCGGGCCCGTTGCCGATGCCGCGACCAAGATCGCGGGCGTCGGCAAGGTTCATGTCGCCGATGCAGCGCATCTAGACCATGGCCTTGCGGAAAACGTCGCTCCTCTCGCCGCCAAGCTGATGGAGACGCACGACGCTTTCGTCGCTCCTGCGACGACCACCGGCAAGAATATCGCGCCGCGCGTCGCAGCTTTGCTGGACGTGATGCAAATCTCCGAAGTGCTGTCGGTCGAGGACGAGAATACGTTCACGCGCCCGATTTACGCCGGCAATGCCATCGCCACGGTTCGCTCGAGCGATGCGAAGAAGGTGCTGACGGTTCGTGGAACGGCCTTCGAAAAGGCGGCCCGGGAGGGCGGCAGTGGTTCGGTCGAGCAGGTTGAAACCGGCAGCGACGCGGGCTCAAGCAGCTTCGTCGGCCTCGAAGCCAGCGAGAGCGAGCGGCCGGAGCTGACCAGCGCCAAGATCATCGTCTCCGGCGGTCGAGCCTTCGGCAGCAGCGAGCAATTTCATTCTTTGCTCGATCCGCTTGCCGACAAGCTCGGCGCGGGCGTCGGCGCCAGCCGCGCTGCTGTCGATGCCGGCTATGCGCCCAACGACTATCAGGTCGGTCAGACGGGCAAGATCGTCGCTCCGGAGGTCTATATTGCGATCGGAATCTCCGGCGCGATCCAGCATCTCGCGGGCATGAAAGATTCAAAGGTCATCGTCGCGATCAACAAGGACGAGGAGGCGCCCATCTTCCAGGTCGCGGACATCGGTCTCGTCGGGGACCTGTTCAAGATCGTCCCGGAGCTGACCGAGAAGCTTTAAAACCCGCTGAGGAACTCGGCGACGTTCGCGCCGAGCGCGTCGACGGCGTAGCCGCCCTCCATCACCACGACGGTGGGCAAGTTTAGGGAGCCGATCCGGCGCGCCAATGGCGCATAGTCGCTAGTCCTTAGCTTGAAGTAGCTGATCGGATCGCCTTCGTAGGTGTCGGCTCCGTAGGAGACGATGAGCAAGTCCGGCGCGTGCTTCTCGACGGCGTCGAGGGCCTGTGTGAGGGCGGGAAGATAAACGCTCCAGTCAGTCCCGCGCGGCAGCGGCAGGTTCAGGGTCGCGCCTTCGCCTGCGCCTGATCCTCGCTCGTCAGCGTGGCCCCAGAAATAGGGATAGTCCATCACCGGATCGGCGTGGATCGACACGTACAGGACGTCGGCCCGCTCGTAGAAGATGTCCTGCGTGCCGTTGCCATGGTGGTAGTCGACGTCGAGGATGGCGATCCGCTTCCTTCCTGAGGAAATGGCATGTTCGGCAGCGATGGCAGCGTTGCTGAGGTAGGAATAGCCGCCGAGATAGTCTGCGCCGCAATGATGTCCCGGAGGACGGCAGACGGCGAAAGCATTGCGTTCTCCGCTGAGCACGCATTCCGTGGCTGCAAGCGCCGTCTGGGCGGCCCAATAGGACGCTTCCCAAGTGCCCGGGCCAATCGGCGTGGAAGTGTCGAAACTGTATTGGCCGAGAAGCGCGTCGATTCGCTGGAGCTTTAGCGGCCGTCGCTGCACCACCGGGAAGGTGTAGGGAAAGGCATCGCCCTCACGGCCCCCGGCTTGCCACAGCGTATGCGCTGTCTTCAGGAACTCGAGATAGTCCGGCGTGTGCACCCGTAGAAGCGGATCGCGCCCGAAATCACTGGGTCCTTCCGTCGGTCCTATGGCCTGAAGGATGGCGTCGACCCGCCCAGCATGCTCGGCCGCCCGGTGCATGGCACCGTTGAAGAATTCCCCTGTCGGGGCATGGGCCCGCTGGCGTTCGTCCCAGAAGCATCGCATCGCCCGCGGCGTTTACCGGACCTGAGGCTGAAGGGAAGCGACGGTTAGTCGCCAACGTGTTCCTTCTTACCCTTGCGCTTGGTGTGCGCCATTTTCTCGAGCTCTTTCTCGCTCATCGACATCATCGACTTTGATGCGCCTTTGAGCTTGCTCTTCGGCGTGTCGCCGCGCTTGGCGGACAAAGCCGCTCCAGCGGCCTTTTGCTGAGCTGCCGATTTCGCAGGCATGACTGGCTCCTTCTTCCATCGATCGCGAGCAAAACGCTTGAGTCGGTCGAAGGCTTCGCAGAGATCAGTTTAACGCTGCAGACTTCCGGAGAGCCTGATAGGCCTCGATCACTTCACCGAGTCGCCTCTCGTGGCTGCGATCGCCGCCGTTCCGGTCCGGATGATAGCGTCGGACGAGCTTGGAATATTGGCTCCGGACCGACTTGAGCGTCGCATCCTCCCCTAGCCCAAGCACGGACAAGGCGCGGCGCTCAGCTTTGGTGAACCGCGACGATCCCTCGCGATTGGTACGGCGGAATCGCGCGGAGATGGCGTCGAGCGGATCGGAGAAGTCGGTCCAGGACGGCGCCGGATCCGCGCCCGCCGAGGCAAAAGCACGGGTGGTCCGCTCCCAGCCGGCGTAGGGCGTCTGCGCTTCGGCAATCTCGTCAGGGCTCATTCCGTCGAAGAAATTATACTTGGCGTTGTGCTCGCGCACGTGATCAAGGCACAGGAGACGGTAGACCCCCGGACCGTCGAAATTCGCGGGCTGAACGGGCGCCCGATACTCGCCGGGTGCGCGGCAGCCGCGAACGGCGCAGCGACCCGTCGCCCCGTCGACTTTTCCGTGCATTTTTGGATGGCGTGTCGCCACGTGGTTCCCTCGATTGCTCAGCCGCCTAATATAGGAAATATGAGCGACGCTGCCACGGGACCGATTGCAACTGAGATGCTGAGGCGCCTCAATTCGGCGCTTTCACCGAGTCGTATCCATCTCAGGGACGACAGCGAACAGCATCGCGGGCACGGGGGCCACAATCCCGCGGGCGAAAGCCATTTTACTCTTGAGATCGAGAGTGGAAAGTTCGTCGGGTGCTCGCGGATCGAGCGTCAGCGGATGGTTTACAAGGCTTTGGGGGGCCTGATGGACGACCGGGTGCACGCGCTCCAGATCAGAGCACGAGCACCCGGAGAATAGGCGGTCTTTAGCCCTTAGAAGGCGAATTGCACTCCGAGGCGACCGCCAAGCGACAGCTTGTCCTGCTGTTCCTCAGCGTTGAGCTCGGCCGTGATCGCGAATCCGGCGCCGCCCCCGATAACGCGAAGGCTGCCCAGGAACCCGCTGGTCCGCTGCTCCGGTGTGAGCGTGAACGGAGTTCCGTCATTGAAGCGGGCAGTCGTCGAGCCCAGTTTGCCACTGATGATTTCGCGGCGTCCACCCTCGAGCTCGACCCGGGCGAAGGATTCCGCGTCCTTGGCTCCGCCGAACAGGTCGTAACCTAGCGCGATTACGCCGATTGCGGCCGTTTCATTGCTCTTGCGGCCGTCGACGGTGAGGTTGAACGCATCACCTCCACCGGTCTCGGTGTAGCCCTTCTCGTTGAGCGAGTAGTGCTCGATCTGAGCCGTCGGCCTGATCGAGAGCGGACCAAAGCGCGCGTCGTACGAGATGCCCGCGGTGCCAGAATAGAGCGTGCCGTTCCACTTGCCCTTGGCCTCGCGAGCCACTGCAATTCCGCCGATGTCGCCTGTAAAGAAGCGGATTCCGTCGAAGTTCAACCTGCCGACGGTGCCGCGAGCGAAAGCGCGGATCGGGCCGACGCCCCCACGGAAATAGAGGCCACCTTCCAACTGGGTGTTCGAAAGTTCGTTATCGCTATTCTTCCGGCTGTCCTTGCCGCCGAGATAGGACAGAGTTGCGCCGACGTTGCCGAACCCTCCTAGGCTCGTTTCAACGCCGCCAGCCGCGCCCCAGCCACTGATGTTGTAGGAAGACGTAGCGCCGATCGCCTTGCTTCCGCCCCAAGCGACTTGCTGAGCCCAGAAACCCAGCGTCCCGTGGCGGACCAGCGGTGCGCGAGGATCGGACAGCGTCCGGCCAAGCAGGCGGGTACCCTTGGTGGCAGTCTCGAAGGCGCCGCCAGCATGATCAGGTAGGACCTGTTGCAGTGCGTTCTGGAGGCTTTCGCTGTCTTGGATGCCGAGGAAGACCTGGGCGATCCCCTGATCGGAATCGGCCACTTCGAGGAGCGCATTGAGGATGCTGGCTTCGGATGAATTGATGCCAAGCTCGTCTGCGGTCTTCTGACGGATCGTGACGGACAGTTCGTTAGGTGTGCTCGTCACCAGGCTGCTGTCAAAGATGAATGGAAGCGACTGGACCGAGCTCGTCAGGCTGGTCGCACCGCTGAGCGTTCCGGCCTGGAGCACTTTGTAGGTCCCAGCGACGCCGCCCAGCGAAACCAGGTTTACGTCGATGTTCGTTCCCGCGCCGAAATTCGCGGTGCCCGTGACATTGAACAGAGTGTTCGTGCCAGTGACCGAATCGATCGTGACGCCAAGGGTCGAACTGCTTCCCGTGGTGAGGGACGTGAGATTTACGGTGCCGAGGTTGGTCGCCGTTAGGCTCGACCCCGTGCCGACTGTCACGGCGAGAGCCGCAGTTCCTGCAAGCTGACCCTTGAATAGCGATGTGCCGGCAAGCGTTAGAATGTCGGCGCCGCCGCCGAAGTCGATGTCGCCAAACAGCTGCGAAGTTCCAGAAAGCTGAACGGTATCTGCCCCGCCGCCGAACTGGGCCGCGCCGCGCATGATCGCGTCGCCGGACAGGGAAAGCGTGTTGTTTCCGAGGCCGAACTTGGCGGTACCGTTCACAGTGCCGTCCCCGACGTCGAGCGTGTCGCTTCCCGATCCGAACAACATCTGACCGTTGATGGACGGCGCCGTCCCGCTCGTAACCGCGAGCTGCCTTACGGTTGCTCCGGCACCGTTCGAACGAAGGTCGAGGGCGACCGCCTTGTCGGCAAGCGTCGTCGAATTCGCGACGCTGATCGAACCCGTATTCTCGATGAGCGCTACGCCGCCGCTCTTGTCGATGATTGCAGTCGCAACGCCATCGGCGCCGTTCAGGGTCGCCGTGATGTTGCCACTGTTCTTGATCGTTGTGACCGTGGCGCCGGCATCGATCGCAATGCCTTGCGCAGTATTCGTTGCGGTGCCGCCTCCGGTCGCGGAGATCGAGCCCGAATTGATGATGAGCGGAACGCTTGCGCCCGCGCCGATACGCAGTGCGGTTGCATTGGCTTCGGTGGCCGCGGCGGTGATCGACCCAGTGTTGGTTAGACCGCCAGTGACGTTCACCGATTGCCCGAGGCCACCGATGACGAGAGCGTTGCCGTCTACGTTCTTGTAAACACCCGAGCCAGTGATCGAGCCCTTCTGAACGATCCCCTGTCCATTGGATCCAGCGACCGCACCGATGTTCGTCGCCTGCGTCGAAGAGCCAACGAGCACGGCCGGAGCGGCGCCCAGCGAGATGACCGACGACGTCGTCTCGTTCGCATCGGGGACACCGTCGCTATCCTCGTCAGTGCTGTTCGGATCATTGTCGGCAGGCTTGGCATCGAACAGGACACCCCCGGCGACATTGCCGCCAATGATGACCGCGGATCCGCCCTGCAACAGATCGTCGGCATCGAGCTTCGACACATCGGCGGGAGGCTGCGTGTAGCGATAGCCCGAGGTCTGAACCGTGCCCTGGAATACAACCTTACCGCCGACGTCGCCGGTCAGGTTTACGCCGACGGCGCCCGCGCCCTGAACCTGAATCGTGCCTTTGGACACGACAACGTCGCCGCTGACGGCGCCCGTCTTGATGCCCACCGAGTTGTTGCCGAGCACCGTGATGTCGGCACTGTTGGAGAGCGAGCCAGTCAATGGTCCTTCGAGGACGATGCCGCCGGAGTTGTTGCCTTCGACAGTAATCTTGCCGGCGTTGACGATCGCGCCGGTGTGCGCGCCGAGCACATGGATTCCGAATCGGTTCGTGCCCTGGGCAAAGAGACCGTCCAGGTCGCCGTCATTGTCGCTGTCCGTCGCCGTGAAGTTCTCGTCGATCGTGATCGTGCCGTTGTTGGTGATCGCGCCTGTCAGCCCAGGGTTGACGACGATGCCGGCGGAATTGTCGGCGCCCGTGATCTGGATGATGCCGTCGTTGATCACGTAATTGTTCGTGTTGACCGTCACGCCCACGCCGCTCGTCGGCTTGACCGACCCAGTCGACATGATGTGGAGGTCGCCCGATGCGCTGGTCGTCTGCGGCGTTGTTACAGCAGTAGAAATTTGCGTTTCGGCGTGAGCGGGAACCGCCGCCGTTGCCGCTGCAATTGCACCAAGACCCGTCGTCGCAAGCAGGAATCGCATCAAAAGCCCCTTCGTTTTGCCGCTCGAGTTGCGCCTGCGCGAAGTTGTACGCAGACGTGCCGGGGCCCCCGCGCCCCCGGGCAAATGTCTGCCGAGATTGAAGCTGGAATCGGCGAGTCTGCCGTGCCCGTTGCCACCCCGGAATGACCGGGCCTCTAGGCTGTCCGGGACATTAAGCCAAGATGAATACCAACCAAGCCACTGCGTACGTGCAATAATCCGAGCTCACTTTCGCCGGGGGCCGTGGCGGGATAGACACATGGCATGGACCAGATTCTCCAAAGCATCGCTCCGGTCACCCACGATCTCGGCGGTTTTAAGGTCCATCGAACCTTGCCGAACAAGGACCGGACGATGGTTGGTCCTTTCATCTTTTTCGACCAGATGGGGCCCGCGAGACTCGGCCCCGGACAAGGAATCGACGTGCGCCCGCATCCGCACATCAACCTGGCGACCGTCACCTTTCTTTTTTCCGGGGCTATCGACCATCGGGACAGCCTCGGAACTGTCCAGCGAATCGAGCCCGGCGCCGTAAACCTCATGACGGCCGGTCGAGGGATTGCGCATTCGGAACGGTCGCCGTCCGACGAGCGCACGGCGGGGGCCCATCTCGACGGCATCCAGACCTGGCTCGCGCTGCCGAAGGCCAAGGAAGAAATGCTTCCGGATTTCCAGCACGTTGCAGCCGGCCAGCTGCCCGAGCTCCGTTCCGACGGGATTCGAATGAAGCTTGTGATGGGAGAATGGGAAGGACTCTCCTCTCCCGTCACTCAACATTCTCCAACGATCTATGCAGCGATCGAGCTGGCGCCGGGGGCGGCAATCGTGATCAATCACGAGGCTGACGAAAGGGCCCTGTACCTGATGGAGGGGGATGCGAACGTGGACGGCACGCCGCTCGTACCCCAGAATCTGACCATCCTCGCGCCCGGCTACCTGCCATTGCTTACGTCGATCGGCGGAGCGCGGCTCATGCTGTGCGGCGGTGCGCCCATGGACGGTCAGCGGCACGTCTGGTGGAATTTCGTGTCTTCCAGTCGCGACAGGATCAACGAAGCGAAGCGCGCCTGGCGGGCAGGCGAATTTACTCTCCCGCCGGACGACCACGACGAGTTCATCCCGCTGCCCGAAGTTCCACTCACGGTCAGTTATCCGTGACGGAAATCCGCCGCGTCGGGCTCGCGACCGGCGTAACGCTGAATGTCGCCTTCGCCGGTCCTGAAGATGCGCCCGCGGTCATCCTGCTGCACGGTTTCCCGGAGTCGCACCGCACGTGGCGGGAGGTCGTGCCGCGGCTGGAGGACAGGTTACGCCTGATCATGCCCGATCAGCGCGGGTTTGCGGGTTCCGACCGTCCACAGGACATGGCCGAGTATGCAGCCGATAAACTGATCGATGACATCTTCGCCCTAGCCGATGCGCTGGGTGTCGAGAGCTTCGCGCTCGTCGGGCATGATTGGGGCGGGGCGATCGCCTGGCCCGCCGCGATGCGCAACGATCCGCGCCTTCGGAAACTGGCGATCGTCAATGCACCTCATCCGCTCGTCTTCCAGAAAAGCCTGATTGAGGACGCGGCCCAGCGCGCGGCTTCCGAGTACATCAACTGGTTCCGGATGCCGGGGGCGGAAAAGGCGATCGAGGCGATGGGCTTCGATGCGTTTTTCCAGAAGACATTCGCCAGTCACGCGGACCTGTCGAAGATCTCTGAGGACGAGAAGCAGCAATATCTTGCCGACTGGTCGCAGCCCGGCGGGATGCTTCCGATGCTCAACTGGTATCGAGCGACGAAGCTGGTCGTTCCGCCGCCCGGAGCGACGGTGCCGGTTCCCGATTTCCTGCTGCGAGCCTTCCCGAAGATCCGCGTGCCGACCCTGGTGGTCTGGGGAATGAGGGATCCGGCCTTGCTCCCGGTGCAGCTCGAAGGGCTCGACGAGCTCGTCGAAGACCTGCGTGTCGTGAAACTTCCCGACGCCGGTCATTTTGCCCCGTGGGAGGCTGGCGAAGCGGTGGCCGACGCGCTTCGGGACTTCCTCGCCTGAGCCCACGCGTCTAAGCGCCATTCGATGAATACCGTTGCCCGTTCCCGT
>Ga0207706_10007366_pt1 | contig 10169 bp, 5 predicted proteins | sample KBSC53metaG_FD_184318 | JGI IMG/M metagenome (GOLD analysis project Ga0207706, IMG submission 184318) | Corn rhizosphere microbial communities from Kellogg Biological Station, Michigan, USA - KBS C5-3 metaG (SPAdes) (version 2) | ecosystem: Host-associated > Plants > Roots > Rhizosphere > Soil ... | reverse complement strand
TCCACTTCGACAGGATCCAATCCGTGCTCGGCCTGCATGGCCTCGATGAAGGAGCGCACGTCGGGACGAGACAGATACTCAGTGCTCGCGTGGGCGGCGGGGGTCAGCAGCAGTGCCGCCAGCGCTGCTCCGCACCGTACAAGCCGCGCTCCCCGCAAGAATCGGATCTGCATCTGTGAACTGTCTCGTCGCAATGTCCCAAAACATAGTTCGTCGCAGGATCGCGGGAGGTGATGACTTTCACACTCTGACTCGGCCAGGTGGGTTTGGCCGTCGATTCATGCCCTTAGAGCTTCCGAGAGGCTGGGTTGAGGTGTAGGCCTCAAATCTCGGTCATCCAACGAAGGCTTCTGATTAACTGTTGTCTCGCTGCACAAAAGCCAGTGCGCGGGAAATAGCTTCGCGAGTTGAGATCCCAGGAGTCTTCTTCTTTTCAAGTGCAAGGAGCCGGTGCGTCTGACGCTTGTCCCCCAGGCACAGATACAGCAGCCGCTCCTTTTCACTAGGTGTAGGTGGAACTTCGCTCTTCTTGCCTGGCGCCAACCACGCCACTGCCAGCAGTTAGCCACCGCAATTCTTGCTGCTTCGCGTAGTCACCACCACGCTGCAAGACCCTGGTCAGCGCTAACTGGTCCGCGAGGATGCCGGCGTCGCGCAGCTCTGCTCCTAGTAGCTAGAAAGACAGCGTCGCGGTTGCGAGTGGGCGATCACTCTCGGGCGCGCTCGAGAAGCGGGCCGATCAAGTCTATGGGCAAGGGAAATACGATCGTGGATGACCGGTCACCGGCAATATCCGCCAGTGTCTGCAGATATCGCAGCTGCATCGCGCGCGGATCTGCAGCAAGCGTCCGGGCGGCTTCAACGAGCATCGCTGCGGCCTGCTTCTCGCCTTCCGCGTGGATCACTTTTGCACGTCGAGTACGCTCCGCCTCAGCTCCTTTGGCCATCGCGCGGATCATGGTCTCGTCCAAGTCGACGTGCTTGATCTCGACATTGGCAACCTTGATGCCCCAAACATCGGTGGCCTGATCGAGAATGCGTTGGATGTCCAGATTGAGCTTGTCGCGCCGCGCGAGCATCTCGTCGAGCTCGTGCTGGCCCAGCACGGAGCGTAACGTCGTCTGCGCGAGCTGACTGGTTGCCTCGAAGGGACTCGCCACCTGAATCACCGCCTTGGCAGCATCGACGACGCGGAAATAGATCACTGCGTTGACTTTGACGGAGACATTGTCGCGCGAGATCACGTCTTGCGTCGGCACGTCCAACACGATCGTGCGCAGGTCCATTCGCACCATTCGTTGAACAATCGGGACGACTACGATGATCCCCGGGCCTTTCGTGCCCGTGTAGCGGCCGAGCGTGAAGATGACGCCGCGCTCATATTCGTTCAGAACCCGGATCGCGCTGAACAGCAGAAGCAGGACGAAGACGACAGGTGCGATCCAGTACATAACGATTCTCCAACTCAGCGTCACTCAATTTCGACCTCGACAGTGAGGCCAGTCACGCTCAATACGCGCAGCCGCTGACCCTGCCGTACTGGAGTGGCGCAGTGCGCACGCCAGATCTCTCCATGCAGCCGCACCATGCCTGTGTGCTCGAAGTCTTCCAATGCGGTGGCAGTCTCCTGCAGTAACTGCTCGGGGCCAGTGACTACCCTTTGTCGCCGAGCGCGGACCACGAAACCGGCTGTCAACAGGAACACAAGGCCGCCGGTCAGCGCCATGCCGCCAATCAATGCACGGGCCACTTGGAAGCCCGGGACCTTCGTATCCAAGAGAATTATGGAGCCCACCACGAACGCAGTGATGCCACCCAGGCCGAGAGCACCGAAGCTCGGGGCGAACGTTTCGGCGATCATCAGCGCGAGCCCCAGTATCATCAAACCCAGTCCCGCATAGTTCACCGGAAGAATCTGGAAGGCGTATAGCGCGAGCAGCAGGCTGATGGCACCGACCACACCAGGAAGAATCGCCCCCGGGTGATAGCCCTCGAGCAGCAAGCCGTATATCCCGGCGAGCATGAGCAGATACGCGACGTTCGGATTCGTGAGTACAGCGAGCACGCGCGTGCGCCAGTCAGGCTCGATTCGCTCGATCTGCAGTGCCGCGGTAGAGAGCGTCTGCTCCCCACCTACCACCTGAACCCGCCGCCCATCGATTTGTCGAAGCAGATCGGGAACATCCTTGGCAACCACGTCGATTACGCGCTGTTCCAGTGCTTCACTCGCCGACAAGCTGGCTGCAGAACGAACGGCCGCTTCGGCCCAGTCGGCGTTGCGATTGCGTAGCTGTGCCAACCCACGAATGTATGCCACCGCATCGTTGATAGCTTTGCGCTCGCCGGTCGATTCCGGTGCCGAATCCTCGCGTTCGGGTTTCTTCCCCTCACGCTCTTTGTCCGATGGTTTCTCGTCCGCCTGCGGTTGCGGCTTCGACGGAGCTCCAATCTGGACGGGGGTCGCCGCGCCGACATTGGTGGCAGGTGCCATCGCTGCGATGTGACTCGCATAGAGCAGATACGTGCCGGCGCTCGCAGCGCGTGCCCCGGACGGTGCGACGAACGTTACGACCGGTATCTCTGATGCCAGCGTTGCACGAATCATGTCGCGCATGGCTGTATCGAGACCGCCGGGGGTATCCAGCTGGAGAATGATCAGCCGAGCGTTACTCTCGCGCCCCCGCTCCAGCGTACGCACGAAGTAATCGCTGGTCGCAGGTCCGATCGCATCCCGGATATCGAGCACCAGGGCGATCGCGCCATCATTGCGAGGCTCCTCATTCTGTGCGATGCCACTCCCGACAATGGATCCCAGGGCGAGCGCGAGCACTGCCAGAGCGCATAGCGATTTGCCAATTCTCGGCACACGATCTCCGGATCAGAGCAGCGATGGGGCTGTTACGGCAACCCGGACCCGAGACCCGTGTTGGTCTTTGGTCAGCTCGTGATCGCTCGCTCGGAGCAAACGCTCCGTGGAACGTCGGCGGCACGGCGTGATCGAACCACGCACGGGCGAGAGCGGTTGTGGGCGATGTGGCCTGCCGAACTGAAGAACCTAGACCCAGGAGCCGGGGTTGTATGTCTGACAGCGCACAGAGGGTTGTTGGTGTAATTACCTGAACACTGATCCAAAACAAGAACCTCACGAAGTGCACTGTGACTCTGGGGGTATCGATGGGGGTATCGGCATGCTTGGCGTTGCCGCCCTCCTTGTACATTACGAACTTGCGATCAATTTAGGCAGCTGAGATGCATGCGTGCATCACAGCGCTCTGCCGGTGACACTCGCAAAGATCACTACGCGTCATCGTGGTCTGCTTGTAGGTAGCAGACAGAATCCTGATTTTCTTGGCTGTGGCCCGAGGAGCCATCCGCAGACGTCCAGCACGCAGATCGAAGTCTCAAGCCAATTGGCGTGCGCTTCCTCCACCAACGTCCGCCGAGGTCCGCCTGCAGCCGATTCTTCTTGGGGGTACATCCGGGGTACGTAACGACTCCTTGCGACGCGTACCCCAAGCCGTAAGTCGCTGCCTGCGAAAGGAATGCGATAGGTCGATGTGAACCCGAGTTTGGGATTCCACAAAAACGCGAGGGGCCCGTAGCCCCTCGCACATTGTCAGAAGCCCAGCTGCAGGCCCAGATAGTAGTAGCGACCGAGAATGTCGTACGTACCAGGCTGAGTCTGACCAATCGTGCCGCCGACAATAGGGGGCTCTTTGTCCGCCGCATTGTTGATGCCGCCGCGCACATTGATCGTGTCGTTAAATTTGTATGCGAGCGTGACATCGAACAGATCGTAGCTCGGCACTCCCGGTGCGGGACTGGCCGGCCGCGTCACAGAAGTAATGTCATCCATCTCCGGCAGATGACGCCAGCGCACGCCGACCTCGAAGCTTGGCAGGCGATAGGTCAGCGAGGTCAGCGTCTTCCAGTCCGGAACCGGAATACCGCCGTTCTGCGTGCCATCGATCGTGCCCGCGAACTCCTGCCAGGGCGATCCTTGCAGTAGCTGCACCTCGTAGGAGTTGGTGAAGTTGGCGAGGAGATTGAGATCGAGACTCCCTGGACCAATGGGCATGCGCCAATCGATCTGTGCGTCGATGCCGCTCGTGCGCAGCCCACCCAGATTGAGATACGGCGCTGCTACTGTATCGACACCACCTGTGGTCGGATTTCGACGCAGCGTCTGACAGAAGGGGTTCGCGGGGTCGTACGACGGATTGCTGCCGTCGAGGTTGTAGCACTTGCTGAGGGCAGTGCCGCCAGCAATTGGCGCAATCACGTCGGTGATGTCGATGTCGTAGTAGTCCACGGACACCGAGAGATCCCGCACCAGCGCAGCATCGAACTCAGGCCGCAGAACGACGCCGAACGTGATGGTGTCCGCTTCCTCGGGCGTCAGGTCGGTGTTGCCGCTATTGATCACGCCGATCGCGACGGTCGTATATTGATATGTGTCAGCGATCGGTGCCGGCACACCTGTGGCCACGCACAAGTTGCGAACCTGCGCACCGTTCGGGCCCGTTCGCGTGGTAGTCCGCACGTCGCACGGATCGCCTTGTCCTGGCGGTGAGCCGATCTGCGCCTGAGCGCCGAGTTGGTTGTACAACTCGCCGATGTTCGGCGCGCGAATCGCGTGCTCGAATCCTCCGCGGAAAGTGATTGCCTTCACCGGCGACCACAAGCCATCCGCCTTATACGTTTCCACTCGACCCGCGAACTCGTAGTCCGAAGTCCTGAAGCCGAGATTCAGCTCGAGTCGCTGCGCAAACGGCACATCCCGCAGCAGCGGCACGAGGAACTCGACGGCCGCTTCTTTGACCGAGGTCGAGCCCTGTGCAGGGAACGTGGGCAGCGTGCCGATGATGTCGCCGTTCTCGCGCGACGGATCCGGATCGAACTCGAACTCGTTGTCGCGCTTGTCCAGAGTCAGAGCGAAGCGCAGATCGCCGGCTGGCATCTGGAACAAGCCGCCACTCAGGCTGGCCTCGAAGATCGTCTGCGTGAGTTGCGTGTAGTCGTGCGTCTCCGCCTCCAGATAGCTGCGGCACGCTCCGGAAATACTCGTCTGGTTAGCCAGGCCGAACGGATTGAAACCGCCTGCGCAAATCGACGCTCCGCCATCGGGTGCCGTCAATAGATTGCGCATACGCGACAGCAGGATCGCTTTGTCCTGCGTCTCCACCAGGTCGGTCGAGTCGTAGGAGCCGTAGACGTCCCAGCGCCAGTCTTTGAACGGCAGGTCGCCGCGCAGCCCGAAGATGTATTGGCCGACTGTGAAGTCCGAAGGGAAGTTCCGGAACTCCAAACCCATGTAGCGCTGGTTCATCGTGAACTCTGCGCCTGGCTGCGGCCGCGATGCGAGGATCGTGCGCAAATCCGCCGGGATGAACGGATTGGTGACAGGCACCGTCGGTACGACGAACAGCGTTGGAGACCAGCCGACCTGCCCCGTTGCGGTTGTCTTGTTGTACAGGAACTGTCCGTACGCGGTCACGGTGTCCGTGACGTCGAAGTCGAATTTTCCGTAGAACGACTTGCGCTCCATCGGGTTGACGACGAATTCCTGGTACGTAACAGGTTGGCGAACGTTGGCGCCAGTCGTGCTGAAGAATTGCGTTGTTGGTCCCTGATAGTTGATAGCCCCGATCTGGCCGAACAACGTGCCATTGTCATTAAAGCCAATACTGCGTGAATTGAGCACGGCACCCGGCGCGACACCGTAGTTGCTGAACACAGTGTTGATGACCGACTGCTGGGGCAAATTCGTCGGCGCCGGAACGTACGTGCCTTGACCGATGAAAGAAGACAGGACACCCAATTGGAAGAACTCGCGATCGCGGCCCCACAAGACATCGCGATCCGTGTAGCCAGCCGACAGCAGCACGTTGCCTTTTCCCTCGGATATTTCGAAGCCGGCGGTGATGCCGTAGTCGGCCGTCTTGGCATCTCCCCGATCGCTGATACCGGTCCGAACATCGAGGTGAATGCCTTCGAAGTGCTCGCGGCTCTTGAAGTTGACGACGCCGGACATGGCATCGGAACCATAGACCGCCGATGCGCCGCCCGTGATCGTCTCCACACCGCCGAGGATGAACTGCGGAATGAGGTTCACGTCCACGACCGCGTTCGCGTTCGACAGTGGCAAGCGCCGACCATCGAGCAGCACCAGGTTGCGCGTCTCACCCAGTCCGCGCAGGTTGAGTGACGCACGGCCAGCCAGCGCTACTGCTCCAATCGTGCTTTGCATCTGCCCCTGCACGAACTGTGGCAGCTGATTCAGCGCATTCTCGATGTTGACCGTGCCGGCTTGCGTGATCTGTTCCTGGCTGAACGTCACGATTGGGCTGGTCGATGAATAGTCCGGCCGCGCGATACGCGAGCCCGTGACGACGATTTCCTCCACCTCGCCTGCCGAAGCCGAAGTCGGCTCCGCCTGCTGCGCGACGGCCGGGCTGCTCGCGAGCAGCGCCAGCCACGGTGCCATCCTGGATGCCGGTGTCCTGGTAGTCATTGATTGCCCCCTGTCGATCAACTTTCATCGCGCAGTCGCGTCGCCCAGTGCGGGCGCGCGCGTGATCGCGCTCTCATGGCGCGATCCGTTGGGAGTGTACGAACCGGTTCGTGTGTATGTCAATCCTGCTTGTGACATGTACGAACTGGTGCGTATACGGTCCCGCGCGTCGACAACTTGCGGTACGACGGCATCTCTGTCAGTGCCGGACCTTCGACTGTGGCGGCACGCTCAGCCTTATGGATGAGTCCAATCATGTGCTCATCGCTCGATCGCTCCAGCGATGATCCGCTCGTCCGGCAACTGCAACACTTCCGGCAGGTGATCTGGCGAGAGGCCGCCCTCATGGGCGGCCCGAGTGGAGTCACAATCTCCTCATCGCTCTACAGCGTCTTCAGATACTCGATGAGTGCCCAGCGCTCGGCATCGGTCAGCGACTGCGTGAAGTCATGGCCCGCGTTGCTGTTGCTGTAGAGATAGGTGTTGTAAATCATGCGCGAAGCGATCTGCCTGTCCGTGATGGGCGGCGGTGACTGATAGGCCAAGTTCAAGTACTGGGCTGCCACGTTGTCCCACATCGAGAACAGCACGTCGATCGTCGCCATGTGCTCGCTGCACGGCAGGAAGGGATTCGTGAAGATTGAATCGCTGCAAATGAGCGTGGTGTGTTTCCACCCGAGCTTCTGAAAGTCGTACGCGTTGTAGCTGTAGTCGAAGCCTGCGTTCTTGCCGCCCCAGCCCGGCGCCGTCTGAGCGCGTTTCCAGACCTTCGGTCGGTCCGAGGGCTTCAGTACGCCCCACAGATTCGGCACGCTGCCATTGTGGAAATACGGCGCGGTCGCCCAGGAACCGTACAGCGGCGGTGCTACGTATCCGATCGGGTTGACCCATTCGTTCGGCCCGAGCGGCGAGTAGATGGGTCCGCCATTGTCGTAGATGGCGCGCGGCACGCGCCGCAGCTCGCTCGACACGATGTCATCGGATGGGTAGCTCGTCCAATTCGGACTGAGCTCGTTGTACGCCCACCAGGAACTGTTCCAGGCGCGTCGCTGACGAATGTCCGCCATCAGCTGCATGCGGCGTGGATCGGTGCGAATCGTCTCGATCGGCGTGACGACGCCGGCGACGCCCTTGAGGCGCGGGTCCGGCAGATAGTTGGAGTCCGCCGCGTGACGCGGCGAATAGACTCCGTGGCAACTCGCGCACGAGCCGTTCCCAGCCGGCTTGGGAATCACTGCATTTGCACCGTTCGCCCATAGATTGCGTTCATGGAAGAGCAGCGCGCCCTGCTCGGCCAGTGTTGTGTTGATGGTTTTCGGATACTTCGCTGGTGATAACGAGATCAGAAAATTGTTGATATCCTCGAACTCCGGCTCCAGCCCGCGCCGGGCACTGGCATCACGGAAAATGTTCGCGACGCCGAACGCCATCTCGGAATGCACGTTGTCCGACGACAAGGCGCCGTCCCAGAACTGGCGCGTCTTGAAGCCACGATTCCACCAGGCCGGTGCCTTCGTCATGCCGGCATGCGGCGCGTCGGCAACATACTCCAGTGGGCTCGGTGCGAGCGCGAGGTTGTCCATGTCGAAGAGCGCCGGCAGCAGCGAGATGAGTCCGATCGCGTCGGACCCGCCACGCCCCGTGCTCCACGGAATCGGCAGCAGCTCACCCAGCGTCGTGATCGGAGTCGTGCGGAACATATCGGATGCCAGCAGGCCTGCATCGTTGGCGCTGTTGGGCAATCCCCATGCGAACGAGGACTCACTCGTCGTGCCGAGCCGCGAGTCGTGGCAAGCCGAGCAGCTCGCACCGATCAGACCAGTCCACCTGCCCCGGTCATCCTTGCCCTGGATCAGGCCGAGCGGCAGCTGGCCACTGCCACCATTTGTCGCATTTGGATCTTCGCCCGGCAGCGGATAGGGATTGCGGAAAGGTGACGGATACAGTCCGTAGCGCTTCGCGACCTGCTCGTCGAAATCCGGGGGACGCACCAGATAACCCCACTGCAGGTAGATGAAGTGGTAGCTCGCGGCGAGTGCCATCGGTTGAAAGTATTGCCGTGATTCCAGATTATTCCGCCCGCGTTGCGCGCTTGCGCGAAATTCGCCGCACGTCGTTGGCCGGGGCGGCTTGCGCTTGACGTAGGGCGCCGGCGGATTGTGCAGATCGATGAAGAATGCATTGAACTGGATCGCTGCGTTGGGATTCGCATTGACGGTCGGCTTTACCAGCGTGCGCGGATCGACAGGCAACGGTGTGCTGTCGGGTTTGCCGTTGCAGCCCGCCATGAGTGGCGAGCGGATTGTTGCCTGGTCGAGCAACGGCAGAGTTTGTGCGCCTGCGGTCCACGGCGCTGTCGCACACGTCGCGAGAGCCAGCCACCATGCGACTCTCCTGATTGAGGCTGCCATGTCCTGATCCCCCTGAGTTCCATGAGAGCTGTCAGCCGCAGCTGGAGCTGCGCGTGTGGACAATTACATCCGCACGAGGGGATGGAACAACTATCGCTTTCGATAGGGAGGCGCGGAGAAGACGAAATCTCACTACGACTGCGCGCTCGCGCGCCGAGCGATGAAGCAGTCAGCATCTCGGCCAGGAAACTGAGCTGCACGTCCGCACCTGCCAGGCTGTCACCGACCAGGAACTTCGAGGTGTCGCGCGAGCTCACTGTCGATTCGCGCAATGCTGCTGCGACACCTTTGCTCTACAGACCGAGCGCAGCCTTTGCAATGATGTTCCGCTGAATCTCGTTCGAACCCGCATAGATCGACCCCGCACGTTCGTTCAGATAGCGCAGCGGCGCGAGCACGGCCGCGCGCGGACCGACCGCGACGTCATTGGAATGCGGCAGAGAGACCGGTCCGCCAGGGCGCGCCGCCTGCGGCTGATAGGCCCGACCGTAGTGAGCGGCCGCTTCGAGCGCAAGTTCGCTGATGTGCTGTTGCAGCTCCGTCCCCAGTATCTTCATGACCGACGCGGCAGGGCCAGGCGGCTCGCCTTTGCCGAGCTTGGACATCACGCGCAACTCATACACCTCCAAAGCCGCGACGCGAATGCTCGCAGCGGCGATCTTTGCCTTGAACAGCGGGTCATCAAGAAGCGACGCCGTCGCATCACCGGGCACAGCCGATGCGAATGCGCGCAAGTCCTCCAGTTCCGACTGCAGCCGCGGCGCATAGGCACTACCGCCGCGCTCGAACTCCAGCACGTGCTTCGCCACCGTCCAACCAGCACCGACCTGCCCGACGACGTTCGCCTTCGGCACACGTACCTTCGTGAAGAAGATCTGATTCTGAATGGCCTCGCCCGTCAGGGAGACGATCGGTCGAATGCCAACGCCAGGGCTCGTCAAGTCGATGAGCAGAAACGTGATGCCCTGCTGGGACCGCTGCTCCTTCGAGGTACGCACCAGGCAGAAGATCCAATTGGCCACCTGAGCGTGCGTAGTCCAGATCTTCGTTCCATTGCAGACAAAGCTGTCGCCGTCGTCGCGCGCCGTCATCTGCAGGGAGGCGAGGTCCGATCCCGACGCAGGTTCGGAGTAGCCCTGGCACCAGAAGTGTTCACCGCTCAGCATGCGCGGCAGGTAATGGCTCTTCTGCTGCGAGGTGCCGGATGCAATGAGCGCCGGAGCACACATCTGGATGCCCATCGG
>Ga0207706_10007362_pt1 | contig 10174 bp, 9 predicted proteins | sample KBSC53metaG_FD_184318 | JGI IMG/M metagenome (GOLD analysis project Ga0207706, IMG submission 184318) | Corn rhizosphere microbial communities from Kellogg Biological Station, Michigan, USA - KBS C5-3 metaG (SPAdes) (version 2) | ecosystem: Host-associated > Plants > Roots > Rhizosphere > Soil ... | reverse complement strand
GTTGCGACCAGCCCTGTAAGTCCCCGAGTGTCATCCTGAGCGGGCCATGCGTTCGCTTGCGAACGCATGGCCGGAGTCGAAGGACCCCTATCATCAAGAGAAAGTTCGTAGGAAATAGAATTTGAAGCTCGTTCACCGGCCTCGATTCACCATAGGGGTCCTTCGACTTCGCAAGATGTTTCGCAAGCGAAACATCTTGCTTCGCTCAGGATGACAGGAGCAACTTAATCGCAGCCCGCTTGCGCCCCTATTGCACCGGCGCGTCCTGCTTCCGGAAGTGATCCAGAATCGCCTCTGCCTGGCTGCGCGTGACCACTGATGACAGCGCCGCCGAATCCGCCTGCTTGATGGCCTGCACGCTGCCAAAATGTTGCAGCAACCGCCGGGTCGTGCTCTCTCCCACGCCCGGAATTTCCCGCAGTTCGGTTGACCGGTCGCGCAGCTGGCGGCGCTTGCGATGGAAAGTCACAGCAAAGCGGTGCGCCTCGTCGCGGATCAGTTGCACCAGGTGCAACACCGGCGAATGATGGTCCAGCGCGACCGGTTCACTCTCCTGCCCATAGACATAAATAATTTCCTCCCGCTTGGCAATCGCCGCCAGTGGTTGGTTGATGATCTCCAGCGCCTCGAGCGCCTCGGCCGCGGCATGTAACTGTCCCAGGCCGCCATCGATCAGCACCAGGCTGGGCATTTTCTTTTTTTCTTCCTGAATTCGCTTGTAGCGGCGGGTGACCACCTCGCGCATGGAGGCAAAGTCATCCACTCCAATAACGTCGCGGATGATGAACTTGCGGTAGTCCGACTTCTTCATCTGGCCATCTTCCCAGACCACCATCGAGGCCACCGTCTCCGCTCCCTGAATGTGCGAAATGTCGAAACACTCGATGCGCTTCGGCAACTCCGGCAGGCCCAGGGCATCCTGCAACGCCTCCTGAATGGCTTTCGCGTTCGGCTTCATCACCCGGAAGCGCTGGTCGTACGACTGCTTGGCGTTGTTGCCGGCCAAATCAAGAAGCCCGCGCTTATCGCCACGCTGTGGAACCAGGATATGAACCCGTGTGGGGCGGGCGCCCTCGCCCGCCACCTGCTCGGAGAGCAGATCTTCCAGTGCCTCACGATCCTCGAAATCAACCGGCACATAAATATTTCGCGGCACGTAAGGCTGGCCAATATACAGCTGCTTCACGAAAGCAGAAAAGAATTCACCGGGATTAAAAGATTCAATGGAGCGCGGGCTATACTCGCCCGTCAAGGGCCCAGCGGATTCCGGCAGGTCCTCCCAGAAAAACTCCCGCCGGTCGAGCACTCGGCCGCCGCGCATGTGGAACAGGTTCACCGCCAGCATGCCGTTTTCGAAGTGGTATCCGAAGACGTCAGCATCGTCGCCTTCAACCGCCGCGATGCGCTGCTTTTCCTGCAACTGCTCGACGGTCGAGATCAGGTCGCGATATTTCGCTGCACGCTCATACTCCTCAGCCTCGGCGGTTTGCTCCATACGCTGGCGCAGTGAGCGCAACAGATCGGTGGGCCGGCCTTCCAGAAACAGCTTCACGTCGCGTACCGCTTCCTGATAAATCTCCGGTGTGGTCAGTCCTTCCACGCACGGACCCAGGCAGCGTTTGATGTAGTACTGCAGGCACGGCCGTGGATGAAACCGCGTCAGGTCCACCTTGCACGACGGAACCATGAAATGCCGGTGGATGAGGTCGACGATGCGATATGCTAGGTTCGCGGGAAAATAAGGGCCGTAATATGAGCTGCCATCCTTCCGCAGTCGCCGCGTGACGTACACCCGGGGAAAGCGTTCGCCCAGAGTAAGCTTCACGTACGGATAAGTCTTGTCGTCGCGCAGCAGGATGTTAAAGCGCGGCTGCTTCTGCTTGATCAGATGGTTCTCAAGCGCCAGCGCCTCCTTGTTATTGGCCACGACGATGTAATCAACGTCCACCGCCTCCCGCACCAGGGAATCGGTCTTGGCATCCTCCCAGCGCCCTTCGCGGAAATAAGACGAAACCCGGCTGCGTAGGTTGTTGGCTTTGCCTACATAGATGACTTCGCCCTCGGCGTTCTTATAGAGATAAACACCGGCAGACGCTGGCAAACTGCGGATTTTAGCCTGAAGATCCATCTGGCAGATCTGGGAAGATCTATTTTAGATGAATGGGATGGCTGCCCGGGTGCCGCTTAGCGACTGCGCTGCGGGCCTAACTCCACCCCGGCCATCCTGAACGGGCCTCAGGCGGGAGGATCTGGCGCGCAGCATGGGGAACCGCCAATGTGTTACAATCCATACCTATGGGTCACACATTAACAATACGTCTTACGGAAGAGCTGCTGGCTTGGCTCAAGGAAGTCTCGCGCCGAACCGGCGTGCCGGTCGGGCGGATCATTCGCCAGCATCTGGAAAGCGCCAAGTCGGAAAAAGGAAATCAACAATTTCTGCGGCACGCCGGAAAGATTAACGGACCGGCCGACCTCTCCTCACGCAAAGGATTTTCGCGGCGATGAAGGGAATTGCCGACACTGGATTCATCGTTGCCTTCGGCAATCGTGCAGACCGTCATCATCTCTGGGCCGTGGATCTAGCCAGGACCATCACCGAACCTTTACTCACCTGCGAAGCGGTTCTGGCCGAGGCCGCATTTCAGCTGGGATCGAGCGCCTATGTTCTCTCTCTGGTGCACGATGAAATGCTGCGCCTCGCATTTGATTGCGCCCGCAACTTCGAGCAGCTATGCGACCTGGCCCGCCGCTACGAAGATCGTAAACCCGACCTGGCCGACTTATGCTTGGTCCGTATGAGCGAACTGTACCCCCGTCACGCGGTGATCACAGTGGATGAGTACGATTTCAGAGTCTATCGGCGCAACAAGCGGGAAGTTATTCCGATCATCGTTCCTCCACATGCATAAGTCTGCACCATATAAAATTTCCCCAGTTCATGTATCGCCTTTGCACGAAAGTTGCTGGCCTGGGGCGCCTGCCACTTCGAAACGGCGCTGTAACATATTAAGAATGAGCGTGTTACAGGAATGCCGCGCCATTTCCACCGTTGGCACCTTCCGTGCTCTTGTACAATGCGAACGCGAGAAAAGCCCCTCCCCGGCTAACCGCGTCAACAGAATTTAGAATCAAAGCAGTTAAGTTTTGCGAGATGAGTGAGGAAGGAGCCCTCCTACAATGAATCGCACTTCGTTAATCGTTCTACTGGCGACAAGCATGGCGGCTACGGTCGGATGCGCTAGCAAGAACTACGTCCGTCAAGAGACCACGCCGCTGATCAACAAGACCAACGAGCTTGATGATCTGACTGCCAAGAACACCAACGCGATCAAGGATGTGGATGCGCGCGCGCAAGCCGGCATTCAAGAGGTGACGGCCAAGGCCGCCGAGGTTGACCAGAAGGCGCAAGCCGCTGCCACCCAGGCGGGAGAGGCCCAGACCCAGGCCGACAACGCCGTTCATCGCGTCGATTCGCTGCAGAACACCGTGGCCAATCTGGACAACTACCGCGTGGTCACCGAGACCGCCGTTCATTTCGGTTTCGACAAAGACAACCTGACCAAGACCGCGCAGGAAGCCCTCGATCAGCTCGCCACTGACGTGGCCAGCGCCAAGGGTTACATCGTTACGGTCGAAGGCGGTACGGACTCGGTAGGCGACGCGGAATACAACTACGCTCTCAGCGAGCGCCGTGCCAATGCCGTGATTCAGTACCTGGCTTCGAAGCACGGCATCCCGGCTCACAAGATCTATTTGATCGGGCTGGGCAAGGACAAGCCGGTGGATTCGAACAAGACCCGCGATGGACGCGCCAAGAACCGTCGCGTGGATGTCCGTCTCATGACCAACTCGGCAGACGCTACGGCTCCCGCGCAACAGCCAGCGCCGACAGCTTCCGCTCCGCCGTCCATGTAAGAGATCCTCCTCTCCGAGGATTCAAGAACTCGAGCTGCTCCACTTCCCCTGGTGGAGCAGCTTTTTTTTCTTGCTGTGTGGCGCGGGCGCCCCGCCCGCGGCCTTTGACTTTGATCTGACGGCTTTAGACTTTGATCTGACGGCTTTTGACTTTGATCTGAACGCCTTTGACTGAATCTGACAGCCCTCACGGTCGGCCTCTCGCGGGCGGGGGCGCCCGCGCCACACTTGCTGACGCCCGAGTTACAATAGAGCCATGCGGCGACTGATTTTTCCGCTGGCGGTGTGCCTGAGCGTGGCCGTCCCAGGCGCGGCCCAGGCCCAGGAAGGTGACAAGGATTCAAATCAGAACCAGCCTCCTCCGCGCTCCGAGCGCAGCCGGGAAGCCGGAGAAAGTTCCAGCCGCGATACCCGCATCGACCTCAGCCCTCCCCCGAATGACGCCAAGGACCATCCCAACAGCGCCCTTCCCGCGGAGGATACAGATGAGAATGCTTCCGGCGGCGTCGGGGAATTTCATCCCTTCGACCCGCACCGGGCCCTGAAGGACATCGAGGTCGGAGACTTTTATTTCAAGAAGAAGAATTACAGCGCCGCGCTCGACCGTTACCGCGAAGCCCTGTTCTACAAGCCCAATGATGCCACGGCCAACTTCCGCATGGCCCAAGCGCTCGACAAGCTCGCCCGACTCGACGAAGCCGCCGAACACTATCAGGAGTATTTAAGGATCCTGCCCAACGGACCGCTGGCAGAAGAAGCGAAGAAGGCGCTCGAGAAAATCAAAACCAGCGCGCCCTCAGGAAAAGCCCAGGCCCGGGAATAACCTGCCGTCAAGACAAACTCTCCAGCTGACATCCTGAGCGAAGTGACTGCTTCGCGAAGCGAAGCAGTCATGCAGTCGAAGGACCCCTATACCAAGATCAAAGCCGGGTCGCGCGGCCATATTTCATCCTCGTACTATACAAAATCCCAGCGACCGGCAGCGATTGCGGCTCATAGATGTCCTTCGAATTCGTCTGCCCATTCGCAAGCGAATGGACAGAACTCCCCTCAGGGTGACACCTTAAAGAGTTTCGAAAAGAAGAGTTCATGCCGCACCGATAAGTCACGCAGTCGAAGCATTGCTAAAGGCGGCAACAACGCGGGCGCGCTTGCTCGTGAAACCCCTTAGCAACCGCCGAACCCATGAACATCGCTGGTCGCCCGCGCTCTACTTCTCCACCCGGATAAAATCCCCGCTGGAAGCGTTGACCGCCACTCGGAGCTTGTAATCGTCACGGTTGTTGCCGTATATCACATGCCAGATAAGCTCATTGGTCGGCCGGCTCCAATCGAGTATGTACAGCACCGGGGTGTCAGGTTCCTTGGCCAGCAACTTTTCGCCGCCATGTTTCTGGGCAGTTTCCAGGGCCTGGTCCGAATCCACCTTGAGAAAAGCCACGTCAAAAATCTGAGTCGAAGTGTTGCTGGGACTATAAGTATCTTCGGTTCCCGGATTGATGCCGCGATCGGACGAAACCTCACCTGACCAGGTGTAGGCCTTCACGCCGCGCTGCAGGGGAGAACCAAAGGAAGCGCGCCACACCGCCGACTTTCCTTCCTTGCCCTTGGAATCATCGGTGATCATCGATTCCAGCCGGTAAGGCTGGGCATCGCGCGCCCAGCCGCGTGCAGCAATGAAAAGTTTCTGGAAGGCGGCGCGCCCGGTGACAAATTCCGCCGGCTTGGGCTGCGGTTTCTCGACTTGTGCCGGTTTGGAGGTTTCCGACGAACACCCAGCCATCATCACCAGCGCGAGCATCGCCATCAGCAACTTCTTCATAGCCACCTTCCTGTCATGCGTATGAAATTTTGCAACCGGAAATGCCGGAGTTATTCTACTAGACGAAGCAGTTCGAGGGACCATGGATTCGTATCTGGAACGTTTGCAGCAGGCCATCGCTTCCGCCACTCACGGCATGACCCCCGATGAGCTTATGCGCCACGCGGAAGGGAAGTGGTGCGCGGCAGAGATACTCGAGCATCTCTACCTGACCTACGCCGGAACCCAAAAAGCTTTTGAGCGCTGCCTGAAAGCGGGCAAGCCGCTGGCGGGAGTTCCCACTTTCAATCAAAGAGTGGCCGCGGCCGCGGTCACCGGGCTCGGATATTTCCCGGGCGGACGGAAATCGCCCGATCAGGTTCTGCCCCGAGGCATGTCCGTGGAAAAAGTCGTTGCCGACATCGGTCCCCAGATTGCCGCCATGGACAAGCTCATCACGCAATGCGAGGAGCGTTATGGCTCGCGCACTAAAATTCTGGACCATCCAGTGCTCGGCCCGCTGACAGCCAGGCAATGGCGGAGGTTTCACCTCGCCCACGGACGCCATCACGTCAGGCAGATTCTGCAACGACGACCGGCCGCAGCCCCACGCTAAGGGAGAAAAAGCCCCCGGCCTGAACCGGAGGCTTTCGTAAATCCACAAACGCCCGCGCTGCTGCGCTACTTGGAGGGCACGCCCGCCTTGCGCGCCTTTTCCTTCAGATCGTCCACGGCTTTCTTGGCATCGTCAAGCGCCTTTTGTTTCTTGGCCAGGTCCTGTTTGTACTGCGCGTCTTCCTTGTCCCATGAACCCTGGTTGCGCAGGCGATTGCCGGCGTCGGCATAGAAAGCGGCGGCGCGCAGGCGATACTCGCGCTGAGTCACATCCACTTCACGCGTGAGCATGTCCACCTTGGCCTGCTGCTCGGAAATCTTCTGTTTCCATTCATCGTTCGCTTTGTGCGCGTCGGAGCTGTCCGCCGGTTTGCCGGCATCCTGCGTTGCTGGCGTGGAGGGCTTGGTTCCATCCTTAGGCTGCGCCGAGCTGTCACTCGGGGTTGAAGCCGCGGTAGCGTCTTCCGGAGACGATTCCGTGGCATTTCCCACCACGCTGATCTTGTCGGAGGTGGGCAGATTGTCGTTGTCGTACTTCTTGGCCGACGCCGGCTTTTCGTCCTTGCGGATGCCGCGGGCATAGTCGCCCAAGGATTCAGTTTGCGCGCCGGCCAGAGTGACCAGCATGCCCGCCAGAACGGCCTCGGCCAGAAAAACATATCCCATACGCTTCATAGAATGCTCCGTTTCTTTCAGTCGTGCCGCTTCAAGCCAACCGAGGCGGCATTCGACGTAGTTAATTCAAGCTTTCGAACCTGCCCTCGCGCCTTTCGCGCCGGCCAGAAACCCGCCAATCGTACGATCCAGGTGCGCTGCCTCCACGGCAATGTCGGACGCCAGTTGCCGCGCCAGTTCCGGTTCGCGGCTGGCCGCCAGCTGTTGGGCATAGCCCGCGATACTGGTCAGCGAGTTGCGCAGGCCCAGCGCCATCTCGGCGGACATTTCCCCGCGCAACTCCTCCTGGCGGCGAATCTCGGTCACTTCCGTCCGGTCATTGATCAAACAAGCAACGCCCAAACCAGCAACGCCCTGACCAGCCATGCCCGGGCCAGCCGCGCCCGGAGCCTCGCTGTCCGGCGCGTGCACCGGGCTTATCGTAATATCCAGCGCCCGTTCCTCGCCCGCCGGCGTGCGATAACGCGCTTCCAGCCGCTGAAATCGGGTCTTTTCCCGCAAGCCGGCGTTGACGGCTTCAGCCAGGTTCGTGTAAGTAGTTTGGGATGACGAAATCAATTCAGCTTCGCGAAATATTTCAGCCGCGCTCATCCCCGTGGGCGAGGCGAAGCCCAGGATCTGCTTGGCCGAAGCATTGGCCTGCCGCACCAGCCCGTTGGGAGTGAAGAAGAGTACACCCGATGAAAGATTCGCAAGCACGGCGGCGCTGATGTTCTCCGACGTCCTGGCGCGTCGCCGCTCCGCCACCTGCAGGCTCTGCAGTTCGTGCTTCTGCTGTTTCAGTTGCTGAATCACGGCATGATAGGTGTGCAACGGGAAACTCTCGGATGCCGAAGATGCGGAGGCATCGGAAAAAGAACCTTCGTCGCTGATACTCCGTCGCATCCGTTTCATCAACAGCAGGCCCACTACGAAGGCAAAACTGCCGGCCACGAAAACCAACGCCATGCGCAGCACGATGGGATTGGTCAGCAGCTTCACAACAACCCCCAGTACCACTTGAGAAAGCTGTTGCCATAGAAGAGAGCGACCATGGCCATCCCGCCCAGAAAAACGCCAAAGGGCATTTGATGGCGGCGCAGCGCAATCGCCGCCGATCCCCAGGCCCGCCGTCTGGCGTCGCCGGCGGATTCATGATTGAGTTTCATGCGCCGGCGGGTGCGCTTGATCCATACCGCCAGCACGGTGAACAGGCCAAACAGCGATCCCGCGATCGATGCCGAGAAGAGCGTGAAAATGGTCAGCTTGGCGCCTAGAAACGCGCCCACCATGGCCATCAGTTTCACATCGCCGAAGCCCATGCCTTCCACGCCTCGCGCCCGCAGGTAGATGGCGCCCGCGCCATAGATGAAGGAAGCGCCGACGATGGCGCCCAGCACCGCGTCCACCAGCGACAGCAGGTGCCAGGAAACATCGGAGCTCACCGGCAAAGACACCAGCCCCGGCAAAAGTTGCGAAGCCAGATCGTTCACCGGAACCACCAGGCTCAGGCCCAGTCCCAGGGCCAGCCCCGGCAGGGTCATCTTGTCGGGCAAGAGATGGGTTTCAGCATCCGTAAAGATCAGGCCCAGCAGCAGAAATCCGAAGGCACAGTATTTGAGGGTTGCCAGGCTGGCGCCAAAGTGCGCGTAACAAGCCAGAAAGATTGCAGCGGTCAGGAGCTCTACCACCAGGTAGCGCGGCGAAATGTAAGCTTTGCAACTGCGGCAGCGACCGCGCAGGATCAGCCAGCTCAAGACCGGAATATTGTCGTACGCCCGGATAAGATAATCGCAGCGGGGACAGGTCGAGCGGGGCCGCACCACGGATAAATCCCGCGGCAGGCGGTAGATACACACATTCAGGAAGCTGCCGAAAACCAGCCCCAAAACGAAGATCGCCGATGCCAGAACAGGGTCCACCCTTATCCTTGATCCTTTGCGCAAATCCTTCCGATTTACAGTGATTATACGGTGATTATGCAGGCCAGCCTGAGTACGAAAGTCACTGACCGTGAGGCCTGTTCGTGTGGCGCGGGCGCCCCCGCCCGCGGCCTTTGATCTTTGAATTTTGACCCTTGACCTCAACCTTTGACCGTCGGAGCGAGGGACACCGCTGCCCAATGACCTGACCCACGCAGCCCGTAAGCGCCCACGGAATTTCCCCTTAGCCACCCACGCGGGCGAAGGCGCCTGCGCCACACAAACCATCGCACAAAGCCCCTATACTCGATATAGTTATGAACACTCTAAAAGCTTCCATTTCGCTTGCAGGAAGAAACAGTGAGCCCCAGAGAGTCTCTCGCCAAATCGCCGCGCCTGCCTGATCACAGCGCTCCGAAGATGCTCTTCTCCTTCCTCGACCTGAAGGCGGAGTACGCCAAGATGAAAGCGGAAATCGGGCGCGCTGTAGAGAAAGTCCTCGAAAGCCAGCAATTCATCATGGGTCCCGAGGTCCGCCAATTAGAAGCTGAGATTGCGGCCTTCATCGGTTCCCGTTTTGCCCTGGGCTGTGCCTCCGGATCGGATGCGCTCCTGCTCGCCCTGATGGCGCTCGGAGTCGACTCGGGAGACGAAGTTATCACACCGCCCTTTACCTTCGTGGCCACCGCCGGCAGCATTTCGCGTCTCAAGGCCAGGCCGGTCTTCGTAGATATTGATCGCGAAACTTATAACCTCGATCCGGCGCGCCTCGAAGCTGCCATTACCAGCCGTACCCGGGCGATCATGCCGGTCCATCTCTTCGGCCTTGCAGCCGAGATGGAAACAATCAACGAAATCGCGTGGGCCCACCGCGTTCCGGTGATCGAAGATGCGGCCCAGGCCATCGGCGCGCGTTACCACGAACAGTATGTCGGCAACCTCGGCGCCTGCGGCTGCTTCAGCTTCTTTCCCTCAAAAAATCTTGGCGGGGCAGGTGACGGCGGGATGATCACCACCAGTGATCCCGAGTTGGCCGACCGCATCTCCGTGTTGCGCGACCACGGCAGCCGCAAGAAATATCAGTACGATCTGCTGGGCATGAACAGCCGTCTGGACAGCCTGCAAGCCGCCATCCTGCTGGTGAAGTTCAAGCATCTCGAGACCCATGCTCAGGCCCGCCGCCGCAACGCCGAGCGCTATCGCCGGTTGTTCAGGCAGGCTGGACTGGAAAAGCTGGTGGTCCTGCCGGTTCAGCCTGAGGGGC
>Ga0207706_10007361_pt1 | contig 10175 bp, 6 predicted proteins | sample KBSC53metaG_FD_184318 | JGI IMG/M metagenome (GOLD analysis project Ga0207706, IMG submission 184318) | Corn rhizosphere microbial communities from Kellogg Biological Station, Michigan, USA - KBS C5-3 metaG (SPAdes) (version 2) | ecosystem: Host-associated > Plants > Roots > Rhizosphere > Soil ... | reverse complement strand
CGCGAAGGTCTCCTGCGCCAGTACCGGCCCCGAGTCCATCCCCTCGTCCATCCAGAAGAGGGTGGAGCCGGTGTGCGTTTCGCCCTGCAGGATCGTCCACGGGATCACCGCGCGGCCGCGGTTGCGGGGGAGCGCGGCGGGATGGTAGCCGATGGCGCCCCCGCGCGCCACCGCCAGCAGCGCCGCGCCGCAGATCTGCGACCAGCCGATCACCAGCAGGTAGTCGGGCTCCGCCCCGCGCAGCAGCTCCAGCACGCCGGGCTCGTTCACGTTGGCCGCGTGCACCACCCGGGCGCCGCACCGCGCCGCGTGCGGCGCGAGGTCCACGTAGTCGGAGTGCCGGGCCGCCCGCTCGGGGGGGAGGGTGACCACCGCCAAAGGGGGGTGCCCGGCCCCGGCCAGCGCCTCAAGCGCCACCCGCGTGCTCTCCACCGCGCCCACGAGCACCGTCTTCATGCCTGCGCGCCTCCAGGAGCGCGGCGGGCGCGGGCCGCTCGCCCCGGAGCACCACGCCCGCCGTCTTGAGCAGGATCTTCAGGTCCAGCGCCAGCGACCAGTGGTCCACGTACCACACGTCGAGCGCGATGCGTTCGTCCCAGGTGACGGCCGTGTTCCCGTTCACCTGCGCCCACCCCGTCATCCCCGCGGGCACCTCGAGCCGGCGGCGCTGGAAGGCGTCGTACGCCGCCACCTGCGAGGGGAGGGTGGGGCGCGGGCCCACCAGGCTCATGTCGCCCGCCAGCACGTTCAGCAGCTGCGGCAGCTCGTCCACCTTCAGCCGCCGCAGCACCCCGCCCACCCGCGTGACCAGCGCGTGGCCGCCGTGCACCTGCCCCACCGCTTCGGGCGGCGCCTGGTGCACGCGCAGGCTGCGGAACTTCCACACCTGGAAGGTGCGCCCGCCGCGCCCCGCCCGCGGCTGCCGGAAGAACACGGGGCCGCCGTCCTCGAGCGCCACCGCGAGCGCCGCCAGCGCCACCACGGGCGAGGCGGCCAGCAGCAGCCCCGCGGCCGCGGCCACGTCGAGCCCGCGCTTGAGGGCGCGCTGCACCGGCGCGCGGAGCGCCGCGCTCACCGCGAGCGCGCCAGCTCCGCCGCCCGGATGGACCACCGCGACACCTCGAACAGCTCGTCCGGCGCGATCGGCGCCGGGCCGCCCGCGCGCACCGCGCCGAGCCAGGCGCGCACCTCGGCGCGGTGCCCCTTGTCCTGCCTCTTCGCCCGCTCGAAGAGCGGGGCGCGCACGCCGAAGCGCCGCAGCCGCCGCCAGTTGTCGATGGCCACCGTCTTCCCGTCCCAGAACGCCTCGATCCGCTCCTTGGGGAACGCCTTCGACCCCGAGGCCAGGTAGTGCACCACCGCGGTGGAGCCGTCGGCGAAGCGCAGCGACAGGTGCGCCAGGTCGTCGATCGGGCGCCCGTCGCGGCCGCGCGCCGCGGTGCACTCCAGCGACTCGATCGGGCTGGCCACCAGCGCGCGCGCCAGGTCGATGAAGTGGCACGCCTCGCCCACGATGCGCCCGCCGCCCACCGCCGGGTCCTGCGTCCAGTGCTCGCGGGGGATCTCGCCCGCGTTCACGGTGAGCACCAGCGAGGCGGGGCCGGCGCGGTCGGCCAGGAGCCCGGCCAGCTCGCGCGCCAGCGGCGCGAAGCGCCGGTTGAACCCCACCGTCACCATCCGCCCCGCGGCCTCGGCCGCCGCCCGCACCGCGTCGAGCTCGGCCTGGGTGAGCGCCAGCGGCTTCTCCACGAAGACGTGCTTCCCCGCCTCGAGCGCGCGCACCGCGAGCCGCGCGTGCGAGTCGTGCCGGGTGAGGACCAGGACCGTGTCGATCGCCGGCTCGCCGAAGACGGCGTCGAGGTCGGTGGTGGCGCGCTCGAAGCCGAACTTGTCGCCGGCGATCCGCCCGCTGGTGCCGCCCCCCGAGGCGATGGTGTGCAGCCGCGCGCCGGCGCCCGCCACGAAGGGAAGGAGCGTGCGCAGCGCGAAGTTCCCCGCCCCGATCACCCCCACGGTGGCCGTGCCCGCGGGCGCCGCCCCGGCCGCGGGCTTGAGGTGCAGCGTCCGCCCGCCCGCCGGGGGCGCGGGGGCGGCGCCGTTGCCGTTGGCCGTCCCCGGATAGGTGAGCACCACCCCCAGGCTGGGCTCGCCGGAGGAGAGGAGCGCGTACGCCTCGGGGGCGCGCGCGAAGTCGAAGCGGTGGGTGAGCAGGGGGAGCGGGTCCACCGCGCCCTGCTCCATCAGCGCCAGCACCGCCTCGAAGTTGCGCCGCTCGGTCCAGCGCACGAAGGGGAGCGGGTAGTCGTGCCCGCGCTCCTCGTACTCGGGGTCGTAGCGCCCCGGCCCGTAGCTGCACGACACCTGGAAGGAGAGCTCCTTCCGGTAGAACTCGTCGCGCGACAGGTTGAGGCCGGTGACCCCCACCAGCACCAGCCGGCCGCGCTTGCGGCTCATCCGCGCGGCGTCGCTGGCCGGCTGGTCGGCGTCCGACGCCAGGGTGAGCAGCACCGCGTCGGCCCCCACCCCGCCGGTGGCCGCCATCACCCGCGCGGCCACGTCGCCCGTGGACCCGTCCAGCGCCCGCGCGCCGAAGCGCTCGGCCAGCGCCAGACGCGCGGCGTCGCGGTCGATCCCGATCACCGTGCAGCCGCTGGCGCGCAGCAGCTGCACGGTGAGCAGGCCGATCAGCCCCAGGCCGTACACCACCACCGTCTCACCCAGCGTGGGCGCGGCCAGGCGGATCCCCTGCAGCCCGATCGCCGCCACCGGGGTGAACGCCGCGGCCTCGAAGCTCACGCGCTCGGGGATGCGGGCGGCCAGCGTGAAGGGGACGCGCACGTACTCGGCGTGCGGCCCGTTGGTCACCACGCGGTCGCCGGGGGCCACCCCCTCGGCGCGCGGGCCCGCCTCCACCACCACCCCGGCGTTGCAGTAGCCCAGGGGGATCGGGATGTCGAGCTTGGAGCGCACCGCCTCGAGGGTGGGGGCCACGCCGTCGGTGCGCATCTTCTCGAGCACCTGGCGCACCTTGTCGGGCTGCTGGCGCGCCTTCTCGATCAGCCCCGCGCGCCCGAACTCCACCAGCATCCGCTCGGTGCCGGCCGAGATCAGCGTGGCGCGGGATTCGACCAGCAGGTCGATCCCCGAGGCCGAGGGGGTGGGGACGTCGACCACGGTGGTGGCGCCGTTCCCCAGGTGTTGCAGGAGCTGCTTCATCTATCGGTCTGCAAGGAGCGCCGGCTCGCGCTGCGCGCCGGCGGCTCGGTCGTCGTGGGTTTCCCCGGGCGCGGAGATGCGGGTGCGCACCTCCAGCGGCCGCGGGCGCTCGCGCTCGGCCTCCACGCAGCGCGTGGCCAGCCGCTCGCCGTAGCGGGGCGAGTACCACCCCGCGGTGTCACCCTCCGCCGCCTCGCGGACGCGCGACGGTCCGTCCACCCGCACCGCGTCGACAGGGGCGCCGGGGTGCAGCGTCCAGCGCACCGACAGGCGCGCGGCGGCCGCGTCCAGCACGCGGTCGGTCACCTCCACCGCGCCGCCGGATACCCGGACGTCGCGGCGCACGCGGCCGGGAATGCGGGCGGCCAGGTGGACGGCGCCGCCCTCGGCCTTCGCCTCCAGCAGCTCGGCGCGCGGCCAAAGGTACCACAGGAAGCGGGGTCCGCGCACGCCGGGCTCGGCGCCGTCCACCACCGGCCCGTTGTGCACGGCCGCCCCGGCCAGCCCGTTGCGCCAGGGCGGCGGGGCGTTGTAGGCGAAGGTGCCGGGGTCCACCACCACCTCGCGGCCGCCGGCGCGCACGTCCAGGTGCAGCGCGTCCAGGTGCGCGGGGCGCGCGCGGTAGCGCCCGGCGCGCAGGAACACCGCGGTGCCTCCCGCGCGCGCCGCCGCCCACCCCGACACGCCGCTCCACACCCCGTCGCCCAGCGCGGGCCCGCGCGCGGGCTCCGCCGCCCCCAGCCAGGCCAGCGTCTCCGCGTCGGGCCTGAGGCCGGCGGGGAGGGGCAGGCCGAAGGTGGCGCAGACCGCGGTCAGCAGCGGGCGAAAGTCGCGGTACGGCGCCAGCGTGACCGGGTGCACGAAGGCGCCGTCGCTGGCGCCGTGGTTGGGCACCTGGCCGGTGGCGGGGTCGATCACCGCGCAGAGGAGACGGACGGCCGCCTCGATGCGGGCCAGGGCGGCGGACGACAGCGACCGCCCCCGGCGCGCCAGCGAGCGCTGGGCCAGCACGCACTGGTCCAGCGCCACCCGCAGGTAGGTGAACGAGTGCTGCACGTACCACCCGTCCGCCGCGAACTGCTCCATCACCAGCCGCTCCACCCACCGCGCTCCCCGCGCGCTCCACTCCGCGGCCTCGGGGTGCGCCCCGGCCAGCCGCTCGCCCAGCAGGAGGAGCCCCGTGGCCTCGGAGATCGCGTGGTTGTTGCGCTGCGACACCGCGTACCCCAGCGCGTCGGCGATCCGCTCGCCCGATGCGGCCAGCGTGCCAGCCAGCGCGGCGGACTCCTCGGGAGTGGCGGGGAGGTTGGCCTCGGCGTACAGGAGCGCGGCGGCGCGGATCGCCGTCTCCTGCCCGCACGCCCACTGCGCGCCGCGGAACGGCGGGCTCGACTCGCGCCACTGGCCGAAGCGCGCGTGGAACGCCCGGGCGAAGCGGGCGTCGCCGGTCACCAGCCAGGCTCGCACCAGGTCGTACGCCCAGGTGAAACGCCCCGGCTCCCACACGTCCTTGATGTCGCCCGCCGCCGGGTCCAGGTGCTCCACCTTCCACCACGGCGCGTCGGGCGCGAAGCGGGCGCCGGTGCGCGGATGCCGGTTCCACCCCGCCGCGTCGGCCGGGAAGCGCCGCCACTCCCAGCGGTACGCCTGGTACTCGCCGCCGGCCACGCGCTCGCCGCGCGCCGCCGCCTCCGCGCGGTCCGTCGCCGCCGCGAGCCGCGCCGGGTCCACGCGGAAGGGGTGCGCCGCCGGGGCGGACCGGTCGGAAGGGACGGACAGCGGGTGCCGCGGGCGCTCGCGGAAGGCGCCGGCGGCGCGGCGGGCCTCGTGCAGCGCGCGCAGCGCGCCCCCCCGCGCGCCGAAGGTGCGCGCCAGGGTGAGCGCCGCCTCGGGCCAGCGCCGCGGCGGGAGCTTCACGGCAGCACCGCGCGCAGCACGCCGTCCAGCCGCTCGGCCAGCACCTCGCGGCGGTGCTCGCGCGTGACCCACTCGCGCCCCCGCTCGCCCATGTGCTTCCGCTCGTCCGCGCCGCGCGCCAGCATGCGCCGCAGCGCCTGGGCCAGCGCGGCGGCCGACGCATCGGCCGCCTGCTCGCCCGCGCCGCTCTCCTCCAGCATCGCCGCCACCTCGCCCGGCACGTTGCACACCACGGGGAGCGCGGCGCCCAGGTAGTCGAAGAGCTTGTTGGGGCTGACCCCGAACGAGAACAGCGGCGCCTCGCGCAGCACCATCAGCCCGGCGTCGGCCCCGGCCAGGAGCGCGGGCATGCCGCGCTTGGGGACGGGGTCGCGGAACTCCACGTTGGCCAGCCCGCGCGCCCGCGCCGCCGCCACCAGCGCCGGCTTGGACGGACCGTCGCCCACCAGCAGGAAGCGCACGCGCGGCTCGTCGCGGAGCAGCGCCGCCGCGTCGAGCACGGTGTCGAGCCCGTTCATCGGCCCGTGCGCGCCGGCGTAGACGGCGGTGACCCCGTCGCGCGGCGGGCGCTCGGGGCCCGCGCCGAACGCCTCCACGTCCACCCCGTTGGGCACCAGCGCCAGCCGCGCCCGGTCGATCCCGCGCCCGGCCAGGTACTCGCCGCTCCCCCGCGCCAGCACCACGATCCGCGCCGCGCGGGCGTACAGGTAGCGGGCGAGCGCCCCCAGCGCGCGGTACCCCGGCCCTCCCGCGCGCCCGGCCGCGGCCAGGCTCTCGGGCCACAGGTCGCGCACCTCCATCACGAAGGGGACGTGCCGCCGCGCCGCCAGCCGCTGCGCCGCCAGCGCCGCGAACAGGTGCGGCGACGAGCCGATCACCACGTCGAAGGCGGGGGCGCGGCGCCCCCAGCGCAGCAGCGAGCGGCTGAACGAGAGCCAGTTGGCCGCGCGGCGCCAGTCGTTGCGCTGGTAGGGCGCCGCCCACAGCCAGAGGAAGCGCACGCCGTCGATGGTCTCCTCCAGCGCGGAACGGTCGCCGGGGCCGGCGCGGCGGGTGTACCGGCGCGAGTGCAGGTTCAGGTCCGACGAGGCCACCGTCACCTCCCACCCGCGCCGCGCCAGCTCGCGCCCCAGCTCGAAGTGCCGCGTGCCGCCGCCCTCGCCGGGGGGGATGGCGAAGTGGTTCACCCACAGCAGCCGTGGAGGTCCGCTCACGCCGCCAGCGCCCCCGCGGCCGGACGGCCGTCCACGAACATCCGGCACCAGAGCTCGATGCACACCAGCGAGAAGAGCGTGTACGCCGCGTCCACCCGCCCGGCGCGGTCCAGCTCCAGCACGCGCCGCACCCCGGCCGGGTCGAAGAGCCCGCGCTCGCGCAGCGACCGCTCGCCCAGGGTGGCGTCGAGGAGGGGGCGCAGCTCGCCCTTCATCCAGCTGCGCAGCGGGGCGCCGAACCCGGTCTTTCCGCGGTAGATCACCTCGCGCGGCAGGTCGCGCTCCATCGCCTTCTTGAACACCCACTTCCCCACCCCGCCGCGCTGCTTCCAGCGGGTGGGGATGCGCGCCGCCAGCGCCACCAGGTCGGGGTCCAGCAGCGGGACGCGCACTTCCACTCCGGCGGCCATCCCGGCCTTGTCGGTGTAGTTCAGGTTGTGGTCGGCCAGGAAGTGCCGGGTGTCCAGGTACAGCATCCGGTTCACCCGGTCGCGCTCGGCGGGGATGCGGGCCAGGCTCTCCAGCATCGGCCGGGCGGTGTCGTGCCCCTCCAGCTGCCACGCCAGGTCGGCCGAGTAGAGCGAGCGCCGCAGCGCCTCGGGGGTCCACCACAGGTGCGCGGCCAGCCGCCGGTCGGCGTCCAGCCCGGCGTAGGCGAGCGCCTTCACCGCGCGGCGCGCCACGTGGCCGTCCATCCCGCCCAGCGCGCCGTTGGCCGCCGCGCCGGCGGACGCGCCCAGCATCCGCCGCGCGGGCGCGGGGAGCCACCCCCACGCGCGCTCCAGGGCCACCGCGCGGTGGCGGCGGTAGCCGGTGAAGATGTCGTCGCCGCCGGCGCCGGAAAGGAGGACGGGGATCCCGTCGCGCCGCGCCTGTTCGGCGATCAGCAGCGCGTTGATCGGCGCCGGGTCGGCCTGCGGCTCGTCGAGGAGCCAGAGCATCCGCTCCAGGTTGCCGATCATCCCCGAGTCGACTTCCACCACGCGCAGGTCCACGCCCAGGTGCGCCGCCACCTTGCGGGCGTAGGGGAGGTCGGCCGGGTTTCCCTCGGTCATCCGCTCGTCGCTCAGCCCGATGGTGTAGCACGCCGGCCGCGATTCGGGCCGGGCGCGCTTCATCATCGCCACCACGGCGCTGGAGTCGAGCCCGCCGGAAAGGAAGGCGCCCACCGGCACGTCGGACACCAGCTGGCGGGTGACCGCGGTCCGCACCGCCTCGTGCACCCGGTCGGCCAGCTCGGCCGGCGTCGCGTCCAGCGGCTCGGCGCCGTAGGGGAGGTCGTAGAACGCCCACTCGCGGGCCACCGCGCCGCCGCGCACCAGCGCCGCGTGGCCGGGGCGCAGCTTGCGCACGGCGCGCAGCAGCGTTTCGGGCGCCGGCGCCCAGAGGTAGGCCAGGTGGTGCTGCACCGCCACGGGGTCCAGCTCGCGCGGGAGCCCGGGGTGCTGCAGCAGCGCCTTGATCTCCGAGGCGAAGAGGAAGCCGGACTCCGTCGTCGCGTGGTAGAGCGGCTTCACCCCCAGCCCGTCGCGGGCGATGAACAGGTCGCCGCGCCGCACCCCTTCGGGCCGGCCCCGCTCGCGCCCGTCGTAGAGCGCGAAGGCGAAGATCCCGTTCAGCCGCGAGAGCATCTCCACCCCCTCGTCGGCGTACAGGTGCAGCAGCACCTCGCTGTCGGTGCCGCTGTGGAAGACGTGCCCCCGCGCCCGCAGCCCCTCGCGCAGCCCGGCGAAGTTGTAGATCTCGCCGTTGTAGGTGAGCGCCAGGTCGTGCAGCGAGCCGCACCCGCAGCGCGGGCACTGCGCCGTCATCGGCTGCGCCCCCTCGGGGGAAAGGTCGATGATCGACAGCCGCCGGTGCCCCAGCCCCACCGCGCGCGCGCCGAAGCCGGGGAGGAGCGCGCGCCCCTCGCCGTCGGGCCCGCGGTGCGCCAGCGCGGCCGTCATCCGCGCCAGCAGCTCGGGGCCGAAGTCACCCTGGAAGCCGGCTATGCCGCACATCGGCCGGCCTCGCTGCTGGGGGAGGGGGTGGAGAGCGGGGCGGCCGGCTCGCCCAGCAGGTGGGGGAGGATGGTGTCCAGGTGCGCGCGGCGGGTGAAGCGGCCGCGGAAGCGCTCCAGCGCCGCCGCGCTCGCCGCCGCGAAGCGCGCCGGGTCGCCGATCAGCGCGCCGACCGCTTCGGCCAGCGCCGCGGGGTCGCCGTAGGGAACCAGCCGCCCGGTCACCCCGTCGTCCACCAGGTCGGGGATGGCGCGGTAGTCGGTGGAGATCACCACGCTCCCGTGCGCCATCGCCTCGATGATCGACACCGGCTGCCCCTCGTTGTTGTAGCGCGTGGGGAGGACGAAGAAGTGCGCCCCCTCGAGCGCGCGCCGCTTGACCGCGCCCGAGACCGCGCCATGGTACCCCACGCTCGCCTCCAGCCGGTGCGCGGCCACGAACTCGTCGAACATCCGCCGCGCCTGCTCGGGGCCGGTCACCCGCACGTCGTCGGCGGGGTTGGCCAGGAACTCGCCGTAGAAGTCGCAGCGCACCCGCCCCTCGCCGAAGCGGTCGCGCAGCAGCCGCACCGCCTCGAGCACGTCGAGCCACCCCTTCGACTCGATCAGGTTGGAGAGGTAGAGGATGCGCACCGGCCCCGCCGCGGGGATCTCCCGCGGAGCGGCCGCCGGCTCGTCGCGGGTGGGAAGGCCGTTGGGGACCACGCGGATCCTTTCCGCCAGCGCGGGATCGAAGGCGTACATCGCCCGGAGCCGCTCGCCCAGGACCAGGATGCGGTCGCAGCGGCGCAGCGTGGCGCGGATGGCGCGCTGCAGCGCCGGCGGCTGCGCGGCGTAGAACCCGTCGTAGTTGCCGCCCTTGAGGTGCGCCACCACCCGGTGCCCCAGGGCGCGCGCCATGCCGATCATCACCGCGTCGCGCAAAAAGCCGTGGCGCGACTGCGCGATGGTGAGGTACACGGTCTTGCGGCCCCCCGCCAGCGCCCGCGCGTAGCGCGCCAGGATCGGCGCGTACTCGGCCGCGCGGCGGGGCGACGCCTGCCCCACCGGGCTCCCCGCGCCGTTGGCCAGGTTCACCACCGCGTGCGGGATGCCGCGCTCGGCCACCGCCTCGGCCAGCATCTGGAACGACACCGACTGCCCCGCGAAGGGCGGCGGAAGCGGCCCCACCAGCACCAGGGGGCGCGGCGCCGCGCTCACGCCGCGGGGGCGGCCAGCGCCGCGGGAGCCGGGGTGGCGAGCGGCGCGGGGCGCGGCCAGGCGCGCCGCCCGAAGAAGACCCAGAAGAAGGCGGTGGCCAGCCCCACGTTCATCACGAACAGCACGATCCCGTACACGCTGAACGAAAGGCCGCCGCCCATCACCATGAACTCGTAGAGGAAGACCGAGAACACCGTGTACCCCGAAAGCCGCATGTAGTGGTACGAGGCGCCCAGCGCCACCCCCACCAGGAAGAAGGCGAGCAGCGCCCCGGGAAGCCCGAAGTTCATGTACACCACGTTGGTGCCCATCGGCCACGAGGTGGGCTGCATGTCGCGCGCGGGGACCGAGGGGACCACCCGGTGCCCCTCCATGATGGCCCGGAAGTACACCCCGTCGTCCACCGGCGGCTTGCGCGGGTACATGGTGCGCGGCACCGGCGCGTAGGCCAGGTCGATGTAGCTCCGCCCCGCCCACAGCCGCCCGGTGTCGAAGTACTCCAGCATGATCGCGGAGCGGTCGAACCCGCTCACCTGCGGCGCCATCAGCGCCAGGGTGTTCAGCCCGTCGTCCAGCATCAGGGTGGGGGTCTGCGCGTACTTCTCGTAGGCGCCGCTGGTGCGGAAGAG
>Ga0207706_10007355_pt1 | contig 10179 bp, 4 predicted proteins | sample KBSC53metaG_FD_184318 | JGI IMG/M metagenome (GOLD analysis project Ga0207706, IMG submission 184318) | Corn rhizosphere microbial communities from Kellogg Biological Station, Michigan, USA - KBS C5-3 metaG (SPAdes) (version 2) | ecosystem: Host-associated > Plants > Roots > Rhizosphere > Soil ... | reverse complement strand
GACAGAAATCCGATCTCGCTGAACCTTCCCGCGCCACGATTCAGCTGCAGGTTGTTGTGTGCAAACTGCGGCTGATACCCGGCCTGGAGCCGCATGCTGTAGAGCCCGAAGCTTTCCGTGATCGCTGAAGTCTTGAGGATGTCCTCGCGCGCGGGAAGCATGTCGAGCGAGACTATGTCAGGGCGGCCGTCGTTGTTGAAATCAGCTGCATCGACACCCATCGAGAATCGGCTGGTGTGCCCCATCTCCCTGGTGATCGATTCGGTGAACGTACCGTTGCAGTTGTTGATGTAGAGGTAGTCGTTGCCCTGGAAATCGTTGGCGACGTAAAGATCCGGGCACCCATCTCCGTTGAAGTCACTGGCGACCACGCCAAGTCCGTAGCCATCCACACCGTCACGAATGCCAGCTGCGGCGCTGACATCGTTAAAGTGGCCGCCGTCGTTGCGAAACAATCGATCGCCAATGGGAGACCTGCGGCTTGCCGCCTCCTGCATCCCGCTCCCCGCCTGCCGCGTTTCGCCTCCCGCTTCCCGCTCTTTGTGCGTCGAGTGGTCGAGCAGGTACATGTCGAGATCGCCGTCACCGTCATAATCGAAGAAGAGCGCCTGGGTCGAGTAACCTTCGTGCTCGAGTCCGTACTCCCTGGTGCGATCGCTGAAGGTGCCATCGCCGTTATTGATGTACAGCACGTTGCGTCCGTGCATGGTGAGGTAATCGACGCCACAGACGTAGATGTCGACACGTCCATCGCCGTTGACGTCGGCCATGGTGACGCCCGTTTTCCACCCCACTGAATCGGCGACACCCGCCTTCTCGGTGATGTCCTCGAACTGGTAGTTGCCCTTGTTTCGATAGAGCTTGTTGGCGCCGATGTTGGACGTGAAGTAGAGGTCCTGCAGCCCATCACCGTCGACATCACCGACCGCGACACCAGCACCGTTGTAGTAGTAGAGGTAGTTGAGCGGATTGAAGTCGGTGCGTTCGGGGAGGGTGTTGGTAAAGGTGATGCCGGTAGCTTCCGGTGCGAGCAGCTCGAAGAGTCTTGGCTCGGTGGGCTGGGTGCTTCGCTCGCATGCGAGTGATGAGAGCGCTAACGCCATGGCGATAAGACAACGGCCTGCTGAGCGCTTTCGGTTGCTCGCTGATCGCCTACCGCTGCCTACTATGAGACAGATCCCACTTGAGTGAGAGGAACTACTCGGCTTTCCCATGGCTCCACGAGAATCTGTCTGGTCGTTTGCAGCGGTAAGCGATCAGCGATAGAAGCGATCAGCGCCCAGCAGGCAGTTGTCGTTGACCCCTACCTAACCGGTATGAACCGCACCGCCTGCCCCCCACCCGGCGCCAGCACCACGCTCAAATTGGTATTCGAATCCACGGTTTTCTTCGAGATGCTAACCGGCAGCGGATTCGTCGCCCAGTTCGCCCCTGGCCCGTCAGCATATACCTCGGCCGTGTACTTCCGTCCCGATGTCAGGAAGTTCAGCGGCACGTTGAACGTCCTGCCTTCCTCATCCGTAATCGCGCCGAGGAACCATTCACCGGTGTTCTTCGCTTTGCGCGCGACGATGACATAGTCACCGATGCGTCCGTCGATCGTTTTGCTCGTCTCCCAGTCGACCGCGACGTCACGAATGAACTGGAACGCGGGCTTGTTCTCGTAGTTCTCGGGAAGGTCGGCCGCCATCTGGAGAGGCGAGTAAATCACGATGTAGAGCGCGAGCTGCTTGGCCAGAGTGGTGCGCGGATGCGATTCTTCGATCCGCCGCGGACGGCCGGTGCCCCGCTCGATCAGCAGGTCGAAGATGCCGGGCGTGAAATCCATTGGACCGGCGAGCAATCTGGTGAAGTACAGGTTGGACTCGTGCTCAGGCGGGTTTCCGCCTTCGCCACTCCACGCGTTGTACTCCTGACCACGCGCGCCTTCTCTGCTCATCATGTTGGGATAGGTACGCCGCTCACCAGTGTCGTGAATCGGCTCGTGGACGTCCATCATGATGTGGTACTTGGCCGCGGTCTCGATCACCTTGCGGTAGTGGCGCACCATGAACTGCGAGTGGTGTGAATTGCCTTCCGGCGTTGTGTCGGTCACATAGCCGGATTTGATCGCGTCGAGGCCGAGCGAGTGATACATGGCAAAGGCGGCTTCCATCTGCCGCTCGTAGTTCACGACCCCGCCCGATGTCTCGTTGTGCACGATCAGGTGCACGCCCTTCGAGTGCGCGTAGGCAGCGAGCTCCTGGAGGTTGTAATCAGGGTACGCCTGGGTGAACGAGAATGCGTTGGCGTTCTTGATCCAGTCGCCATCCCAGCCTGTGTTCCAACCTTCCACCAGCACGCCACCGAGGCCGTTGGCAGCCGCAAAATCGATGTAGCGCTTGGTGTTCGCCGTCGTCGCACCGTGTTTGGGTCCGGAGCTCCAGGTCATCGTGTTGATGTGCATTCCCCACCAGATGCCAACGTACTTCATCGGCTTGATCCAGCTCACATCGGAGAGCACGCTGGGTGGATTCAGATTGAGACCCAGCACGGACGGTGAGAGGTCAGGTGCCTTGTCGGCAATCTGAATGGTCCGCCAGGGCGTGACGAAGGGTGTGCGTCCGCGAACCTTGTCGCCGTTTTGCCACGGAGCAAGGGCGACACGCAGCACGCGGCTGTCCATGCGCGGGCCCGCGAGGTTCATGCGAGCGTAGTCGACGAGATTCGCTTCATGAAGGACCATCCAGGTCTTTCCGTCGCGCGTCTGCATCGTCAGCGGCGTCTGAATGCTGTCGGTCACGCTTATCGGAGACGAAGAGTAGAGCATTTCCGACCGGTCCAGACGCGGCCGGTTGGATGGAATCCACCAAGACTTCGCATCGTCGGCGAAGCTGAATTGCGTAAGCTCTTCGGAGATGACGAAATCAGTCAGATTGGGCTGCGACGGAAACTCGTAACGGAAGCCGATGCCGTCGTTGAAGGCGCGCACGACGAACTCAAAGCTTCGCCCGAGACCCACCCTCTCCTTCACCGAGACGGTGAGCTCGTTGTAATGGTTCCGTACGCGCGCTATCTCACCCCATGGCTGCGTCCAGGTCTCATCGTGCGACGCGCGACGGGAGCCCGTAATGCGGAGGCTGTCCCGCAGCGTCGGCGCGCCCTTGAACTCGAAGCCGAGCATCGACGGCATCAGCAGGGCTCGCCCATCGCGGCTGAGGATGTAGTAAAGCCTCCCCTCGTAGGTGGCGACGCCGACCTTGTTCCGGCCGTCCGGCGATAAAACCGTCAGAGTATCCTGCGCCGACGCGGTCGCGGCGGTGAGCGTCATCAGAGCGGCGGCGAGTGCCATCCCGCGGGTCCAGCATGGCAGGTACATCTTCATCTCAAATCTCCGGAATGGGGCAGTCGGGGCTTGGTGAGGGGAGCGTGAAGCGTGGGCGCTAACATGGCAGCCGACTCTGGCGCCTCCCTGGGCGGTCGAATCGACCTAAACAGTAAGAAAATGTTACCGGGCATGCCGAATGCACGTATGTTATTCACAGTCCTCTTGGCCTTGTGCCAACGTCTATGGCGTCAATCACTCCGCGCGTCTCTGCCTTTTGCGCGATCGGCTTCTGGCTCACCGCTGCATGCGGTGCTGGTAACCCTCCGCCTCGGACAGACCTGACCGACAACAGCGCCGCTGCCCCACCAGCGGCCAGTACCACAGTAACGGGCGACCAGCTCGATCGCGCCGGCGAAGACGCGATCGTCAAGGCTCTTTCAGCGCAGGTGCCGGGGGTTTGGGTAAGCACGACCTCTGACGGTAGCCTCGCCGTGCGAATCCGGAGCAGCAGCTCACTCTCCGCCAACATGGAGCCCTTGTACGTAATCGATGGCCTCGCTGTGCATCCGGGACCTGGCGGAGCCCTTCTCGGGATCAATCCGCACGACATTGCCTCAATAGAAGTGCTCAAAGATGCGGCAAGCCTCTCGTTTTATGGAGTACGCGCCGCCAACGGCGTGATCGTCGTCAAGACCAAGCGCGCCAATTAGCGTCTACCGGTTGCACGAAATACGAGGGGTTTGTCGTTGTTCCGGGCAACGACGTAGATAACCCCTTCACGCGTGCGCACACGCTGGATATCGCGGGTCTGCCCGGGAACCTCGAATCCGCTATCCGGCTCGCGCACGGCGGTGAAATGCCCCTTGCCATCACCGCGCAGATAAGTGCCAAAGCCCGCCGTCATTTTGCCGATTTCCGGCTTCACTCCCTCGAAGTTTCCGGCCAGCAACAGATCGGTCTTTCCCGTTCCCTCGAAATCACCCGCGATAATCCCATAGACTGGTGAGATCTGCGCATTCAGTGGCAGCGGCGTGACCGTGAACGACCCGTCGTCGCTACGCTGCACAAGCGATGTCGCAAAACTATACGCCGTCTTGATTACGGCATCCTTCACTTCGTTTGGCGGAAACACGTCCGCCATCGTCTGACGCGCGTAATCACTGTAGTTGGGATATCGATCGCGCAGCGGCGCCAGGGACCGCAGCAAATCATCGCGCATCGATAAAGGGTAGGCTTTTCCGTTGTTGTAATACGAGATGACCGGCTGCGGAAATCCGTTGCGCGCAAAATCCTTGACGTACATGGTCACGGGCTCGTTCGGTGTGGCGCGAAGCCGGGTGTTCAGGCCGAGGTTGCCGACAATGAAATCGATTTTTCCGTCGCCGGTGAAATCCCCAGCCACAATTCTGTTGTACCAGCCGTTCGTCTTCTCGAGACCGCGCGCATTTAGCTTCACGAGCGTGCCTTTGCCGGTATTGCGGAAAATGGTGATGGGCATCCACTCGCCGACCACAACAAGGTCGGGTCGACCATCCCGATCAATGTCTTTCCAGATGGCATCTGTCACCATACCCACTCGTGACAAGCCGGGAGCGACTTTGTCGGTCACATCGGTGAAATGGCCTTTGCCGTCGTTTTTCAGCAGCACGCTAGGCGGGTCAATGCCGTAACTGCCGGGTATACAGCGACCTCCGACGAAGAGGTCGATCGCCCCGTCGCCGTCGTAGTCGGCCGCAGCGGCTCGCGAGCCACTTTGCATCAGCGGCGGCAAGGCGTTCATCGCCTTGCGGAAGTCTCCTTTGCCATTGTTCAGGTACAGCCGGTCGAGGAGCGGAGTCGCACCTTCGGAGAATTCGTTCCCACCAGTGACGACGTACAGATCCGGATGCCCATCGCCATTCGCATCAAAGAACGTTGCGCCTACCTCCTCTGACGCGCTGTCCTCGGCGAAGAGCTTCTCGTTGCTGCGGATGAAGCCGCCATTTGCCTGCTGAACGAGCAGCGCACCCGGCTGTCCCTTGGCCCCGCCCAGGAAGATGTCGTCGAGTCCGTCCCCGTTGACATCCGCGACTGCAAACGCCGGCCCCTCGGTCGACAGCATTTTCGGAATCAACGGCTCGCGATCGAAATCCACGTAGTCGTTTTCCCGGTGCACGAACGGCAGCTTCACGCGGTCCGTGATGTCGGTGAGAATCTGCCGGCCCGGCTCGAGCGGCTTGCCGCCCACGGTGCTCTTCTGTGCTGTGCTCTCCTTGATCGTAATGCGCTGATTCGTCGCAACCGATGCGATTTTGCTCACCCGGTCGTCTGGCCAGTCGACAACCACTGACTGGACGGTGTCGGCCTGGCCGACGCCAAAAGTCAGGATGTAATCGACGCTCGACTGAAATCCGCGCGTAGGCGACAGCTCCTGATACAGAGTCTCTCCGTTCGCCTGGACCGTCACCTTGGCGCCGACCGCAAACGGGTTCCCGCCCGCACCCTCGAGATTGACCTGCAGATAGTGGTTGTCCTTGAGCAAGGATCGCGCGTTGTTGCGGTAGACGAACGCTTCGTCGTTGACGTTGTTGACTACGAGATCGAGCGTGCCATCCCCATCCAGATCGGCGTACGCAGCGCCGCTGCCAAAGCCTGGCGTAGCAAGACCCCAATCCTGCGTCGTGTTCGCGAAAGTGAGATTCCCGTTATTGCGGAAGGCGTAGTGCACGAGCTTGGTCGACGTCATCGCGTCGATCAGTTTCTTGAAGTCGACTTTCTTCCCCTTGTTCCCAGTTGCGGCGGCCATCGTCCGCGGGTCAGCTAGATACTTCACGTAGTCCTGCGATGTCACGTCCTTGGCGATGCCGTTGGTGACGTACAGATCCTTGTAACCATCGAGATCGAAATCCGCTGCCAGAGCGCTCCAGCTCCAGTCGGTGCGGGCAACGCCCGCCATTTGACCGATATCGCTGAAGGTGCCGTTGCCGTTATTCAGCTGGAGCATGTTGCGCATGACCTGATGGTGAAACCCATTGCGGGTCTTCAGCTGGTCTCTTTCCCAGTCCGCGAATGTGGATGTCGTGCGCAGCCTGTACTCGTCTTCGGGAAGCATGTCGGTTGTGTAGACGTCAGGCCAGCCATCGTTATCCATGTCCGCGATGTCGAGGCCCATCGAAAACTCGGAGATGTACGGCATCTCCTGATCGAGTCGCTCGTCGAAGGTGCCGTCGTGATTATTTATGTACAGATAGTCGCGCTCGAAGAAATCGTTCGAGACGTAGACATCCGGCCATCCGTCCCGATTCACGTCCGCGACGACGACGCCGAGTCCGAAGGCGATCTCGGCGCCATAAATGCCGGCTCTCGCACTGACGTCGGTGAAGTGCCCGTTGCCGTCGTTATGAAAAAGTTTCTGGCCGCCGAGCGGGTCGCGGATGTTGCGGGTGTTGCGCAGGCCGAAGCTGTTCGCGGGCCGATACGAGTTGTTCACCAGAAAGAGGTCGAGGCGGCCATCGCGATCGAAGTCGGCAAATGCCGCCTGTGTGGCGTAGCCTTCATCCGCGAGGCCATACTCCTTCGCCATCTCCTTGAAAGCCGGGACGCCGTTGCTGTCGACGCCCTGGTTGATGTAGAGCTCGTTGGCACGCGCCGAGCCGGCAATCGGGCCGGCATAGCAGACGTAGATGTCGAGCTTCCCGTCTCCGTTGACGTCGGCGAAGGTGGCACCTGTCACCCATGATTTCTTACCGGCGACTCCCGCCTTATCGGTGATCTCCTCAAACCGAAAGTCGCGCTTGTTGAGAAAGAGGTGAACGCCGTGCTGGTTCGAAGTCAGCAGCAACTCGGGGAGACCATCGCCGTTCAAGTCGCCAGCTGCCACGCCACCGCCGTTGTAGAAATTGCGGTACGTAAAGACGTTGAAATCTGGCGAGTCCTCCAGGCGGTTCACGAAATGGATTCCCGTGTAGGCGCCTGGTAGAAGCGTGAACAGGTGTCCGTCTATTGCCGGCGCTGTGTTGTCGCGGCTCGGACCGCTGTCAGTCTCCTGTTTTTTCTCATTGCCGGAGCACGCGGCAAGCAGACAAAAGGTGGGAAGGAATGACCAGAGCCTCAGCCTCAAGGCCGTGTTTGTCAACTATTGATCACCTTAGCGCATCATGGCCTGCCCTCCGAAGAGAGCAGGCCATGATGTGGAAGTAAGTGGAACTACGCGAAATTAGTAACCCGGATTCTGCTCGAGCTGCGGGTTCGTCTCGATCTGGGTTTGCGGAATCGGGAAAAGAATACGATACGGAGTGTTCGTTTCCTTGGCGTACCAGGTTCCCGAAGTAAACTGGCCAAAACGAATCAGATCCTGCCGGCGCTTGCCTTCCGCCGTGAGCTCGAAAAGACGCTCTTTCAGGATCGCGGCCCGCACCTGGGCCTGTGTCAGAGATGTGGCAAGCAGCGGTGCGTTCACACGAGCGCGCAGCGTGTTGAGGTCCGCGATTGCCGCCGCCGTGTTACCGAGCTCGTTGTTCGCCTCGGCTCGGATCAGATAGATCTCACCGAGACGGAACCACGCGTAGTCGTTACCCGCATCCTGGTTGACGTGGGCTGGATCGACGGGCCACTTCACGATGCGAACACCCTGGCCTTCAGTGGCATGCGTCACATCGGGAATGTTCGGGTCGAAGACAAGCGGATTGCCTGCACGATCTGTAGCCGGCTGACCGGTGACGAGATTGACCTGCGGACCAGCCAGGAAGATCTGGGTGCGCCGATCGTTCGGGTCGAACGAGGCGTAGGTGTCTGCCAGCGTCGCGAATCCGTTCCATGGTTCATTGGAGCCGCTGTACTGGTGATAGTGCAACGCCCGCATCAGGAAATTGAATCCAAGATCGGTCACGTTGACGAACTTGATCGCAAAAATGATTTCAGGCGACGTGTTGTTGTCGGCCGTGAAGTTCTTGCGCCAGCCGCAGCCGGGCGTGCCGCACCCGACGTTGGCATCTGTGGTCAGCCTGTACGTACCCGAATTGATAATTGTGTTGGCGGTGTTGACGGCGTCCTGCCAGCGGGCCGCACCCGGCGCCAATCCTGTGGCGCTCACAGTACCCGTATAGACCTGCGCGTTCAGGTACATGCTGGCGAGAATTGCGTCAACGGTGCCCTGAGTGACGCGACCGTTCATATTCTGAGGCCACGATGCCGGCAGATCCGGACGCGCCGCCTTCAGCTCGCTCTCGATGAAAGCAAAGGTCTCCGCGCGAGTGGCACGCGGGCGCGCTGCGATCTCGATGCCCGAGCAGAGCGGGTTACTCGCCTCTCCGCAGACAATGGGCACCCCACCGTACAGGTCCATCAACATGTAGTAATAGAACCCGCGCAAGGTGCGCATCTCCGCCACCATCGCCGCCTTGCCCTCGAAGTTGTTTGGCGCAATTCCGTTGAGCACGACGTTCGCGCGGGCCACACCGGTAAACAGATCGACCCATGCATTGTTGATCAGGTCGAGTCCTGCCGGGCTGTTCGCGGTAAAGGTTTGACGATGCAGGTCCAGCCATTTGCCGTTGTCGTTCCAGTCCTGCCCACGCGTCGGCACAATGATCTCGTCGGTGGTAACCTCGGAGATGTTGTACGCATTGTCGTACGTGCTACGCAGCTGTGCGTACACTGACGCCACCCCGCCCAGGGCTTCATCCGCGGTGCGGTAGAAGTTTTCAGGTGTGATTGCGCTTTGCGGAACTTCGGTAAGGTCCGTGCAGGCGGGAGCAAGCGCGATCAGCGCGAAGACTCCTGCTGCCAGAATTCCCTTGCCCGGGCGCCAGGTGAAAGTATGTCTCATGGAAAAGTTCATAAGTCGGTTAGAACGCAACACGGAGACCTCCCGTAATCGTCCGGGGACGAGGATAATGCAGGTAATCGATGCCACGCGGCGCGAGGCCGGGCAGTTGTGAATGAACCTCGGGATCGTATCCCGAGTAAGGTGTCCAAAGAGCCAGGTTGTCACCCGAGATGAAAACGCGCGACCCCTGCGCGATGTTGGTGAAGGCCGGCAGGTTGAAGGTGTATCCGATAGTAATGTTGGAGAGACGTGTGTACGATCCGTCCTCGATCCACCGCGACGAATAAACCGCGGGCTCGTGAATGTCGGTGGGATCGTTCAGCGCGGCCACCATGAAGTTCTTGTCCTGGAGAGCGTTGCCCTTGGTCGAATAGACCAGAGCGGTGTTGTTGAAGACTTTCTGTCCAGCTTCTCTGTGAATGAGCATGCTGAAGTCGAACTTCTTCCACTGCCCATTGGTGCGCAGGCCGAGGGTGTACGACGGCAGCGCATTGCCGAGGACTACGAAATCGTCCCCGGTGATACCGCCATTCGTTACTTGCCCCTGGAGAGTCCGCACGCCATTGGCGTCCACCGTGTAGTGGTTGAACAGCTGGCGACCCGTAGCGTCCCAGCCGGCGAACTGCGGACCGACGAACGTACCGAGCGGTTGCCCAACCATGATGCGCTGGGTGAACTGGTTTGACTGACCCTGACCGCTGGCCTCCGCCGTTGGAATAAAGGTGCGGCCGCCGAGGTCGACGACCTCGTTCTTGTCATGGGAGTAGACGACTCCGGCACTCCACGAGAACTGACTGCGCTCCATCAACAGGCCGTCAAGCGAGAACTCGATGCCTTTGTTCTGGATCCGGCCGATGTTCTCGAGACGACTTCCAACCACTGCGGGCTGCGGCACCGGTACTGACAGCAGCAGGTCGTGAGTGTTCTTGACGTAATACTCGAGACTGCCGTTGAACCGGTTCTTGAGGAAACCGTAGTCGAGGGCAATGTTGGTCTGCTTCGTCTCTTCCCACTTGAGGTCGGGATTGGCGTTTCTGATCGGCGTCACGCCAGTCGCTGGCGCGTC
>Ga0207706_10007354_pt1 | contig 10180 bp, 8 predicted proteins | sample KBSC53metaG_FD_184318 | JGI IMG/M metagenome (GOLD analysis project Ga0207706, IMG submission 184318) | Corn rhizosphere microbial communities from Kellogg Biological Station, Michigan, USA - KBS C5-3 metaG (SPAdes) (version 2) | ecosystem: Host-associated > Plants > Roots > Rhizosphere > Soil ... | reverse complement strand
GGCGCGTCCTGGGCCTCGCGGGTGGCAGCGGGGCCTAAGATGCCCGGCGCCTCCCAACCAGAGGATCCAGATTGAGGCTGATCCCAGGACCAATCGAGCAGGCGCCCATCGATCTTTTCGGCAGGGCCCGCGGCGTAGTACCCTCCAGCGCCTTCATGCCCCAGGGCGGCGCGACCAGGTTCCAGCCGGACCTGCCAATCTTTGCCAGTATCGACTGAGGCTTCCGCGTCGGTGTCCCCTTGCATCACGAAGCCGGTACGATTGCTCATTTGGGCGACCGGTGCGAGTTCGCCGAAGTTCCAGACGGCGGCAGCCAACACATTTTTGCCTGGTTGAAGCAGAGGAGCAAGATCGACGGTCTCGAAGCGCCAGTGGAAGAGATCTCCACGTGCTGGCCCTTCGGCGGCGTACTTCCCGTTGACGTGCAGAAGAAACCGATTGTCCGCACTCACGTGAATCCAGAAGTGTGGGGGAACAGATGAGAGCGAAATCTCCCTGCGGAAGTAAAAGACGCCCGGAACTCCTCCGGCTACGTTGGAACTCGCAATCCACGAGGCAGGCCAATGCGCGGCGACTAGTGCCGGATTGAGAGGAGTGTTAGCTGGTGCGGATGCCGATGCGAGAGAATGGCCCAGCAACCACAAAGCACCTAAAACCATGCCGATGCTGTTGGTCTGTCTGCGATTGGCTCGGCGGGTTCGACTCATCCATTTACCTCCGGTCTAAAAGAAGGACTCATCAGGGCATCACATCCGTGGACGCTGATTAGAACGCCTGGCGTGAGTGATGAGGACTAGATTCACGCCACCGTCTCAGATACTTGAGACCGTACGGCGTATTTCAATTTACCAGCTAGGTCACCTGACGGGTCTGATTTGTGTGAGGGGGCCCCAAAAGGAGCTTTGGCAAATATCAGGCGACTGGATCGACCAAGTCCCGCGCAGATGCAGGTTCCTCGGGAAGTATTCGCACGCGGCGACGTTTTGTAAGGAAAGCAATGCCCCATTGCAGGCTGACGAACAGCCGGTTCGCAAATCCGATAAGAAAGTAGATATGCACCGCTGCCCAGACTAACCATGCAAGAAAGCCACCAAACTGTACGAGCCGCAAATCCGCCACGGCATATGCTCTCCCGACTATTGCGAGCTCGCCCTTATCCCAGTACCAGAAAGGTTTCTGTTGCGCACGTCCTGTCACGCGGCGCCGAATGACGTCCGCGACGTACTTACCCTCCTGTATTGCGGGCTGAGCTACGCCAGGCATAAGCATCGGCGTTCGAGATTTGATGCCGAGTAGATTTCGAACCGGAGCCACGACATGAGCGGTGTCGCCAATTACAAAGACCTCCGGATGATCATGTACTGAGAAGTCCGGTTCCACTATAACTTTCCCGGACTTGTCCGTTTCCGCACCTAACCACCGCCCCGCCGGGGACGCAACGACACCAGCTCCCCAGAGAACGGTGGCGGCCGGAACTTTCTGTCCGCGGACGACAATCCCATCCGCATCCACATTCGTGACACGAGCGTTGGTGAACACCTCGACTCCCAAGCCCTCCAAGTGCCGTTGCGCTTTTAAGGAAAGGGTCTCCGGATAAGTGGGCAGAATACGAGGCCCGGCCTCATAGAGAAGAATCCGAGCGGACGCCGAGTCTATATTCCGAAAGTCGCGCACTAGCTCTATGCGCGACATTTCTGCGAGTGTGCTGGCCATCTCAACACCTACGGTCCCCGCACCGATGAGGGCAAACGTAAGCTGGCGACGAATATCCTCAGTTCCTGCACCTTCAATCGAAGCCATTTCTTCGGCGCGCTCGAACGCACGCAATATTTTGCCGCGGATCAGGTCGGCATCATCGAGCGATTCGAGGCCTGAAGCGACGTTTCGCCATTCGTCGTGCCCAAAATAGTTGTACTGGATGCCAGTCGCCAGGATGAGGTAGTCGTACGGCAACGCGCCTCGTCTGAGATGAACGATGCGTCGCTCTGAGTCGATGCCCGTTACTTCATCGAAAAGTACCTGAACGTTTTTCAGACGATTGAAGACTGAGCGCAAAGGACTGGAGATTTCATCTCCGGAAAGCAGTCCTGTTGCCACCTGGTACAGCATCGGGCGAAAGAGATGATAATTCCGCTTATCGATCAGCGTCACGTTAAGGTGAGCGTTACGTAAAGCCCTGGCTGCGGAGAGCCCTCCGAAGCCGCCACCGACAATGACCACCCGAGGTAACGTCAACTGGCACCTGCCAAGTCAGAATTATTTTGGAGAGATGAGACGCGAACTTCACTTATCCGTCCACAGTAGCGAAAGTATCAACTCGCTCGCTCGTGGCTCTCCTGCTCTATGGTCGCCACTGCGACCGCTGAACGCTGAGGATGTGCACTCGGAATCTGCGCTGCGGACAGTGCCAACCAGGATTCGAAGCGGGTCTCGCCGAGTTGCGCGGTAGTGTCGGGAACCAGCGCTCTCTCACTCACCTCGATGCCGTAATACCGCCCGTGCGGGTCGGTGATTACTTCGCGCGGATCGCTGTGCGCGGCCAGGAACCGCCGGGCGAGTTCATCCAGACGAAACTGTTCTGGCCCTCCGATTTCAACCGTGCCATTCACGGGTGGGTTCGTTGCGATTCTGGCGGTTGCACTCACTACTTCATCGGCTGCCATCGGCTGGATAAGCGCCGGAGGCATGCGTACCTTGTTGCCCTCGGCGGAATAGTCGACGATCTGCTTTACGAACTCGAAGAACTGTGTGGCGCGGATGATTGTGTAAGGATTCTTGGAGGTTTTAATCAAGTTCTCCTGAGCCAGTTTTGCGCGGAAGTAGCCGCTTTCGAGCAGACGTTCCGTTCCTACGACGGACAACACAACATGATGTCCGACACCCGCGGCCGCTTCATAGGCGAGAAGGTTACGGGTCGATGTCTCGAAAAACTTCAGTACTGGCGCGTCCTCCCATGAAGGGGAGTTGGTTACATCTACAACTACCGAAGCGCCTTTCAGCACATTTGCGAGTCCTTCGCCGGTAACACTGTTGACGCCGCTTCTGGGTGACGCGGCCACGGCTTCGTTCCCCTGCTCTCGAAGCTTTTTGACGAGATTCGAACCAATGAGTCCAGTTCCGCCAATCACTACGATTTTCATAATTCTCTCCTCCACTCGGACCGACGCGTTCCCGAAAGCCATCAGTCTGTTGCGTGTTCGCTAAGATAGAATTGCCGATCGATTTGTGGGACGTTCTATGGAATTGATCGAATAGACGCGATCGTGTTGCAGCACGCGCTCGATGCGCGATCCAGGATGAGCCAGTTCAAAAAGCTACGGGGACGAAGAAGGCTTGTGCGTACCAGTTGAATGTCCCGTGGCAAACAAGCGCCGCACGAGTGCAACCGGCTTCCGGGGAACGACGACCACCATAGCGCAACCTCCGGGGAAGGGGGCAACTTGCGCCTCGCATCAATCTTACCGCCGAAATCAGTTCAGGTCATTCCCGAACACCGCTGGCGTGCAACTACGAGCAGCATTGCGATAACCGTGGAGACAGGACACTATGGAAATAGAGGAGGGGCGTGCCTGACCGATGGATCATATCAACTACATTCTGGTACTGCTGATCGCGTTGCTGTGCGCCGTGGCAGCAGTGGCCGGCCTTGCGCGCCGGTTTGCGGTTTCCTACCCAATCGTCCTGGTGGTATTTGGACTGCTTTGTTCGCTGATTCCCCACGTTCCGCACATCCCTCTGCCTCCCTCCATGGTCTTTCTGGTGATTCTGCCGCCGCTACTTTATATCGCGGCGTGGCAGACCTCGTGGCGCGAGTTCAAGTACAATCTGGTGTCTATTTCTAGTCTTGCCATCTTCCTCGTATTCTTCACCTCCATTGGCGTCGCCTTCGCCGCGAAGTGGTGGCTTCCCGGATTCGACTGGCGGCTCGGTTTCCTTCTAGGAGCCATCGTGTCCCCAACCGATGCGGTCGCTGCTACCTCCATCGCCCGCAAAGTGGGCATGCCGCAACGTGTTGTGGACCTGCTCGAAGGCGAGAGCCTCTTGAACGACGCTACCGGGCTGCTGGCCCTGCAGTTCGGAGTCGAAATGGTCGTTCAGGGTACAACACCGACGCTAGCCCGCGGTCTGCTCGATTTCGCATGGCTCATCACGGGTGGGGTGCTCGTCGGTGTGGCCATCGGATTGGCCGTCACCTGGCTTGAGCGCTGGGTCGATGACGGGCCCGTGGAGATCGCCCTATCTCTGATCGTGCCCTACGCCGCGTATCTTGCCGGCGATGCGGTCAAGGCATCGGGTGTGATCGCGGTGGTTGCCGCCGGTCTGCTGGTGAGCCGGCAAAGTTCCACCTTTTTTTCGCCCGGCGTGCGTCTGCAGGCGATAGCAGTGTGGGATGCTCTGGAGTTCTTGCTAAACGGGCTCGTGTTTGTGCTCATCGGCTTGCAGCTCCCCTATGTCCTGAATGGGATTCAGGGAGAAAGCAGGTGGAGCCTTTTCGGGTATGGGCTGGCGTTCTCAGTCGTTCTGGTACTGCTGCGGATGATATGGATGTATCCGGCATCGCGCGCCGCCTGGTGGGTCCGAACCCGCATTGTGAAACAGGCCTATGGCAAGTCTCCATTCAATCAGGTTTTCGTCGTGGGATGGACCGGCATGCGCGGTGTCGTCGCCCTCGCGGCAGCGAATTCACTGCCGCTCACGCTGCGAGACGGAAGCCCATTTCCCCAGCGTAGCTTCATCATCTTTCTCACGTTTTTTCTCATCTTGGTGACCCTGGTGTTGCAAGGTCTATCGTTGCCCTGGCTCGTACGCGCCCTCGGACTCTCCAAACGCGATGTAGGATTCTGCGAAGAGGGCGAGGCAAGGCGCCTTCTCTTGCAGACGGCCATCGACTTCCTCGGCGAGCGAAGAAACTCAGCCAGGGGAGAGCACGAGAATCATCTCTACGACGATCTGCTACATCAGTACGAACACAAGATTACGGAGGTAGACGAGTGCGGTCCCGGTGGAAGTGCCCCCCAGGAAGATTCGCGCGGCCTCACCGCAGCACAGTTGCTGCTCGACACGATTCGCCGCGAGCGCGAAGAACTGAACCTGTTACGTGCAAGCGGCAGAATTGGCGACAGCATCCACCGCACTCTGGAGCACGAACTCGATTTGAGCGAAAGCCGATTGACCTAGCCGCTCATCGAAGACAATGCGCAACCGTATGAGGAATGGCCTCTTGCTTTCAAACGGGCAGACGGAGAAGCGTCTATTTGTCCGTGACACGGTCTTCCGAGGCTAGTGTCCGCTGACCTGGAAACTGCATTGGCCCGTTATCGCCATTTGAGAATAACGGGCAAGACGGGGTGGGCTAGTCAGAACGTCCGCCGCGGATGATAATGCCGTTACGTAGTATCCTCTGTCTCCCCAGTCTGGGTCTCCACAACTCCTCAAAGTAATCGGCGTGATTGAAAGGAGAAAACATGTTTCTGCTATTTGCTCTGCTTCTCGGGGTGGTTGCGGGTCTTCGCTCCATGCTTGCTCCGGCGATTGTCAGTTGGTTCGCTCGCCATGGCGTGCTTGCCGTCGCGAATACTCCGCTTGCATTCATGGGATTTCGATTCACACCTATTATCCTCACGGTATTTGCCGTCGGAGAACTAATCGCCGACAAGCTGCCCAAGACGCCCAGTCGCAAAGCGCCGTCAGGTTTCATCGCTCGCATTGTGACTGGTGCCCTGTCGGGAGCAACTGTCGGGGCGGCTGGGCATTCGCTGGCGGCAGGCCTGATCCTTGGCGTCATCGGAGCGGTTGCTGGAACCTTTGGAGGCGCGGCAGCTCGCGCAAAACTCGCTGCAGCCTTTGGGCGTGATCTACCCGCTGCCCTTCTTGAAGACGTTGTTGGGATAGCGATTGCGGTGTTTTGCCTGATGCTGATCAAGTGAACGCAATTCGCTAAGGTTCGAATGTCGAGCTTCCCTCCAATGCCCCGAATCTCATGCGCGTCAATGAGGAACTGCAATCGTCGAGTGTCGGTCCCTCTGGATCATTCGAAGCCCGAAGGAGATTTTGAGCGGGGCTTTACCGCCTTGATTCAGGGATCCGACCGAGGCGTGGATCGTGATGCAACAGCAGGTCACATGCGTGGAGAGCCTCCGCCTCAAAGCTGGGACTGTCGCTTGGAATGAGAAGCCAGTGGCGAATCTTATTGCCCAGTAGCTCGATAGAACGGATGGAAGGGAATTCCCGGCGAAACTCGGGGTCCGCAGGATTAGTAATGTCAGAAAGAACAAGCCAAACGCCGTTGTCCCTGGGGGATTTCTCGTGATCTCGGAGCATACAAACGATTCGATCGGCTAGGTACACTGCAAAACCGGAAAACATCCGACGGACCTCGGGGTTCAACGGGGCGAGCGCCTCCAGGACAAATGCGTGCGGAGGCTTCTGTTTTGGTTTGGCGGGGCGACGCATGACCATTCAGCATCGACCATAACTGATTTGGTCAAAATTCGTCTCGGCTGGCGCCAAATCGCCATGCACTCGCTGCTAGACTGCCTGCGGAGAACACAAGGGATGTTTCTCGGTCACTTCGCTGTTGGGTTTACCGCGAAAAAATTCGCTCCTCACGCTTCGTTGGCCGTGCTGCTGGCCGCGCCATTGCTTTCCGATCTGCTGTGGCCACCTTTTCTACTGCTCGGTTGGGAAACCGTCCGGATCGATCCGGCCCGGATGAAGCCAGCGCCTTTAAACTTCGTGAGCTATCCATGGTCCCACAGCCTGCTCATGTGCGCCGTTTGGGCGGTTCTATTCGGCACAATCTATTACTGGATGACACGATATCTGCCGGGAACCATTGCCATTGTGATCGGCGTACTAAGTCATTGGTTTCTGGATTGGATAACGCATGGTGCGGACATGCCCCTGTATCCAGGTGGTCCAAAGTTTGGGCTCGGCCTTTGGAACTCTGTGGCCGGAACGCTGAGCGTAGAACTCGCGATGTTCGCGATAGGGGTGTGGCTCTATGTATCGGCCACCAGAGCACGTGACCGCATCGGCCGGTATGCCTTCCTCACATACGTGGCCCTGCTGGTAGCGAGGTATTTGAAGAATACCCTCAGTAGCGAACTACCTCATTCGGTCAAAGCAGGGGTCGCGTGGCCAGGTCTCATTGCGGGGATCGTCATGCTGATCTGGGCATGGTGGTTCGATCGGCATCGCGAGCCGATTCCGACAGAAGTCCTGTCGTGATGCGCGTAACTGGAAGTGGAGAGCTACCGCGTCGGCAATATGCCGTGATCCAGAGCCCTTAGTTCGAATTGCAGAGGCTCAGGCAAGTTTCACAAATCGCAAGGCCACTGAGTTCAAGCAGTAGCGAAGGCCCGTTGGCTTTGGGCCATCATCAAAGACGTGCCCGAGGTGTGCGTCGCATCTTCGGCACGACACGGCAGTCCGCGACATTCCCTGCGAGAGATCCGTCGACTCATGCACGTTTTCCTTGGCAATCGGTTGCCAGAAGCTGGGCCAGCCAGTGCCCGATTCAAACTTCGCATCTGAGCTAAAGACCGCATTGTCACAGCAGATGCAACGATAGATCCCCTTCTCGTGAAGATTCCAATACTGCCCCGAAAAGGCTCGCTCCGTTCCAGCCTGGCGCGTCACGAGGTAGGCATCCGGCGAAAGCTGTTGCTTCCACTCGGCATCGCTCTTCACGACCATCGGTTGCGTGACCGTTTCACCGCGCTGGCCAGTGTCTGAGAATTCGACGAGCTTCACTTCTTTTGGCGCGCCGCTCTTCGCGTTGACAGTATCCGTGCCATTGCGAAAATTGAAGGCGATTCCAACTACGGCTGCCGCGGTGCAGACTGCAAATGATCGGCGGCTCAATTTGAGGGATGCTTCGTTTTGGGTGTCAGTCATGATCTCCTCCGGCCAAGTGCCACATGACTCCATCGGACAGACAGCAAGCCAATTCCAGGAAATCTTTCTCTACACATATTCGATGCAATCAGCAATAAACATGACGCGATTCTTCGACAGCCAAGTGCATCTCCCTCATTTATCTAACAAACCCGTTAAAAGAAGGTCTGGACCAGATCAACGACTTGATAGTCAACGTTGAGTATCGGCAACAAGCGCCATTTGTCGAATGTGAGGCAGGGGTGCGAAATGTCGAAGGCGATCATGTCTCCGACGCGCAGATCGTCCCCGGCCGTTATCCGCATGTATGCATGCTGATCCATCATCTTTGTCACGGTCCAATGCGCAGGTGCAGGCCTGGGACCGGTGTCTCCCGGGCGAAAATGCTGGGCGGGAACGGGTAATCCAGCATCGAACGCCGCGTCGCGCTTGCCCATGCCGAGAATGGCTCGATCTTCTTCAGGAATTGATTGGACGTAAGCCCATACCTGAAGTGCGGGAACCAGACCGGCATTCATCTTGCGCGCGATTGGATTGCGCTCGAGGATTTTGGCTTGGGCCTCGCGATATGCACCAACATCGTGGGTGACATAACAACCCGGGCGAAGGACGATCTCAACGGAGTCGCCGAATCCTGCAGCTGAGAAGACTTCAGCCACCACGTCATACCACGCCGACCCAGCACCGGAAAGGATCGCGGGTGTTCGCTGGAGCAACTTCTCGTCGATCAAGGTTCGTGTAACTGCCACCGCGCGCTCGAGAAGGGTGCGAATCGAGGACTCGTCGTCGAGGACGCCTTCGTAGATTTCGACTCCGGCAAGAACGATGCTGTTGCTCCGGCACTCCAGTGCGGCGATCACGGATCGCAGTTGATCCTCATCGCGCACGCCGGCTCGCCCGCCGGACACGCCGAGCTCAACCAGCACATTCAAACGCCGCCCGACCGCTGAAAAATATTCGCCGAGTTGATGGGCCTGAGCGCCTGAATCAACGAGACAGTAGAATTCGAAGCTTGGATCTTCGATAAGTCGACCGATGATGGCCATGTTCTCTTTGCCAATGAGTTCATTCGCCATCAGCACACGCCGCACTCCGTACGCGTAGGCAACCTGAGTCTGTTGGGCCGTCGCGAGCGTGATTCCCCAGGCGCCGGATTCCAGCTGCATTTCAAAGAGCCTCGGCGCCATTGTGGTTTTGCCGTGTGGTGCCAGCCGGACTCCGTACGCTTCAACGAATCGCTTCATCCAGCTGAGATTGTGCGCGATACGATCCTCATAGAGAACCGCTGCCGGCAGGCTCAGATCTTCTCGGAGCAGGTTCCAGCCGAGCTTGCTCACCTCTCCGGGCACGAGCGCGCGATTGAGGTACCCGATCCCTTTATTGAGGGAGTCAACGGCAATCGTGCGATTAATCCGATTCTGCAGTTTTTCTGCCAAGAGAACTCGCTCCGAATGCGTTAAGCCATGGCTGCAATTCGTGTGGAACGCGCGTTGAGTTTAGTCTATATTTTGAGGCAGCCCAGATGTTAAGCTGCGACACTTTAATTCAGAATGCGCATGTTCTGGACGGCAGTGGCGCTGCTCCGGAGACGTTGGATGTTGCGCTTCGTGACGGCCGCATTTGCGAGATTGGGCATGGTCTCAATTGCCGAGCCGGCTCAACGCTCGATGCACAGAACATGGTGCTCGCCCCGGGCTTTATCGACGCCCATACGCACGATGACACTGCAGTAATTCGAGATCCTCAGATGCTTTCGAAGCTGTCGCAGGGTGTGACAACGGTGATCGTCGGGAACTGCGGCATCTGCGCTGCTCCAGTAACCCTGAAGGGCAACCCGCCTGATCCCCTGAATCTGCTCGGTAGTGCTGAGGTTTTTCGCTATCCAACGTTTGCTTCGTACGTGGCGGCGGTTGATCAGGCGCGTCCCGCGGTGAATGTTGGCGCGCTGGTAGGTCACACCGCACTTCGCAACAATCACATGGATCGCCTTGACCGGGTCGCGACCAGCGAGGAGGTCGAGGCGATGCGAGCGCAGCTGTGCGAGGCTCTGGATGGTGGCGCGCTTGGATTGAGCTCGGGTCTTGCGTATGCATCGGCAAACGCAGCCTCAACGCATGAAGTGCTGACGCTGGGGCAACCGCTTGCATCCGCAGGTGCAGTCTATGTAACGCACATGCGCACAGAAACTGAGGCAATTCTCGATGCGATGAACGAGGCCTTTGAAATCGGCAAAGGGTGCAAGGTGCCGGTTATCATTTCGCATTTGAAGTGCGCAGGCATT
>Ga0207706_10007352_pt1 | contig 10181 bp, 7 predicted proteins | sample KBSC53metaG_FD_184318 | JGI IMG/M metagenome (GOLD analysis project Ga0207706, IMG submission 184318) | Corn rhizosphere microbial communities from Kellogg Biological Station, Michigan, USA - KBS C5-3 metaG (SPAdes) (version 2) | ecosystem: Host-associated > Plants > Roots > Rhizosphere > Soil ... | reverse complement strand
CAGGGTGATGCCGTCGGCTCCGACCATGTTCGTTCCGTCCGCGCCTGTCAGAGTGATACCGTTCGGCTGTCGGACGATCATCGAATCCGCTCGATATTGAGTTCCGTCGGCGCCGGTCAGCGTTATCCCGTCTGCACCAGTAAGCGTGATGCCGTCCGCGCCTGTCAGTGTAATGCCGTCAGCACCGGTCAACGTGATTCCGTTTGGACCAACATAAGATGTTCCGTCGGCACCCGTTAAGGTGATCCCGTCCGGACTGGTGATCGGAAGGCCGTCCGCACCCGTCAGGGTTATTCCATTCGACTGGTACGAAAGAAAACCGTCTGCTCCGGTCAGGGTTATGCCGTCAGCACCGGTTAACGTGATACCGTCCGCTCCGGTTAATGTAATGCCGTTCGAGCGGATAATAGACAAACCCGCACTCGCGGTACTGACCGCAAATGCGAGTAGGATAACAAGGCAAAAAAATTTTCTGACCGGTATCAAATTGAACTCTTTGACGCGAAATGCACTCATCTGCAAACCTGGATTCCCGTTTTGGTAGAGAGTGCAAAACGTATTAAATTCGAACAGATTTTGGGGGCGTGACCGCTATTGTACCCCGGTAACGCCCTCTCAGCAAATCTCATTCCTTAATTCGCCGTCGCGCTGCTGTCCAATTGAAGATTGAATGTTACGCCCTTTTCAAGTTTCACATTCTTGTTCGGTGACGACAGCGTCGTGGAACCGTTGGCCGAACCGCTTGCCGATTGCGAGATCGTGATGCCGTTTATCGTCTGTCCGACCGTATTTGTTGCGCCGCCAAGCGTTTGTGTAGCCGTATTCGCCACGCCGCCAACGGTTTGTGTAGCACCGCCAACAAGCCCGCCTGCCGTATTTCCTACACCGCCCAACAGCCCACCGCCTGAGCCGCCGCCCAAAAGGCCGCCGCCACCGCCGCCTGACGTGCGTGCGGAACCGCCTGCCGATGTGTTCGATGAACTCATAACGTCCGATCCGAACGTGTCGCCAACGTTATTGACGGCCCTAACGTTCGTTATCGAAACGACCGTCGCAGCGATGTCCGCCGACAGATTTTTGCCCTCTACCCGATCAAAAACAAGGCCGAGTTTCGACATCGCATTTCCTTTTGTCCGCTGTTGGACCTCGGTCACGTGGCCGATCAGGTTTGAGCCTTTTGGAATTATAGTTTCGCCGTTTTGTTTAATGGCTTTTGTGGTTTTTAGGATCACCTGGTCGCCGACCTGTGCATGTTTTGCGTCCAGCGTGCTTTGCAATTCGCCCGCGATACTCGTTGCTGAATCGAGCGAGAGCGTCCTGCCATTGTTGCCCTTTTTGCGGCTTACGTTTGTCTTCGATGAAGCTGAGCCGCTGCCGCTCGCCGATCCGTTAACCGAGCTGCTGCCCGATCTTTTCTGCTGTTGTGCCGCTCCTGCGACGCTTAATGACAAAATCAGGGCCAATATCAAATAAATTTTGTTCATATCCAACTCCTTGATCAGTATTTTTAAGAACCCCGTTCCACATGCCCCCATATAGAACGGGGTTCATATCGGCCAAACCGGATTCGGGGGCCGAATTTGTTAAGTATTTCAATAATTTGCGGACGAATCCGCGTGGTTTTAGTTATATGAATATTCCCTTGAGAAAAACTTGAGATTCGGCCTCGCGTTAGTCAAAAAACGCCCGTTTTTTAAAAAATTCAAGTTTTCCTCAAGTCTGGCGCAATAAATTGATTTTTGTTATGACACTGGCAATTTCCATTCACGATAGTTTTGACGAAATGGATCGCAGCGACCTCGGAACCGTCAGCCTTTCGGGGAATAGCCGCTCCGGAACGGGCATAAGAACCCTACCGCCGCTTGGTGAGAAACTTAAGATCCCCAATACCGCTTCGCCCGTTTATCGTCAGCGGCTTCATGAAATGCTTGCTATTTCGGCGGGCCAGTACGGCGCGACACTGATCTCGGGACGCGCGGGCACGGGCAAGACGTGTCTTGCGGCGGATTTTGCAGCGCGTCATGCAAACGCGTCCTGGTATTCGATAGACCCGACGGACGTCGAATGGGGTGTATTCTCGCACTATTTTTCGGAATGCATCGCCGGTGGCCGGAAAGACGACGAAAGAAGCTCGGCTGATGCCGCTCTGGCACCCGGAAACATCGCGCAGTTTCTCGCAGACTGCTTTCCGCCGCAAACAAGGAAGGTTTCCAACGAGCCGAGGCTGCTCGTCCTCGATAACGTTCATCACATTTTTGACGCCGAGTGGTTCTGCGATTTTTTCAATCTGCTGATCGCGTCGATGCCGCCGAGCACGCACCTGCTGATGCTTTGCCGCAGCCGTCCGCCGGCACCGCTCTGGCGGCTACGCTCAAAACAGATGCTCAATGTCATCGACGAAAAGCTGCTCGCATTCACCCGCGACGAGACACGTGAGTTTTTTATGCTCCACGAAATGCCCGAACAACTTGCAGACCTTGTCCAACGCGAATCGTTCGGCAGGATCTCGAAAATAAAACAGTTTCTCGGAATACCGGCGTGAATTCCCTTTCCGATTTAGGGGGGCGCTTCCGTGTAAATCCGTGTTCGATTCCTATATAATGGTTCTCGCTTGCCGAACGCAATGAAGGAACCGATCTTCTTTCTAAGAACAAAACTACTTGCTCCACGCACTGTTTCCGGTCTTCTGGATCGTCCGCGTCTCACCGAAAAATTACAAGCGAATCTCAACTCGCCCATCACAATGGTCGCGGCCGATGCGGGGTGCGGGAAAACGACGCTGATCGCTGATTTTATTCGCCGTCAGACCCGTCCGACTGTCTGGTACCAGCTCGATCACACAGACGCCGACCCGGTGGTTTTTTTGAGTTACATCGCGCGGGGCATTCAGGACATTTTCTCCGGCTTTGGCGAAGCGATCTTTCCGTATCTTGCCGAAGCGAACGAAGAGGTCACGCGCTTTCCGGAACGCGCTGCCGATCTTTTAATTAACGAACTTCTTCAAACCGTCGAACAGCCGTTGATCCTTGTTCTTGACGATTATCACCACATCGGCCGCGACACCGTTGTTCACAAACTGGTCGATCGCCTGCTGCAATATTCGTCCGACCTGCTTCATTTAATAATTACCACTCGCGATTATCCGCCGCTTGCGATAACGCGCCGTCGAAGCCAATCAGCCGCGCTTGTTATAACCCGTGACGATCTGCTGTTTAACGATGATGAGGTAAAGGGGCTTTTTACCCAGTCGTTGAATATCGAGCTAAAGGAACGAGAAGTCGAGGAGTACCGAAACCGGACGAACGGCTGGATCACAGCGCTCCAACTCGTACGGCAAGTTGCGGAACAGGAGATACACGCGACCGCCGGGCAGCAGCGTATCGACCTGCACGACATTCTTCGGCGTTCGGAAAAGGACATCTTCGATTACTTTGCCGAAGAGGTACTTTCGCGCGAGGACGAAGAGACGCGGAAACTTCTGTTCTATTTGTCATTGCTCGAATCGCTCCCGCTCGATCTTTGCAGCCGTCTTTTTCCCGATATGCGCTGCTCCGCCGCTTTGCCTGAGCTTGCTCAAAAGAACGTCTTCCTTACCATCGCAGGCGACGGCGGTGTCGTCGAGGAATATCGTTTTCACCCCTTATTTCGTGAATTTTTGCTGCGGCGGCTTCGCTCCGAAATTGGCCAGGTCGGCGTCGCTGCCGAGCGAAACCGCATCGCCGAATATTTCCTCAAGAACAAGCAGTGGGAATTGGCCTTGCCGCACCTTCTCGAAGCGGAAAATTACGATCGCGCCGCCGAATTGATCGCCGAACACGGTAATGAATGGATCGAGGCCGGAGCGTTCACGTCGCTTGGTCAATTTGCCGAAAAGGTGCCGGCTGAAACACTGGAAAAGTTTCCGAGGGCCGTCCTGCACCGGGCTGAGATCGCGCGGCTGCAGGGCGAAGCCGAAACGTCCTCAAAGCTTTTGCATCGGGCCGTGAAGCTCCTGCATCAGCAAAAAGACACCGTCGGCGAGGCCGAAGCATTGCACTCGCTCGCAAGCCTTACGCGCCGTCGCGGCCGTGCGTCGGACGCTCTGGTGCTGCTCGAAGAGGCTGAAAAGTTGGTCCCGTCGGACTCGGAAACTTTTCTGAAATGCTCGAACACGCGCGGGCTTTGCTTGATAGCCGAAGGAAAATGGACCGCGGCGGAACAGCAATTTCGTCTTGCGCTCGATCTTGCCGAACGCCTGTCCAATGATCATTACATCCGCCTCGTGACGCATAATCTTGCGCTGCCGCCGGGTTTTCGCGGCGATTTCGGCGAAGCGCTGCGATGGCTTGGCCGTATTTTCCCCGATGATCTGTCCGACAAACAACTGCCGCAGGACTCGATCGGTCATCTCAACGTCGCGCGCCTGCACCTTTATCGCGGCGAGTTTGAGGAAACCGAAAAACATCTCGGACGGGCCCTCGAGCTTTGCCAGCTTTACAACCTCAAATCGTTGCGCGGCGAGATATTTGAGGCTTACGCGAATTTCTATCGCGAAAAGAGTGATTTTGCACACGCCCGCGAATATTACGAGCGTTCGTTAAAGGCCTACGACGACGCGAACGTCGATCTGTCGGCACGCGAGTTTGAAGAGGAACGTGCCAAGTTTTTCCTGCTTAGCGGCAACGTCTCAAAAGCACGTGTCCTGCTCGAAAACCTGATCGCTTCACGCGAAAAGGCGAAGAATCCAACAGGTTCTTACACCGCCCGCGTTTGGCTGGCCCGGATAAAACTTGCCGAAGGCAAAACCGAGGGGCTCGTCGGTGAGATCACGGGGCTGCTCGATTTTTTTCGCAGTCAAAATCATTATTACGACGACGCGGTCGCGTCCTTGCTGCTGGCCGAAACTTATTTCCGGCTCGGCAGCCACAAGGAAATGATCGAGCCGCTCAAGCGCGTTCTGGATCTGTCGGCGCGGTTTGATTACGACTATTGGCTGCGGGGTGAGATACGCCGCCTGCCAGAACTTTTCGGCCACGAAGACATAATCGATCATCTGCCGGTCGATCTGCGAAACGAACTCAAAGCAGATGAGTTGAATCCGGCTCCTGCCGCTGCGTCTGCCGCCGAGATCTCGCCGCCCGTTACCGATCTTACGATCAGGCTTCTCGGCCCGGTCGAGATCTATCGCGACATTGCCAGACCCTTTGCCGCGGATGCGTGGACGACGCGGCGTGCCCGCGACATCTTTTGCTGCATTGCGTCGAGCCGTCACCGCCGGGTTCAAAAGGACGTGCTGATCGAAAAGTTTTGGGCTGACGAGGACCTCGCGTCCATCGAGAAAAACTTTCACCCGACCATCTCGCACATCCGCAAAGCGCTCAACAGCCGGCAGACGCTCAAGCAAAACTTTCTCGTCTTTCGCGACGGGGCTTACCAGCTGAATCCCGAACTGTCGTACTCGATAGATTGCGAAGAGTTCGAGCGATCGCTGTCTGATGCCGAAAAGGCCAAACGCGACAAGAATGCCGACCTGCTTCGAACGTCGCTCGAGGCCGCGCACGATCTTTACCGCGGCGAATTCATGTCCGGCGTTTACGAGGACTGGGCCGAGGAACGCCGTGCCTACTATCGTGAACAGTTTTCCCGTGTGCTGAGCGCGCTTGCGAAAAATTCGTTCTCGGAAAAACACTGGTCAAAGGCGTTGAAATATTCGAACCAGATATTGGCCGACGACCCGTTTCGCGAAGACATGCACCGGCTCGTGATGAAGGTGTTCGCCGCTCAAAGCAAACCCGCAGCGATCCGCGACCAGTTCGAAGGGTTGAAGAAGCTGCTGAAAAAAGAGCTTGGCGTTGAGCCCGCCGCCGAAACCCGCCGCATCTTTCAGGAACTTACAAAATAGGAACGCCGCCGTCCCATCCGGTTTGTCCCGGTTTTTGTCCCAAGTGGGACAGCACGGGACAGGGTTTGGGACAGGGAAGTGATTGCGAGCAAAGCCTTTAGCCCGTTGTGCCGGTTTGTCCCACTTGTCCCACCGGATTTTTGTCCCGAGACTGTCCCAGGGTGCTCCGGGACAGGGAAATGGTTGAAAACAAAAGCCTTACAACGATTTGCCGGCCCGTTTTGCCCGATTTTGAAACAAACTGTGGCACAATGTGGCAAGTCATTGTATCTATTGGCTTTAGCAACGCCGTCCCGCACGGCAGCCGTGGTACAGCTCGACCCGCGGCATGTTTCGCGTACAAATTTCAAAGACCAACACCGAACAGCGACAATGCCGAGGCAAAGATCACCTGATGGCATTGTATCATAGGTTGTCAAGCGTTGCGTCAATGGAACATCTCGCGAACGTCCGCATTCTTGACAAACCGGCCCGCCCGGACATATTCTTGCCCTGTTCTACCCATAACCCGAACAAGGAACACACACCATTATGAAGCTATTTCCTCACGTGGCCTTTTTCCGTGTAAAGAGTTTTTTCGAAAAAGTAAATCCTATGCGAGCGCTCGTTTTCGTTCTTTTTCTTGGTCTGGCCGTCACGTTGACGTCGGCGCAAACGAACCTGACAACAGATCGATACCGCTGTTGAGCGCTTCGTCATTGGTGTATCTGAATAAAAGGCTGGTGTTTGTATCTGCATACCGGGTCATGAAATCGGAAAAGGATGTAAATATCCTGCAGGAGTTCTCAAAAACCTGGACCGCCAAGATCACCGCCGCCAACCAATAGGATTTATGTAGAGATCAAGAGGACGTCTTCTAACAATCATGCGTCGAATGCCTGGCCGAACTCGAAACGCCGCTAAAAACCGTCTGGTGGGTATTTACAAAAAGAGCGGCCCGGCCGCTCGTTTTTGTTCTGACTAGTACCTGCTGATGTTCAGAATCCCGTTAAGGATCGTGCCGAGGATGTTCAGCTTACCGTCTTCGTTGTAACCATACTGGTAGTTACCGCTGTAGCCCTCTTGATATTGGCTGTTTGAACCGTCCTGGTAGCCGCGTTGAAAGCCCTGCTGGAAGTAGTACTGATACTGGCTTCGGTTAACGCCTCTCTGATAACCGTAGGTTCCGGTTCGGTAGACTCCAGAATTCAACCAGCCGCCGTTTCTACGGCCGCTTCGGTCAGAGCGTCCGGCTGCAAAGCCCTGGCGATAGCCTTCATTTACAGCCTGCCTGAGCAAATCCGCGCCGCGGTTGTCAGTGTTGTAATAAGAGCCGTTGCGATACACTCGATAGTTTCCGGCCGAAACATTTACTGTCGGTTCTACGGTATAATAACCGCCGGTGACCACGCGGGTGTTGCGGGTATTAACGATCCGGGTGTTTCGCCTCGTCCACTCGTTTTGACGCTGCTGGTCCATCTTTGCCCGCTCTCTGTCGATTTTTTCCTGTTGTCTAATTAATTTTTGTTCCTGTTTCCGATCGTGATTGCTGTTGCCCTGCGCGTTAGCAACGACGCTGGTTCCCAACATTGCAGCCAAACTTAGTGCTGATACCGCCGCAAATCTCTTAAGAATAACTTTTCTCATAAAAAACTCCCCTTTCTGCCCGTCTTGATACTTACATTTTCCCAAAATTCTGTATGAACTCAGGTATTTTGTAAGGTTATGTAAAGGATTGATTTTCAGCAGTTATCAATTTCCGCAATTTACATGACAATGCCGTGCCAAGCGGCAATTTTCGATTCCTTACTACACCTATCACCAAAGCAACATAAGAAACCAGGCGGTACCGGCGTTTTCGCCGCACTGCGTGTTTTTCCGTTCTGTTGCGCGGTGCGCAGACTGCTTTGTGTAAGTGTCTGTATATAGAATGGGCCTATGCAAAATGCGTGTCCGTGCGCCAACACACATACGCCAAGGGTTATTGATCTACGGTTGGAATTATTTACACGCTTCAGCGGTTTTTTGAAATGTATTTGCCGAGCAGACGGTCATATTCGTCCATGACGACTTGATAACACTCGCACGCGACATTCTCCAGCTTCGCTCGGTCGAGAATTGTGATCGTTCCTCGTACATAGCGGATCACACCTTTATTTTGCAGTTCGGCAGCGGCGAGCGAGACACTTTCACGACGGACGCCGAGCATATTGGCGACGAGGTCATGAGTCATGACAAGCTCGTTGGTTTGGAGTTGATCGTGATTGATCAGTAGCCACCGGCAAAGCTGCTGCTCTATGTTGTGCAGCCGGTTACATACGGCGGTCTGCGAGATCTGGGTCATCAACGCCTGAGCATAAAGCAGCAGCAGTTTCTGAAACATACCGCCCACCGCAAATTCGGTTCTCACCGCTTCTGCTCTCATTCGAACGGACCGCCCCCCGCTTTGCACTATCGCGCGGTTTGTCGTTGTCTCGCCGCCCATAAAAAGGGCGATTCCGACGAGGCCGTTGTTCCCGGCGATTCCGATTTCGGCGGTTCCCCCGTTTTCCATGATATACAGCAGCGAAATGATCGCCGTTGTCGGAAAATATACGTGCGTCATTCTATCGCCCGACTCATAGAGGACTTTGCCGAGCGGCATCGAGATTGTTTCCAAATGCGGTTTGATACGGTTATATTCATCGGGCGGCAGCGCGGCCAGGAGATGATTTTGAAGCGGGTTATCGGGTCGGGTCATACCACGTCGTCTGATGCTCGCAAAACTCAAAAGGCATCAAAGATGAATAAAGGAATTTTACCATACAAGGCTAATTTGACTTAACGTAGGTGAGCTAACGCACATACAGACATTTGCGAAGAGCATATAGTTGAATCAATCGAAGCCCTGAACGATCAGCGGATCTTAACGAAAGGAATGCTCGGAGTTTTTGAGAAATTTGGGCGGCCGAGGTTTGTCCGGACGGATTGACAGGAGAGCTAGGGTGAAAAAATATGCTAGAGCTAATTATAGTTATTTTATTGTTTTTATGGCTTATCGGCCTTGTTACATCCCACACCTTTGGCGGCATGCTGCACCTATTGCTGATCGTTGCTGCAATCGTATTTGTCGTTCGTCTTCTGAGCGGAAGAAGGGTCCTTTAGCTTATAACGGATTTTGCGAGTAAGGAAAATATGGCGAAACAGATCATCACTATTAATGGCGAAGATATGACGCTTAGGGAAGATACCGCCAAATCATATCGCGGCGTTATGTGGGGATTAGTAACCGTCTCGATCGGCCTCGCGATCATGGCCGTTCTATTTGCAGGGCTATTTTGGAAATGGGCGAGTAACTGAATCCTGAAAGCCGGAAGTGCAACAACAGAACTTTTTCGCGGAAACCCGCCAAAGGAGAAAAAATGAGCGTAAGTACACAACTATCTATGACAAATGAGGGTAGAAAGGCAGTCTTTTTGCCCGACGCCGGTTCAACCGATCCGGTGGCGCATTCGGTTTCGGAAAATCTTTTCTGGACTGATCAACTGATGGAGCATGCTAGATTTTTCGTTATGTTGATGCCGGGGCCGGAACTATCAGACGTCCGAACGCAGGCTGAACAGTTCCAGGCTGACTTTGCCGACCGATTCGAAAAAACGCGTACGGCAAAGCTAGATAGCGGCAACTTCGCCGCCTTTAATCATTCAACGATTGAGCTGGTCAAACCATTCATAGATTTCAAGGCCCGCATGGCTGCAGAGCAGGCGTCCGGGAGGCTGCAGAGTCTCGTTTGGGCTTCGTTCTTTGACCATACGCTGCGCGAGGCCGAACGTTTTACCGGACGGCTGACGCAATTCTCGAGGGGCGATGTCGCAATCAGCTTCAGCGAGGCGTCGAGCTTCTGGACGACGATCATGGGCGAACATGCGGGCTTTATAGCTCATCTGCTTGACCCCGAGGAACACGAGCTTATTACAAAGGCCTTGGAAACCAGCGACGGATTTCGAAAGCTCCACGATCTTCCGGCAGATAAGGACCCAGTGACCAAGGCAGTCAACGATATCATCGACTTTAAGGTCGCCGCTGAAAAGGGCATCGAAATGGGTCAGATCAGGAGTATCATCCATCCGGCCCTTGCGGACCATGTCCGGCGCGAGGCGCTAAAGGCCGCGGATGAACTTAAACGCGCTGTATAGACTCGATCAGAACTGATGTTATGCAATAAATCTTCTTTAGGTGCGCTACCGTACATATACATTCTCTAATACGCGTAAACTTGAACTAGATAAAATGTTTGTTATGGCGGAGAAACCGTATATCCGATTAGTCTGTCACCTCATGG
>Ga0207706_10007351_pt1 | contig 10184 bp, 12 predicted proteins | sample KBSC53metaG_FD_184318 | JGI IMG/M metagenome (GOLD analysis project Ga0207706, IMG submission 184318) | Corn rhizosphere microbial communities from Kellogg Biological Station, Michigan, USA - KBS C5-3 metaG (SPAdes) (version 2) | ecosystem: Host-associated > Plants > Roots > Rhizosphere > Soil ... | reverse complement strand
GACTGCGCCGCCCCCACCCATGATCGTCCCCGCCTCCTTCACTCCGCTCGGGACCACCGCGCCCTATCTCCTGGGCGACGTCATCGGCGGCCAAAAGTCGCGTGCAGCGAAGATGCGGGCGGCAAAAATCCGGCCACTTACCGCCTATGAGGTGCCCGCCTACATGGCCGATCTGGGGGCCGAGCTCAGGCGTCAGACCGCGGGCATCGGCCTGGATGTCCTGAACGTCGGGGGAAGCATCGTGATCCGGATCCCGGCGACCTTCACCTTCGATCCCGGCAGCGCGGCGGTCAAAGCGACCACGGACGCTACGTTGCTGGAGATTGCGCGCACGGTGAAGACACGCAACCGCACCTTCGTCGACGTCCTCGCTCACACCGACACATCGGGCTCCCCGCAGACCAACGCGGCACTGTCAGAAAAGCGCGCCGCGGCGGTAGCAACCTACCTCGCCGGGCATGGGGTGACGAAGGCCCGCATCGCCTCGCGTGGCCTCGGCGAGAGCGCGCCGCTGTACAATCCCGAGGCGGACGAGACGCAGAAGGCGGCGAACCGACGGATCGAGATCAGGCTCGTACCGTACCGCGCCTAGCGTCGCTCGGCGAAGAACGACCTTAGCTGCTCAGCCGCCTCAGCTTCACCGATCCCGCCGAGCACGTCCGGCCGGTGGTGGCAGGTCGGCTGGGCGAAGATTCGAGGGCCGTGGACGACGCCTCCGCCCTTGGGATCTTCGGCGGCGAACCGCAGTTCCTTGATTCGTGCGACCGAAATGGCGGCAGCACACATGGCGCATGGCTCAAGCGTGACCCACAAGGTGCACTGGTCGAGCCGCGACGTACCGAGCTTTGCGGCCGCAGCGCGGATGGCCTCCATCTCGGCGTGAGCCGTGGGATCGTTGCTGTTGCGCATGGAGTTGCGCGTCTCGGCGATGATGTCGTCGCCGATCGTGACTACAGCTCCGACGGGCACCTCACCGTCAGCCGCGGCTTCGGCCGCAAGGTCGAGCGCGCGTCGCATCGGCGGAGGCAGCGGGAAGCTCATTCAGGCGCGGCTAGCGGAGGCCGCGCGCGAAGTCACATGCTCGCTATTGAGCGTTGCTGGTCGCGGGCTGGACCTGGTTCTGGCCAGGCTTCTCGACCACGAGCGCCGGGACTTTCACCGTCGTCTCCTTGGTGCCGACTTTCACCGAGCCCGTCTCAACATCGAAGGCGGGGGCCTGCCCGCCCTTGGCCGTAACGCCATTGCGGGTGGCACTAACCTCCGGCGCCTTGGCTCCGCGCGTCTGGTTGAGCTTGAGGAAGCCCGTGCCAAAAGCGATTAGTCCAGCCACCACGGCGACGATCAGGATCAGGAGCAGCGCGCGCATGGGCCGGGCCTTTCGAGCTCGAGAGGTTTCGACAACTGTTGTTCAAACGCAGTACCCGGGTGTCGGTTGCCGCCATAACGGCTCCTCGCCACGTTGACGAACGGGGGCCGAGCCGCTAACGGGCGGCGCTCTTCGGGCCCTTATGGGTCCGCACACGAAAAATCAGGATAGAGACCATGTCGCGGGTTTGCGAGCTGACCGGCAAGGGCCGGCAGGTGGGCAACAATGTTTCCCACGCCAACAACAAAACGAAGCGCACGTTCCTGCCGAACCTGCAGAACGTCACTTTGATCTCGGACGCCCTTGGGCAGAGCGTGAAGCTGCGCGTGTCGACGCACGGCCTGCGCTCGGTCGAGCATGTCGGCGGCCTCGACAACTGGCTGCTGAAGACCAGCGACGACAAGCTCAGCACCAAGGTGCGCAAGCTGAAGAAAGAGATCGCTAAGAAGGTTGCTGATCAGCCTGCCGCATAAGTCGGCTAAGCGACTGAAATAACAAAGTTTTTCCTGAACACAGGCTGCACGCAGTGTTCAGCCTCCATACCCCGCGAATCAGGCATAAGCGTCTGCATTGGCGGGGTTTCCCCCTTTTCCCCGCTGCGCCTGGCGACAGGCAGTATCCCTCGAGTCGCGTAACGAGGGGGCCCCAGCGCGCGTAGTTGCGCTGGGGCCAACTTTTTTGGCACGGGGCGAGTTGCCCATGTGCAACCTCTACACCCAGTCGAAATCTCCCGACGAAATCGCCCGGCTGTTCCGCGAGCAGCAGATCGACCTCCGCTTTCCGGAGGGCGTACCGAACCTCCAGCCGACCGACATCAGGATTACCGATCCGGCCCCAATCGTGCGCTCGAACGACGGCGGCTTCGATCTTGTCGTGCGGCGGTGGAGCTGGCCCGGACAGGGCGGCAAGCCGGTCTACAATTTCCGCTCTGACGGGCGTGAATTCCCGACCGGACGCTGCCTGATCGTCGCCGACGGATTCTATGAGTTCACCGCGCCGAGCGATCCCAAGCAGAAGCGCAAGGACCGCTGGCTGTTCACGCCGCCGGGCCGCGGCCTCGTAGGCATTGCTGGGCTGGTCCGCGACGACCCGGGTCGCGGCGAGGCGTTCACCATGCTGACCACCGAGCCAGGACCCGACGTAGCGCCTTATCACGGCCGCCAGGTCGCGCTGCTCCGGCCCGAACAGTGGAAACCCTGGCTGACCTACGCCCAGCCTGCGAGCGAGCTGATCGGCCCGCTGCCACCGGGAACTCTGGAGGTTTCGGCGGCAATGGCCGCCTGAAGTTCAATGTGCCTCGAACAGTTGGGCGAGCTGTTCGACCATCGCGCCGGCAAGCTGGTCGGCGTCCATGATTGTCACCGCGCGGCTGTAGTAGCGCGTCACGTCGTGGCCGATGCCGATCGCGATCAGCTCCACGCTCGACCGCTTCTCGATCCAGTCGATGACCTGCCGCAGGTGGCGCTCGAGATAACTGCCGCCGTTCGCCGACGCTGTCGAATCGTCGACCGGAGCGCCGTCCGAAATCACCATCAGGATGCGCCGTTCCTCAGGGCGCCCGATCAGCCGGTTGTGCGCCCAGAGCAGCGCCTCGCCGTCGATATTCTCCTTGAGCAACCCCTCCCGCATCATCAGCCCGAGGTTGCGGCGGGCATGACGGTAGGGCTCGTCCGCGCGCTTGTAGATGATGTGTCGTAGGTCGTTGAGGCGACCCGGATTGGCCGGGCGGCCGGCGGTCAGCCACGCCTCGCGGCTCTGGCCGCCCTTCCAGCCGCGCGTCGTGAAGCCCAGGATCTCGGTCGCGACCCCGCACCGCTCCAGCGTCCGGGCCAGGATGTCTGCGCAAATCGCCGCGATCGCAATCGGCCGGCCGCGCATCGAGCCGGAATTGTCGATCAACAGCGACACGACAGTGTCCTTGAACTCGGTATCGCGCTCGATCTTGTAGCTCAGCGAATGGCCGGGATTGACGACGACCCGGGCCAGCCGGGCCGCATCGAGCAGCCCCTCCTCCTGGTCGAAGTCCCAGCTGCGCGCCTGCTGCGCCATCAGCCGCCGCTGCAGCCGATTGGCGAGACGGGTCACGACATTCTGGAGGCCGCCCATCTGCTGGTCGAGATAGGCGCGTAAGCGGCCCAGCTCTTCCTCGTCGCACAGCTCCTCGGATTCGACGATCTCGTCGAAGCGGGTGGTGTAGGCTTTGTAATCGGTCTCCGGGCTCAGGTCCCAGTTGCGCCGGCCCGGCGCCGAGAACACGCTTTCGCTGAGATCGTCGCCGGCGCTGACGTCGTCCTCGCCGGCTTCCATCTCCTGGCTGGAATCGCCCTCTGCATTCTCGTCCTCGGCCTGCTCGCCGCGCATTTCGACGTCGCCGCCACCGGGATTGCCCTCATCGCCTTGCTCGGCCGAATCCTCGCTTCCGCCCTCCTCGCCCTCGGCCTCATCGCCGGCTTCCTGGGGCTCGTCCGGGTTCATGTCTTCCGCAGCGGCGAGGTCGAGGTCTTCGAGCAGGCGCCGCGACAGCTTGGCGAACGCGGCCTGGTCATCGAGTGTAAGCGCCAGCGCGTCGAGCTCGGCGGCTGCTTTCTCTTCGATCCATGGCGAAACGAGCTTGAGGCCCTCGGCTGCGGCGCGCGGCGGCTCCTCTCCCGTCAGTCGCTCGCGCGCGATCAATGCGACGGCGGTCGACAGCGGGACTTCCTCCGCCGAGCGGGCCCGGACGATGGCATCACCGCGAACGCGGGCTTCGGTCAGGTGCGCAAGATTGCCTTTGACCCCGCCCATCGCTTTCGCACCAAGCGCCTCGACCCTCGCCATCTCCAGCGCGTCGAAGACTGCCCGCGCGTCGATATCGACCGGCGCTACTCGCGCGTGGAGCGACGCGTCATGGTAGCGAAGGCGGAGCGCCGCCGAGTCCGCCGCCCCCCTCGCCTCGGCGACCAGCCGTGGCTCAAGCCCAGGACCTGGCGAAGGCACGCGCGCGGTCTTTCCCGAAGCGGGCGCGACCTCGGAAGCGAACACGACTTCGACCTCGGGATCGTGCGCGATCGCTCGCGACGCTCCGGCAAGAGCCCTTCGGAAAAGGTCGATCTTCTCGACCACGACGGACTAGCTAGCCTTCCCGACCACGCTTTCAGGAAGGTCCTCGCCGAAAACGCGCTGATAATATTCGGCGATCAGCGGCCGTTCGGCCTCGTCGCACTTGTTCAGGAAGCTGACCCGAAACGCATAGCCGACGTCGCCGAAGATGTGCGCGTTCTGCGCCCAGCTGATCACCGTGCGCGGGCTCATCACCGTCGAGATGTCGCCATTCATGAAGCCCTGCCGCGACAGGTCCGCGACCTTGATCATCTTCTCGACGATCGCCTTGCCGCCCGGCTCATCATATTCGCCGGTCTTGGCGAGGACGATCTGCGCCTCGACCGCGGCTGGCAGGTAATTGAGCGTCGTGACGATGTTCCAGCGGTCCATCTGGCCCTGATTGATCGCCTGGGTGCCATGGTAGAGGCCGGTCGTGTCGCCGAGGCCGACCGTGTTGGTCGTCGCAAACAGGCGGAACCAGGGATTCGGTCGGATCACGCGGTTCTGGTCGAGGAGCGTCAACTTGCCCTCGGCCTCCAGCACGCGCTGGATCACGAACATCACGTCCGGTCGCCCCGCATCATATTCGTCGAAAACCAGTGCAACCGGGTGCTGCAGCGCCCACGGCAGCAGGCCCTCGCGGAACTCGGTCACCTGCTGGCCGTCGCGGAGTACGATCGCATCCCGGCCTACGAGGTCGATGCGGCTGATGTGCGCGTCCAGGTTGATGCGGATCAGCGGCCAGTTCAGCCGGGCCGCAACCTGCTCGATATGGGTCGACTTGCCAGTCCCATGATAGCCCTGGACCATCACGCGGCGGTTCTTCGAGAAGCCGGCGCAGATGGCCATCGTCGTGTCCGGATCGAACACGTAGGTCGGGTCGAGGTCGGGGACACGCTCGTCGGCCTCGCTGAAGGCCGGGACCTCCATGTCGGAATCGACTCCGAACAGCTCGCGAACCTTCGCGATCTTGTCAGGTGAGGCCATTAACGTCTCCGCCCGGCTTTCGGGCTGCACGTTCGAAATGTCGGTCATGATTGTGCCTTAGGGGATGGGCGCGCCCGCCTCAACGTTCAGCCAATTTTTGGCGGCAGCGGGAACAGCGTCACAAAACGCTTCGCCAACTCCATATCTCCCTTCACCTCGATCAAGTCAAAGGGAGCGCCGCCGTGGATCACCGCGGCGACGTCGGTCGGAGCGCCAATAAACGTGACCGCGCAGTCGGTTATGGCCCCCCGCTCGATGTCGAGCTGGCCATCATGGACAGTCGCGACATAGCTCGTGTCGCCAAGCTGAAACCCGATCCGCTCGTCGAGACCCTCGGCCCGCGCGCGGGAGATCAGCGTCTGGAGCGACATCATGATCGAAACATGGCTCATCGGCAGGGTCGGATCATGCCATGGGCTCCGCGCAGCCCAGCGGCCGAGCGCGGCGATCGTCGGCACGGCCTCGAGGCCCCATTCGGTCGCTTCATAAACCTGGACCGAGGCTGGCGGCGGCAACTTCGTCCGCCTGACGAGATTGCGCGCCTCGAGCTCCGCGAGCCGCTGAGTCAGAACGTTGGCACTGATGCCGGGAAGATCCGCCTTCAACTCAGAGAAGCGGCGCGGCCCGTAGGCCAGCTCCCGGAGAACGAGCATCGCCCAGCGCTCGCCAAGCAATTCCATTGCATGCGCGAGTCCGCAGGCATCGTCGTAGCGCCGTTTTTCCTCAGATTGCCGAGCTTTAGTTATTTTTACTAACTCCTCGGTTGCAATTTAGGACTCCGACGGGCAAAAAGCAAGCGAATCGAGTCGCCAAACGAGGAAAAAGCGCCCTCGAACGGCCGGGTAACGGCAGTTGGAGAGCGTGCTGCGGCGGCTCGCCGGAGGAATGCTGAACTGTCATCGAAACAGGCGTATGGCGTCCACGCGCTACGCGCCGGCAAAAGGAGGGGTCCGAATGCCGCTGAAGCCTGATGCTTCGATCGAAATTACCGCGTTCCGCTGGGTGCCGGAGCCTGCCCATGGCCTGGTCAAGGACCTGCGCGTCCGCTGGGCGCTCGAAGAAGCCGGCTTCGATTATCGCGTGCGGTTGATCGGCGGCGAGCGCCCTGCAGGCTATGCCGATGACCAGCCGTTCAACCAGGTGCCCTGCTACCGCGACGAGGCCGTCCGGATCTTCGAAAGTGGCGCGATCCTTCAGCATATCGGCGAGCGGTGCGAAACGCTGCTGCCCCGCGACGAGCAGGGCCGGCTCCACGCCATCCAGTGGACCTACGCTGCGGTCAGTAGCGTGGAGCCATTCGTGCAGTTCAGCGCATTGCTCGGCGGTTTCTGGGCGGGCGAGAGCTGGGCCGGCCCAGCCAAGCGGACGCTCGACGAGATCGCGCGGCTGCGTTTGCAGCAACTGTCCGATCGGCTGGGTGACAAGACCTGGCTCGAGGGTGACCACTTCACGATCGGCGACCTGATGATGGTGACCGTCCTGAGGATCGCCGACCGCAGCGGCCAGCTTGCCGATTTCCCCACCCTCTCCGCCTACGTGAAGCGGGGCGAGGCGCGGCCTGCATTCAAGCAGGCGCTCAATGACCAGCTCGCCGCATTCGCGGCCAACGAACCTCAAGCAGAAGGAGCAGCAGCATGACCTATTTTGAAGGATTCATCGCGCCCGTCCCCGAAGCCAACAAGGACGCCTATCGCACGCATGCGACCAACTTCGCGTCTCTGAGCCCGGAGTTCGGGATCGGCCGTCATGTCGAAGCCTGGGATAATGACGTCCCCGAAGGCAAGCTCACCGACTACCGCAAGGCCGTCGACGCCAAGCCAGACGAGAAGATCGTCCTCGCCTTCTTCGAATATCCCAACCGGCAAGCACGCGACGCAGCCAACGAAAAGTTCATGAGCGACCCGCGCATGGCGGACATGGGCAAGGACATGCCATTTGACGGGAAGCGCATGATCATGGGCGGCTTCGAGGCGATCGTCGAAGAAGGCTCCGCCGGCGGAAGTTACACCGACGGGTTCGTGGTGCCGGTCCCCGAAGGGAAGACCGAGGACTATCGCGCGCTCGCCGCCAAGATGGCGAAGGTGTTCCGCCAGCATGGCGCGAGCCGGGTCATCGAGGCCCTCAGCGACGATGTGAACCGTGGCGAGGTCACCGACTTCTATCGCGCCGTGAAAGCCGAGGATGGCGAGAAGGTAGTCTTCAGCTTCATCGAATGGCCCGACAAGGCGACCCGGGATCAGGCCTGGGGCAAGATCATGGAGGACGAAAGCCTCCGGCCGCAGGGCGACATGCCGTTCGACGGCAAGCGCATGTTCTGGGGCGGCTTCGACAAGATCGTCGATACCGCGGAGCAGCCCGCGATCCAGGCGGGGGCACCCGTCACCGCCTGACCGCGCTGCCACAATTCAGAGCCAAGGAGATCGAACCATGACTGACGTTCGAGACGCCGCTGCGCCCACGCTTCAGCAGACCAATGAACCGCGAGGCGACTTCATCTGGTACGAGTTGCTGACCACGAACATCGCCGCCGCAAAACGTTTTTACGACGCCGTCGTCGGCTGGAACATCCAGGACAAGTCCGACTTCCCCAACGACTACCGGATGATCGGCCGCAGCGATGGCAAGTTCGCTGGCGGCGCCATGCAGCTATCAGAAGAGAGTAAGGAGCACGGCGCGCGGCCCTGCTGGCTGGGATATATCCTCGTACCCGATGTGGATGCGTCGGTCGCATCGATCTCGGCCGAGGGCGGCCAGGTTCACATGCCGGCGTTCGACATTCCCGGCGTCGGCCGTGTGGCGATGGTGACCGATCCACAGGGCGCGCCCTTCTACATCATGAAGCCGCAGCCACCCGAGGGCGATCCCGACGCGAAGAGCGACGTCTTCTCGCCGACCGAAGCGCAACGCGTCCGCTGGAACGAGTTGTCGACCACCGACCAGGACGGCGCGATCGACTTCTACAAGCGCCAGTTCGGCTGGAACCAGGAAGGCGCGATGCCGATGGGCGAGATGGGCGACTACCGCTTCATCCAGGCGAATGGCGTCAACATCGGCGCGATCATGCGCAAACCGCCGCAGCGGCCGGTGTCCGCCTGGAGCTACTACATCGGCGTCGATGACATCGACCGTGCCGCCGACGCAGTGACCGAGGGCGGCGGGCAGATCCTGTTCGGCCCGATGGAGATTCCGGGCGGAGAATATTCGCTCAACGGAATGGACCCGCAGGGTGCGGCCTTCGGCATCGTCGGTCCGCGCAAGTAAAGGGAGCAAGCAAATGTCGAAGATGACAACCTGCCTTTGGTTCGACAAAGGCGAGGCCCGGAAGGCCGCGGAATTCTACGCGTCGGTTTTCCCCGACACCAAGGTCGGGTCGCCCCACGCGGCGGCAACCGACTATCCCGGCGGCCACGAAGGGGACGAGTTGACCGTCGAGTTCACCCTGCTGGGCCAGCCCTTCGTCGGCCTGAACGGCGGCCCGAACTTCAAGCCGAACGAGGCCGTGAGCTTCATGGTCGTGACCGAGGACCAGGAGGAAACCGACCGCTACTGGAACGCGATCACGTCCAACGGCGGCGCGGAGAGCATGTGCGGCTGGTGCAAGGACCGCTGGGGCTTCTCGTGGCAGATCACGCCGCGGGCGCTGCTTGATGCGACGACCAGCTCCGACAAGGCCGCGGCTCAGCGCGCCTTCCGGGCGATGATGACGATGCGCAAGATCGACATCGCCAAGATCGAGGCGGCGGTTCGCGGGGAGAGCGTCGATGCGTAAGCTCACGGGCTCCGTTTTTCAGTCGCTCGACGGCGTCATGCAGGCGCCGGGCGGGCCGGAGGAGGATGAGACCGGCAACTTCCCGTTTGGCGGCTGGTCCTTTCACTTCTGGGACGAAACGCTCGAGGCGCCGTTCGGGAAGATTATTGGCGCCGACTACGACCTGCTGCTTGGCAAGCGAACCTACGACATCTTCGCCGGTTACTGGCCGAAGCACCTCGACAACCCGATCGGGGCGACCTTTGAGCGGATCAACAAATACGTCCTCACCCATTCGGAAGCGCCGCTGGAATGGGCTAATAGCCATCGACTTTCCGGCGACACGGCCGAGCAGGTCGGTGAGCTGAAGCGAAGCGAGGGCCGCGACCTCCTCATCCAGGGCAGCAGCACGCTTTACATGCCGCTGATTGCCGCGGGGCTGATCGACCGGCTGGTCGTCATGACTTTCCCGGTCATCCTCGGCGGCGGGAAGTCGATTTTCGATGGGCCGGCCGCGTCCGGTGCGCTCAAGCTAACCGACCATGCGGTGTCCGATAAGGGCGTGATCTTCTCGATCTACGAGCCCGCCGGCGAGGTGCCGATCGGCAGCTTTGCCGACGCCGAGACCAGCCCCGAACAGATCGAACAGGGCCGCCGTTTGACAGAGGCTGGGGAATGAGCCTGGAACTCTACGGGCACCCGTTCAGCAGCTACACCTGGAAGGCGCTGATCCCGCTCTGGGCGGACGGCAGATCGTTCGAATTCCGCAAGGTCTTCGAAGATCCCGACGCAACCGCCCGGCTCGCCGAGCTTTGGCCCTTCGCCAAGTTCCCGACGCTGGTCGACAATGGCCACGTGATCCCCGAGGCGACCTGCATCATCGAGCATCTGCAGGCCAACCATCCGACCGAAAACGTCTGGATCCCGGACGGCGAGCTCGGCCGACGCGTTCGCTTCCTCGACCGCTTCTTCGACCTGTACGTCCAGGGCAACTTCCAGCCC
>Ga0207706_10007350_pt1 | contig 10184 bp, 8 predicted proteins | sample KBSC53metaG_FD_184318 | JGI IMG/M metagenome (GOLD analysis project Ga0207706, IMG submission 184318) | Corn rhizosphere microbial communities from Kellogg Biological Station, Michigan, USA - KBS C5-3 metaG (SPAdes) (version 2) | ecosystem: Host-associated > Plants > Roots > Rhizosphere > Soil ... | reverse complement strand
GAGGCGCTCAAGGATTATCTCGAGACGTTCGGGATCGAATTCACGCTCGGGCAGGTGATCAAGCCCGCGACCTTCAACCGGATCATCGAGCGCGTCGGCGAGTCCGATGCCCGGCCGGAGATCATGGAGCAGCTTCTGCGGACGCAGATGCAGGCGCGCTATGCGCCCGAAAGGCTCGGCCACTTCGGGCTGGCGCTCGGCACCTACGCGCACTTCACGTCGCCGATCCGACGCTATGCGGACCTGCTCGTTCACCGCGCGCTGGTGAGCGCCTACAGGCTCGGCGAGGGCGGACTGCCGCCGTCAGACGCCGAAAAATTCGAGGAGATCGGCGAGCAGATTTCCCGGCTCGAACGGCGCGCGATGGAGGCGGAGCGCGAGACCGTCGACCGCTATGTGGCGGCTTATCTCGCCGATCAGGTCGGCCAGGTCGTGATGTGCCGGATCACCGGCGTGCAGCCGTTCGGCTTTTTTGCGACCGTGGTGGAGTTCGGCGGCGACGGGCTCGTGCCGGTCTCGACCATCGGCGAGGAATATTTCCGCTACGACGAGAAGGCGCAGCAGCTCGTGGGCGAGGAGACCGGCACGACCTTTCGGATGGGCCAGAGGCTCAAGCTGCGCATCGCTGAGGCCAATCCCGTCTCCGGATCGCTGAGGTTCGAGCTGCCCGGCCAGCAACCGAGCGAAAAGCGTTCGCCTCCGGAGCGCCGCGACCGAGTCCGCTCCGGCGGACCTCGCGGCAGACCGCCGAACATCCGCCATCAGTCGCGACGGCGGTAGTCGGGCAGTCGCAACTTTTCGCCGCCCACCGAATTGAGGGTCGCAAAATGGGAGGCAAGCAATGGCCTACAAGATCGCAATCATCGTCGGCAGCCTGCGTGAAGGCAGCATCAACCGAAAGGTGGCGCGGTCGATCTGCGCGATCCGCGGCGACAATCTCGACTGCTCGATGATCGAGATCGGCGACCTGCCGCTCTATAACCAGGATTATGACGGGCTTCCCGAGCAGCCGGAACAATATACGCGCTTTCGCGATCAGGTCCGCGCCGCCGACGGGGTGCTGTTCGTCAGCCCCGAGTACAACCGCGGCATTCCGGGCGCACTCAAGAACGCGATCGACGTCGGCTCGCGCCCCTACGGCAAGAGCGTCTGGGACCGGAAGCCCGCCGCCATCGTCACGGCGTCGCCGGGAAGCATCGGCGGATTCGGGTCCAACCACCAAATCCGGCAGTCCTGCGTGTTCCTCAACATGCCGGTGATGCAGCAGCCGGAGGCCTATCTCGGCCAGGTCGGCGACGACAGCTTCGATGAGAGCGGGTGCCTCAAGGACGGGCCGCTCAAGGATCTTGTCGGCGTGCTCGCCCACGCCTTCCACGACTGGGTGGAGATGATCCACCGTTCGCGCCAGCTGCTTGCCGAAGACGCCGCGCACGCGGCGCAGAAGGCGGACAAAGCGAAGGAACACGCCTGACACTTGGCGGCCGCTGAACCGAAGCTCTAGCTTGCCCCACCAACCCGGCGGAGGACGTGATGGAATTCACCTGGCTTTCGCGCTGGCAGCCGCAGCTGCTCGCGATCCTGCGGATCGTCACCGGCCTGCTCTTTCTCGAGCACGGCCTGTCAAAATTCTTCGGATTCCCGGTGCCCTTCCCGGTCCAGCCGCTGCCGCCGATGCTGATGGCGGCGGGAACGATCGAGATCGTCGCAGGAATCCTCGTCACGCTCGGGCTGTTCACCCGCCTCGCGGCGTTCGTCGCATCGGGCGAGATGGCGGCGGCCTATTTCATCGGCCATTTCCCCAAGGGCTTCTGGCCCGCCGCGAACATGGGCGAGAATGCGATCCTGCTGTGCTTCATCTTCCTCTACATCGCCGCCGCCGGACCGGGTGCGTGGAGCATCGACGGAGCGAGATCGAAAAGCGCTCCGATCAGGTGACCTTGGCCCGCGCCTTGAAGCGCGGCTGATCCCATTCGCGGGTCTTGAGGATGTCGGCCAGGATATCGGCCGCGCGGACCATGTCGGCATAGCAATTGTAGAGCGGGGTGAACCCGAAGCGCATCAGGTCCGGCATGCGGAAGTCGCCGATGACGCCGCGCGCGATCAAAGCCTGCATGACAGCATAACCTTCGCGGTGCGCGAAGACGACGTGGCTTCCGCGCTGTGCCGGGTCGCGCGGCGAGGCGAGGCGGACTTCGCTGCCGCAGCGCGCTTCGACCTCGTCGATGAAGAGCTTTGAGAGCTTGCGGGATTTCGCGGCAAGTCTGGCCATCGCAATTCCGTCGAACGTGTCTATGCCCGCCTCCAGCGCAGCCATCGCAAGGATCGATGGCGTGCCTGTCAGGAAGCGGGCGATGCCTTCGCCCGGACGGTAATCGTCGACGAAGGCGAAGGGCTCGGCATGGCCCATCCACCCCTGGAGCGGGTTGGTGAGCTCGCCCTGGAGCCGCTCGGCGACATAGATGAAGGCCGGCGCCCCGGGCCCGCCGTTCAGATATTTATAGCCGCAGCCGACGGCGAGGTCGCAGCCCGACCCGTCGAGGTCGAGCTCGATCGCCCCCGCGCTGTGCGACAGATCCCACACGGTGAGCGCGCCCGCTTCGTGCGCGGCGACGTTGATCGCCCGCATGTCGTGGATTCCGGCCGACCGGTAGTCGACATGGGTGAGGGTGACGACGGCGGTGTCCTCGTCGATCGCGTTCAGGACGGCTTCGGCGGGGACGGCCTTCACTTCCAGACCGAGCATGTCCGCCAATCCCTGCGCGACATAGAGGTCCGTCGGGAAATTGGCTTGCTGGCTGAGGATCGTTGTTCGGCCCGGTCGCGCCCGCGCCGCCGCCGCGAGCAGCTTGAACAGGCTGACGCTGGTCGAGTCGGCGATCAGAAGCTCGTTCGGCTTCGCCCCGACGATTGGCGCGAGCTTCGCTGCGATCCGCATCGGCCAGTCGATCCAGCCGTGCCGGTTCCAGCTCGCAATGAGGTCCTCGCCCCACTGCCGCTCGGCCGTATTCGCGAGCGCGCCGGGCGCGGCTTTCGGCAACGCTCCAAGCGAATTGCCGTCGAGGTAGATGACTTCCTCCGGCAGGCGAAACCGATCGCGCGCAAAGGCGAGCGGATCGGCGGCGTCGAGTTGTTGGGCTTCTTCGAGCGTCATTCCGCGTCATTGCGAGGAGCGAAGCGACGAAGCAATCCAGTCTGCTCTCCCTGGGTTGCTTCGCTCCGCTCGCAATGACGAATTAAAGCTTCGGCAGCGTCACTCCGCGCTGGCCCATATATTTGCCGGCGCGGTCGGCGTAGCTGACCTCGCACGGCTCGTTCCCTTGCAGGAAGAGGAACTGGCACGCCCCCTCGTTGGCGTAGACCTTCGCCGGCAGCGGGGTGGTGTTCGAGAATTCCAGCGTGACATGCCCTTCCCAGCCGGGCTCGAGCGGGGTCACGTTCACGATGATTCCGCAGCGCGCGTAAGTGGACTTGCCGAGGCAGATCACCATCACGTCGCGCGGCACACGGAAATATTCGACCGTGTGGGCGAGGGCGAAGCTGTTGGGCGGGATGATGCAGACGTCGGTCTCGCGGTCGACGAAGCTGTTCTGCGCGAAATCCTTGGGGTCGACGGTCGCCGAATCGACGTTCGTGAAAATCTTGAAATGGTTCGAGACCCGGGCGTCATAGCCGTAGGAGGAGAGGCCGTAGCTGATGCAGCCCTCGCGCCGCTGCGCCTCGACGAATGGCTCGATCATGCCGTGCGTCTGGGCCTGCTCGCGAATCCAGCGGTCGGACAAAATCGCCATGCCGAGTGGGTAACGAGGCCGGTTGAACCCTTCAATTTCGCGCCGAACATTTCTGTGGATGGGCCGCCCGCGCGGAATTCGGGACTTCCTCCGGACGCGCGCGCGAGTCGTGCACAATCAATCCACAGCCGCGGGTATCCGTGCTACATCTGTTCTCGTTGCCGCGGGGCCTTGGCGGCGTAGGAGCATTGCCATGGCCTCAGTTTTTCAGCTCGCCGAGTCTGCGTCAGAATCAGCAACGCAAGCCCTTCCGCAGAACGTCGAAGCCGAGGCCGCCTTGCTCGGCGCTTTGATGATCGACAACAGGTTGGTCGAGGACGTGCAGCTCAAGCTCAAGGCGCACCATTTCTTCGAGCCGCTCCACGGGCGCATCTACGACGCGATCCTGAAGCTGACCGACAGCAACCGCGTCGCCAACCCGGTAACTTTGCGCCCACTGTTCGAGGGTGACGAAAATATAAAAGAGGTTGGCGGCGTCGCATATTTGGCGCAATTGACCGGATCGGGCGCGGCCGTGATCGGGGCGCGGGACTTCGCAGGGCAGATCTACGATCTCGCGTTGCTCCGTGCGCTGATCGGCGTAGGCCGCGACCTGGTCGAAGGCGCGCTCGACACGAGTGAGGACGTTGCCCCCCTCGCTCAAATCGAGCGCGCCGAGACCGAATTGTACAAGGTAGCGGAGGAGGGCGGCGCCGAGGGCAGGGCCAAATCCTTCTCCGACGCTACCAAGGAAGCGCTCGAAATGGCCGAGCGGGCGCTCAACAGCGGCGGCCATTTGTCGGGCTTCACGACGGGCCTCGAAAGCCTCAACGCCAAGATCGGCGGTCTCCACAAATCCGACCTGATCATCGTCGCGGGACGCCCGGGCATGGGCAAGAGTTCGCTCGGCACCAACATCGCCTTTGCCGCCGCACGGCGGTTCGTGCAGGACGCCGCGGACGGCCTCGAGCCGGAGAAGTCCGCCGGCGCGCCGGTCGCCTTGTTCAGCCTCGAAATGTCCGCCGACCAGCTCGCGACGCGCATCCTCGCCGAGGAATCGGGGATCAGCTCCGAGAATTTGCGCATGGGCAAGATCAGCCAGCAGGAGTTCCGCCAGCTCGCGCGCGCGGCCGCCGAGCTTCAGAGCCTGCCGCTCTACATCGACGACACGCCCGGGCTCACCATCGCCGCGCTCCGCGCGCGGGCGCGCCGGCTCAAGCGGCAGAAGGGCATCGGCCTCATCGTCATCGACTATCTCCAGCTGCTCCAGGGGTCGGGCAAGAACAGCAACGACAACCGGGTCCAGGAAATCTCCGAAATCAGCCGCGGGATGAAGCAGCTCGCCAAGGAGCTGAACGTTCCGGTGATCGGCCTGTCGCAGCTCAGCCGCGCGGTCGAGCAACGCGAGGACAAGAGGCCGCAGCTGTCGGACCTTCGCGAGTCGGGCTCGATCGAGCAGGACGCCGACATCGTCCTCTTCATCTACCGCGAGGATTATTATCTCGCCGCCAAGCAGCCGGCCGACGACCATCCCGACTTCGCCGCGTGGCAGGAGGAGATGGCGCGGGCCTACGGCAAGGCCGAAGTGATCGTCGCCAAGCAGCGCCACGGCGCCACGGGCAAGATTCGGCTCAAGTTCGACAGCCGGATTACCAAGTTCACCGACGCCGCGGACGAGGGATATCTGCCGGAGGTTCGCGGATGACCGTCATTGCGAGCGCGGCGAAGCAATCCAGCATCGCCCATCTGGATTGCCGCGTCGCTGCGCTCCTCGCAATGACGAGGTGAGAGCTCTGGGGAGGGGGGGTGAGGGCGCCGGCTTCATAACCGGCGCCCTCAGTCGTTCTTACGGTCCGATATCGTCGCTGCTTTCGGGCTGCTCGATCTTCTGCGGCGGACCCGGCGCCAGCTCGAGCGCCTTGGCGACGTTTTCATCCCAGCCGTAAACGTCGGGACGGAACTGGATTCGCGATCCGTCCCAGAATGCCGTGTGATAGAGCAGCCGGACGGGGATTTCCTTCGGCAGCTTCACGAACGATTCGTCGTCCTTCTGCATCGCCTTCTGGAACTGATCGAGGACGCCCTCCTGCTCGGCCAGGGCAGTCGCGAACTGGACGGCGTTTTCGACCCTGACGCAGCCGTGGCTGCGGTGACGGTCGGACTGCGCGAACACGGCCTTGGCGGGCGTGTCGTGGAGGTAGATCGCCTCGTCGTCCTGCATGTCGAACTTGACCAGGCCGAGCGAATTCTTGGGGCCCGACTGCTGCACGTACATGCCGTCCTTCATGATGAAGTCGTTGTCGTTGAGCCACGCCTGGCCTTTCTCGGCCAGCTCCTGCGCGGCGATTCCCTTGGGCACCGTCCAGGTCGGCTTGGCGACCAGGCGGTAGATGGGTGCCTGGAGCTGCGGAGTCGGCTTGTCCGGTTCGCCGTTGATGACCTTGCGGTGATCGACGTGCTGGCCGTCGCGCCAGTAATCGAGCGTGGATGCGGCGGTGTTGACGTCGACCCGGGTCTTCGGCGGTTCACGCTGAAGCCAGCGCAGCCGCTCCATAGCCACCGCGAGCTGCCGCGCCCTGGTCGCGGGCGCGGCGCTTAGGGCGCCGATCGTGTCCTTGCCGAGAATGCCGTCGGGCTTCATCCCTGAATCCGCCTGGAACCGCTTCACCGCCGCGACGAGCGCGGGCGTGTAGGCCATCTGCGGCGCGGCCTGCGGCTGCTCGTGTCCCTTCTGCTGCGTCTGCGGGTCGTCGGGCAGGTAGCCGCCCGATCGAAGGACTGAGACGATTGCCGGAATGCGCGGATCCCGGGCACCGGGCTTGATCGGCTTGCCGCTCGGGATTTCCTGCTGACCGGCATCCCGGACCTGCTTGGCGTAGCGCGTGAAGGCGCGGCTCAGGGCCTTATATTCGTCGGTCTGGGGAGCGAGCGAGTTCAGCCATTCGCCGACGTTGCCGTTCTGAAGTGCCTGTTGGAGCCCTGCGCGCACGTCGGTGTTCGCGCGCGGGATGGTGTACACCTCGTGCAAATTCTTGGGATCGCTGTAGCCGTTCGCCAGCGCGGAGGCATATCTGAGCGCCGCCTGCGCAAGACCCTCGCCGCTCTCTCCGTCCTTGAGGAACAGGTCGGGCTTCAGCCCGTGCGCGGTGGCGCCCGCGATGGCGTCTCGAATGTCCTTCTCGGCCTTGTTGTCGAGCCTCAATCCCGACGGCGCGGCCGCATTCGTACTTGCCTGGTTGGAGTCGGTCTGGCCCCTGGAACAGGCGGGCAAGACGGCGATGCACAGGGCAAGGCCGATGGCCGTGCCGATCCATTTACTTTTTCTCACGGGCGCTTGAACGCCGCGCGGGGCGAAAGGGATGCACGGTTGTTTTGAAACGCCTCCCCAACGCTCTGCGCTACGGAGAAGCTATCAATCTTCCAGCATGTTCGGGTCGCGGAGGCCTTCGCCGATGGTCGCGCGGGCGCGGTCGGCTTCGCTGCTGGTGACCGGATAAGCGCAATAATCTGCCGCGTAGAAGGCGCTCGGGCGATGATTGCCCGAAACTCCAATGCCGCCGAACGGCGCATTCGACGGAGCGCCGTTGGTCGGCTTGTTCCAGTTGATCACGCCGGCGCGGACGTTGGCCCAGAATTTGTCGTACATTTCCGGGGTTCCACCGACGAGGCTCGCGGCGAGGCCGAACCGCGTGTTGTTCGCCTCGTCGATCGCGGCGTCGAAATCCTTGACCCGGACGACCTGGAGCACCGGCCCGAAAATCTCCTCGTCGGGGCGGTCCTTGGCCTCGGTCACGTCGATCAGCGCTGGGGTGAGATATGGCCGCTCCTCGAACGCCCGGTCGAGCCGGCGAAGGGGCTTTGCGCCCTTCATCATCAAGTTGAGCCACTGCTCCTGGACATGGTCGGCGGCCAGATTGTCGATGACCGGTCCCATGAAGGGCTGCGGATCGGCAAAGGGCTCGTCGACGATGATCCGGTCGGCGAGTCCAGCGATCGCCTCAATGAGCTCGCCGTGCTTGCCTTCTTCGACGATCAGCCGGCGCGCCGCCGTACAGCGCTGCCCCGCGGTGAGATAGGCGGACTGGACAGCGATCATCGCCGCCGCTTCGATGTCCTTCGCGTCCCACACAACGAGCGGGTTGTTGCCGCCGAGCTCGAGCGCGAGCATTTTCTGCGGCGTTTCCGCGAACTGCTTGTGGAGCGCCATTCCAGCGCGCGCCGATCCGGTGAAGAGCAGTCCATCGATGCCGGGCTGGCCAGCGAGCGCACGGCCCTGGTCGGGGCCGCCGATCAGCAGGCGCACGACGCCTTCGGGAATCCCCGCCTCGTGGAAGCATTGGACGAGGAACTCGCCCGTCGCGGGAGTCTTCTCCGAGGGCTTGAACACCACGGTGTTGCCCGCGATCAGCGCCGGGACGATGTGCCCGTTCGGGAGGTGCGCCGGGAAATTGTAGGGCCCGAGCACCGCGAGCACGCCGTGGGGCTTGTGGCGCACCGCGACCCGGTTGCCGAGCGCGCCTTCCATCTTCCGCGATGGAGTCCGCTCGGCGTAGGCGTCGATCGAAATCTGGACCTTGTTGACGACCGCCCCGACCTCGGTGCGAGCCTCCCAATATGGCTTGCCCGTCTCGCGCGCGATCAGCTCGGCGAATTCGGCTTCCCTGGTCCGCACTACGTTGGCGAAGCGTCGGATCGCCTCGATCCGGTAGGCATGCGAATGGGCCGCCCAGGCGGGCCAAGCCGCACGGGCGGCCGCGACCTCGGCGGGGGCATCGCCGATCGTTCCCGACCAGACGTTTTCGCCAGTCGCCGGATTGGTGGAGGTCAGCATTTCGGCCACGGCTGTTCGCTCCACTACGTCCGGTCGTTCGTCAAGTTGCTGTTGCATGCTGCTCCAAGGCTTCGCCCATGCGGCGAATCTCATTAACTTTGCGTTTAATCAACTCCCAGTCGTCGTGCTCGGCGATGGCCGACCAGATCGCCTCGACCTCGTCGATGTGCATCGAGCATGGCTCCGGGTCCGACCAATATGGGTGCGATCGCGCTTCGGGCCAGTCGTGACCCTCAAGCGCGTTCGCCAGGCCGCGGAACTCTTCGCGGGAATAAGCCTCCGCGCCCGGGTCGCGGCCGCCGCGCCAGTCGAAGAAGATTCGGTCGATCGTCTGTGCGCGCGAGGCGAGCGCCTTGATCAGCGCAGCGGCGATCTCCCGATCATGGTCGCCGGGCGCGATTCCGAGCCGCCGCACCATCGCTTCGACGAGCGCCTGTTCGAACCTGTCGCTCCAGCCCGCGAGCAGGTCGGACAGCCGCGGCGCCTCCGCGACGAGCGACAGGCAGCCGGCGAGCTGCGCCAGGTCCCAATGGATCGCCTCGGGCTGCCGCCCGAAGGCGTAGAGGCCGTAATGGTCGAAATATGCCGCGGTGAACTCCGGGTCCCAATCGGGCGTGAAGCGCCACGGGCCGTAGTCGAAGCTCTCGCCGGTGATGTTGATATTGTCGCTGTTGAGCACGCCGTGGACGAATCCCGCGGCGAGATAGGACGCGGCGAGCTTCGCAGTCGCCGCGCTGACCAGGTCGAACAGGCGCAGCGCATTCTCCGAATGATCCGTCGACGGCTGCTCGGAATAGAGATTCTCCAGGCAATAGCGGACGAGCGTCCTGACGTTCTCGGCCTGCCCGAAGAACGCGAGGCGCTGGAAAGTGCCGATCCGGATGTGTCCGTGGCTGAGCCGCGTCAGGACCGATGAGCGGGTCGGGGAGGGCTCGTCGCCGCGGTCGAGCTCTTCGCCCGTCTCGAACAAGGCGAAGCTCTTCGAGGTGTTGACGCCGAGCGCCTCGAGCATCTCGGTCGCCAGCAGCTCGCGAACGCCGCCCTTCAGCGTGAGCCGCCCGTCGGCGTGGCGGCTGTAAGGCGTCTTGCCCGAGCCCTTGGTGCCGAGGTCGAGAAGCCGGCCCTTGCCGTCGCGCAATTGCGCGAACGTGAAGCCGCGCCCGTCGCCGATCTCCGGATTGTACACGCGGAACTGGTGCCCGTGGTATCTGAGCGCGAGCGGCTCGGAGAGATTGTCGGGCAGCGGCTCGAAGCGGCAGAAATGCGCCGTCCACTGATCGTCGGGAAGGTCCAGCCCGACCCGCTCCGCCCAGCGCCGGTTGAGAAAGCGCTGCGTGCATTGCGGAAAGCGCGCCGGCTCGACCGCGTCATAGAATTCCCGCCCGAGCTCTAAAATCCTGGGATCGGGTGCATAGCCGCCCATTCCCATCAAACGAGCAGCGTCTTGATCTTCTCCAGCGCTTCGGAATCGGGCGTGTCCGCCGCAATCGTGCCGAGGAACTTGCCCGCCCTGTCGAACAGCAGGACCATCGCGCTATGCTCCATCTCCTTGCCCGGCATCGGGTGCGGCGAGGGCTCGGCGAAGA
>Ga0207706_10007349_pt1 | contig 10185 bp, 10 predicted proteins | sample KBSC53metaG_FD_184318 | JGI IMG/M metagenome (GOLD analysis project Ga0207706, IMG submission 184318) | Corn rhizosphere microbial communities from Kellogg Biological Station, Michigan, USA - KBS C5-3 metaG (SPAdes) (version 2) | ecosystem: Host-associated > Plants > Roots > Rhizosphere > Soil ... | reverse complement strand
GTTGGTCATGAGCTCGCTCACCGGCGTCTCGGGGCCGCTGCCCCTCGCGACTCCGCGAACGGCGATGTCGCGGTCGGTGATCATTCCGACCAGCCGGCCGCCGTCGGTGACGGGGATCGAGCCGGCATCGGCGTTGAGCATGAAGCTTGCCGCTTGCTGGGCGGTCTGATCGGGCCTGACGGTCTGGACGTCGCGGGTCATCACGTCGCGGACTTTCATCGTCGCTCTCCTTGCTGGGAATCAGACGTGAAAACGAACCGCGGTCGCGCCGGTTGCCGTGGCTAGGGCACGTTTTCCGTCAGCAGGTCATAGGTCGCGACCAGATCATCCTTCTGGTTGAACACCTCGACCGCCCAGCGCACCTGGCCGGTCTCCTCCGACTTGATCGACTTGGCCCGGACGGTGAGCTCGACCCGAAGCGAATCCCCCGGATAGAGCGGGGTCAGGAAACGCAGGTTCTCGAGGCCGGTGTTGGCGAGCACGGGACCCGGGTCGGGCCACACGAACAGGCCGGCGGCGAAGCTCAGGATCAAATAGCCGTGCGCCACACGCCCTTCGAAGATCGGCGAGGCCTTCGCCGCTTCCTCGTCCATGTGGGCGTAGAATTTGTCGCCGGTGAACTCGGCGAAATGCTCGATGTCCGCGATCGTGACGCTGCGGCTTCCGGTCTTCCAGGTGTCGCCGATCTGCAGCTCGCTCATCTTCAGCGTGAACGGGTGGACGTCGATGAAATGCTTGGGCGCTCCCGGCACGAACTGCTCGGTGATCGCGGCGATCATCGCGGGCGTGGACTGAAGCGCGGTGCGCTGCATGTAATGCTTGACGCCGCGTACGCCGCCCATCTCCTCGCTGCCGCCGGCCCGGCCCGGCCCGCCGTGGACCAGTACCGGAAGCGGGGAGCCGTGACCCGTAGATTCGGCGGCATTGTCGCGGTTCAGGACCAGCATCCGGCCGTGATAGGCGGCAGCGCCCTGGATGAACTCACGCGCGGCTTCGGGCGCGTAAGTGAACAGCGACAGGACGAGACTGCCGCGTCCGCGATTCGCGAGTGCGATCGCGTCGGCGATGTCCTTGTAGGGCATGATCGTCGAGACCGGGCCGAATGGCTCGCAGTCGTGGACGGCCTCGGTCCCCCACGGGTCGTCGGTCCGCAGCAGCACCGGGGAGAGGAATGCGCCGCCGGCCACGGGTGGCTCCGCGTTCGGATCGCCGGCGACGATCCGCGCGCCCGCTGCTTCCAGTTCGGCGATGCGCGCGCGGACGTCATCGCGCTGGCTGACGCTGACCAGAGCGCCCATGCGCGTGTCCTCGGCGCGCGGGTCGCCGACCTTGGTCTTCGCCAGCCGCTCGGCCAACGCCTGCTGCACCGCGTCGAGATATTGCGCCGGAGCCATCGCCCGGCGGATGGCGGTGCACTTCTGCCCCGCCTTGACCGTCATCTCGGTCGCGACTTCCTTGATGAACAGGTCGAATTCCGGCGTTCCCGGCGCTGCCTCCGGTCCCAGCAGCGACGCGTTGAGGCTGTCCTGCTCGGCGACGAACCGCACCGATTCGCGGATGACGCTCGGGTGCGTGCGGAGCTTGAGCGCCGTGTGGGCCGAGCCGGTGAAGCTCACCACGTCCTGCCCGGTCAAATGATCGAACAGGTCGCCGACGCCGCCGACGATCAGCTGGATCGCGCCCGGCGGAAGAACATTCGCCTCGATCATGATCTTGAACGCGGCTTCGGTCAGGTACGACGTCGCCGAGGCCGGCTTCACGATCGCCGGCACGCCCGCGAGCAAGGTCGGGGCCAGCTTCTCCAGCATCCCCCACACCGGGAAGTTGAATGCGTTGATGTGCACCGCCGCGCCCTGGAGCGAGCTGTAGATGTGCTGGCCGACGAAAGTCCCGTTCTTCGACAGGCCTTCGAGCTGGCCGTCGAGCAGCACGTGAGCGTCGGGAAGCTCGCGCCGGCCTTTCGACGAGAAGGAGAAGAGCGTTCCGGCGCCGCCCTCGATGTCGATCCAGCCGTCCTTGCGCGTCGCTCCGGTCTGATAGTTGAGCTCGTACAGCTCCTCCTTGCGCGCCATGATCGCGAGGCCGAGCGCCTTCACCATCCGCGCCCGCTCGTGAAACGTCAGCTTGCGCAGCGCCGGCCCGCCGACCTCGCGGGCGTGGCGCAGCATGCCGCCGAAATCGAGTCCGCCCGACCCCGTGGTCGCCACCGGCGCGCCGTCGATCGCGCTTGCGATCTCGACCGGCGAGTCGCCTGCGACCCAGCGATCCCGCTCGTAATTCAGCAGCTGTGGTGTTTTCATCGATTCACCTCGCCGGCGTCATTGCGAGTAGCGGAGCAACGAAGCAATCCAGTTTGCGCCGCTGGATTGCTTCGCTACGCTCGCAATGACGGCAGCGGGTGCCGGGTGCTTCGGGGCGAATTCCATGATCCCACCGGTACGACCGATTGCACTCGCCGACATCGAAGATGCGCGCGAGCGGATCGCCGGCACCGTTCTCCGCACACCGCTGGTGCAATTCGACGAGCGCGTCTGGCTCAAGCTCGAGAACCTCCAGCCGACCAACGCCTACAAGATCCGCGGCGCCTCGAACGCCGTCGCCCGGCTGTCGGACGAAGAGCGAGCGAAAGGCGTGTGGACGATCAGCGCCGGCAATGCCGGGCAGGGCGTCGCTTATGCTGCGCGGCAGTATGGCGTGCCGTGCACAGTGGTCGCGATCGAGACCGCGCCGCAGACCAAGCTCGACCGCATGCGCGCGCTCGGCGCCGAGATCGTGCCGGTGTCCTACGAACGCGCCTGGGTGGCGGCGGAGAGCCATGAGTTCGAAGGACTCGACGCGACCTTCATTCATCCGTTCGACAATCACGACTTCATCGCCGGCCACGGCACGATGGGGCTGGAGATCGTCGAAGATTGTCCGGACGTCGCGACCGTCATTTGCGCGATTGGCGGCGGCGGGCTGATCACCGGCGCCGGCAGCGCGGTGAAGGCCCAGAAGCCGGACGTGAAGGTGCTCGGCGCCGAACCCGAGACCGCCGCGCCTTACGCCTTGTCGCTGCGTGAGGGCGGCCCGCGGAAGTTCACCGACTGGCGGGCGAGTTTCGTCGACGGGGCCGGCGGCAAGAGCGTGATCGAGCGGATGTGGCAGCGCATGCAGCCGGTGGTCGACGGCACCATCACCGTCACGCTTGATCAAACCCGTGACGCGATGCGCCTGATTGCCGAGAAGTCGCGGACCATCGCCGAGGGCGCCGGCGCCTTGTCGCTCGCGGCCGCGCTTCAGGACCGGTCACTTGAGGGGCCGATCGTCTGCGTGGTCTCCGGCGGGAACATCGATCTCGCCAAGTTCTGCGAGCTGGTGGCGGATTAAAAATCTGTCATCCGGCCGGCTTGAAATCTGCCGTTCAGCTTCACCAAATATTCTCCCGGATCTCAGATCAACGAAGGAGGACGCTGATGCGCAAAGCACATGCGATTGTCCTGGCCGGTCTGGGCGCCGCCACACTCGCAGGTGCGGCCGCCGCTGCTTCCGGCAAGGCCACCCATCACATGACCGTGCCGCTGCCCGACGGGTCGGTCGCGAACATCGAATATGTCGGGGACGTCGCGCCCAAGGTGAACGTCAGCCCGGCTCCGGTCGCCTGGGGCTTCCCCACGTTCGGGCTGTCGGACCGCAGCTTCGCCGCCTACGGCAACGTGCCGGTGGGAACGTCGAGCGTGACGCTGGTCTCGACCAGCAACGGCGGCAAGACCTGCACCCGCACCACGGAAGTCACGTCGCAGGGCGCGGGCAAGCCGCCGAAGGTGATCTCGAACGTGTCTGGCGACTGCTCGGCGGCGCCTGGCGCTGCTGCGCCGGAAAGGCCGATCAGCCGGACCTGACGCGTCAGCGCATCCGAGTGTCGAACGAGGGGCCGGCGCGCTTGCGCCGGCCCCCGAAGTTTAGCCGCGCTCGCCGGAACGACGGACCGGAGGCGGAGGCGGCGGCGGTGGGAGGGGACAGGCAGTCCCCGCCGCGACCATCGATCCGTCAGCACAGCTCACCATCGGCGGCGGCGGTGGCGGCGGTGGAGGCGGCGGCGGGGGCGGAGGCGGACAAGGCTCAGATATCCCGACCACCGATCCGTCAGGGCAGGTTTGCGTCTTGGGCGTTGTCGCGCATGCCGAAACAGCGACCGTGGCCACGATAATAAGGGCAATCCGTTTCATTCGCCTCTCCCTCGCTTTGTGTTTCGTTCCGACAACGATGCGGCGGCAGCGGTGTTCCGCGAGGTCGTGCAGCGTTATGAAGCGCGGTCAGAGCATCCTGAGATCGAACCGCCGTGCGGTCGGGTGGCTGCTCGAAAGGCCGCCGTCGACCACCAGCGCTGCGCCGTTGACGTAGCTCGACTCGTCCGAGGCGAGGAACAAGGCGGCCTTGGCGATCTCTTCCGGCCCGCCGCCGCGGCCGAGCGGATTGAGCTCGCCGATGCGGTTCTCCGCGCCCTTGGCGCGGGCGAGATCGTAGATCGGCCGGGTCATTCCGGTCTCGATCAGCCCGGGGCAGACCGCATTCACCCGGACGGCCGATCCCGACAGCTGCTGCGCCGCGGTCTGGACGAGATTGATGACGCCTGCCTTGGATGCGGAATAAGCCGCGCCGCCGGCGCCCGAGCGAATCCCGGCGACGCTCGCCGTGCACACGATCGACCCGCCGCCGCGTTTCGCGATTGCCGGGCCCGCATATTTGATCGCCAGGAACGGGCCGATGAGGTTGATGCGCAGGATCTCGGCCCAGTCGTCGGCGCTCTGTTCGGCGATCGACGCGAAGCCGCCGGAGACGCCTGCATTGGCGAAGAATATGTCGAGCCCGCCATGCTGCGCGACGACCCCCTCGACCAGTCGCTTCACCTCGTCCTCGCAGCCGGCGTCGCAGCGCATCTCTGCGCCGTCGCTGACATCCGCGCCGACCACCGTCGCGCCTTCGCTGCGAAACAGCTCGACGGTGGCCTTGCCGATGCCGGACCCCGCGCCGGTCACGATCGCGATCTTGCCGTCAAGCCTGCCCATTGGCGGCTCATAGCCAACTGACACTCTTGCTGGTAGGCGGCGGCGATGGATTTCAGTCTGCACCCGGCCGAGACCGAGTGGCGCGACAAGGTCCGCGCGTTCATGGACGCCGAGGTCCGCCCGCGCGTCGCCGACTATGACGCGCAGCAGCGCGAAGGCGAGCGCTGGAAGGTACTACCGGTCATCGAGGACCTGAAGGCCAGGGCCCGCGCGCAGGGCCTGTGGAACCTGTTCATGCCGCCGTCGCACGGCGCGACGCCCGTGGACGATAGCTTCGCGTTCGACGGACCCGGCCTCTCCAACCTCCAATATGCCTTCTGCGCCGAGGAGATGGGGCGAATCCTGTGGTCGTCGGAGGCGTTCAACTGCTCCGCACCCGACACCGGCAACATGGAAGTCATCAACCGCTACGGCACCCGCGAGCAGAAGGACGAATGGCTGAAGCCGTTGATGGAAGGCGAGATCCGCTCGGCGTTCCTGATGACCGAGCCCGACGTCGCCTCGTCGGATGCGACCAACATCAAATGCAGCATCGAAATGCGCGGCAACGAGTACGTCATCAACGGCCGCAAATGGTGGTCGAGCGGGGCAGGCGACCCGCGCTGCAAGGTCGCGATCCTGATGGGCAAGACCGACCCCGAGGCCGACACGCATAAGCAGCAGTCGATGATCCTCGTTCCGCTCGAGGCGCCGGGCGTGACGATCAAGCGGCACCTGCCGGTGTTCGGCTACGACGACGCGCCGCACGGCCACATGGAGATTGAGCTCGATGACGTGCGCGTCCCGCCGTCGAACATGCTGCTCGGTGAGGGCCGCGGCTTCGAGATCGCGCAGGGCCGGCTCGGGCCGGGGCGCATTCACCATTGCATGCGGACCATCGGCGCCGCCGAGGAAGCGCTCGACGCGATGGTCAAGCGGCTGTTGAGCCGCACCGCCTTCGGCAAGACCATCGCCGAGCAGGGCGTGTGGGAGGAGCGGATCGCCAACGCCCGCATCGACATCGAGATGACCCGGCTGCTCTGCCTCAAGGCCGCGGACATGATGGACCGCGCCGGCAACAAGGCGGCGCAGGGCGAGATCGCGATGATCAAGGTCGCGGCGCCGCTCATGGCGCTGAAGATCATTGACGACGCGATCCAGGCGTTCGGCGCAGCCGGCGTGTCGGAGGATGCGGGCCTAGCGCGCGCCTATGCGTCGATCCGTACCCTGCGGCTGGCCGACGGGCCGGACGAGGTTCACCGCCGCGCGATCGCCCGGCTGGAGTTCAAGAAGCACCGGTGAGCGAGCAGGCGGTCGACGAAGCCGCGCTCGGCCGCTGGCTCGAAGCGAATGTCGAAGGCTTCCTCGGACCGTTCGCGCTGACGAAATTTCCGTCCGGCCAATCCAACCCGACCTACAAGATCAGCGCGGCTTCGGGCGAATTTGTGCTTCGCCGCAAGCCCTTCGGCCAGCTGCTGCCGTCGGCGCATGCGGTCGATCGCGAATACCGGCTGCTCTCGGCGCTTCATCCGCTCGATTTCCCGGTTCCGAAGCCGCTCGCCTTGTGCGCCGACCCGGAGGTGATCGGCGCGATCTTCTACGTGATGGAGCTGGCGCGGGGACGCCCCTACGCCAACGGCGCGCTGCCGGAGTTCGATTCGGCGACCCGGCGGAGCATGTACGCGCAGCTCGTCGACACGCTCGCCGACCTCCACGCGATCGACCCGGACGCCGCGGAGCTCGGCGATTTCGGCAAGCCTGGCAATTATTTCGAACGCCAGGTGGCGCGCTGGACCCGGCAATACCGCGACAGCCAGACCGACTATATTCCCGAGGTCGAGCGCCTCATCGCCTTCCTCCCCGAAAGCCTGCCGGAGCAGTCGCGGGTGTCGGTCGTCCACGGCGATTACCGCATCGACAATGTGGTGTTCGACGGTGATGGGACGCTCACCGCAGTGCTCGATTGGGAGTTAGCCACGCTCGGCGACCCGCTCGCCGATTTCTCCTATCTCGCGATGCAGTGGGTGATGCCGGCGGACGGCGGCGCAGGTCTCGCCGGTCTCGACGTGGCGGCGCTCGGCATTCCCTCGCTCGGCGAGGTCGCGAAGCGCTATTCGGAGCGTTCGGGTGTGCCCGTGGCCGACCGGCTTGATTGGTATTTCGCGTACAACCTGTTTCGCCTGACCGGCATCGTCCAGGGCATCAAGAAGCGGGTGATCGACGGCACCGCGAGCCACGCCAAGGCGGCAGAAATGGCTGAGCGCGTGCCGACGCTCGCCGCCGCGGCGTGGAGCTTCGCAGTGAACGCCGGGGCTTAAATCCGGCCGAGCAGCAGCAGGATCACGACGACGATGAGGACCAGGCCGAGGATTCCCGACGGCCCGTAGCCCCAATTCGCGCTGTGACCCCAGCGCGGCAGCGCGCCGATCAGCAGCAGGATGAGCAGGATGATGAGGATGGTGCCAAGCACACGCGCCTCCTGTTTTTGGTTGTTTGCACTTCGCAACGAACCAGCCGCGCGAAGGGTTGCAGCGGCTCAGAAGCCGTAGCCGAACAACTCCAGGTCGCGCGCGTAGAGTCTAGCGACGCCGTCGATCAGGCTTTGATCGTAATAATCTCGATAGTCCCCGCGGCGCGAGCTGTTGACCTGCTCCAGCGTCGCCGTCGGGATGCCGATCCGTTCGCAGGCGTGGTCATAGGATTGCTGCATCTGCTCGACGCGCCCCACATAGTCGGTGAGCAGATTGCCGTTCGCGTCGGCCATGAACTCATATTGCGGCCGGAACAGGATGTGACCCCACGGCGGATTTGCGAGGAAATCGCGCATCACCTTTTGCGGGTCGCGGTCGAAGTCGCCCTCCTCGCGGGTGATGAACGAGCAATAGGACACGAACCGGTCGAACGGATTGCGGACGAATCCGAACTTGAAGAAGACGTCGAAATCCGCCGGCTTCATGTACGGCCGCAGCTGCGCGAGGCTGATATGCCCGTGCCCGATCCGCGCGAGGTCGGGGACCGGGAAAGAGCGTTGGACGAACAGCCCGACCTGCTCGATGTCCTGCGGTCCCATGTGCGCCCGCAGCGCCCGCCGGACCGAATGCGTGCCGGTCTTTGGAATGGCGACGAAGATGAACTTGTGCGCGGCGGAAATGATCATCGGCCGGTGAACTTCGCCTCGCGCTTTTCGAGGAAGGCGGCGACCCCCTCGCGATAATCCTCGGTGAAGCCGAGCCGCCGCATCGCGCCGGCCTGACGGTCGAGCTCCTCGTCGAGACTGTACTGCCAGGACGAGCGGATCATGTCCTTGATCGCGGCGAGGCCGAGCGGCGGCAATGACGCGAGCTTGCCGGCCACGGCATCGACCTCGGCATCCAGTGTATCGTCATCGACCGCCTTCCAGATCATGCCCCATTGTTCCGCGCGTTCCGCGGGCAGCGGCTCGCCGGTCAGCGCGAGGCCGAGCGCGCGCGCCTGTCCGACGGCGCGGGGCAACGCCCAGGTGCCGCCGCTGTCCGGGATGAGGCCGATGGCCGAAAAGCTCTGGATGAACTTGGCCGATTTCGCCGCGATCACGATGTCGCAGGCGAGCGCGATGTTCGCACCCGCGCCGGCCGCGACGCCGTTGATCCGACCGATCACCGGCTGCGGCAGCGAGGTCAGCGTGCGGATCAACGGGTTCCAGCACTGCTCGACCGTTTCGCCGAGGTCGACTGCCTGCCCCGGCGCCACCGCGCGGTCGTTGAGATCCTGCCCGGCGCAAAAGGCGCGGCCGGCTCCGGTCAGCACCAGCACCCGCGCGTCGCCAAGGCTGCTCAGGGCCTCGCGCAACTCCTCGTGCATCTGGACGGTGAAGCTGTTCAGCCGGTCAGGGCGGTTGAGCGTGATCCGCGCGACCGGGCCGGGCTCGAAGAGGATGGTTTCGTAGGTCATTGGGCTCCCGTCACCCCGGCCTTGAGCCGGGGGCTGCCTGTTCTTACTGCCGCAAAAGAAGAAGGCGGGTGCCGGGTCAAGCCCGGCATGACGATGGAGCGGCAATGGACGCAAACGAACTCGCGAGCCGGGTGGCACATGAGATGCTTGCCGGCGAAGGAACGGGCCCTGCGTGGGGCGTAAAGATCGAGGAAGTGCGCGAGGATTATGCCCGAATCTCGATGGTCGTGCGCGCCGACATGCTCAACAGCCACGGCATCGCCCACGGCGGGATGATCTTTGCACTGGCCGACACCGCCTTCGCTTACGTCTGCAACGGCGCGAACCATGCGACCGTGGCCGCGCAGGCGTCGATCGTATTCCTCGACAAGGTGCGCGAAGGCGAGACTTTGATTGCGGAAGCGACCGAGGTGGCGAAAGAAGGGCGGGCGGGAGTAACTCGTGTTGCTGTGCGGGCAGGCGACGGCCGGGCGATCGCGGAATTCACTGGCTATTCGCGGACCTTGGGCGAACCTGTGGTCGAGATTTGAACGTTTATCGCTGACGGACTACATCGCTCACCATGTACACGACCGAGCTCCAGAAGACCGCGAAGATCGAGAATCTCGAGGACCCCAAGCTGCTCGAGGCGTTCGAAGCGCGGGTCGCGGCGGATGAGTTCATCGAGCCCAAGGACTGGATGCCCGAGGCCTATCGCCGCACCCTGACGCGGCAGATCAGTCAGCATGCGCACAGCGAGATCGTCGGCATGCTTCCGGAGGGGAATTGGATCACGCGCGCGCCGTCGCTGCGCCGCAAGGCGATCCTGCTCGCCAAGGTCCAGGACGAGGCCGGGCACGGGCTCTATCTCTATTGCGCCGCCGAGACGCTCGGCACGAGCCGCGAGCAGATGATCGAGGCGCTGCACTCGGGCAAAGCCAAATATTCGACCATCTTCAATTATCCGACCCTGACCTGGGCCGACATCGGGGCGATCGGCTGGCTGGTCGATGGCGCGGCGATCATGAACCAGGTGCCGCTACAGCGGACGTCTTACGGACCCTATGCCCGGGCGATGGTCCGGGTGTGTAAGGAAGAGAGCTTCCATCAGCGCCAGGGCTACGAAATCATGGTTGCGCTCGCCAATGGCACGGCGGAGCAAAAGCGCATGGCGCAGGATGCGCTCAACCGCTGGTGGTGGCCGAGCCTGATGATGTTCGGCCCGCCTGACGAGGACAGCCCGAACACC